>Ga0207657_10003043_pt1 | contig 17943 bp, 16 predicted proteins | sample KBSC33metaG_FD_184316 | JGI IMG/M metagenome (GOLD analysis project Ga0207657, IMG submission 184316) | Corn rhizosphere microbial communities from Kellogg Biological Station, Michigan, USA - KBS C3-3 metaG (SPAdes) (version 2) | ecosystem: Host-associated > Plants > Roots > Rhizosphere > Soil ... | reverse complement strand
GTCGGCGCGCTGGCTGCGTTCTATCACGACTCCACCGACATCACCGATCCGACCCAGCGCATGATCGCGTCGATGCGCATGATCGCGAAGATCCCGACCTTGGCCGCGATGGCCTACAAGTACACCATCGGCCAGCCGTTCATGTATCCGAAGAACTCGCTGAGCTTCGCCGAGAACTTCCTGCATATGTGTTTCGCGGTGCCGTGCGAGGACTACAAGATCAATCCGGTGCTCGCCGACGCGCTCGACAAGATCTTCATCCTGCATGCCGACCACGAGCAGAACGCCTCGACATCGACGGTTCGGATCGCAGGCTCCTCCGGTGCCAATCCGTTCGCCTGCATCGCCGCCGGCATCGCCTGCCTGTGGGGGCCGGCACATGGCGGCGCCAACGAAGCGGCGCTGGCGATGCTGGCCGAGATCGGCACGGTCGACAAGATTCCTGACTTCATCAGGAGGGTGAAAGATAAAAACAGCGAAGTCCGCCTGATGGGTTTTGGGCATCGCGTCTACAAGAACTACGATCCGCGCGCCAAGATCATGCAGAGGATGTGTCACGCCGTCCTGGCGGAGATCGGCCACGGCGACGATCCGATGCTGAAAGTCGCGTTGGAGCTGGAGAAGATCGCGCTCCACGATCCCTATTTCATCGAGCGCAAGCTCTATCCGAACGTGGACTTCTATTCGGGCATCACGCTGAAGGCGATGGGCTTCCCGACCTCGATGTTCACCGTGCTGTTTGCGGTCGCGCGCACCGTCGGCTGGATCAGCCAGTGGAGCGAAATGATCGAGGATCCGCATCAGAAGATCGGCCGGCCACGCCAGCTCTACACCGGTGTCACCCGTCGCGATTACGTTCCCATCGTAAACCGCTAGTTCGGCCGCCGGAATTTTCGCATCGTCGCCAGCACGATATCGGCCGCCCGCGCGCTCGGCGGCTGGTTGCCGGTCGACATGATCGCGTCGATTTTTGCAAAGGCCTCGAGCTGCCGCCGGCGCAGCGGAGAATCGTTAAGCACGTCGCGCAGCGCAGGCGCCAGCTTTTCCGGGCTGCAGTCCCGCTGCAGGAATTCCGGAACGACATTCTCGCCGATGACCAGGTTTGCCAGAATGACCGAGCTTGAACGGATCGCGCGCCGCAGGATCCATGCCTCGGCGGCGCCTGCCTTGTAGGCCGTGATCATCGGCACCCCCGCGAGCGCAAGCTCGAGCGTCACGGTGCCGGATTTGGCGAGCGCTGCGTGCGCAATCCGAAACGCCGCCCGCTTTTCCTGCTCGCCGATCACAACCCGCGGCTCGACCTTCCAGCTCTTGACGCCCTCCCCGACCGCTTCCTGCAAGTGCGGCATGGTGGGAAGGATCGGTTCGAACGCCACGCCCGCGGCCTGCAGCAGGCCCAGCGTCTCGCCGAATACCGCCAAGTGATGGTTGATCTCGCTGCGGCGGCTTCCCGGCAGCACCAGAACAACCGGCGGCGGCTCGCCCCGGCGCTTTTGCTCAGCGGCACCGGGCCGGAGCACGCCGGTCTGCTCGGTCAGGGGGTGACCGACATAGCTGCATGGCGGACCCCGCAGCCTGCGGTACTCCTCCGGCTCGAAAGGCAGCAAGGCAAGCACATGATCGACATAGACGCGCATCGCGCGCGCCCGGCCCGGCCGCCATGCCCAAACCGAGGGGGATACGTAGTCGATGATCGGAATGGAGGGAGCGCGGGCCCGAACGCGCCGTGCCACCCGATGGGTAAAATCGGGGCTGTCGATTATCACGAGAATATCGGGCGCGGCTTCCGTCACGGCAATGGCGGTTTCCCGGATACGCCGCAGGATCGTCGGGAACTGCTTGACGACCGCCGCCAGTCCCATGATCGACAGCTCTTCGATCGGAAACAGCGACGTCAATCCTTCGCGCGCCATCGACTGGCCGCCGACGCCTTCAAACCGCACCGCGCCGCCCAGACGCTGACGCAACACCTTCATCAGGTTTGCGCCAAGCCGATCCCCCGATTCCTCTGTCGCGATCAGGAATATTTTTCGCGCGACGTTGGCGGTTGCTCGCGCCTGCATCACGCGGGCAAACCGGTTACGAAAAGGCCGGCGGCATCGGCCGCCTCGATCATGGCCTGCGGTTCCACGACAATGGTGTTGCCGGCGACGATCGCTATTCCGGCGAGCCGGGCCGCGGCCGCGCCTTCGATGGTTTGCGGGCCTATCGTGGGAAGATCGAAACGCAAATCCTGTCCGCTTTTCGGCGCTTTCACCAGCACGCCCCGCGCCGCCTTGGCGCGAATGCGGCCCTCGCTGCGCAATCGTGCAACGCGCGTCAGCAAGCCGTCGGTGCCTTCGATGTCCTCGACCCCGACTACATGACCGTCGATCACGATGGCGGCCTGACCGATGTCAAACGGACTGAGCGCACCCAAGACGTCGCGCCCCCTGGCGATATCGGCCGCGGCATTTTCGTTGGGCGACGCCCGGGTGATGCACCCCTCCGGCATCAGCAGGTCAGGGGCGACATCCTTGATCCCCACCATTCGGAAGCCGTCCTGTTCGAGAATGCGGCCGATGCCAGACAGCAAATGATCGTCCCCGCCCCGGAAAGCCGACAGCACGCGGCCAATCACGCGAAGCGTACCCCAATCCAGGCGAATTTCGGACAGCGCCGGGCGTACCAGCGTGCCGATGAAAACCAGATCGCGGCAGTTTTCGGCGCGAAACAGTTTTATGGCCCGGCCGACCTGACCGACCGAAATCCAGTGATGGCGAAAGCGCACCACGGCCACGGGATCGCAGGCACCTTTCAGCGCGAACAGAATGGGACGGATGCCGCGTGCGGCGAGCGAGTCCGCAACCGCGAATGGCATGACGCCGCCCGCCGCGATCAGGCCGACCGGCGATGAAATCTGCAAACCCTCGTTCGTCATGGCCCGCCCCAAGAGCATTTTCCGGCAAAGTGGTATCCGGCTTGCCGCATGAAAATGCTCTACTTCAAGAACTTGCGCGTATTCTGATCGCAAAACCGTAATCCACTTTTGCGGAATACGCGCTACTCAAGACCTTTTGTCATCTTGGCCGGTAGACACAGTTCGCGATGTTTTCCGGCATCGATGAAAGTCAGGATTTCCGCAATCGCAGGATCTGTGCCCGCCAGATGCCTCACCTCGTTCAGCCGCTCGGCAAAGATGCCGGGACCGTGAAACAGCTTTTGATAAAACGATCTTATCAGCGCGAGGCGCTCGCGGGTGAACTTGCGGCGTTTCATGCCGACGGTGTTGAGGCCGGCGAGAGCAGCATAATGGCCACTCGCTAGGCCAAAGGGGATCACATCGCTGCGCACGCCGGTGAGAGCGCCCACCATCACCTGCGCCCCGACCCTGGCGAATTGATGCACGGCCGACAGGCCGCCGATGAAAACAAAATCGCCGACCTCGGAATGGCCGCCCAGCGTCGCCGAGGTGGCAAAGATGACGTCATTGCCCACGATGCAGTCGTGACCCACGTGGCTGCAATTCATGAAATAACCGCGATCCCCGACGCGGGTAATGCCGCCTCCGGCGACCGTCCCGGCGTTCATGGTCACCTGTTCCCTGATGGTGCAGCCCTGGCCGATCTGAAGTCTGGTGAGTTCGCCGCGATAGCTCAGGGATTGCGGCGGCGTGCCCAACGAAACGAATGGATAGATCGTGCAGCTGTCGCCGATGGTGGTCTGCGCGGTGATGTGCACATGCGCGATCAGCTTGCAGTTCGCGCCGATCACGACGTGGGGGCCGACGGTGCAAAAGGGGCCGATCGACGTGCCCTCGCCGATCACAGCGCCATCTTCAATCCGCGCGGTGGGATCGATCGTGCTCATCGAATGGTCCAGTACCAGCTAATATCGCTAATGTGTTGAGTTTTCTGGTGGTTAGCGCGACATGCCGGTACTGTCTAGTGACGTATGGTTACGCCGTGTTTCGGCATGTTGGGGTCCATAAAAGGCGCAGCGTGCCGCCTCGGCAGGTCTTTACGCACACCGACGCGCGACCTCATGACGCTTGGGGGTAATGCGCCATCGAAGGTGATACGGGAATCGTCTTCCGCCGGCTACGCAGACATCATGTCATGCTGCCGGGCAGGAAGCAGCGGATTGAAGTCCCGCGGGGACTTTTGATCGGCCAGACCATCGTTCGGCCGGCGCGGTTTGGCTCGGTGATGACGGCATCATCCGGCACCATAATCCACTGGCCGTCGATGCGAACACGGTAGCGGCCATCCTTGGATTCCCAGTCCGGATCTGACACGGCAAAACCGTCTGCGTCCGAGCAACACAGCCCCTGGCCGCTCTTTAGGGTGTCGAACCATGGCTTCAGTGGGGACCCGGTGTACCGGCCATCGTCGCGCGCCGTCGCACTTCCGACCACAATAGCGGCCGGGACCGCCACCACCGCCGCGGCTTTGAAAAGATTCATGCGACCCCTTTGCTGCGACGTGCCGCGAAAAACGCTTCAACCAATTCACAAGCCGCTTGTTGCGCTGAAGTTCCGCTGCTGGGGGTAGTCGCAATAACTTGACCGCGCTAGGTCCGCGATCCGACATTGCGTTGCGTGGTTGAATTCAGATCCGCCAGCGCGATGCACTGGCTTGGCGCAGGGCTAATTCCGAAGCGCCCGAACCACGAAGGGAAGTAGCTGGGCCGCTAACATAGCGTGGCCCTCCGCCGTGAGATGCAGATATCTTCGGCCAATGCCGTTTCCCGTTACCGGAATGATCTTGATGCTTCGACCGCGAAGCCGCGCAACGATCGACGCAAACTCCGCCTTCTGGTCTCCCTGACCCAGCCTCCTGGCATTGAATGTGCCACCTATCGTGCCAAGAAGCACAATTCTGGTCCCGTCCGGAACGGCCTGATTCAGCCGACCCAACATTCCCGAATTGGTGTCGCCCGAAATTCCGGCGTTCGCCACGTGCACATTGTAGCCCTTGCTGGACAGCATCTTCTCCAGTTGCGCCGGAAAAGCCTCCGAACTGTTGACGCCGCGGCCGGCGACGTTACTGGCGCCCAAGGCAACGATCTGGGCTTGCGCCATGCCGGCAAGGCCGAACACCAGCCCGGAAAGCAAGCCCGCGAACAGATGTAGCTTCACTCTGGAGATCATCTGGGCACCTTCTTGCTCGGCATTGGGTCGGCCTGGACCCAAAGCTGTACCAGTTGCTTCAATGTTCGAGCAAACAGACTGATTTCATTGACGCTTTTGGATCCACCGCGCGAGGTACCTGCCCGTCGGTCCTGATTAGTCGGTCAGCATCGCGCCAACATCGGCCTCGGCCACGGTCGTGCCGTTCACGATGGCGTCGCCGTGAAACCACCACATGGTCTTGCGCCTGCCGATGCTGCGCATGTGGTATTCGACGGTGTCGCCGGGCATCACCGGTTTGCGGAATTTGCACTTGTCGATGGTGAGAAAATAAACCGCGCGCGGTTTCTGGGTGCCTTCGACCGACTTGATGCCGATCACCCCCGCCGTCTGCGCCATCGCCTCGATCATCATCACCCCGGGATAGACCGGCCGCTCCGGAAAATGTCCTTGAAATGGCGGCTCGTTGAAGGTGACGTTCTTGACGCCGATGCCGGAGTGATCGGTCCGGATATTGAGCACCCGATCGATCAGCAGCATCGGATAGCGGTGCGGCAGCGTCTTGAGGATCTCATTGATATCCACGAGCGCAAATCTGACCGGTGCCTCCTCCATCACTCGCGCCCCTCGCCCTTCGGATCGACCGTGCCGTCGCGCACCAGACGCTCCACCGCAACGATCTCCCGAAACCACTGCCTGGTCGGCTTTGCGAAGAAGCCGCCCCAGCGTCCATTGGCCGGAATGTCATCCTTGACGGCGCTCATCGCCGTGACCTGAGCCCCGTCGCCGATGCGCAGGTGGTTGTTGATACCGACCTTGGCACCCAGCGCCACATTGTCGCCAATCGTAAGGCTGCCCGCGAGTCCAATCTGGGCCGCAAGCAAGCAATGCCTGCCGATCGTCACATTGTGGCCGATCTGGACCTGATTGTCGATTTTCGTGCCTTCGCCGATCACGGTGTCGCGCAGACTGCCGCGATCGATGGTCGTTCCGGCGCCGATCTCGACGTCGTTCTGGATCAGCACGCGGCCGGTCTGCGGTACTTTTAGATGGCCATCCGGGCCAAAGAAGACAAAGCCATAGCCGTCCTGTCCGATGCTGCAGCCGGGGTGGATCAGGACGTTGTTGCCGATCAGCGCAAACTGAATGGAGCAGCGCGCGCCGACGTTGCAATCCCGGCCGATCCTGACGTCGGCACCGATCACGGCCCCCGAGCCGACGACCGTCCCGGCGCCGATTTCGACGTTCGGGCCGATCACGGCCAGCGGATCGACGATGACGCCATCCTCCAGATGCGCCGTCGGGTCGATGACGGCGGAGGCCGCGATGCCGGTGCTGCCGAACCAGGATTGCGGCCGAAGCGCGTCGCGGTGCAGCTCACGGGCGATTTTCACAAATTCGCGGAACGGATGGGCTGCGCGTAACACCGCGACGTGGGGGGGGACATCGGCCTCGAACCGCCGGCTCACCAGACACGCCCCCGCCTTCGTCGACGCGAGCTGGTCGGCGTATTTCAGGTTGTCGAAAAACGTCAGATGCATCGGGCCGGCTTCGTCGAGCGAAGCCAGTCCCCTGACCGGCTGGCCGGCCCGTGACAGGTCAACCAAATGCGCCTGCGTCAACGCGGCGATATCGGCCAGCGTCGACGCAGGAGGTTGCTTGAAGAACGTCGGCTGCGCCATTCCACCCGTCGCGGTCCGGCCGGTGATCGAACCAGAGCCTCGATTTTGATCAATCAAAACCGGGGCTCGAGTTTCTTGATTCGTTTTCTTCGCGCGAACCGGGATCCACTTCGCCTGAAAACGTTAGAATGATGTCCCGCCGCCAAACCTGAATTGCTGCACCCGATCGAACGGACCTTTGGTAAGCGGTACCGCATAGTCGAAGCGCAGCGGACCAAACGGCGAAGCCCAGATCAGACCGATACCCACGGAGCTGCGAACGACATTGCCATTGTCAAACACTAATCCGGTACAGGTTCCGGCGGTGGGAGGGTTTGTCGTAGGCTTGATACAATTGGAATTGGCCGGCGTGGTGACTTCGTTGGTTAAGGTCCATGTAGTCGGTCCCTGGTAGTCATTCAGGCCGCCAGCGTCGGCATAAACAGCGCCCTTCAATCCGACTTCCTTCGGCAGGAACCAGAACGGCATCTGCAGTTCCGCCGACGCGCCCCAATACTTGGTGCCGCCGAGCGCATCCATCGTGCCGAAAGGATTGATGTCGCGCGGACCGATGCCGTTCGGGGCAAAACCGCGGACCAGATTCGGCCCCATCTGGAACTGATCGAGCATCCGAAGCTCGTTGCTGCCGACCTTGTTAAGAATGCCTGCCTGGACGTGGATCAGTCCGACGATATCGGCAACCAGCGGCGTGTAGTATTTCGCATCGACCGCTGACTTCAAATAGGTCACGTCGCCGCCGACGCCGGCGAAGTCCTGCTTGAAATCAACGACCAGACCATCGGTCGGGTTTTTGTTGTTGTCCAGTGTATTGTAATTCAACGAGTAGCCGACCGACGACGTCAATGCCCTGCCAGCCGCGAGTTCCTTGCGAACCGGCAGCGACGCCTCGCCGTCGAGATAGCAGCCGAGACCATTGGTCGAGGTCAAATCGATGCCATTGGCCGCAGCAAAGGCCGGGCTCGGATTGAAAAACGGACTTGTCGGGTCGTTGTTACAATTTGCGAGAAAGCTCGGCAGCGAGATTTCCTGCTGATAGATCGAGTACCGGACCTGCAGCGAAAGATCTTCGCGCAGCGCGAATCCGAGCCGAGGACTAAAGCCCAGCGTCTTGGTGCCATAGGAGATAAAGCTGTTGGCAAGCTGCTGACGCTGGAACAGATCGAGACCGAGCGCCACCCGATAATCCAGCAGGTAGGGTTCGACAAACGACAGCGAGTAGCCGCGCGCATACTGGCCATACGTCACCGTCGCCTTCGCAAACAGGCCGCGTCCGAGGAAGTTACGTTCGGAAATGCTGACCTCGGCGAGCGCGCCGTCGGTGGTCGAATAGCCGCCGGACACCGAGAAGTCCCCGGTCGATTTCTCCTCGAGCTCGACGACAAGAATCACGCGATCGCTCGAGGATCCGGGCTCGCTCGTGATTTTCACGCTCTTGAAGAAATCAAGATTCTTGAGACGCCGCTCGGCGCGGTCGACCAGTGCGCGGTTGTAGGCGTCGCCCTCGGAAATATCGAATTCACGGCGAATCACGTAGTCCCGGGTCCGGGTATTGCCGCGCAGGTTGATGCGCTCGATGTAGGTCCGCGGGCCTTCGTCGATTGCAAAGGTAATCGAAACGGTATGGGCCTCGAAATTGCGATCGCCGCGCGGACGCACGATCGCGAAGGCGTAACCGCGCCGCGAGGCCTCGATCTGCATCTCCTCGACTGATTTCTCCAGTGCTTCGGCGTTGTAGAGCGACCCGACATTGACGCGTGAGAAGCTGCGAAGCGCATTTCCGTCAAGCGTGGGAATGCTCGAGCGGAAATCGACCGTCGCAACCCGATACTGCTGGCCTTCCTCGATCTTGAAGGTCACCAGGAAGCCCTTGCGCTCCGGATCGTATTCGGTCAGCGCGGCCACCACCTGCACGTCGGCAAAACCGTGCTTCAGATAATAGCGGCGGATCAGATCGCGATCGGCTTCGACCCGGTCCGGATCGTAAACGTCGTTGCCGCCGAGGAAGCTCAGCAGATTCGATTCGTGCGTCTTGATGACATCCTTCAGGCGATACGACGAATAGGCATTGTTGCCGATGAACTCGACCGACTTGACGCCGGTTTTCGAACCCTCGGTGATCGTGAAAATCAGATCGACGCGGTTGTTGGGCTGCTCGATGATTTCGGGATTGACGCGCACGTCATAGCGGCCGGCGCGGCGATAGATTTCGGCGATGCGCTGGGCGTCGGACTGGACCATGGGACGCGACAGCGTGCCGCGCGGCTTGGACTGAATTTCCGCCGAAAGCTGCTCGTCCTTGACCTTCTTGTTGCCCTCGAAGGCAACGCGGCCGATCACGGGATTTTCGACCACGGTCACCACCAGGTGACCCCCCGCCTGGTTGATTCTCACGTCCTGGAACAGGCCGGTTTCGATCAGCGCCTTCAGGCCGTCATCGATCTGCGCCTGATCCAGCCGCCCGCCGGGACCCGGCTTGAAATAGGAGCGGATGGTCTCGAGTTCGACCCGCCGGTTGCCCTCGACCTGAATCGAGGCCACGGTCTGGGCGGCGGCAGGCGACGACACAAGCATGGCGGCCAGTGTGGCCGCGACCGGCACGGCGAACATCACCAGGGCGACCACCAGGCCCCCCCGAACTCGCATTCCAAAATTCATGCGCAAAGCGCCCTTGTCATTCCAGCGCCGGGCCGCACCCCTACGAACCGGCAGATTCCCATTAATTGCCCCGCTTGTAGCCAATTTTGCCGGGCCGGCAAACGTCCTATTGCAGTGCGATTTCAATTTCATTCCAAGACGTTGCCTATCGGCCACGCCCGCCAAACAAGGCATTACGATGCCGCCAGATGCAGGATGTCGTTGTAGGTAGCAAACACCATCAGCATGAGCACCAGACCCAGTCCGATCCGGAATCCCATCTCCTGCGCTCTTTCCGACATGGGGCGTCCGCGGACGGCCTCGACGGCATAGAACAGAAGATGACCACCATCGAGCAGGGGTACCGGAAACAAATTCAATAATCCGATCGATACCGAGAGAACCGCGGCAAGGTGCACCAGCGCGGCAAGACCGATGGTGGCGACTTGACCTGAAATCTGGGCGATTCGAAGCGGGCCGCCGACCTGGTCGGCCGCCTCACGCCCGGTAAAGACGCCGCCGATATACGCCAGCGTCCGGTCAACCACGAACCAGGTTTCCTTGACGCCAAGCCACAATGCGGTCGCGGGATTCACTTGCTCGGTGACGACATCGCCGGCTACGGGCTTGCGGGTGATTCCCATCACGCCTTGCCGATGGGTGTTGCCGAACGGATCTTTGACTTCCCTGAGTTCCGGCGTGCCACGCAATTGCAGCGTCGAATCGCCGCGCTTGATCGTGAACGTCAGTTGCTCACCGGCTCGAATGCTAACGACCCGCTGCATATCGGAAAAACTTCCGATCGCCTTGTCGTCGATCGCCGTCACAACGTCGCCGACCTGGAAGCCGGCCGCCGCAGCGGCGCTGCCCACCTCCACCTGATCGACCCGCGCCGTGGTGCTCGGTTTACCGAAGAACGTGAACAGGCAGGTAAAGATCACGATGGCCAGGAGGAAGTTGGCTATCGGGCCGGCGGCCACGATCGCGGCACGCGGTCCAACCTTCTTGTGATGGAAACTGCCCGCGCGCTCTTCTTCCGTCATGCTTGCGAGCGCTTCGGAGGATGGCGTGGAGGCCTCGCTGTCGTCGCCGAAGAACTTGACGTAGCCGCCCAGCGGAACAGCCGAAATCTTCCACCGCGTGCCATGGCGATCGTTGAAACCGACGAGTTCCGGGCCGAAGCCGAGCGAGAAAGTTAGCACCTTCACGCCCGCCCAGCGGGCGACCAGAAAGTGACCAAGCTCGTGGAAGAAAACGACAATCGTCAGAACAAACAGGAAGGGAATGATGTAACCGACGAACCCATGGCTCAACGTATTGAAACTATGCAGAAAAAACTCGGACATCCGATTCCCCTTAACCAGGGCCACAGGCCCTGTCCCCAACCCTCTAGGATGCCTTTAAGGCAATTTGAGGCAAGAGGGTGGCAGCTTTATTTCGCGCGTTATGGTCAACGGCGATGGCATCGTCCGCGGAAGTCATTGGCGCCAGATTGCCCGAGCGTATCCAGGCGTCCATCGTCGCCTCGACCAGCCGCGCAATCGCGCCGAATTTGATCTTGCCGCCGATGAAGGCCGCGACCGCCACCTCGTTGGCGGCATTATATACCGTGGTCGCCCCACGGCCGGTTCGCAGCGCGTCGTAAGCCAGCCGAAGCGCCGGGAACCGATCGAAATCGGGAGCCTCAAAGGTCAGCTGTCCGATCTTGGCGAGATCAAGCTGGGTTGCTGGACCGACGATGCGATCGGGCCATCCGAGGCAATGCGCGATCGGCGTGCGCATGTCCGGTGCCCCCAATTGCGCGACTACCGAACGATCCGAAAATTCGACCATGCCGTGGATGATCGACTGCGGATGCACCAGAACGTCGATCTCGTCCGGGGTCAGTGCGAACAGATAGGAGGCTTCGATGACTTCGAGCCCCTTGTTCATCATCGACGCGGAATCGATGGTGATCTTCTGTCCCATGCTCCAGTTCGGATGTTTCAAGGCCTGCGCCAGCGTCGCCTGTTCGATATCGGCGATGGCCCATGTCCGGAACGGTCCGCCCGATGCGGTAATGATAACACGCACCAGTTCTTCCCGGTTTCCCGAGCCGAGCGCCTGAAACAGCGCATTATGCTCGGAGTCGGCCGGCAGGATGCAGGCCCCGGCCTTTGCCGCGCGCTGCATGAAGAAATCGCCGGCGCAGACCAGGCACTCCTTGTTGGCAAGCGCGACGGTTGCGCCGCGATCCACCGCCGCGAGCGCAGGTTTCAGTCCGGCCGCGCCGCTGACGGCCGCCATGACCCAGTCCGCCGGACGCGCTGCGGCTTCGATAACAGCGCTTTCGCCCGCACCACATTCGATGCCCGTGCCGGCCAGCGCGTCCTTCAACTCGCCAAGGCGACCGGGATCGGCGATGGCCGCAAATCGTGCGCCAAACTCCTTCGCCAGTTTCGCCAGTCCCTGCACGTTGGTATGCGCGGTCAGCGCCTCGACCTGGTAACGGTCGCGCGAGGCCCTGAGCAGATCCATGGTGCTGTCGCCGATCGAACCGGTGGCACCAAGGACGGTTATGGCGCGTACGGCGGATGCCGCGGCCTTGCTGTTACGCAACGGAACTGCGCTCATGCCTTCACCAAACCATAAGACCGCGGCCGACGCCATCCACGCCACCCCGCAAAAACCCGAAAATCGCCGCCGCGACGACCGCGGCGACGAATCCATCGAGACGATCCATCAACCCGCCGTGCCCGGGAATGATGTGGCTGGAATCCTTGACGCCGAAACGTCGTTTCACCGCGGATTCAAAGAGATCGCCGAGCTGGGAAGCGATCGAGAGGACCGCGCCCAAGAGCAGCAGCGGGCCGGTTTTGCCGAGCCCGAACGCCGCAAATCCCGCCGCGACCACAAGGCTCGCTGCAAATCCACCAACCGCCCCCGCCCACGTCTTCCTGGGACTGACCCGCGGCCAGAGTTTCGGTCCGCCAATGCCGCGGCCTGCGAAGTAACCGCCGATATCGGTTACCCACACCACCAAAAGGACCAGCATCAGCGCGACAAATCCGTATGTTTGATCGAGGCGAACCAGCTCCGATGCCATCTGCGCCGCGGCGGCATAGAAAAATCCCGTCGCAGTCCAGCTGCGCCGCTGCGGCGCAAGCAACGCAACGGCAGCCAGGCCGAGGGCCAATGCGAGCAGCGAAGCATCGATCCGTCCCGCTGCGAAACAAAGTCCTGATACCGCAAGCGCGACGGCTCCCGAGGTGACCACGCGCGTTTCGCGGGCCATACCCACGATCATCAGCCATTCGACATAGAGCCCGATCGCGGCGAGCATCACCAGCGTGGTCCAAAGCCATACTCCCAGCCACGCAATTGCAATGGCGGCAGGCGCAAGGATCAGCGCTGCCATGACGCGCAGAAACAGATTGCGCGATCCTTGGTCGGCCGCTGGCGCGGCTTGGTCGTCGGTCACGATCCGGTTTTCGCGGCCAGACCGCCGAAGCGGCGCTCCCGTCTGGCATATTCGGCGATGGCGCCCTCAAGCGCAGCCTTGTCGAAATCCGGCCAATGGACCGCTACGAACACGAGTTCGCTGTAAGCCGCCTGCCACATCAGGAAATTCGACAGCCGCTGCTCGCCGCTGGTGCGAATGATCAGATCGGGATCGGGAATATCCGGCGCATCGAGGTAGCGACCGAGCGTGTCAGCGTCGATCGACGCGGGATCACGCTTGCCCTCCGCGACCTCGCGCGCCAACCGCTGCGCCGCGTTGGCGATTTCCTGCCGCGAGCCGTAGTTGAATGCGACCACGAGATTGAGGCGGGTGTTGTCGCGAGTCAGGTCTTCGGCCTCTTTCAAAAGGGCGCAGATGTCCGGCTCCAATCCGTCGCGCTCGCCGATGACGCGCACCCGGACGCCGTCGCGGTGCAGCGTCGCCAGATCGTTGCGGATGAACCGCCGCAGCAAGCCGAACAGGTCGCCGATTTCGGTCGCCGGACGCGACCAGTTTTCCGAACTGAACGAGAAGATCGTAAGGTAAAGAATGCCGAGTTCGTGGGCGGCGCGAACGACGCGGCGCAACGCCTCGACGCCGCGGCGATGGCCTTCCGCGCGCGGCAAACCGCGGGCCGCCGCCCAGCGTCCGTTGCCGTCCATGATAATCGCCACATGCAAGGGGCCGTCGGTTCGATCCGGTCCTTCAGTGGCGGGGGCGGCGGCGTTCGACATCGATCAATCCTTAAGCGCTAAACGGTGAGGATTTCTTTTTCCTTGGCCGCAAGCAAGTGATCGATCTCCGAAATCGTCCCGTCAGTCGCCTTCTGCACATCGTGGGCCAGACGCTCCTGATCGTCCTCGGAAATCTCGTGATTCTTCTCAAGCTTCTTGACCGTATCGAGGCCATCGCGACGGACATGCCGGACCGCGACACGCGCGGCTTCCGCGTATTTGTGCGCGACTTTCACAAGCTCCTTGCGGCGTTCTTCATTGAGTTCGGGAATTCGCAAGCGAAGCACCTGTCCTTCTGTGGCCGGACTTAGGCCGAGATTGGAATCGACGATCGCCTTCTCCACGGCCTTCACCATCGACTTGTCCCATACCTGCACAGAGAGAAGGCGGGGTTCGGGCACGCTGATGGTCGCGAGCTGGTTGAGCGGCATATGGGTGCCGTAGGCGTCGACCTGCACCGGCTCCAGCATCGAGGCCGCGGCACGGCCGGTTCGCAAACCGCCCAGTTCATGCTTGAGCGCCTGAGTGGCGCCTTGCATGCGGCGCTTCAACTCGTTGATGTCGAAATTACCCGTGGGCATAGTGCTCTCCCATCCTGAAAAGCCGTCCAGGCCGCTTCACAAGCCCGTCAGCCGGCGACGATCGTGCCGTGGCCCGTACCGCGCAGGATCGCGCCTATCGAACCCGGCTCGGCGATCGAAAACACGATGATAGGCAGCGACGTCTCGCGGGCAAGCGCGAATGCGGTCGCGTCCATGACCTTGTAGCCGCCTTCGATCGCCTGCGAATGCGTCAGACGGTCAAATCGCTTGGCGGAGGCGTCCTTTTTGGGATCGGCGCTGTAGACGCCGTCCACATTGGTGGCCTTCAGCACGGCCTGCGCGCCGATTTCGGCCGCTCGCAATACCGCCGTGGTATCGGTGGTGAAGAACGGATTGCCGGTTCCGCCGCCAAGCAGCACAATCCGGCCTTCCGCGAGATATTTGTGCGCCGCACCGCGAGTGTACAGCTCGCAGATCTGCGGCATCACGAATGCCGATAGCGCGCGCGCCGGCGCCCCGCGCCGCTCGATCGCGGCCTCCAGTGCAAGGCAGTTCATCACAGTGGCGAGCATGCCCATGGTATCGCCGGTCGGGCGGGAGACGCCGCGCGAGGAGACTTCCACGCCGCGGACCAGGTTCCCGCCGCCAACCACGACGGCCAATTCGACGCCGAGCTGCTTGGCGGTGATCAGGTCACCGGCAATCCGGTCGATGGTCGGCTGGTCGAAGCCCGACGAATGGGCGCCGGCGAGGTATTCGCCCGAGAGCTTGATCACCACGCGACGATAGACCGGCTCAGCCATTGCTAAACGCTTTCCTTGCGGGTGCCGGAGCTCCCGGCCTTATGCCACCGCTTCGGGCCCCCCCGGCGGCTTCTTGCCGCTGGCTGCCGCGACCTCGGCTGCGAAATCGGATTCCTGCCGCTCGATTCCCTCGCCGAGAGCATAGCGCACAAATCCGGTAATCTTCACCGGCGCGCCGATTTTGCCCTCAGCTTCCTTGACCGCCTGGGCCACCGATTTGGCGCTGTCGTGGATGAAGGCCTGCTCGAGCAGGCAGACTTCCTTGTAGTAGGTTTTGAGGCCGGACTCGACGATCTTTTCGATCACATTCTCGGCCTTGCCCTGCTGACGGTATTTATCGGCCAGCACGTCCTTTTCGCGCTTCACGACCGCGGGATCGAGCCCCGCCGGATCCAGCGCCTGCGGATTGGCGGCGGCCACATGCATGGCAAGCTGGCGACCGAGAACTGCGAGTTCGTCGGTCTTGCCTGATGATTCGAGCGCCACGATCACGCCGATCTTGCCGGCGCCTTCGATCACGGCGTTGTGCACATAGCTCGACACCACTCCCTTGGTGACCTGAAGTGAAGCCGCGCGGCGCAGCGTCATGTTTTCGCCGATGGTCGCGATGGCGTCGGCGATGGCAGTCTCGACCGTTACGTTGCCGACCTTCGCGGCCTTGATCTTCTCGACGTCGGCGCCGACTTCGAGCGCGACCTGCGCGATCATCTTGACCAGTCCCTGGAACTGCCCGTTGCGCGCAACGAAGTCGGTCTCGGAATTGACCTCGACGACGACGCCCTTGATGCCCGCCGTCTGCACGCCGATCAGGCCCTCCGCCGCGACACGCCCGGCTTTTTTCGCGGCTTTCGACAGGCCCTTTTTGCGCAGCCAATCGATCGCGGCCTGCATGTCGCCTTCGTTTTCGGCGAGCGCCTGCTTGCAGTCCATCATGCCGACGCCGGTCGACTCGCGCAGGTCCTTGACCATCGCCGCTGTGATTGTTGCCATCGTTGCGTATCCTTCGCCTGTCAGGGCGACCGCGGCGCGGCCTTAAGGCCCTCGCCGCCGTCCACCACCAGCAATTAGGTAGATTGGAAGTTGGTGGCCGGAAGGTTCCGGCCAGCGCGCTCAAACTATTCGGCTTCCGCGGTCATCGCCTTGGCCTGGGCCACCCAGCCATCGGCTCGGGACGGAAGTCCGACCTCTTCGCCGATCTTGTAGGCGGTGTCGTGATCGAGCTCAGCCAGCTGCCAGTAATGGAAGATTCCGAGATCGTTGAACTTCTTCTCGATCGCACCCGACACGCCAGTGAGCTTCTTGAGGTCGTCGGCCGCACCGCGCGGCCCGGCAAGGCCCTGGAAGCCCGCAGGCTGCGGCGCCGCCGCAATCTCCTCGCGGGCGGGCTGAGCCGATGCGCCGATATCGATACCGGAATCCCCCTGCGCGCGCGAAATGCCATCGATCACTGCGCGGGCGACCAGATCGCAATAAAGCGTGATGGCGCGGCCGGCGTCGTCATTGCCCGGCACCACATAGGTGATGCCCTTGGGATCGGAATTGGTATCGACGATCGCGGCAACGGGAATGTTGAGCCGCTGCGCTTCCTGGATCGCGATGTCTTCCTTGTTGGTGTCGATCACGAAGATCATGTCGGGAAGACCGCCCATGTCCTTGATGCCGCCGAGCGAACGGTCGAGCTTGTCGCGCTCGCGCTGCAGCGTCAGCCGCTCCTTCTTGGTGTAGGAGTTGGCTTCGCCCCCCGACAGCACCTCATCGAGATGGCGCAGGCGCTTGATCGAGCCCGAGATCGTCTTCCAGTTGGTCAGCGTGCCGCCGAGCCAGCGCGAATTGACGAAATACTGCGCCGAACGCTTGGCAGCCTCAGCGACACCGTCCTGCGCCTGGCGCTTGGTGCCGACGAACAGAATGCGGCCGCCCTTGGCGACGGTGTCGGATACCGCCTGCAGCGCGCGATGCAGCATCGGCACGGTCTGGGCGAGATCGATGATGTGGATGTTGTTGCGGGCACCGAAAATGAACTCCGCCATTTTCGGATTCCAGCGGTGCGATTGGTGGCCAAAGTGCACGCCAGCTTCAAGCAGCTGACGCATAGAAAAATCGGGTAGCGCCATAGTGATAGTTCTCCGGTTGGTTCCTCCGGAAACGTGTGAGCAGACGAGCCTTATGGCCCGGCTGCCACCGGACGGCCTTTTGAGCCATGTTTCCGTGTGAGATGGGCCGCTATATAGCGGTATTTCGGGGAGAAGCAAGGAAATATGGCCGCGTCGGAACGGCTCGGGGTGGCTCAAATTGCAGCTTTTCCGCCCGTCGGAGCTACAGCGTCTGCACGTCTACCACTCCCGAGACTGCCTTGATCGCGCCGGCGATCTGGGGCGACACCTTGAAGCGGCCTGGAAGCTTCATTTCGACCTCGGTTTCCAGATCGAGCATCATCACGAGCGAGACGTCCCCATCGCCCCCGCCATTAATCGTCGATTTCGCCGGCTGGGCGCGCGGAGCAGCGCCCTGCCCTGCCTCCGGCACCTGCAGCCGCTTGGCGATGGATTCGAGCGGCCGCGTATCGCGGACGAATATGCGGAGTCCTTTTTGGGTCTTTGCCGCGGCGTCGTCCAGCGGCTCGGCATGCAGCACCCGGGCGCGGACATCCTCACCCTGCAATTCGGCTCCGAGTTGCAGCAGGACCGCCGCACCCGGCTCCAGCACGTCGCGATATTGCGCGAGCCCCTCGGAAAACAGCACGGCTTCGAAATGGCCAGTGGGATCGGACAGCCCCATGATGCCCATCTTGTTGCCGGTCTTGGTCCGCCGTTCCATGCGCGATACCACGGTGGCGGCCACCTTGCCTGCCGTGGCACCGGTTTTGACCGCGCGCGAAAATTCCGCCCAGGACTGCACCCTCAAGCGCTTCAGCACGGTGGCGTAGTCGTCCAGCGGATGGCCGGACAAAAAGAAGC
>Ga0207657_10003042_pt1 | contig 17950 bp, 16 predicted proteins | sample KBSC33metaG_FD_184316 | JGI IMG/M metagenome (GOLD analysis project Ga0207657, IMG submission 184316) | Corn rhizosphere microbial communities from Kellogg Biological Station, Michigan, USA - KBS C3-3 metaG (SPAdes) (version 2) | ecosystem: Host-associated > Plants > Roots > Rhizosphere > Soil ... | reverse complement strand
GTCGGTTGCCAGGATTTCATAGCCGGTGACGTCGTCACAACTGCGCAGGTGAATATCGGCCGTGTCGCGCTCCTCGTCGACGCGTCCCTCGATTTCGCGCGCGACCGCGGGATCGATCGGCTGCTGCGACGCAATGAGCGGCTCGGCCGATGCACCGACCCACGGGTACGGCAGCATCGTGGGTCCCCACAGCCCGTTGCCCTGCCAGTAGTACGGGTATCCGTAATAGTTGTAGTAGTTGATCTCGTGCTGGCGGGAAACGGGCCTGTCGGTGTCGATGCCCGGGCTGTTCCGGACCTGCTGCTGCGTCAGGTCGACGTTGACGACTTCGTCGCGCCAGTCGATCCCGCGCACCGATCGCGGGGAGATCAGCACGTCGCGTCCGCTCAACCAGCCGCCGGTGGCGACGACCAGGTGACGGATCGCCCAACGCTCGTCGTCGAAATAGACATCTTTCACCTTGCCCAACTCGCCATCGCGCGCGCCGACACGCAAGCCCGACAATTCCCTGACGCTACGCAGCATGATCACCCCTTCCGCTCGATTGAGCGGTCATTGATCGAAAACGACAATGGCCGCATCGTTCCCGATGCGGCCATTCCGACAAGCCTCAGGAAACCGTGGGCGCCTTGTGTTGCCAGTCGCGGTTCATCGCCATCGCCCAGGCGGCGAACAGGATGACCAGCAAGCCGACGATCACCGCGTTCGTTTCCACCGCCCGGTTCGTGATGCCGATGACCCATGACGAGATCACCATCCAGATGCCGAGCAGGATGTTGATCACTTCTTCCCACGCCTGCGGCAGCGAGACCGCGATCGCCGAGAACACGACGATGGCCACGCCGAGGATCCATGCGTTCCAGCCGGCCCCGGTGCCGCTACTCGCGAAACCCATCACCCACGGCGAGATGAAGAGCCAGATGCCGATCAGCAGATTGAGCCAGTCTTGCCAGCGTTTTTCCCTCATGATTGAAAGCTCCTGTAGCCAAGGTACAGGTTGGACGCACCAGCGCGCGCAGGATTCCCCCGCCGTTGCCGTGCGGCGACAAAATAATTGGCGCGTCCTACAAAGTGCCGTGCGCGAGAGCGCAAGCCCGGCATCCACGGAGGTGCGCGTGCCGTGCGTCAGCGCTTGTCGATGAGATCAAAAGGTCGCCCGACCTGCGCGACACTGGTTTCGCGCACCTGGAGCAGCTCCGCGGCGACCGCGATCGCGATCGCGCCCGGGTGCTTGCCCTTGACGCCGATGCTCGTGCCGATCGGGCACCGCACACGCGCGAGCGCGTCGGCCGCCAAGCGATGCGCGGCGAGCCGGCGCTCGAACTGACGCCGCTTCGACAGCGAGCCGATGAGGCCGAGGTAGCGCCAGTCGTCGCGCGCGAGTGCCGCTTCGACCAGCGCGAAGTCGAGCGCATGGCTATGCGTCATGACGACGACGTACGCGCCACGCGGCGCATCGACGACGAACGCTTCCGGCGCGTCGGTCGCGACGACCTCGACGTTCGCGGGCACGCGCGCAGGAAAATCGGCCTCGCGCGAATCGATCCAGCGGACTTGCGCCGGCACGACGCCGAGCACGTCGACGAGTGCGCGCCCCACGTGACCGTTGCCGAAGACGAGCACCGGGAACGCCGCGGCACGCTCGACGTGCACGAGCAGCGGGTGCGCCGTGTCACCTTCGCGCGCGACGACCGACGCGCCCTCGCTGCCGCTCCGAAGGCGTGCGCGCGCTGCCGCAATCGCGGCGGAATCGAGCGCGACGTCGCCGAGCGAGCCGCGAACATCGTCGGCAGTGACGACGATCCGTCCGCCGGCGCGCGCATCGGGCGCGACGCACGAGACGAGCGCGAACGGCGTCGACGCCTGCGCGCAGGCGAGCACCGGGGCGAGCCAGGTCGCCGACTCGGCGTCGACGCGCGAAAAGGCCATCGTGACGACGCCGCCGCAGCATTGCCCGAGACTTGCGGCGAGCGGGAAGCGAACGAGCCACGTGCCCGGTCCGCGGCCGTCGCGCAGCAGCCCGCGCGCGATGCGCACCGTTTCGTACTCGAGGTGCCCGCCGCCGATCGTTCCGCGCGCATCGCTTGGCGTGACCACCATGGCGACGCCGGCATCGCGGGGCGTCGAGCCGCGCGACACGGCGACGAGCGCGAGGACCGCCTCGCCGTGCGACGCGAGCGCGTCCGCGAGCGCGTCGACCCAGGCGACGACGCTACGCTCGCTCATCGCGAATCGCTTCCACGGCAGCGAGCATGCGCTCGGGCGTCGCGGGCGCGGAGAGCGGTACGCGACGCACGTCCTTCGCGGCGCTCGCGACCGCATCGCGCAGCGCGTGGAAGCCGGCGAGCGCGAGCATCAGCGGCGGCTCGCCGACCGCCTTCGAGCGGTGGATCGTGTCCTCCGGGTTGGGGCGATCGAAAAACGCGATGTCGAAGCGCCGCGGCACGTCGTGCGCCGTCGGGATCTTGTACGTCGACGGCGCGTGCGTCGCGAGCCGGCCCTTGGCGTCGAAGCAAAGCTCCTCCATCGTGAGCCAGCCCCAGCCTTGCAGGAAGCCACCCTCGATCTGGCCGAGATCGATCGCCGGGTTGAGCGAGCGTCCCGCGTCGTGGAGGATGTCCACGGCGAGCAGCCGATGCTCGCCGGTGAGCGTGTCGATCGCGACTTCCGCGACGGCGGCGCCGTACGCGAAATAGAAGAACGGGCGGCCGGAGAGCGTGTGCGGATCGTAGTGAATCTTCGGCGTCGCGTAGAAGCCGGTCGCCGACAGATGCACGCGCGCGTGGTACGCCGCGTCGACGAGCTCGGCGAAGGTGAGCGATCGATCGCCCGCGCGCACGACGCCGCCGGCAATGTGCACATCCTCGTGCGAGCAGCCGAACGTGCGCGCGGCGAAGTCGGCGAGGCGCCGGTGCAGTGTCCGCGCCGCCGCCTGCGCGGCCATGCCGTTGATGTCGCTGCCCGACGAGGCGGCGGTGGGCGAGGCGTTCGGCACCTTGCTCGTATCGCTCGCCGACACGCGCACCGACGAAAGCGGGACACCGAGCTCGTGCGCGACGACTTGCTGGACCTTGACGAACAGGCCCTGGCCCATCTCGGTGCCCCCGTGGTTCAACAGCACGGTGCCGTCGCGATAGACGTGGACGAGCGCGCCCGCCTGGTTGTAATGCGTCGCGGTGAACGAGATGCCGAACTTCACCGGCGTCAGCGCGATGCCGCGCTTGATCACCGGGCTCGTTTCGTTCCAGTGCGCGATGTCGCGGCGACGCTCGCGGTAACGCGCGCTCGCCTCCAACGCGTCGATGATCGACGGCGCGACGTTGTCCTCGACGCGCATCCCGTACGGCGTCACGTCGCGCTCGCCGATGCCGTAGAGATTCGCCTTGCGCACGTCGAGCGGATCGCGGCCGAGCGCGCGCGCGACGTCGTCGAGCACCGCTTCGATCGCGAACATGCCCTGCGGGCCGCCGAAGCCGCGAAACGCGGTGTCCGAGACCGTATGCGTCTTGCAGCGGTACGAGTGGATCGCGACGTTGGGCAGCCAGTACGCGTTGTCGAGATGGAACACCGCGCGATCGTTCACCGGCCCGGACAGGTCCGCGGAGAAGCCGCAGCGCGAAGCGAGCGTGACGTCGAGCGCGAGAATGCGGCCTTCGTCGTCGAAGCCCACGTCGTAACGGTGCGTGAACGCGTGGCGCTTGCCGGTGGACCGCATGTCGTCGTCGCGGTCGAGGCGAAGCTTCACCGCGCGCCCGGTCTTCCGGGCAAGGAGCGCCCCGGCGCACGCGAAGAGCGTCATCTGCGTTTCCTTGCCGCCGAAGCCGCCGCCCATTCGCCGGCATTCGACGACGACGTCGTGCGCGGCGAGCCGTAGAGCGCGCGCGACGTGCAATTGCACCTCGCCCGGGTGCTGCGTCGAGATGTGGATGTGAATGCCACCGGCTTCGCGCGGAATCGCGAGCGACACCTGGCCTTCGAGATAGAAGTGATCCTGCCCGCCGTTCTCGCATCGCCCCTGCAGCCGATGCGGCGCCGCGGCGAGCGCGCGTTGCGGATCGCCGCGCACCACGTGCACCGGCGGCAGCACGTAGGATTCGGCCGCGAGCGCCTCGTCGATCGTGAGGATCGCCGGCAACGGCGCGACGTCGAGGCGCGCGCGCTCGACCGCGCGGCGCGCCGCATTCACGCTCGTCGCGGCGACCGCGAAGATCGGCTGGCCGGCGAACTGCACGACGCGCTCGGCGAAGATCGGATCGTCGGCGACGATCGGCCCGACGTCGTTCATCCCCGGGATATCGGCCGCCGTAACGACCGCGACGACGCCGTCGCTCGCGCGCACCGCGTCGAGGTCGACGCGTTCGATTCGACCGTGCGCGTGCGCGCTCGTGCCGATCGCGGCGTGGAGCGTCCCGGACGGCTCGGGGAGATCGTCGGTGTAATGCGCGGCGCCGGCGACGTGCAACGCCGCCGAGTCGTGCGGAACCGGCGCGCCGACGATGGGAGTCGCCGCGACGTCGAAGGGTGCGTGCGGCGCGTTCATGCGGACGCGCTCACGCCTTCCACGCGCGTCGGCGACGTTTCGGTCGTCTCGATCACGAATCGCCGCAGCAGGTTGCCGAGCACGCGGCGCCGGTACGCCGCGCTCGCGCGCATGTCGTCGATCGGTGCGAATTCGGCTTCGAGCAACGTCGCCGCTCGCTCGGCGACGGACCGGTCCCACCGCTCACCTGCGAGTGCCGCTTCGGTGCGCGATGCGCGTACCGGCGTCGCGGCAACGCCGCCGCAGCCGATCCGCGCCTTCGTCACCCGCCGCTCGCCGTCGACGGTGAGCGCGAAGCACGCGAAGACCGCCGAGATGTCCTGGTCGTAGCGCTTGCCGATCTTGTACGCGCGAAGCAGCACGTTTCCGCTTCGCTTCGGAATCCGGATCGCGACGACGAATTCGCCCTGCGCGCGCACCGTCTTGCGGTAGCCTGCGTAAAACGCATCGAGCCGCACGTCGCGCTCGCCCACGGCGCTTTGCAGGACGACACGCGCGTCGAGGGCGAGCAGCATGGGCATCGAATCGCCGATCGGCGAGCCGTTGGCGACGTTGCCGACGAGCGTTGCGCCGTTGCGAATCGGCACCGAGGCAAAGCGGCGCCACGCCTCGTCGAGCTCGGGCCACGTCGCGGCGAGCACCGGCAGCGCATCGGTCAAGGTCACGGCGGCGCCGATTTCGAGCGTGTGGTCGTTCTCGTCGATGCGCGCGAGGCCCGCGACGTCGCCGGTGTAGATCACGTCGCCGAGATCGCGGCGGGCCTTGGTGACGGCGAGCGCGACGTCGGTCATGCCCGCGACAATGAGCGCCTGCGGATGTGCAGCACACGCCGCTGCCAGCTCCGCGCGCGTGCGCGGCGCGCGCCAGCGCTGCCCCTGGTGCGCGTAGTCGAACGTCGACTCGCGCGCGAGCATCGCGAGCGCTTCGGCGACGCGTTCGTCGTCGCGCGAGACGCGTTGCGTGCCGTCCGCCGCGACGCCGCATCCGCGCCAGCCTTCCGGCTCGTGCAGCGTGTACATGCGCTGCGCCGCGTCGACGATCGGCCGGTAGCCGGTGCAGCGGCAAAGGTTTCCGGCGAGCGCGTCCTCGATCGTGTCGCGCGAAGGCGAGCGCGCTGTCCTGTACAGACCGAAGAGGCTCATCGCGAAGCCCGGCGTGCAGAAGCCGCATTGCGAGCCGTGACAGTCGACGAGCGCCTGCTGCACCGGATGCAGCGCGCCGGATTCCAGTGACAGGCTCTCGACGGTGAAAACGGCCTTGCCGTCGACCGATGGCAGCAGGCGGATGCACGCGTTGATCGGGCGCCATGCGAGCGCACCGTCGCGAAGCTCGACGAGCAACACCATGCAGGCGCCGCAATCGCCCTCGGCGCAGCCTTCCTTCGTGCCGGTCAACCGGCGGACTTCACGCAGATATTCGAGCAGCGTCGTCTGCGGCGAAACGTCGCCGACGTCGACGCGCTCGCCGTTCAGCAGGAAGCGAACGCACTCACTCATTCGGTCCACGGCGTCCTGCGTCGCGGTACACCGCACGTGCCGCATCGACCGCCGCACCGCGCGGCAGCTTCACGTGCTCCGCGGCGAGTACCGCTTCGAGCGCGCGAAGCGTCGCGAGGACGGCATCTTCGCACGCATTGACCCCCATCGTGCCGATGCGCCAGATGCGTCCGTGCAGCGGACCGAACGACGTGCCGATCTCGATGTTGAATTCGCCGAGGAGCGCATGGCGCACGCGATCGCCGGCGATGCCGTCCGGGATGAAAACGCCTGTCACGTTCGGCATCTTGTGCGCGCGCTCGCCGAAAATGCGCAGTCCCATCGCTTCGGCGCCGGCGACGACCGCCTCGCCGGCGAGCGCGTGCCGGCGATGCACGGCGTCATGGCCTTCACCGACGAAGAGTCGCGCGCATTCGCGCGCGGCGTAGAGCATGGACGTCGCCTCCGTATGGTGATTGAGGCCGAGGTCGCTCCAGTAATCGATGAGCATCGCGAGGTCGAAATAGTTCGAGCGCACGATCGGCCCTTCGCCGGGCACGTAGCTCGCCGGCCGCAGGCCCTCCTCGACATGGCGGCGCCGATACACGGCGTCGGCGACGCGATCGCTGATCGTGATCGGCGCCGCGCCGGGCGGCCCCGCGAGACACTTCTGCAGCCCGCCGGTTGCGCAGTCGATTTGCCACGCGTCGACGCGCAGCGGCATGCCGCCGAGCGTCGCCGTCGCGTCCACCTGCAGCAGCGCGCCGTGCTCGTGACAGAGGCGGCCGAGATCCTGGAGCGGCTGTGCCATCGTCGTCGACGTGTCACCCTGGCACACCGCGACGAGCTTCGGCGAAACGCGCCGGATCGCGGCCTCCGCCTGCGCAGCGTCGAACACGGTGCCCCACGGCGTGTCGACGACGTGCACGTCGGCGCCGGCGCGCCGCGCGATCTCGCTCATCAGCTGGCCGAAGCGCCCGAACGACAATACGAGCACGCGATCGCCGGGCTCGAGCAGCGACACCATCGCGCATTCGATCGCCGCGCGCGCGGTGCCGTCGACGACGAGCGTCCAGCGATGCCCGGTTTCGAAGACGCGCCGATAGAGGCTCATCGTCTCCTTCATGTAGACGCGGAATTGCGGGTCGAACTGGCCGAGCAGCGGCGCGGCGAGCGCCTGCAGCACGCGCGGATGCGCGTTGACCGGGCCCGGGCCCATGAGCAGGCGCGGCGGGGGCGAGATCTCGTCGAAGACGCCGTGCTCGTCGGGCAGCGGCGTGAGTGGCGGCGGGGCAGCGGCCATGCGCGGGATGTTAGCAGGGCCACCGCGCGCGGGCGCCAAGCGACGGCCGGCCGAGCCCCGCACGCCGCGCCGCGGGCTTTACGAGTATGATCGCGCGTCCGGCCGCCCGGTGGCGGTGCGCGCAACGATGGGAAAGCTGACGACGCACGTCCTCGACACGTCTGCCGGCATGCCAGCCGCCGGCATGCGCGTCGACTTCGGCGCCGTCGGCCGCGACGGCATCGACCCGATCGCCACCGTGTACACGAATGCGAACGGGCGCACCGATGCGCCGCTCCTGTCCGGCGACGCGATGCGGCGCGGCGAATTCCAGTTGACGTTCCACGTCGCCGAATACTTTCGCGGACAGGGCCGCGAACTCGCCGAGCCCCCGTTCCTCGATCGCGTGCCGATCCGCTTCGCCATCGCCGACGTGATGGCGCATTACCACGTGCCGCTGCTTTGCTCGCCGTGGGCTTACTCGACGTACCGCGGCAGCTGACGCGTCCGTCCGATTCGCGGTACGCATGACGACTGCACATTCGACGACGGGGCACCGGCTGACGCTGGAGGGGGTGACGCACCGCTTCGGCGACGTCCCCGCCGTCGCGGATATCGACCTCGACGTGCCGGGCGGCGAGCTCGTCGCGCTGCTCGGCCCGAGCGGCTGCGGCAAGTCGACGCTGCTTCGGATCATCGCCGGCTTCGTCGCGCAAAGCGAAGGACGCGTGCTCTTCGACGGCGAGCCGGTCGATCATCTCGCACCGACGCGACGCGGCGCGGGCATCGTCTTCCAGAACTACGCGCTTTTTCCGCACATGAGCGTCGCGGCCAATGTCGCGTACGGGTTGGCGGCGCGGCGGATGCCGAAGGATCGGATCGCCGCGCGCGTCGCGGAGATGCTGCGGCTCGTGCACATGGAGCCGTATGCGCAACGGCTGCCGCGCCAGCTCTCGGGCGGTCAACAGCAGCGCGTGGCGCTCGCGCGCACGCTCGCCGTCGATCCGAAGATCCTGCTGCTCGACGAGCCGTTTGGCGCGCTCGACAAGAACCTGCGCCTCGACATGCAGATCGAGGTGAAGCGGCTGCAGCGCGAATGCGGGATCACGATGATCCTCGTGACGCACGACCAGGAAGAGGCGCTGTCGATGGCCGACCGCATCGCCGTCATGCATCGCGGCCGCATCGAGCAGCTCTCGTCGCCGACCGACGTCTACGATCGCCCGCGCACGGTGTTCGTCAATCAGTTCGTCGGCACGACGAACCTGCTCGAAGGCGAGGTCACCGACGATGCGCGTGGCGTCGTGCGGCTCGACGGCGGGGCGCTGTTCGCCGCGCGGCCCGCACCGGGTCTCTCGCGCGGCACACGCGTCGTCGTCTCGGTTCGCCCCGAGCAGTTGCGCATCCAGCCGGCGCGAAGCGACGATGCGCTGGCGGCGACGATCAAGGCGGTCATGCCGCTCGGTCCCTATGTGATGTACGAAGCGCAGACCGAAGGCGGCGCGGCGTTTCGCATCAGCGAGCCGCGCGATGCGGGCACGCAACTGCTCGCGCCCGGCGCGCGCGTGCACGTCGCGCCGGTGGCGGCTGCGGCATGCAACGTATTCGCGGCGGGGACCGACGCGGCGTAGGCGAGACCGCGGAAACTCCGTAGCGCTTTCTCCACTTCTTCAGGAGGCGATGATGGCAATCGAGGTGAGCCGCAGACAGTTTCTCGGTGCCGGCGCGGCGGCCGGACTTGGCGCGATGCTGCCACGCGGCGTGCGCGCGCAGGGCAAGACGCTCGTCGTCGCGACGTTTCCCGGCACATGGAACGAGGCGCATCGCAACCTGCTCGCGCCGTACTTCAAAAAGCGGACCGGCGCGAGCGTCACGCAGAGCATCCAGCTCGCGACGGAACAGCTCGCGAAGCTCGAAGCGGCGAAGGGCGGACGGCCGCCGTTCGACGTCGCGATCCTCGACGAGCCGCAAGTCCTCGACGCGGCGAAGCAGGGGTTGATCGCCGAATACCCGGCCGCGAAATCACCGAATTACAAGGACCTCTTCCCCGTCTACCAGGACAAGTGGGGACCGAAGATTTCGCTGCAGGTCATCGGCATCGGCTACAACCCGAACAAGATCAAGACGCCGCCCACGTCGTACGACGATCTGTTGAGCCCGGCATACAAGGGCCGCGTGGGCCTGACCGCCCTGAACAGCCAGCTCGGCATGGCGTTCCTCGCCGAGTTGAATCGGATCAAGGGTGGCAACGAGGGCGACTTCGATCCCGGCTTCGCCGCGTTGAAGGCGATGCTCCCCAATGTCGGCGCGGTGGCGGCGAACCTCGGCGCGTACGCGACGCTGTGGCAGCAGGAGCAGGTCGACATCGCGCCGTACAACTTCAATTTCGTGCAGACGCTCAAGGCGAAGGGCGTTCCCGTCGAGTTCGTCGTGCCGCAGACCGGTCTCGTCGGCTGGACGACGAGCCTGCATCTGACGACGAATGCGGTCGAGCCCGACCTCGCGGTGCAATACATCGATTCGCACCTCGCGGCGGATATGCAGTCCGAGATGGAGAAGCCTCCGTACGACATCATCCCGACGAACTCGAAGGTCCCGCTCGCGGGCGCGATCACCAGCACGGTGGCGAAGACACCGGCGGACCTCTCGAAGATCCGCGGCTTCGACTGGACGAAGATCAATCCGCAGCGCACGGCGCTGATCGAGCGGTTCAACCGCGAGATCCGGATGTAATCGATCGGGGCCGGACTCCAGGTTCGATAACGAATCCGGAGTCCGAACTCGAATCGGCTGGAGAATGGCTGCTGCCGCCTCCGCGTCCCGCGACGATTGGCCGCTCGCGCTGCCGCTCGCGGCGCTCTTCATCGCGTTCTTCGTCGCGCCGTTCGTCGTCCTGCTCTCTCTGAGCCTGCAGGCCGAGCAGGCGGCGCGCGCGTTCTCGCTCGCGCAGTACGCGAAGTTCTTCGGCGACACGTTCAACCTGAGCATCCTCGGGTCGACGGTGTGGCTCGCGGTTCGTGCGACGCTCGTGTGCATGCTCTTCGGTTACCCGATCGCGTGGGTGTGCGCGCGCGCGCCCGCGCGCTGGCAGAGCCTCCTCGTGTTCGTCGTCGTGCTGCCGATCCTGACGAGCGTCGTCGTGCGGACGTTCGCGTGGATCGTGATCCTCGGCCGCGAAGGCATCATGAATCACGCGCTGCGCGGCCTCGGCCTCGTCGACCAGCCGGTGCCGCTGCTCTTCACCGAGACGGGGGTGATCGTGGTCCTCGCGCAGGTGCAAATGCCGTTGATGGTGCTGCCGCTGTTCGCGACGCTGTCGCGCCTCGATCCGAACCTCGGCGATGCATCGTCGGCGCTCGGCGCCGGCGCGTGGCGCACGTTCTTTCGCGTGACGCTGCCGCTGTCGACGCCGGGCCTCGTCGCCGGCTGCATCCTCGTGTTCTCGGCGTGCGCGACGGCGTTCGTCACGCAGACGCTGATCGGAGGCGCGCGGCTCGTCTACATGCCGCTGCACATCTATCAGCAGGCGATCGGGGCCAACAACTGGCCCTTCGCGGCCGCGATCTCGATCGTGTTCACGATCGCGGTGATGATCGTGATCTACGCATTGAATCGGACCGGCCGGGCAAGCAAGGCGTATGGCGACCATCGCTAGCGAGCCGGTCCCGCTTCGCCCGAAGGGCCGCCCCGAGGGCGAACTGCGCCCCCTCGGGGGGCAGCGAAGCGGCGAAGCCGCGAGCGTGGGGGGAGCACATCCCAGGCGGCAGCGGACGCCGTGGGATCTGCGGTCGCAGCAAGTGATCTTCGGTGCGCTGACCGCAGTCGCCGTCGTGTTCCTCGTCGGGCCGACGATCGTCGTGCTGCTGACGTCGTTCACCGCGACGGAATCGCTGCGCTTCCCGCCGCAAGGCTATTCGCTGCGCTGGTACCGCGCGCTGCTCGACGCGGACCAGATGCAGGCGGCCGCGTGGAACAGCCTGATCGTCGCCGTGTGGACGACGCTGATCGCGGTCGTCCTCGGCACCGTGGCGGCGCTCGGCATCGCGCGCAGCCGCTCGCGCTTCGCACGCGCGGCGGACGTCCTGTTCATGTCGCCGCTGATCCTGCCGGCGCTCGCATTCGGCTTCGCGGCGCTCGTCTACATCCACCGGCTCGGCCTCCATCCGTCGATCCCGCTGCTGATCGTCGGGCACGTGATCGTGTGCGTGCCGTTCGTGCTGCGCACGACGATCGCCGCGCTCGCGCAGGTCGATCCGGGCCTCTTCGATGCGTCCGCGAGCCTTGGCGCCGGGCGCCTGATGACGTTTCGCCGCGTCACGCTGCCGATCATCGGTCGCGGCATCGCCGCCGGTGCCTTCCTCGCGTTCATGGCGTCGTTCGACAACGTTCCGGTGTCGCTCTTCCTCGCCGACGAGCGCACCGAGGTGCTGCCGATCCACCTGTGGCAGCAGATCGACACGAACCTCGACGTGCGGACGGCCGCGATTTCCGGCGTGATCATCGTGGTGACGATCGCGCTGATGATCGTCGCCGAGCGCTTTGCGGGACTTACGCGGCAGCTGTCGCGTTAGGCGACGACGGGCACGCGGAGAAAGGATGCCGGGCATTTCGATCCATGTCGTCGACGTCACCCGCGGCGTGGTCGCGGCCGGGATGCGCGTCGAGGTGGAGGCGGTCGCTCAGGCTCGAAGGCGCATCGCCGACTCGCGGGTGTCGCCGACAGGCAGCGTCGACGACCCGGTTCTGTCGGCGCGCTTCGAGGCCGGCTCCTACGACGTGCTGCTGCACGTCGCCGCGTTCTACGCGCGCGCCGGCTTCGCGTTGCCCGGGGTGCCGTTCCTCGACGTCGTCACCTACCGATTCGGCATCGACGATCCGGCGCAGCATTACCACCTGCCGTTCAAGCTGACGCCGTGGGGTTATTCGTGCTTCCGCGGCGGTGCGTGAGGAGGACTGGCGCATGCCCGTGACCGTCGAGCAGTTGAACGCCGCCTCGCAGGAAGCATTCGTCGAGCTTCTGCGCGGAACCTACGAGCATTCGCCATGGGTCGTCGAGCGTGCGTACCTGGCGCGCCCGTTCGCGTCGCTGGCCGCGTTGAAGCGAGCGCTGGTCGAGGCCGTTCGCGACGCCGGCACCGATGCACGACTCGCGCTGATTCGCGCGCATCCGCAACTCGCCGGACGCGCGATGCAGGCGAACGCACTGACGCGCGAGTCGAGCAACGAGCAAGCGAAGGCGGGGCTCACGCAATGCACGCCCGACGAGCTCGAGCGCATCGCGAAGCTCAACGCCGATTACGAGGCGCGCTTTGGCTTCCCGTTCATTCTCGCCGTGCGCGGTCCGCGCGGCGACGGTCTTCGCAAGGGCGAGATCTTCGCGACGTTCGAGCGACGCCTCGAGCTGCCGCTCGACGTCGAGCGCGCCGAAGCGCTGCGCAACATCCATCGCATCGCGGAGCTTCGCCTCGACGACACGTTCGGCTTCGTTCCCGCGCTCGGCGATCGTGTCTTCGACTGGGCGGAGACGTTGGCGATGCACAGCGATCCGGGGTACGCCGAGCGCGGCCAGTTGACGGTCACGTACCTGTCCGACGCGCATCGCGCGGTCGCCGCGCAATTGCGGACGTGGATGCGCGACGAGTGCGGGTTCGACGACGTGTCGATCGACGCCGTCGGCAATGTCGTCGCGGTGTACCACGGCGACCGTCGCGCCGCACGTCGGCTGCTGACCGGCAGCCACTACGACACCGTGCGCAACGCCGGGCGCTACGATGGTCGCCTCGGCATCCTCGTGCCGATGGCCGCGGTGCGCGAGCTCGCGCGCACCGGTCGACGCTTGCCCTTCGCCATCGAGGTCGTCGCATTCGCCGAGGAGGAGGGCCAGCGCTACGCGGCGACGTTCCTCGGCTCGAGCGCGTTGATCGGACAATTCGATCCGCGCTGGCTCGAAGAGCGCGATGCCGACGGCGTCACGATGCGCGAGGCGATGCAGCGCGCTGCGCTGCCGCAGGACGACATCGCGCGGTTGCGCCGCGATCCTGCCGGATATCTCGGGTTCGTCGAAGTGCACATCGAGCAGGGGCCCGTGCTGACCGACGCGGACGTTCCGCTCGGCGTCGTGACGTCGATCAACGGCTGCGTGCGCTACATGGCGGAGGTCGCCGGCATCGCCAGCCACGCGGGCACGACGCCGATGCGACAACGGCACGATGCGGCAGCGGCGGCGGCGGAAATCGTCCTCGAGGTCGAGCGGCGCGCGTCGGAAGCGCCCGGCGTCGTCGGCACCGTCGGCATGCTCGACGTGCCGAACGGCTCGATCAATGTCGTGCCCGGACGTTGCCGGTTCAGCATCGACGTCCGCGCCGCGGCCGACGCGGTGCGCGACGCGTGCGCCGCCGACGTTCTCGCCGGGATCGAGCGGATCGCGGAGCGCCGCGGCGTGCAGGCGACGTTGCGCGAGACGTTGCGCGCCGCGGCAGCGCCGTGCGACGACCGATGGCGCGCGCGCTGGGAAGCGGCGGTCGCCGATCTCGGCGTGCCGATCCTGCGCCTGCCGAGCGGTGCGGGCCACGACGCGATGAAGCTGCACGAGGCCATGCCGCAGGCGATGTTGTTCGTGCGCGGACAAAACGGCGGCATCAGCCATAATCCGCTCGAATCGATCACCAGCGACGACGCCGACCTCGCCGTGCGTGCCATGGGCCGCCTCCTCGAACGACTGGCCGAAACGACGGCCGGCTCCGTCGCGTGAAGGGCCGCCCGGGCGAACAAGCCCCGAAGCGCGAAGCGCGAAGGGCAGGTGAATGACCGCGGCCGATCTCGCGATCTCCGATTCACCGGACGGACGGCGCATCCTTTCGCTTTCGGGACGTCTCGACGCGACGACGATTCGCCGCGTGTGGGCGGAGGCGCGCAACGCGATCGCAGCCGCAATCGGGCGGCCGGTCGTGGTCGATGCGTCGAAGGTCGACTATTGCGACGGCGCCGGCATCGCGCTGATCGTCGATCTGATCGCGCAGCGCAAGCCCGGCGACGTGCAGGTCGCGAATCTCGCGCCACGGTTCGAGACGATGCTCGCGCAGTTCGACGTGCGCGAGGTCGAGCGCGACCAGGATCCGCCGCCGCGGCGCCGCGGCACCGTCGAGGAATTGGGGGCGATCACCGCCGGCGTCGCGCGCGATCTCTACGACCAGGTCGCGTTCATCGGCGAGTCGACGGCCGCGCTCGGGTATGCGTTGACGCATCCCGCGTCGATTCGCTGGCGCGACGTGTGGCGAATCTGCGAGCGCGTCGGTGCCGACGCGTTGCCGATCGTGGCGTTGATCTCGTTCCTGCTCGGCGTGATCATCGCGTTCCAGTCGGCGGTGCCCATGCGGCGCTTCGGCGCCGAAATCTTCGTCGCCGACCTGATCGGACTGTCGATGCTGCGCGAGCTCGCGCCGCTCATGACCGCGATCCTGCTCGCCGGCCGCTCGGGCGCCGCGTTCGCCGCCGAGATCGGCACGATGACGGTCAACCAGGAGGTCGATGCGCTGACGACGATGGGCCTCGACCCCGTGCGCTTCCTCGTGACGCCGCGCATCATCGCGGCGCTGCTGATGACGCCGCTGCTGACGCTCTTCGCCGACCTCATCGGCCTTGCCGGCGGCGCCATTACGCTCGCGAGCTTCTCGATACCGTACGTGACGTTCGTGCACGAGGTCGAAGGCATCGTCGACTACTCGGACTTCATGGCGGGCTTCGTCAAGTCGTTCGTGTTCGCGATCCTGATCGCCGGCATCGGCTGCCTGCGCGGGCTGCAGACGACGGCCGGCGCGTCCGCCGTAGGCGACGCGGCGACCCGCGCGGTCGTCTCGGGGATCGTGCTGCTCGTCGCCGTCGACGGCATCTTCGCCGTCATCTACTACGTGCTCGACATCTGAATGACGGCCGAGCCGAGCACGGGTGATGCGGCGGCACCGGCGATCATTCAGGTGCGCGACCTCGGCGTCGGCTACGCAGGCGTGCCGTTGCTCGAGCATCTCGAATTCGACGTGCGCCGCGGTGAGATCTTCGTGATCCTCGGCGGCTCCGGAAGCGGGAAGAGCACGTTGCTGAAGGCGATGATCGGCCTGCTCGAGCCGCTCTCCGGCAGCGTCCTGATCGACGGCGAGGACATGGTGACCGCGAGCGGCGATGCGCGCCGGGCGATCCTGCGCAAGATCGGCGTGATGTACCAGTCGGGCGCGTTGTTCGGCTCGATGACGCTGATCGAGAACGTGCGTCTTCCGCTCGAGGAGTACACCGACCTCGCCGCGTCCGAGATCGATCTCATCGCGCGGATGAAGCTGTGGCTCGTCGGGCTCGGTCTTTTCACCGGCCATCTGCCGTCGGAGATCTCGGGCGGCATGCAGAAGCGCGCCGCGATCGCGCGCGCGATGGCGCTCGACCCGATGATCCTGTTCCTCGACGAGCCGTCGGCCGGGCTCGACCCGATCACCTCGGCCGAGCTCGATGCGCTGATCGTGAGGCTATCCCGCAACCTCGGCGTCACTTTCGTCGTCGTGACGCACGAATTGGCGAGCATCTTCGCGATCGCCGATCGTGTGATCATGCTCGACCGGCGCACGAAGGGCATCGCGGCCGAAGGCGACCCGCGCAAGCTGCGCGACGAGAGCAAGGACCCGTGGGTGCACCAGTTCTTCAACCGCGAACCGGAACCGCTGCCCGCGTAGTCCTCCATGAGCCAAAGGGCGAACTACTTCAAGCTGGGGCTCTTCGTGATCGGCGCGATCGTCGCCGGTGTGCTCGTGCTCATGGTCATCGGCACCGGCCGGTGGCTGAAGCCGCGCACGACGATCGAGACGTACTTCAACGAGTCGGTGCAGGGCCTCGACATCGGCTCGAAGATGAAATATCGCGGCGTGACGATCGGCGAGGTGTCACGGATCACGTTCACGTACGTCGTCTACGAGCAGAACAAGCCGATGACGCAGCGCAAGCGCTACGTGCTGGTCGAGGCGCAGATCGAGCCGCGGCTCGTCGGCGGGCGCGCGGCGAACGACATCGCGAGCCCCGCGTCGAGCAAGCTCGAAGTCGAGCGCGGGCTGCGCGTCCACCTCGCGCCGCAGGGGATCACGGGCACCAACTACCTCGAAGTCGACTACGTCGAGCCCAACGCGCCGACGCTGCCGATCGATTGGACGCCGGACAACATCTACATTCCGAGCACGCCGTCGACGGTGTCGACGTTCGTGGCCGCCGCGTCCGAGATCCTCGATCGGCTGCGCCATCTCGATTTCGAGACGACGGTCGGGAACCTGAACAAGCTGCTCGCGACGACGAACGCGCGCGTGGCTAGCCTCGACACCGAGGGCCTGTCGAGGCGCGCCGACCAAACGCTGGCGAAGATCGATTCGACGCTCGACAACCTGCAGACGAGGAAGCTGTCGAGCGAGGCGTCGGGACTCATCAAGGATCTGCGCGAGACGAGCGGGCAATTGCGCGCGATCCTCGCCAATCCCGCGCTCGAGAAGTTGCCAAGCGATGCATCGCAGGCACTCGCCAGCATGCAGAAGTTCGTGAGCGATCCGAAGCTCGCGCAGTCGATCGCGCACCTCGAGCGTACGCTCGCGAGGCTCGATCGGATCTTCGGCGGCGGCGAAGCCGACCTCGCGACGACGTTCCAGAATCTGCGCCAGATCACCGACAACCTGCGCGACCTGACCGAGGAGGCGAAGCGCTATCCGTCGAACGTCCTGTTCGGCGGTCCGCCGCGTCCGTTGGAGCCCGCGAAATGAACGACAGGAAGAGGAGGATCAAACATCGCTTTCCGAAAGGTAGCGCAAGAGCCTGCTTTGCGCTGATCGCGTATTCACCGGCGAAAATCCAGCCCGGAAAGTGGGGTCCGACCCTGCTTTTCGTCGTCGCGATGCTGGCGGGGTGCTCCGCGCTCCAGCGCGAATCGCTGGTGCGGCAAACATTCCTGCTCGATCCGCCGCTGCCGGCGCCGGTTGCGAGCGCGCAGCAGGCGACGCTTCGCGTCGGCCGCGTCGACGTCGCCGCGCCGTTTCGCGGAAAGACGTTCGTCTATCGCACCGCCGACCTGCGTTACGAGTCGGACTTCTACGTCGAATTCCTCGTGCCGCCGGCGACGATGCTCGCGGAGCAGACGGCGCGGGCGCTCGTTCATGCGCGGCCGTTCGCGGCGGTGGCCGGTCCGGGCAACGGGACCGACGCGCAATGGGTGCTCGACGGATTCGCGACTGCGATCTATGCCGATTATCGCGACCGGGCGAAACCGGCCGCCGAGCTCGACATTACGTATTACCTCACGGCGACGGCGAACGCCGAGCAGACGCCACGCTGGACGCGCGAATACCGGCAGCGCGTCGCCATGCGCGAAGCGACGCCCCAAGCGTATGCCGAGGCGCTCAATCAGGCGTTCGGGATGATCCTCGTCGATCTCGCGCGCGATCTCGCGGCCGCCAACCTACCGCAGTCCTGACGCGCCTCCGACGCGTCGGAGGCGGGTCCCGACGGACCGACGCGGGTTCTCGACGCCAGCTAGCTAGCGCTTCTTGTCGTCGTCGCCCGGCGCGGGCGGTGGACCGAACGTCGGGAACGGAAAGGCCGCGAACATGCCGCGCGTCTGGTCCTGCATCCGCTGCTGCA
>Ga0207657_10003041_pt1 | contig 17957 bp, 14 predicted proteins | sample KBSC33metaG_FD_184316 | JGI IMG/M metagenome (GOLD analysis project Ga0207657, IMG submission 184316) | Corn rhizosphere microbial communities from Kellogg Biological Station, Michigan, USA - KBS C3-3 metaG (SPAdes) (version 2) | ecosystem: Host-associated > Plants > Roots > Rhizosphere > Soil ... | reverse complement strand
GTGATGCGCTTGCCGCGGTACTCGACGATGTCGGCGCCTTTTCGGATCGTGCGCGTGGCGAACACGCCGCGGCCGTGGATCGGCGAGTGGCGTACGGCGAAGGGCCGCGGCTTGCGGGTTTTCGCACGGGTGCTTGGCTTGGCGGGCATTCGCGGAAGGACTCGTCTTGCTCGATGCAAAGGAGGCGGATTGTCGCATGCCGCGTCCGCGGCAGCGGCCGGGCGCATTCGAGACGGCAGGCGCTAGCAGCGCCAAGCGGCAATCATTGCCGCCGTGGCGCAGCCGGCGGCGGCACTTCCGCCACGACGGCCGCCGATTCCAGCCGATCGAATTTTGCGAGACCCGGAAAGAGGCGTATCCACAGCAGCACGACGGCGAGCGTGCCGAGGCCGCCGACGACCACCGACGGCACGACGCCGATCCATGCGGCGACGACGCCGGACTCGAACTCGCCGAGCTGGTTCGACGTTCCGAAGAACATCGCGTTGACCGCGCTCACGCGCCCGCGCATGTGATCCGGCGTCTGCAGCTGGACGAGCGTCTGGCGGACGACGACGCTCACCACGTCGGCCGCGCCCAGGACGACAAGCACCGCAAGCGAAAGGGCGAACGACCGCGACAAGCCGAAGACGATCGTGGCGGCCCCGAAGACTGCGACCGCGCCGAGCATCTTGCGCCCCGCGCGCGCGCCGAGCGGATGGTGCGCGAGCCACAGCGCCATGCCGAGCGCGCCGACTGCGGTTGCGGAGCGCAGCAGGCCGAGTCCCCACGGCCCGGTGTGCAGGATGTCGCGGGCATAGATGGGCAGCAGCGCCGTCGCGCCGCCGAGCAGCACCGCGAACAGGTCGAGCGATATCGCGCCGAGCACGATGGGCCGCCGGCGCACGAAGCGGATGCCGTCGAGCATCGACGCCCATCCGCCGGTGAGCCGCGCGGATTGCGCGCGGCGCGGGTGCACGCGCTGGATCAACGCGCCGGCCGCGACGAACAGCACCGCGCACGCGCCGTAGACGACGGCGGCGCCGGCGATGTAGACGAGACCGCCGAGCGCGGGGCCCGCGACCGTCGCCGCCTGACTCGCCGTCGAGTTCGCCGCGATCGCCCGCGCCAGCAGCGGCGACGGCACGAGCGACGGCAACAACGCCTGCATCGTCGGAATCTGGAACGCGCGTGCAGCCCCGATCAGAAACACCAGCGCGAAGATCGCGCGCGGCGTCAGCATGCCGAGCGCGCTTCCGGCGCAAAGGGTGAGCGCGGCGAGCGCTTCGGCGGCGGCGCACGCCTGCAGCACGCGGCGGCGATCGCGGCGATCGGCAACGTGCCCGGCCACGAGAAGCAACAGCACCGACGGCACGAATTGCGCGAGGCCCACGAGCCCGAGGTCGAGCGCGCTCCCCGTGAGCGCATACATCTGCCAGCCGACACCGACGGTGATCATCTGGTGCGCGAGCGCGGTGGATACGCGCGCGAGCCAGTAGAGGACGAACGGCCGCTGGCGCCGCAGCGCATCTTCACCCGTTGGCGCTTCGCTCACCGGAATCACACCAGGGTGAGCACGACCGGCGTCGTCAAGGCGGCAAGCACCGTCGTGAGCACGATCGCCGAAGCGACCGGTCCCGGCAGCGCGTCGAACTGGCGCGCCATCAGGTAGACGTTCGCGCCGACCGGCAGCGCCGCGAGCAACACGACCGCCGCGGTCTCGACCTGCGGCAGCGCGAGCGCGCGCGCGAGGCCGTAAACGGCCAGCGGCTGCGCGACCATCTTGAGCACGGCGATCGCGGCGGATTCACGCCAGCCGCTGCGAACGTCGAACTCGGCGAGTCCCATGCCGAGCGCGATCAGCGACAGCGGCACCGCGGCGTCGCTCACCATCGCGAGCGTCCGCTCGATGACGCCTGGCAGCGGCAGCCCCGTGAAGCCGAAGGCCGTGCCGGCGAGGATGCTCGCGACGACCGGATTGGCGATCACGCCGCGTGCCGTTCGCCAGAGGCCCGCGAGCGAGAAGTCGCGGTGGCGTGCCCACTCCACGGACACGGTGACGAGCGTCCACAGCACGAGCGAATTGAACACGAGCACGAGCGAGACCGCCGGCAGCGCTGCCTCGCCGAGCGTCACCTTCGCGAGCGGGATACCGAGCAGGACGTTGTTCGAGAAGATGCCGCCCATCGCGAACACCGACTGGCCGACGCCGTCCATGCGGAAGAGGGAAGCCGCGGCTATGCGGCCGATCGCGTATACGACGAGGCAGCCGCCGAAGAACGCGACGAGCAGGCGCCCGTCGACGCGCGGCAGCCGCGAGAAGTCGCTCATCAGCCGGAACAGCAGCGTCGGCACGGCGACGGTGAACACGAACCGCGTAAGCGCATCGGAAGCCGAGCGCGGCCAGCCGAAGCGCGACAGCGCGAAGCCGAGCAGCACCAGCAGGAACAGCGGCGCGGTGAGGCTCGCGACGTGCAGCAAGAGGCGGCCCGCGCGGGAAATCAGATGCCGCGCTGACCGATCAATGCGAGGAACTCGTCGCGCGTCGCTTCGGATTCGCGGAACGTGCCGAGCACCGACGACGTGATCATTTCCGAATTCTGCTTTTCCACGCCCCGCATCATCATGCACAGGTGGCGCGCCTCGATCATCACGCCGACGCCGCGCGCGTCGATCGAGTCGAACACCGCCTGCGAGATCTGCTCGGTCAGCCGCTCCTGCAGCTGCAGCCGGCGCGCGTACATGTCGACGAGGCGGGCGAGCTTCGATACGCCGAACACGCGCCCGGTCGGAATGTAGCCGATGTGGCAGCGGCCGAAGAACGGCAGCATGTGATGCTCGCACAAGCTGTAGACCTCGATGTTCTTGACGATCACCATGCTGTTCGTCGTCTGCGTGAAGATCGCGCCGTTGATCAGCGCGCCCAGGTCGGTGCGATAACCGGAAGTGAGGAACGCCATCGCCTTCCCGACGCGCGCAGGCGTCCTCACGAGCCCCTCGCGGTCGGGGTCCTCGCCAATCGCGAGCAGGAGCTCGCGCGTCAGTTGCTCGATCTTCGCGCTATCGATGGTCATTGGCGTCCAGGCAGCCCGGCAGCCGCCGAAGGGGGAATTGTCTAAGTATGAAAGATCGGGCCGGCCTGCGCCACGTCGCGGGCTGATGCAGGAGTTCCACCATGGACCCGCCGGCGTTGGAAAAAAGGCGTCCCGGGCGACCGGCCGTCGTGTAAAAAATTCACGTTACTTCATTCGCGCACGTGTTTGGAGCACGATGCGCGAATGAGGGCCGTTCAATCGGCTATCCTTCGCCGCATGCGGGGTTGCCGCGAATGAAGTGTGCAAGCTGCGCCGCCGAGAATCCGGCCGGCGCCCGGTTCTGCGTCCAATGCGGTGCGGAGCAGGCGCTGCCGACGCCGATTGCCGCGGTGGCGGCCGCGGTTTCGGGCCAGCGCGGGCATGCGGCCGTAGCGCGTGCCGCGAACGCGGCCCAGGCGGATCTGCCGCATGAGCAGGAGGCCGAGCGGCCATCGCGCGCGAGTGTCGTCGTGGCGGCATCGATGCGCGAGCCGCGCAACGCGGCTCGTGGCCGGACCGAGCCTCACCCCGCGGTGGCGCTGCCAGCCTATGCGCAAGGCCCCTCCCACGGTCACCTCGCTGCGTTCCTGATCGTTCTCGCGTTCGCCATCGCCGCGGTGGCCTTCGGTGCGTGGAAGATGCTTGGCGGCGAATGGCGATCCGGTACCCGCGTCCCCGGGACCGAGCCGAGCGTGATGTCGTCGTTCCCGCCGGAGGCGACGCCGAGCCCGCGTCGGCCGACCGATCCACCGACGCCCGTCCCGGCGCCGCCGTCCGACACTTCGGCACCGCCGTCACCCGCCGACACGACGCCGGAAGCGCCGCGCACGAGCGAGGACAAGGCGGGCGAAGCGGCGAACGCCGGCGCTACGCAGCCGATCGAGATCCGCTCGCTGCCGGCCAAGCCCGCACCGCGGCCCCCCCATCGGCGCGCTGCACCGGAGAAAGCGCAACCGTCGACGCAGGCGTCGGCCGCGGAGACGCCCGAGCCAACGCCCATGCGCGCACCCCAGGTCGCAGCGGCACCCGCGCCGCAAGCCCCTCTCGTCGATCGCTGGACGCGTATGACAGACGAGCTCTCGCGCTGCACGCGCGAGGATTTCATCGCGCGCGTCATCTGCGACCAGCGCGTGCGCTTCCGCTACTGCGACGGCTACTGGGGACGCGTTCCCCAGTGTCCCGGCAATCCCGCGCCGGAACGCGGCCAATAGCCGCCATTACCCTTCCGCGCGCCGTTGCGAGCGGCGTAGGGATCGCCCTACAGTGAATTCCGCAGCGTGCCGATGCTCGGGCAACGGGTATCGCCGTTACGCTTTCGTCGTCGATCGGAAGCGCGCCGGAACGCGTGTCGATCGCAACGCGGAGAGGACATGACGCAGATCGTGGCAGGTATGTTCGACGACGAGCGCACGGCGACCGATGCGGCGCACAAGCTTCGCGGCGCCGGCTTCGACGCCTTCGACCTCGACCAGTTCGCCATCAATCCGCCCGGCCGCCACCAAGGGCTGCCGCTGGGCGGCGACGAGGACGCGGACGAGAAGGCCGAGGGCGGCGACAAGGCCGCGATCAAGGGCGCTGCCATCGGGACGGCCGTGGGCGCGGCCGCCGGCCTCGCCGCTGCGCCGCTAATCGGGCCCGCTGCCGTGGTAGGTGGCGCGGCCGCAGGCGCGTACGCAGGCTCGCTCGCCGGCGCCGTGCAGAAAATGGGCGACGACTCACCCGCCCCGACGACGCCGCGGCCCGCCGGCGTGATGGTGGCCGTGAATGCCGGGACGCCTGAGGATTGCGAGGTCGCGATCGACGTCCTGCGCGAGCGCGGCGCGAAGATGATCGAGCGCGCGCAGGGCGAGTGGCGCGGAGGGAAGTGGGCGGATTTCGACCCGGTGCGTCTGCCGGATATCGTCGAGCAGCACATCGCCGGGCGCGACGCCGATACGCGCGCAGCAACGCCCGCACGCGGCGCGTGATGAGCGGGCCGCATGAGCGCGACGGGTCGCCCCGAGTGCGAATTACCCCGATGCGCGATAGCGCGCAGGGTGGTCCAGTGAGACGCGAAGGGCCGCGCCGGCTGCAGCAAGGTCGCTGGGGATACGTGCTCGCGTGGTTGATCGGCGTGCCGGTGCCGATCCTGATCGTGATCTACCTGTTACGCGGTTGCACGTAACGCGTGGCCGTGTCGCTCGGCTGCGAACGCGCGGCCACGACGCGACGGATTGTTTTCGTTTGGCGCCGCGATTCGCGCGCGAGACGGTCCTAGCCGCGACCGACGAACGGCATCTTCGTCGCCATCACCGTCATGAACTGGACGTTCGCCGCGAGCGGCAGGCTCGCCATGTAGAGCACGGCGCTCGCGACGTGCGCGACGTCCATCAGCGGTTCGACCGCGATATCGCCGTTCGCCTGGGGCACTCCGGTCGCCATCCGCGCCGCCATTTCGGTTGCGGCGTTGCCGATGTCGATCTGGCTGCAGGCAATGTCGTACTTGCGTCCATCGAGCGACGTCGACTTCGTGAGTCCCGTGATCGCGTGCTTGGTTGCCGTGTACGGCGCGGAGTTCGGCCGCGGCGCGTGTGCGGAAATCGAGCCGTTGTTGATGATGCGGCCGCCGCGTGGCGTCTGCGCCTTCATCATCCGGATCGCGTGCTGCGTGCAGACGAACGCGCCGAACAGGTTCGTGTCGATGACCGCGCGCAGCGTCGCGAGCGGCAGGTCCTCGAGAGCCACGGCGGGCGAGCCAATGCCCGCATTGTTGAAGAGCAGGTCGAGGCGTCCGAATTCCCGCCCGACGGTCCCGAACAATTGCGCCACCGACTCGGCATCGCCGACGTCGGTGACCACGGGCATGACGTCACCACCGCGGTCGCCGGCTGCGCTCGCCGTCGCGTCGAGCGCGTCGCGCCGCCGGCCGGCTGCAGCCACGCGATAGCCTGCACCGACCAGCGCCAGCGCGACGGTCCTGCCGATGCCGCTGCCGGCGCCGGTGACGATTGCGCATCTGCGCGGTTCGCTCATCGAATCAGTCCTCCGGGGTGCGGAATCGGACCGCGTCTTCAGCGGCCGTGCTCGTTCTGCGGAATGCGCGACACTAGCACAGCGGCCGTGCGTTGCGCGTTCGCGGGCGCTCGGGCAGTTTCGCCGCGCCGGCGGCTGCCCGGCGGCGCGAACAGCGAAGGCGGAGCGATCGCATTCCCCTGCGCGAAATCGACGCCCACGCTGCGCAGCGCCTCGAGCGTGGCCGCCGATTCCACCGACTCGGCGATCGTCTGCTTGCCCATCACGCGCCCGATCCGGTGGATTGCCTCGACCATCGCCGCGTCCACCGGGTCGTGCAGCATGTTGCGCACGAAGCTGCCGTCGATCTTCAGGTAGTCGACCGGAAGCTGCTTCAGGTACGTGAACGACGACACGCCGACGCCGAAATCGTCGAGCGCGAAGCGGCAACCCGGCTCGCGCAGCGCGCCGATGAAGTCCGCCGCCTTCGACAGGCTCGTGACGGCCGTCGTCTCGGTGATCTCGAAGCAGATCGAACGGTGCGGAATGCGGAAGCGCGTGAAGCTCTCCCGAACGTAATCCAGAAACTGGTCGTCGCCGATCGATGCGCCCGACAGGTTGATCGCGTAGGTACCCGCCACGGCCGCGGCATCGCCGGCCGCGCGGCGTTCCGCGAGCAGCCGGAACACCGTGCGGATAACCCAGCGGTCGATCGACGGCATCAGGTGGTAGCGCTCGGCGGCCGGAATGAACGCGATCGGCGCGATCAGCTCGTCGTGCTCGTCGATCAGCCGCACCAGCAGCTCCTGGTGCGACGTCTCCGGCCCCGCCACATGCATCGCAAGCATCGGTTGCGCGTAAAGGCACAGGCGGTCCTCGGCGAGCGCGCGATGTAGCCGGTTCACCCATTCCATCTCGCCGCGGCGATGCGCGACCTCGCTGTCTTCCGGACGATAGACCTGCACGCGATTGCGGCCCTTGTCCTTCGCGAGATAGCACGCGGCGTCGGCGGCGGACAGCACGCTCGCGAGCGTGTGCGGGCCGTCGGCGAGATTGACGAGGCCGATGCTCACGCCGATCGTGAACGAGCGGTTCTTCCAGGCGAAGCGGAAGTCGACGATCGCCCTGCGCAGCGCCTCCGCGATGCGCAGCGCCGGTGCGGGCGGGCAGTGCGGCAGCAGGACGCCGAATTCGTCGCCACCGAGACGCGCCAGCACGTCGCCTTCGCGCAGCCGCGGGCGCAGCAGCGCGCCGACCTGGCGCAGCAGCTCGTCGCCGGCGGCATGCCCACTCGTGTCGTTGACGACCTTGAACTGGTCGAGGTCGAGGTAGAGCACCGCGTGCTGCCCCTGCTCGGAGTCGCGATGCTCGACGATCGCGCGCAGACGCTGCTCGAACTCGCGCCGATTGAGCAGACCGGTGAGCGCATCGTGGCTCGCGAGGTTCGACAGCCGCGCCGCGTACTGCCGCTCGCGGCTCATGTCCTGCACGACGAGCACGGCGCCCACCGTGCGCGCCGCACGATCGCGGATCGGCGCCACGCTGTAGTCGATGGCGATCGATTCGGCGCCGCGGCAGAGCAGCACCACGTTGCCGTCCGCCTCGATCACCGCGCCTTCGGTCAGCGCACGGCCGACGGGATCGGGGATCGGCGCGCCGGTGACTTCGTCGACGACGGCGAATACTTCGGCGACCGGCCGCTGCCGCGCTTCGCCGAGCGGCCAGCCCGTCAGGCGCTCGGCCACCGGGTTCATGAACTCGATCCGGCTCCCCGTATCGACGGTGACCACCGCATCGGCAATCGAGGCGAGCGTCACTTGCGCACGCTCCTTTTCCTCGAACAGCAGCGCCTCGGCCTGCTTGCGCTTCTGGATGTCCGACAGCGAGCCGACGAGCCGCTCCTCGCTCGCGAGCAACGCCTCGCGCAATTCGCCGCGCTGGATGAACAGCCGCCGCAGCGTGACGCCCGCGAGCGCGAGCAGCGACGCGCCCGCGAACAGGCGCACGACGAGCAGCCAGAAGCGCGTTGGCGGATCCGCCTGGTCCAGCAGAAAATCCGCGACCGCGAGCCCGACGATCAGCACGACGATGCAGACGAAGGGCCAGATCGTCGTCAGGACAGGCTCGACCGGCGGCGCAGGGTCGTCGCGTTCCGCGGGCGTCGGTGTCGCCCAGGGGTTGGGCATCGATCTCACTGAACGACCCTCCACGCGATCGCGCTTCGGGGCAATTCGTGCCTGGGGCGACCCTGCGGGCTCATCCGCCGGCTGCTGCATCTGACGCGGCCACGGGGGCGTTCTCGGCATGCGGATCGGCAGGCGGCGCTTCGCGATCCGGGATGCCACGTGCGCGCGCCGGCGCGCCTTCGGTGAGCGCCTTCCACGAAGGATGCCGCGCCGGGCTCGTCCAGACCGCCCAGTGCAGCGCGGACAGCGCCGCGGGATCGGCGAGCAGCTGGGTCTTGTCGCCGGGCGTGAGTGCAGCGAGTCCGCCGTGCAGCGCGCGCTCGGCGAGCGCGGTGTTCATGAGCGCGCGCACGCGATCGGTGCCCGTGCGGCCCGCCGCCTGCGCGCACATCAGCGCGTTGATGATCGGATCGACGATCGCGGCCGCGACGTCGGCGGGCTGCGGCGCGTGATGCCAGTAGCGACGCGTCGCGCGCATGACGGGTGGCGGATGCGATTCCTCGGGAATCAGGAAATACTTGCGCCGGCGCAGCTTGCGACCGAGGCCGACGCGGCTCGTGAACACGGACAGCGGCATCGACAGGATCAGCGCGCCGACCACCGGCAGCAGCCACCACAGGTACGAAGGGTTCAGCCACCAGACGACGGCCGCCCACAGCACGCCGACGAGCGTGTGCAACCCGTGGCGCGTGAATGCGTAGCGCCATCCGGTTTCGCTGTCGCCTCGCGGCGGCGATTTCCAGCGCACGGCGTGCCCGGCGAGCGCCGTCGCGACGAACTGCGTGTGAAACAGCATGCGGATCGGTGCGAGCAAGGCGGACAGCAGCATTTCCCCGGCGAGGCTCACGGCGAGCCGCAGTCGCCCCCCGTGCGACGCGGGATCGCTCCAGGCGATTCGCAGCGCCGCGAGGATCTTCGGCAGGAACAGCAGCACCGCGGTGGCGGAAAAGAGCGCGATCGCCCATTCCGGCCGCCACTGCGGCCAGAGCGGAAACAGCTGATACGGCTCGATGAAATACCGGGGCTCGCGCAGCGTGTGAATCGCCAGCAGCACCGTCGAGAGCACGAGGAACACGAACCACAGCGCCGCCGAGAGGTAGGCCAGCACGCCGGTCATGAACACCGCGCGGTGCGCAGGATGCAGGCCGCGCATCCAGAACAGCCGGAAGTTCATCAGGTTGCCCTGGCACCAGCGGCGGTCGCGGGCGAGCTCGTCGATCAGGTTGGGCGGCATTTCCTCGTAGCTGCCGGGCAGGTCGTACGCGATCCATACGCCCCAGCCCGCGCGGCGCATCAGCGCGGCTTCGACGAAATCGTGCGACAGGATCTCCCCCGACAGCGCACCGCGGCCAGGCAGCCTGCCGATCGCGCAATAGCGGATGAACGGCGCCACGCGGATGATCGCGTTGTGTCCCCAATAGTGCGATTCGCCGAATTGCCAGAAATGCAGTCCGGCGGTGAACAGCGGCCCGTAGACGCCGGTGGCGAACTGCTGGACGCGCGCGTACAGCGTGTCGCGGCCGGCCGCGCGCGGCGCGGTCTGCACGATGCCCGCGTCCGGATTCGCCTCGGCGATGCGCACGAGCGACGTCAGGCAATCGCCGGTCATGACGCTGTCGGCGTCGAGCACGATCATGTAACGGTACTTGCGGCCCCAGCGGCGGCAGAAGTCGGCGATGTTGCCGCTCTTTCGCTTGATCCGGTGCTGGCGCCAGCGATAGAACACGCGCCCGAATCCGCCGACGGCGCGGCATAGCGCGAGCCACGCGTCGGCCTCGGCGACGCGCGTGTCGGCGTCGCCCGTGTCGGACAGCACGTAGAAGTCGAAGCGGTCGAGCGCGCCGGTTTGCGCGAGCGATTCGTACGTGGCGCGCAGCCCGGCGAAGACGCGGCTCACGTCCTCGTTGCAGATCGGCATCACAACGGCCGTGCGCGCGTCGTGCGCGATGGCGTTGGGCGCGTCGCCCACCATGTGGCGCGAGATCGCGTGGCGGTCGCGGCCGCGCGCGAGCAGCCAGAATCCGGCGAGCGCGGTCCAGAAGCCGGCCGAGATCCACGCGAACAGTACGGCGAACAGCACGAGGATCGCGATCTCGAGCGGCTCGCGGCCATGATACGGAAGCACGCGCAGCATGTAATCGGTGGCGATGATCGTCTGGCCGACGATCAGCGACGCGAGTACGATCCGGCGCCTCGACGCGTGGCCGCGCGAGCGCCGGCCCGGATCCTTGTCCGTGCCCGGCTGCGCTTCCGCCGCGGCCGCGGCGCGCCGGCGCGGCATGGCGCGCAGCCACGCATGCGGGGCCATAGGGCTCCGCGCGAGCCGCGGCATCGTCTCGAGGCGCTCGCGACCCTGCACGTCGCGTGCGACCGGCGTCTCGCCGTGCGCGCCCGCCGTGGCGAGTCGCAGCCGCGCGCCGATCGACGCATGCGCGGGATTGGCGGCATCGGCAGCGGGCGCAGCGAGCGCCGCGTGCACGCGCGCGAGCGCGCGGCCAGGCGTGACGCCGTGCGTGAGCGCGTCCGCGAACATGACCGCGCGGCGCTCGCCCGCCAGCGGCAGCCGCTCGAGATAGCGCAGCAGCGCGTCTGCGACGGCGGGCAGCGTGTTCAATTGATCGGGAGGACGTAACTCCATGTCTCGGAGAGCGTGGCGCCGGCGCTGCGCAGGAACGCGCGCAACTCGCCCGGTTTCTTGTCGTCCTGACGCTTGAAGCGCAGCGCGAGCCGCCAGCCGCCGGTGACCTCGTTGCGGTACGCGTTGGCCTCCATGATCTCGATGTTCGGGTCGGCCGTGACGACGCCCTGCACCGGCGCGTCCGCGGGCAGCTTGCGCAGCACCTGGCCTTCGAAGTCGACGATCATCGCGATGCTGTCGTCCGGCTTGCGGATGTAGCCGTGACCGCGGCGCGTCTGCACGACGTAGGCGAGGCTCGGCCGCGTGTCATTGTCCTTCTGCCACAGCATCCGGTATTCGAAGTCGTACGGCACCTGCGGCGGCGGCGAACCGTCTGGCGAGAAGAACGCGACGATGTTGTCGTTGGTTTCGTCGGGTGTCGGAATCTGCACGAGCTCGATCCGGCCCGTTCCCCATTTGCCTTTCGGCTCGATCCATACCGACGGCCGCGTCTCGTACCGCGCCTCGAGATCCTCGTAGGAGGCGAAGCTGCGATCGCGCTGCTGCAGGCCGAAGCCGAGCGGATTGGCGACGGCGAATGACGTCACGAGCAGGCGCTTGGGATTGACGAGCGGCCGCCAGATCCATTCGCCGGTGCCGTTCTGCACCGACAGCCCGTCGGAGTCGTGCACTTCGGGCCGGAAGTCGTCGATGCCGATGCGCTGATTCTCGCCGAAGTAATACATGCTGGTCAGCGGTGCGAGGCCGAGCTTGGCGACGTTCTGGCGAAGATAGAGTTGCGCGCGCACTTCGAGCACCGTGTCGAGGCCCGGCTTCAGCACGAACCGATACGCGCCGCTGGCCCGCGGCGAGTCCAGAAGTGCGTAGATACGCAATTCGCGCGCCTGCGCGTCGGGCCGCTCGACCCAGAATTCGGTGAACCGCGGAAACTCCTCACCCGACATCAGCGCGGTGTCGATGGCGAGGCCGCGCGCCGACAGGCCGTAGCGCTGGCCGCGACCGAGCGCGCGGAAATAGCTCGCACCGAGGAAGACGAGCACTTCGTCCTTGTAGCGCGGCGAGTTGATCGAGTAGTGAACGCGGAAGCCGGCGTAGCCCAGGCCCTTGAGCACTTTCGGATCGATGCGGTTCGCGCCGTAGTCGAAGTTCTCCGGGTCGAAGCGGATTTCGCGCACCCCTTCCGCGCTCACCTCGTGCATTTGCACCGGCTGGTTGTAGTAGAGCCCCTGGTGGAAGAACATCAACTCGAACGGCAGCTTCGCCGTCCGCCAGTACGCACGCTCGGGCTTGTAGCGGATGTCGCGATACTGGTCGTATGTGAGCTCGGTCAACTCGCGCGGCAGGCTGACATCCGGCTTCTTGTACGAGCTCGCGGCAAGCTGCTTCGCGCGGAGCGCGACGTCGTCGAAGCCGAACGCCGCGCACACCACCGGAAGGAGCAGCGCGAATAGCGCGAGCGGAAGGGCGCGCAGCGTCGCGATGTCAGGACCCCGTCGAAAGCGCGGCCGACGCCGGGAGCGAGGCCATGCTTCGGGAAAGTGCAATCAATTGTTTCATTGCAGGCTCGTATCGCCGATCGGCCCCACTTTTTGCGTTCGTTCGACCGTGGGCGAAACACCCGGTTCTCGTCCCGCGCGATGATACGCCGCGTGCGCGGACGGAACCTGGCGATGGTGCGTGTCGTTTCGAAGCGGCGGCCGGCACCGTTGTCGGCGCAGCCACCGCGTGAAGCGTTAAGCGGTGGTGCAATGTTTGCGTACCATGAAACGAATTGTAAGCGAGCGCGAATTGGCTGGCTGTGGTGTACGAATTACAACCGCCGGCCAGCACTTTCTCTGTCTGCCGTAGGAAACGACTCACATCGAGGATAAAACATCATGACCCGATGCAACCCGCTTTCAACCTGGAAGGCGCTGCTCGCGATGGCTGCCGTCGCGCTTTCCGGGACCCTTGCGCATGCGCAGGAACCGCCGCCGCAAGTTGGCGACGACCCGCCGGTGCGCGTGGGCCGCATTTCGTACGTGAGCGGTGACGTGAGCTTCTCGCCCGCCGGCAACGAAGAATGGGTGCATGCGCGCGTGAACCGCCCGATCGTCACCGGCGACCAGATGTGGAGCGACAACAACGGCCGCGCGGAGATCACGATCGACAACAGCACATGGTGGCTCGGCGAATACACGAGCGCCGCCGTGACGAATCTCGACGACCGGGTCGCGCAGATCCAGCTGCAGCAGGGAACGCTCGATTTCCGCGTGCGCCGGATGTCGTCCGGGCAGATCGTCGAAGTCGACACGCCCAATCTCGCATTCACGGTCACGCGGCCGGGCCGCTATCGTCTCGTCGTCGATCCGCAGGGCGGGGCGACGACGGTGAGCGTGCGCGCCGGCGCGGGCGACGTGTACGGCGAGAGCGCGTCGTACGCGCTTGCGTCGGGCCAGGCGTATCGCTTCTATGGCACCGACCTGCGCGACAGCGAATATCTCGAAGTGCCGCCGCCCGATGCGCTCGACCGGTGGGCTGCCGAGCGCGACCGCCGCTACGATCAGGTCGCGTCGGCACGCTACGTCTCGCCCGAAGTGATCGGCTACGAGGATCTCGACACCTATGGCAACTGGAGCGTCCAGGCGAGCTACGGCAACGTGTGGTTCCCCCGCCAGGTGGCGGCGGGCTGGGTGCCGTACCGCGACGGTCACTGGGCGTGGATCGACCCGTGGGGCTGGACGTGGGTCGACGACGCGCCCTGGGGTTTCGCGCCGTTCCACTATGGCCGCTGGGCGTGGTTCGACCGCGGCTGGGGCTGGATTCCCGGTCCGCGCAGCGTGCGGCCGGTGTATGCGCCTGCGCTCGTGGCCTTCATCGGCGGCGCGGGCTTCAGCATCGCGGTGTCGTCGGGGCCTGCCATCGGCTGGTTCCCGCTGGGGCCGCGTGAGATCTATCGGCCGCCGTACTACGTGAGCCGCGATTACTTCCGGCAGGTCAACGTCAGCAACACGGTGATCAACAACGTCAACATCACGAACGTCTACAACAACTATCGAAGCAACACGAACGTCACGCAAACCAACTACGTGAACATGCGCGCGCCGAACGCGGTCACGGCCGTGCCGCCGACGGTGTTCGCGCAATCGCAGAACGTCCGGCGCGCTGCGGTTGCCGTGTCCGCGTCGACGCTGGCGCGCGCCCAGGTGCAACCGGTCGCGCGCGTTGCGCCGTCCCGAGCGGCATTCCTCGGCGCTGCACCGGTCTCGCAGGTGAAGCCGCCCGCGGCTGTCGTCGACCGCGCGGTCGTCGCCCGCCACGCGCCGCCGCCGGCGCCCGTGCGCGATACGGCAAGGCTGCAGGCGCTCGAGCAGAACCCGGGGCGGCCGCTGACCAGCCGGCAGGTGCAGCAGTTGCGCGCCGCCGCGCCCGCGGCCACGGCACCTGCAAGCCCGGTGCGCGTCGTCGAACAGCCGAAGCCTGCCGCCAACGCAGCGCCCCCGGCGCGATCCGCGAGCGAACGCGCCGCGCAACGGGCGCAGGGTACTCCCGGAGGAGCGCCTGCGCCCGGAGGGCCGGCCACGGCTGCGCCGGGGCGGGCCGTTGCGCCGCCGGCCGGTACTCCACCCGCCGAATCACCCGGTCGCGGCACTGCTGCGCCACGGCCCTCGCAGCCGGGAGCGCGTACGCCCGAAGCGGCCGAGCGGCCCCCTCAGGCTGGCGAGCCGCGTGCTCGTCCGCCGAGCCTGCAGACTCAGCGACCCGATGCCGCGTCGCAGGAGCCGGGCAGGGCAGCGGCCGAGCGCCCGCAACCACAGGCACGGCCGGTGCCGCAGGAGCGCCCGCAACCGCAGGAGAGGTCGGTGCCGCAGGAACGCCCGCAACCACAGGCACGCCCGCAACCGCAGGAGAGGTCGGTGCCGCAGGAACGCCCGCAACCACAGGCACGCCCGCAACCGCAGGAACGCCCGCAACCGCAGGCACGCCCGCAACCGCAGGAGCGCTCGCAACCGCAGGAGCGCCCGCAACCGCAGGAGCGCCCGCAACCGCAGGAGCGCCCGCAGCCGCAAGCACGACCGCAGCCGCAGGAGCGTCCGCAACCGCAGGCGCGGCCGCAGCCGCAGGAGCGCCCGCAGCCGCAGCAGGAGCGCCCGCAGCCGCAGGCACGACCGCAACCGCAGGAGCGCCCGCAACCGCAGGCGCGGCCTCAGCCGCAGCAGGAGCGCCCGCAACCGCAGCAGCGCTCACGAGGCAACGACAAGGATAAGGACAAGGATAAGGATAAGGACAACAACTGAACGGGGCGCGCACGTCCGGGCACGACGCGGCGTGCGCGCTACTTCGAGCTTCGCGACGCCTCGATCTTGCGATCTTCGCTCTTGGCCGCCTGCATCGCCTCGGGCTCCAGGCGCTCGGCCACTTCGTTCTGCCGGATGAAGAAACCCCAGCCGACGAGCAGCCCCGCGGCGGTGAGGCCTATGGCGGCGGCATACGGCAGGTTCGCGGGGTTCTCGCGGCTGAAATGAAACACCGCGACCAGCGCTTCGATCGACATCGACACCACGAGCACGACCATGAAGCGCGAAAGGAATCGTCGCACGCGGGTCGGGGCGCTCATGTGGGCCTCGCGCTGCACTTCCTCCTCGACGATCGTTTGCGCAAGCTCGAGCGCGGCCACCGCGATCGTCAGAAGCGCGATGGCGTCGAGCACGTGGCTCAGGCGATCCGCCATCTGCACCGACTCGGCGGGCGCCACCACCTGCCACAGCTCGTAGCCGGAGAAGGCTAGCAGCCCGAGCGCGGCCAGCACGAACAGCGTGCTGATGACGAGGTGCGCCGCGGGGAAGATCCGCAGCAGCACCTTCATCGGCGCCGGGCTTTCCTTGCGATCGACCACGGCCCCGGAAAGCCGAACGGTCTACCGGATCGACATGCCCGACGGGGGTCCGGACGTCGACATGCCGCCGCCGGTGGCCCGCGGAACGGTGATCTGGGGCAGCTTGATCCCGTCGCGTGAAGTGTCCGGCGGGGCTGCCGAGCTGCCCGGTCCGTACGGGGTCGAGGAGCGCATGCCGGCCACGATTTCGTCGACGGTGGCCGGGCCGCCGCGGGTCGCGAGATTGATGCGGTCGATCGCCGGGCAGTTGTCGGTGTCCATCGCGATCAGCTGCTGGCCGCGGGCGCGGAGCGCGTCGCGGGCCGGCGCGCCATCCTCGCTCAGGTCGACCGGCGAAAGGGCGCCCTGGTAGATGACCTCGTTGCTGCGATCGACGATGGCGTAGCAATTGAACGCCGCAGCCGGTGTCGAAACCACGACGAGCGCCGCAGCCGCGGCCGCCCAGGAGATTCGCGATCCGCGCATGAGTTTCTCCTTTGTCAAAAAATGTGAAACGGCTTTCATCGTAAGCTTGCGTGCACGCCGCCCGCAACGCATTTGATCGGCAGCCGGACGCGCGGGCCGGCGACCGTGGACGATTGCCCACAGTTTTGCGATTCAGCACGGGAGGCCGCATGAAATCGCTGACCAGCGCATTGCTGCTCCTGCTCGCCGTGGCGATTCCCGCACCGGCGGCCGGGCCGCAGGAAACGACCTATTTTCCGGTGCCGCAGGGCGCGCATCCCCACGACGTCGCCGCAACGCCGCAGGCGCGCGGCCCTGTCTACTACACCGCGCAGGCGACCGGCCGGCTCGGAATTCTCGATCCTGCAAACGGGAAGGTCGTCGAGGTCCCGCTCGGCGACGGCTCTGCGCCGCACGGCGTCGTCGTCGGCCCCGATGGCGCGCCATGGATCACCGATGGCGGCCAGAACGCCATCGTGCGCGTCGATCCGGCCACGCATGCGGTCAAGCGCTACCCGTTGCCCGAATCGGCCCCGAGCGCCAACCTGAACACGCTGACGTTCGATCGCAGCGGACGCGTGTGGTTTACCGGGCAGAGCGGCTATTACGGACGCGTGGATCCGGCGAGCGGCGACGTGCGCGTCTGGCGCGCTCCGCGCGGCAGCGGACCCTACGGCATCACGACGACACCCTCGGGCGACGTCTATTACGCGTCCCTCGCGGGCAGCCACATCGCGCGCATCGACGTTACAACGGGCGAGGCGACGGTCATCGAGCCGCCCACGCGCAACCAGGGTGCGCGCCGCGTGTGGTCCGATTCGAAAGGCAACGTCTGGGTGAGCTACTGGAACACCGGGCAGGTTGGCCGCTACGATCCGGCGAAGCGCGCATGGACCGAGTGGAAATTGCCGGGCGATGCGCGCACGTACTCGGTGTGGGTCGATCCGGACGACCACGTCTGGTTGACCGACTGGACAGCGAATGCGATCGTCGAATTCGATCCGGCGGCCGCGAAGTTCACGAGCTATCCGTCGGATCGCGATGGGGCCAACGTGCGCCAGATGCTGGGCCGCGCCGGCGAAGCATGGGCCGCCGAGTCGGGCACCGATCGCCTGGTGCGGATCGTCACGCGATAGGCGACGACCGCGACCATCAGCGCGGCGGCGGCCTCCACCGTCAGCGCGGCGGGGGCGTCGTCAGCGCGGCGGTGCGCCGTTCGGCGCAAGCCGCTGCCAGCCGCGCGGGCACGCGCGGACGGCCGGGTAGTAGCCGGAATCGGGACAGTAGTACTGCACCCTGGGCGGCGGAGGCACCGGCGCTACCGTCGCCGGCAGTTCGACGTAGGTGTCGGTGGGATCGTAATAGGTCGAAGACGGGTAGCCATAGTAAGCCGGATACGCGTCGTAATAGGTGTACGGGGACGTGTACGCCGGATAGCCGTAGTAACCATAATAGGCGGGCCCCCACCAGTACGACGGCCAGCCGACATACGCGCCGCTCCAGCCGTAGTAGCTCCGGTAACCGCCGTGCCAGTGGCCGCTTCCTCCATGGCCGTTCCAGTTGCCACGGTTGCCGTGGCCGCCGCCGTGCCATCTGCTGCCGCTCCAGTTGCCGCGGTTTCCGCTCCAACTACCGCGGTTCCCGCTCCAGTTGTTTTGCCCGCCGTTCCAGTTGCCGCGGTTTCCGCTCCAGCTACTCGGGCCGCCGCCTCCGTTGCCGCGGTTTCCGCTCCAGCTACTCGGGCCGCCGCCTCCGTTGCCGCGGTTTCC
>Ga0207657_10003039_pt1 | contig 17960 bp, 15 predicted proteins | sample KBSC33metaG_FD_184316 | JGI IMG/M metagenome (GOLD analysis project Ga0207657, IMG submission 184316) | Corn rhizosphere microbial communities from Kellogg Biological Station, Michigan, USA - KBS C3-3 metaG (SPAdes) (version 2) | ecosystem: Host-associated > Plants > Roots > Rhizosphere > Soil ... | reverse complement strand
AGGAGGGATCGACGTGTCGGAGACTCCGACAGTGGACGAGAGCGGAGGCAACGGTCTGAACCGTCGCGATCTGCTCGTGAAGGCCGGCGTCGTCGGTGCGGGTGCCGTGGCCGCCGGCTCGCTGGCGGGCGCGGCGGCGGCAGCCCCGAAGCGCATTGGAGCCACGCCGAAGAAGGGCGGCAAGCTCACGTTCGCCCTGGAGCAGGACCCGGTGCACATCGCACCGTTCGGCGCCATCCTCACCTCGAACCACTGGGGCAAGGAGCCGATGTACGAGTCCTTGATCGAGTGGGACGCGAAGCTCAACCAGCGTCCGGCGCTCGCCCAGAGCTGGAAAGTCGTCGACCCGAAGACGGTCGACTTCACGCTCAAGCGCGGTATTCGCTTCCACAACGGCAAGGAGGTCACCGCGGCCGACGTGAAGTACTCGGTCGAGGGGTGGCTGAACCCGCCGCTTCCCGGCTCGGTGACGACGGTCAACCAGGTTCCGTCGATCGAGTCGGCCGAGGTGCGGAGCAAGTACGTCGTGCGGATCAAGCTGAAGAAGCCTGACGCCCGCCTCTTCGGGTTCCTCGCGTGGACGCGCTACTCGGCGATCGTGCCCGAGGGCATGTACCAGCAGGTCAACGCCGGCCGCGAGGGGATCGGCACGGGGCCGTTCCGCCTCACCAGCTTCACGCCGGGCCAGGGCACCGAGTACCAGGCGTACACCAACTACCGCAAGAAGGGGCTCCCGTACCTGAGTCAGCTCTCGCTGCCGACGATGCCGGACGAGCAGGCCCGGATCGCCGCGCTGCGAGCGGGGGCGATCGACGGGGCGACCCTCTCGGCCGACGGTGCGAAGACGTTCCAGGGCAACAGCAACTTCACGGTGCTCCGCGGCCTCACGGCCGCCTTCCGCGAGCTGCAGATGACGCAGAAGGCCGGAGAGGACAAGCCGTGGCACGACGTGCGTGTCCGGCAGGCCGTGAACTTCGCCATCAACCGCCAGCAGATCATCGACCGCGTGTACAACGGCTTCGGCGAGTTCTCGGGCCACGTGCCGCCCGGCTACGGACCCTGGCCGCTGACCCGCGCTGAGCTGCGCAACAACTACGAGAAGTTCAACCTTGCGAAGGCCCGCACGCTGATGCGGCAGGCCGGCTTCGGGAACGGCTTCGAGGTGACGATGTCGACCTTCTCGACACCGCTCGACTTCGGCCAGGTCGCAGCCGTGATCAAGTCGCAGCTCGACCAGATCGGGATCAACGTCAACATCAAGGCCGAGGAGCCCGGGACGTTCGCCACCAACAACGGCGCCGGCCGGTTCGACTGGGACCTGACGGCGCGCGGCATGCGCGGCGATGTGGACGGCTACACGTCGGAGTTCAACCCGGCGAACGCCATCTACAAGGTCTGGTACCCCCAGTACAAGAACGTGAGGATGTGGCGGCTCGTCGGCAACGGCTTCATCACGCTCGACGACAAGAAGCGCCTCGCGATGTACAAGGAGCTCCAGAAGATCCTGCTCACCGAGCTGCTGCAGGTCCCGCTCGTGGCAGTCTCCAAGTTCCAGGTCGTGCGCAAGCGCGTCAAGAACATGTACGTCGCGTTCAGCGACTTCAACACCGGTCTCAAGACCGCCTGGGTGGAGTGAAAGGTGGGGGAACCCATGGTTCCCCCACCAGCCCCCTCCTTCTAGCGTGGGGGAACCACATGGTTCCCCCACGGGCCCCCTCCTTCCGCTGATTGCATGGGACACACCGACATTGACCTCCCGGCCGGCGAAGCCGGCCTCCGGTCGCAACGCAACGTGCACAGGTCACCGATGAACCACCAGACCCCTCCGGTTCGGAGCTGAATGCTCGGATTCGTCGGACGCCGCTTCCTCCTGATGATCCCGACGATCATCGGAATCTCGATCATCATCTTCCTGATGGTCCGGCTGATGCCGGGCGACATCGTCGACGTCCTCCTCGGCGGCGACGCCGTCGCGACCCAGGAGCAGAAGGACCAGGTGCGGGAGCAGCTCGGGCTGACCGGCTCCTATCCCGAGCAGTACTGGAGCTGGGCCTCGGGCGTCCTCACGGGCGACTTCGGCGAGTCCTACCGCAATACCGAGCCGGTCGCCGACGTGCTCTCGCGCGCGGTGCCCATCACGCTCGAGCTGATGATCCTCGCGCTCCTGATCGCAACGCTGATCGGTGTCCCGCTGGGGGTGATCTCCGCCGTGCGCCGCGACTCGGTGAGCGACTACGGCGCGCGCGTCGGCGGCCTCGTCGGGATCAGCATCCCGAGCTTCTGGCTCGCCACCCTGCTCCTGTTATTCACATCGCGGGTCTTCGGCTGGGTGCCGCCGATCACGTACGTCAAGTTCTTCGACGACCCGCTCACGAACCTGAGCCAGTTCATCCTGCCGGCGATCTCGATCTCGGTGTTCACCCTCGCGATCGTGATGCGGATGGTGCGAGCGACGATGCTCGAGGTGCTGGGCCAGGACTACGTGCGCACCGCGCGTGCGAAGGGGGTCAAACATCGCCTCGTCGTGTACCGCCACGCGCTCCGGAACGCACTGATCCCGGTCGTGACGATCATCGGCTTCGAGATCGGGATCCTGATGGGTGGCGCGGCGATCGTGGAGATCATCTTCGGCCTGCCCGGAGTCGGCTACGTGCTGCTGAATGCGATCTTCAACCGTGACTACCCCGTCGTCCAGGGCGCGACGCTCCTGATCGCGGTCATCTTCGTCGTCTCCAACACGGTCGTCGACGTCGTCTACGGCTGGCTCGACCCGAGGATCTCGCACGGATGAGCAATCCGGGGCTCGAGCCGCGCGAGCCGCCCCTGCTCGCGACCGAGGCAGTTGCCGACGCCTTCGGCCACTGGACTGCGATGCCGCGACAGCGGCTCTCGTTCCTCGGCAAGTGGCGCAACCCGATCGGCCTGATCGGGGCCGGGATCGTCCTCTTCAACGTCTTCATTGCGGTGTTCGGAAAGTACATCTGGACGCTCGACCCCGACGCGCAGGACTCGGATCGCCTGCAGGCGCCGAGCTGGGCGCACCCGATGGGCACGGACGAGCTGGGGCGGGACGAGCTCGCCCGGATCATCCACGGGGCGACGGTCTCGCTGCAGGTCGGGTTCATCGCCGTCGGGATCGCGCTCGTTGCCGGGACGTTGCTCGGCCTGGTCGCCGGCTTCTACAAGGGTTGGGTGGACGGCATCCTGATGCGCCTCGTCGATCTCATGTTCGCGCTGCCGGGCCTCGTCTTCGCGATCGTGATCGCCGGGCTCCTCGGGCCGAGCCGGCGCAACGCGATGATCGCGATCGGGATCGTGTTCACCCCGGCGATCGCTCGCGTCGTGCGCGGGTCGGTGCTCGAGGTGATGGGGTTCCCGTACATCGAGTCGACCCGCGCGCTCGGCGCCTCCGGCCGCCGCGTGATGACGCGGCACCTGCTGCCGAACATCGTCGCGCCGCTGATCGTGCTCGTGACCGTCTACCTCGGCAGCGCGATTCTCGCCGAGGCGGCGCTGAGCTTCCTCGGCCTCGGGACGCAGCCGCCCGAGGCGTCGTGGGGCGGGATGCTCAATACGGCGCGCTCGTACATCGATGCCGCGTGGTGGCTCTCGGTCTTCCCCGGCGCCGCGATCATGCTCGTCGTCCTCGGCTTCAACTTCCTCGGCGACGGCCTTCGCGACATCCTCGACCCGCGCCTCGGCCCCTCGGTCGGCGGAGGTCTGTAGGTGCCGGCCGACGTCCTCATCCGCTCCGGTTGGGTCGTCGACGGGACCGGCAGCCCGCCGTTCCTCGGCGACGTCGCGATCGAGGCTGGCCGCGTGGTCGAGGTCGGGCGCCTCGCGCCGGAGGAGTCCGCGGCACGCGTGATCGACGCCGCGGGCAAGGTCGTCTGCCCCGGCTTCGTCGACCCGCACAGCCACTCCGACTTCTCGCTCCTAGCGAACCCGAACGCCGAGAGCACGATCCGGCAGGGCGTCACCACGGAGGTCGTCGGGAACTGCGGCTGGAGCTACGCGCCCGTCACCGACCACTCGCGCGAGTTCATGAGCGCGCGGCTCTTCACCTTCGGCTACGACGGCCCGACCGTGCCGTGGTCGTCGTTCGGGGAGCACCTCGACTTCCTCGCCGGCGTCGGTCACTCGCCCAACCTCGCGTGGTTCGTAGGGCACAACGCGATCCGGCTCTCGGCGGGTGTGTCCGGCCCGGACCCGACCGACGAGCAGTCCGCGCTGATGGACCGCTTCATGCGGGAGGCGATGGAGTCCGGCGCCCTCGGGATGTCGACCGGCCTCGAGTTCAACCCCGGCCGCGAGGCGCGGATCGAGGAGTTGCAGCGGTTGAACGCGATCGCGGGCGAGTACGACGGCATCTACACGAGCCACGTCCGCAACCGGGACTCCGGCATCCTCGATGCGATCGGCGAGTTCCTCGACGTCGCTCGCGCAGGTGGGATCCGCGCAGAGATCTCACATCTGAACGTCCGCCACAACACGAACGCGCCGGAGCGGGGCTGGGAGCGCGCAGTGGAGATGATGGCGGCGGCGCGGGAGCAGGGGATGGACGTGCTCGCGGACACGACGCCGTTCCTGGACGGGCTCGGCTCGCTCGCCGGGATCCTGCCGCCGTGGGTGAGCGCCGACGGCACCGAGGCCGCCCTCGCGCGGCTCGCCGACAAGGACACCCGCGCGCGGCTACGGAACGAGTGCGACCGCTACTGGCGCTTCATCCACAAGGGCGAATGGGACCGCGTCCGCCTGCAGACGAGCGAGCAGCACCCCGAGTGGGACGGTCTCACGTTCGCGGAGATCTCCGACCTGGCGCGCATGGACCCGTGGGACTGCTACTTCGACGTGCTCGTCGACGCGGGCGAGGCCTACGAGAGCATCATCGTCGTGGGCCGGCTCTTCACCGACGAGCACATGGCCGAGATGATCTCGCACCCGCTCTTCTGCCTCGGCGTCGACACGTTCACCGTGACCGAGGAAGGCCCGCTCGCGGATGCGCTTCGCCACCCGCTCGGGTACTCGGGGCACATTCACTACCTCGCGCACCACGTCAAGAGGAACCGGACGCTGCGGCTCGAGGACGCGATCCGCAAGATGACGAGCATGCCGGCCGCGCATTTCGGCATGTGGGATCGCGGCCTCCTGCGGGCGGGCTACGCCGCGGACGTCGTCGTACTCGACTACGAGGGGCTCGACGAGGTCTCCACCGTCGACGACCCGCACCACTACGCGACGGGCGTCGAGCACGTCCTTGTCAACGGCGTCGCGGTGGTTGACGGCGGCGAGCACACGGGAGCGAGGCCGGGGCGGCACCTGCTCCGGGCGTGATCGACCTCCGCTCCGACCTCTGCGCCGTTCCGACGGACGCGATGTGGGAGGCGATGCGCCGGGCCGAGCTCGGCTGGCCGAGGTTCGGCGAGGACGTTTCGCTCAACCTTCTCTGCGAGCGCGGCGCGGCGCTCCTCGGCAAGCCGGCGGCGATCTGGGCGCCGACGTGCGGGATGGCGAACCTCGTCGCCCTGCTGACGTTCTGCGAGCCGGGCGACCGCGTCGTGCTGGAGACCTCGTCGCACGTCCTCTCGTCCGAGGGCATGGCGATCGCGGAGATCGCGCGGCTCGAGCCGAGACCGGTGCTCGCGCCGGGCGGGCGCCCCGACCCGCACGCGGTGGAACAGGAGATCGGGGAGAGCCGCGCCGCGCTGCTCGTGCTGGAGAACACACACACGCGCGCCGGCGGGACGGTCCTCTCGGCCGGCCTGACGGAGGCGCTCGCCGCAGCTGCGACGCGGCACGGCTGCCGTGTGCACGTCGACGGCGCGCGGCTCGCGAATGCGGCGGTCGCGCTCGGGGTCCCGCTGGCGGAGCTCGCCGGCCCGGCCGACTCGGTCGCCCTGTCGCTGAACAAGGGCCTCTCGGCGCCGTTCGGGGCGCTCCTCGCCGGCAGCGACGCCGTCGTCGGACGAGCCACGACGATCCTCCACCGGCTCGGCGGCGCCACGGTGCACCGCGCGGGCATCGCCGCCGCGGCGGGGCTCGTCGCGCTCGACACCATGGTCGAGCGCCTCGCCGACGACCACCGACGCGCGCGCGAGCTCGCGGCGCAGCTTTCCGCCATCGCCGGTCTCGCGCTCCGGAACGACCCGGTCGAGACGAACATCGTCCTCGTGGACGTCACGGGGACGGGAGCCGATGCGGCGACGCTGGTCGCGCTCCTCGACGAGGCGGGCGTGCGCGCGATGTCGTTCGACCCGAGCACGATGCGGTTCGTCACGCATCGCCTGATCGGCGACGACGAGATCGAGCGCGCCGCCGGGCTGATCGCCGGCGTCGTCGCCGCCGCTACGTGATCGGCCCGGCCCGCATCGGTCGTGTCGGCACGCGCGCGAGCACAAGTGCGCCGCCCGCGACGACTGCGAGCGCGATCGTCCCCGCCACGTAGAACGCGAGCTCGGTCCCGCCCGCGGAGACGAGCCAGCCGGCCCACAGTCCCCCGAGCGGAGCGCCGCCCTGGAACCCGAAGATGTAGAGGCTGGCGGCACGGCCGCGGAGGTGGTCCGGCGCGGCGAGCTGCAGCACCGCGAGCGCCGACGATCCCCAGAGGACGTAGAACACCCCGATCACGAACAGCACGAGGCAGACGGCGGCGAGCGAGCTCTGCGGCGCGAGAAGCAGCTGGAAGGCGCCAAAGCCGGCGCCGCCTGCCAGCACGAGCGCCAGGCGGGCGCGCGAAACGGTCGCGAGGATCAGGGCACCGCAGAGGGCTCCCGCGCCGAACACGGACGCGATCAGGCCGAACACTTCGGCGCCCTCGTGGAGCGTGAGCCTCGCGACGAGCGGAAGCAGCACGTCGAAGTTGAACGCGAACATGCTCACGAGCAGCACGCAGAGGAACGTCACCGTGACACGCGTCTGGCCGAACGCGAAGCGGAACGTCTCCGCCACACCCGCCAGCACCGGTGTGGCCGCGCCGCGGGTCGTCGGCGCAGGCGCGATCCGCATCGCGAGCAGGGCGCCGATCGCAACGGTGTAGCTCACCGCGTTGCCGGCGAACGCAACACCTGGACCGGCCGCCGCGACCACGAGCCCGCCGATCGCAGGCCCGACCATTCTGGCAGTCGTCCCGAGGCTCGAGCTGAGCGCGACGGCGTTCGCGAGGTCGTCCCGGCCGACGATCCGGAACACGAGCGTGTGGCGGGCCGGCGCATCGAGCGCGAGTGCACAGCCCTGCACGAGCCCGAGCGCGTAGAGCTGCCAGACGGCGATCGTGCCCGTGAGGGCGAGCACGGCGAGGAGGACGGCGACGGTCGCGAGCACCGACTCGCAGGCGATCACCATCCGCCGCAGGTCGACCCGGTCGGCGACGGCGCCTCCGACCAGCGCGAACGCCGTGACCGGGAGCGTCTGCACGAGTGCGAGCGCGCCGACGGCCAAGGGCGAGCCAGTCAGGTCGAGCACGAGCCAGTACGCCGCGATCTGTTGCATCCACGTCCCGACGAACGAGACCGCGTTGCCCGCGAAGTAGAGGCGGTAGTCGCGGTGCCTCAGGCTCGCGAACGTGCGTCCGCCGAGCCGGGCGAGCATCAGCAGCAGTCGCTCAAAGGAGCGCGGAGCGGTCGATCGGCCGGCCGAGCACGAAGACGCAGTCGCCCTGCTCGGTCGGGGGAATCGCCTTCGTCACGACGACGTAGCCGTCCATCGGCGCCTCGATCTCGATGGGAGGCCGGTCGGGACGGTCGATGAACCAGAGCCGCCCGACCGGCTGCCCGGCCGAGACGGGGTCGCCCGGCTCGAGGAGCGCCTCGAAGAGCCCGTCCTCGGGGGACAAGACGATCGTCGCGGGATCGCGCCCGTCGAGGATCACCGCGGGCGGCAAACCAACCGACGCTCGGGTCTGCGCCTCGCCCTCGAGGACGCCGACGTGGCGGAGGACGTTCTGAAGGCCGCTCCAGGCGAGCCGGTGCACGGGCGCCGGCACCCGGCCGCCGCCGCCGAGCTCGGTTGTGATCACGAGCTTCCCCTGGTTCTCCGCCTCGACGGGGAGCAGCCCGTGCCCGTTGACGTCGATGTAGAGGAAATGCCAGTCGGAGTTCCACGCTTCCATGCCCTCGAGCATCGCCCTGCGCTGGGCGGGGTTGTCGACGACGTGCATGTGCGAGCAGGGCAGGAACCAGGCGCTGCGCCCGCCGGAGTGCATGTCGATCACGACGTCGGCCATCGGGAACAGGACACGCGTGAGGTAGTCGGCGAGCTGCTCGTTCGGAGGGCCCTCGGGGTTGCCGGGGAACGAGCGGTTGAAGTTCGCGCCCGAGGGCCAGTTGCGCGTGTTCGCCTTCGACGCGGCGGGTGAGAGGACGGGGACCACGATCACGCGCCCCGACACCTGCTCGGGCTGCAGCTCCTGCAGGAGCCGCAGGGCGGCGACCTGGCCCTCGTACTCGTCACCGTGGTTCCCGGCGAGGACGAGCACCGTCGGCCCGTCGCCGTTCGCGACTTGGGCGATGTGGACGAACGTGCTCGCCCAGCCGGCGGTGTTCGTGATCTTCGCGAGCGAGAGGTGGCCGACCTGCTTCCCCTGACGCGAGAAGTCGATCGTGCACCCGACGGGCGAGTCGATCACGGGCGGGTCTCCAGGAATCGCGTGACCGCGACCTCCGTCGCCTCGAGCAGGCGGTCGACGTCGGCGTCCGTGTGCGCGTACGAGAAGTGCGAGCGCTTCAGGTTCAACGGCAGCTCGAAGATGCGCTCCTTCATCAGCTCTCGCCGGTAGCCGACGAACAGGTCCACGTCGTTCGCGAGCAGGTCGTCGTAGCTCCGCACAGGGCCATCGAGGAAGTACGTCAGGAAGACCGAGCCGTAGCCGGAGACGACCGCTGTCACCCCGAGCCGCGCGTACAGCGCGGCCAGCCCCGCGCGCGTCCGCTCGCCGAGGCGAAAGACGTGCTCGTGCACCGGCTCGCGCTGGAGCTTCTCGATCGTCGCAAGCGCCGCGGCGGCGGTCGGCGGATGGCCGTTGAAGGTGCCGGCGAAGAAGGCGGGGCGGCCCGGCGTGGTCGAGAACATGTCCATCAGCTCCGCCGAGCCCCCGAGCGCGGAGATCGGCCAGCCGTTCCCCATCGCCTTGCCGAGCGTCGTCAGGTCCGGCGTCACGCCTGCGATCGACTGGTAGCCACCCAGCGCATGACGGAAGCCCGTGATCACCTCGTCGAAGATGAGGACGGTTCCGTGCTTCGTCGCGAGCTCGCGCAGGCGCTCGAGGAACCCCTCCGCGGGCAGCACCGCACCGATGTTGTGCGGGATCGGCTCGAGGATGATGGCCGCGACGTCGTGGTCGGTGAGCGCGCGCTCGACGTCGTCGGCGTCGTTGAAGCGGCAGACGATCGTCGCCTCGGTGACCTCTGGGAGGACACCCTTCGAAAGCGGGTCGTGGCGCCCGACGTTCTCCGGCAGCGAGATGACGTTCATCGCGACCGCGTCGTGCCAGCCGTGGTAGCAGCCCTGGAACTTGATCACGTAGCGGCGGCCCGTCGCCGCGCGCGCGACGCGGATCGCGTGGAAGGTCGCCTCGCTCCCCGTCTCGGTGAGGAGCACGCGCTCGACCGACGGAACGAGCTCGCAGAGCCGCTCCGCAAGCTCGATCTCGACCGGCGTCACGCCGACACCCATCAACCCGACGGAGCGCGCCGTCGCGGCGACCGCGGCGTCGACGTCGGGATCGTTGTGTCCGAGGAGCGGGGGCCCGAAGGCCGCGTGGTAGTCGGTGTACGTCCGCCCCTCGGCGTCGGTGAACGTCGCGCCTCTCGTGGCGGTGACGACGAGGTCTTCGAGGCCCGGGACGCGCCGCTGTCCGCTGTTGACGCCGCCCGGGATGACGGCCGCGGCACGCGCGGCGAGGTCGGTGTCTGGGGTGACGGCCATCACGCCCTCCGTTCTCAGTTGACGCGGTAGCGCTCGACGACCTCGTCGTCGAGCGTGACGCCGATGCCCGGCGCCGTCGGGACACGGACGAAGCCGCCGTCCTCGAGCGGCAGCCGCTCGTGCGTCAGGGTCTGGTTGATCGGGGTGTCGGCGACGCAGTACTCCTGGAACAGCGCGTCGGGGATCACCGCATTGCACTGGAGCGAGGCCGCTTTGATGATCCCGCTCTTCCATGCGTGCGGGACGGTCTCGACGCCGTGCTCGCGGGCGAGCTCGGCGATCCGGAGCCACTCCGTGATGCCGCCGCAGCGCGTCACATCGGGCTGGACGAGGTCGACGTGGCCCCGCTCGATCAGCTCGCGGAAGCCCCACACGGTCGTATCCTGCTCTCCCGCCGCGACGCGGATGTCGACCGTGTCCGCGAGCTCGGCGTACGCCTCGTACTCGTCCGGGTCGAAGGGCTCCTCCAGCCAGAAGACCCCGAGTTGCTCGAGCTCGCGCGCGACGCCGATCGCGGTCTTCGCGTCGCTGCCGTAGCCGAAGCCGGCGTCGATCAGGATCTCGGCCTCTCCCGCCGCCTCCTTCGCAGCCGTGGCGAGCAAGACGTCGTGCTTGGGGTCCTTGCCGAGAGGCCCCCAACCGAGCTTCACGGCCGTGAAGCCGTCGTCGCAGAGCTTCCCGACGCGTTCCGCCGTCTCCCCGGGCGTGTCCGGCATCAGCATGGACGCGTATGCCCGCACGCGGTCATGCTTCGCGCCGCCGAGCAGCTCGTGGACGGGCTTGCCCTCGGCCTTGCCCTTGATGTCCCAGAGCGCGATGTCGATGCCCGAGAGGGCGTGGAGGGCGATCCCGCGGCGCCCGATGTAGATCAGCCCGCGGTACATCTTCCACCAGAGCCGCTCGACGTCGCGGGGGTCCTCGCCGACCAGCAGGTCGTGGAGCGAGCCGGCGATCGCATGGGAACTCGGCCGCTCGACGAGGGCGGCAACGGCCTCGGGAGCCGAGTCGACCTCGCCGATACCGACGATGCCCTCGTCGGTCGAGATCTTGATCACGAGATCGTCCTGGCTGCCGTCGGCGATCCCGTCGTCCACCCTCGGCTGGCGCAGGATGATGGCCTCGACCTGGGTGATCTTCAACGCGTGCTCCCTCGATTCGGCTGACGGTGATTGTCAACTATACGCCGATTGTCTACAATCGCCAACCGGGTGGCGACCTCGCCCGTTCATTGCTCGATCGACCTCTCCGAGCCCGGGAAGCACGTGGGCCGGCTCGAGCTGCCGCGCTCGAACAACACGAGCGGCTGGTCGCACCTCTTCGTCCCGATCGTCTCGGTCCACGGCCCCGCCCAGGGGCCGACGGCCGTCGTCGTCGGAGGTGTCCACGGCGACGAGCCCGAGGGGCAGATCGCCGCGCTCCGGCTCGCCCGGGAGACGCAGCCGGACGACGTCACGGGCCGGCTGATCGTTGTCCCGTGTGCCTCGCCGGATGCGTCGCGCGCGTACACGCGGCTCTGGCCGAACGGCGTCAACTTCAACCGCTCGTTCCCGGGCGACGCGGGCGGCCCGGCAGACCAGCAGCTCGCGCACTTCTTCTCGACGGTGCTGTTCCCGCTCGCGGATGTCGTCGTCGACATGCACTCGGGCGGTCGCAGCGGCCTCTGCCCGCCGTGGTCGGAGATGCACTGGGTCGACGACCCCGTCCAGCGGCGCGCGATGGTCGACGCGATGCTCGCCTGGGGCACCGAGCACCACTTCGTCTACATCGACATCGCGGGCACCGGGTTGCTCGTCGGTGAGGCGGAGCGGCAGGGCAAGCTCGTCGTCTCGACGGAGCTCGGCGGAGGCGGCCACGTCACCGCTGCGACGCACCGCGTCGCGCAGTCGGGCCTCGCGAACGTGCTGCGGCACGTCGGCGTGCTGCGCGGCGAGGCCACGACCCGCGACGTCCCGGGGATCATCGGCCGGGCGACCGACGTCGAGAACTACCTGCTCGCGCCGGAGAGCGGCCTCTGGGAGACCTTCGTCGACGTCGGCGAGCGCGTCGTCATTGGCCAGCCCGTCGGCCAGATCCACTTCCTCGAGCGCCCCGATCGCGAGCCGGCCGTCGTATGTGCGGAGAACGACGGCATCGTCTTCGTCGTCCGCGCGATCGCGACGACCGATCAGGGCGACAACGTCGCCGTGATCGCGCGCGAGACGACGGTGGAGGAGCTCTACTGATGCTGCAGGCAGGAGTCGCACGCGTCGACATCACGCCGCCGCTCGGGCTCCCATTGGGCTGCTGGGCCGCGCGGCGCTGCCTCTCGCGCGGTGCGCGCGAGCCGCTCGTCGCGCAGGCGCTCGTCCTCTCGGACGGAGAGCGCACCGCGGCGCTCGTGACGATGGACCTCGTCTTCGCCGGCCGTGACCTGACGGATGCCGTCCGCGCGCGCGTCAGGGAGCTGACCGGGATCCCGCCCGAGTCCGTGCTCGTCCACGCGACGCACAGCCACAGCGCGCCGAGCCTCTCGCGCGGCTCGGGCGTCGCCGGTCTCCAGGACGCGGCCGGGTTCGAGGCCTACACCGCGGTGCTGCCCGACCTGGTTTCCGGCGCGGTGTTCGCCGCGCACCGGCGGCTGCGGCCTGCGCACGTCGGCGCTGCCGTGACGCACGCGCCGGGTCTCAGCGTCAACCGGGTGCGGCACGAGAGGCCCGTCGACGACGCCGTGACGGTGATCCGTGTCGACGACACCGGCGGTGCGCCGCTCGCCGCCGTCGTCGACTTCACCGCCCATCCGATCACGGTCGGCGGCATCACCACCGAGTGGGACGCCGAATACCCTGCACCGCTGCGCGCGGCGGTCGAGGCCGAGCTGCCGGGGGTCGAGTGCCTGTTCGTCCAGGGGTGCGCGGGCGACGTCGCCCCGTTCGACGACTGGTGGTTCGGCAACTGGGACGCGAGCCGGCACTCGTACGAACGCCGCGACTGGCTCGGCGAGAAGCTCGCCGAGGCGGCGCTCGAGGCGCACGCCAGGGCAGAGCCGTCGCCGGACGCGCGCGTCGCCGCAGGCGCCGAATGGCTCGATCTCCGCCGCCGCCGGCACCACTACACGGCCGACGAGCTGCGCGAGGCGACCGAGGCGTGGGAGGCAGGCGCACAGCCCGACTGGCCGGAGACCTGGTCGCAGGAGGTGCACACCATGACCTCGGCGCAGCAGTTCCCCGCCTCGTACATGTGGGGTGCCCTGACGATGTACGCCGACATGGTCGAGCGCGCCGACGTCCCGGTGCGCACCGAGGTCCAGGCCCTCGCGGTGGGCGACGCGGCGATCGCGGCGAACTCGTTCGAGCTCTTCAACGAGCCGGGCTCGCGGATCAAGGCATCGAGCCCGTTCGGCACGACGATCGCGGCGGCGTACACGAACGACTACCTCGGCTACCTCCCCGCGAGCGACGATCTCGACCTGGTCGCCGGCGTGCCGCTCGGCGACATCCTCGACCAGGACAAGTGGCGCTGGGCCTACGGGATCACGAACTCGAACGTCGACCGCGGCGAGGTCGACCGCCTCGTCGAGGCGAGCACCGAGCTCCTCGGCCGGCTCCACGCATAGGTCCGGCGCTCAGCCGCCGAGCGAGGCGTCGAATGCCTCGAGCCGTTCCGCTGCGTCGCCGACGATCGACGGTCCGTGACCGAAGACGATCGTGTCCGGTCGGAGCGCCGCGAGCGCAGCTACGGCGGCGCGCGCGTCGTCCGCGTTCGCGGTGTTCTCGGGAGGGGAGCCGCCCAGACCGGAGCGGTTGTTCAGCGCGTCGCCGACGATGAGGATGCGCTCCGCGGGAAGGAGCAGCGAGACGTGCCCGATCGTGTGGCCGTGGGTGTCGTGCGTCTCGATGCCGCCGTGGAGCGGAATCGTCTCCCCCGGCTCGAAGCGGCGATCGACGCCCGTCCGACGCTGGACGTCCCCGCTTCGCGCCGGGGCAAGGCCCTCGATGACGTCCGCCTCGTGCGCCGGCGCCCACACGGTCGCGCCGGTCGCCTCGACGAGCGCGGCGAGGCCGCCGACATGGTCGCCGTCCGCGTGCGTGATGACGATGTCCGTCACGTCGGCGGCATCACGACCGAGCTCCTCCACGGCGGCGAGGATCGCCGTCTCGCTTCCCGGGACCCCGGCGTCGACCACGATCACGCCGTCGCCGAGCAGGATCGTCGGCCCGCCGACGACGTCGGACAGGTGATAGACGGTGTCGCTGATCTTCTCGACGGCGACCGTCACGCGTCCCAAACCACCTCCGTCGTCCGTTCGACGCCCGGGAGCGGAAGCGTGCTCGCCTCGGCCTCGACCGCCTGGCGCACACGGCGCGACAGACGTGCCCACGCGTCGACGCGCACCGTGTGCTTCGCGCGTCTCCATGTCCCGCGGATCTCGCCGTCGACGAGGAGGGCGCCGGGCCACACGCGTGAGGTCCAGAGCAGCTGTCGCAGCTCCTCGCGAGGCACGAGCAGCTCACGCTCCGCGCGGTCGAGGAGGAAGTACGCGTCGCCGCTCGGCAGCAGGCGCGCGGGCGCCGAGGCGGTCGCGGGAGCGCGCATTTCGGCCTCGTCCTCCGCAAGCAGCCACTCGTCTCCGAGGGGCGACCGGACGGCCACGAGGGATCCCTCGAGCGACGCGTACGCGGCCGCAGCCGACGGGGCGGAGGCGCCCGCCCAACGGGCAAACCCACCCGCCGTCGTCGGGCCGAAGACGTGCAGGTGGCGGCGGGCGAGCTCGCGGCACGCCTCGGCCGGCCCGATGGCCGGCGCCGGGACGCTCCAGACGATCGGCGCACGGGCGCCGTGCCAGCGGATCTCGACAGTGCCGGTCGTCGCGGCGTATCTGATCGAGTTGCCGAGACCCAGTGCGCCCGCCGCCTCGCGGTCGGTCATGCGTCGCCCGTCGAGATGGGCGTGGAGCGCCGCGGCCGTGCGCTCGGCGCGCAGGCGACCCTTCTCGGAGTCGGGCAGCCGCCCGAGTGAGAAGAGCGCGAAGTCGCGCCGGGCGACGACGTACGTGTTGTAGCGCGGTCCCCAGAGCTGGGCGAGCGCAGGGTCGTCCAACGTCGAAGGCCCGATACCCGCGACGCGCGCGTGCAGGGAGAGGAGCGCCGCCCGAGGCATGCTGTCCTGCAGTCCGGCGCACGCCGCCCGCTCGAGCGAGGTGGTGGCATACGGCATCCGCTCGTCGAGCGCGCCGACGCGGCGACGGAAGGCCAGGATCTGCTGCCGGGTGAGTCGGAGACGCGCCTGCATCGACGTCCAGGAGCGTAGGCGACACGCGTGGCCGCCGATGGAAGGCGTAGCGTTCCTGGTGTGAACGAGACACGTCCCCGGCGCTCCTCGGGCCGCGAGGCCGGCTCGGAGAGCCTCGAAGACCCGCTCGACGACTGGCTCGGCAACGTCTCGGACGACGACTGGGACGAGGGCGCGACTCCGCCTGCCCGATCGCCATCGTCCCCGTACCACCAGGTTCCCGTGCCCGCGGGCGAGCGCGCCGTGGCGCCTGCCTCGCGTCGCTCGGCCCGCACCGCCGGGGCCGACCGGTCGGACGTCGCGCGGCGGCGCGTCGTCGCCGTCGTCGTGCTCGTCTCGCTGGCCGTGCTCGCTGGGGTGTTCGCGTTCATCGCTTTCGGCGGGGATGACGGGACGCCTGCGACGACCACCGTCTCCCAGCCCGTGACCACGCCGACGACCACGACACAGACGACGACAACGCCGTCGACGACAACGCCGTCGACGGAGCCGACCACGCCCACCACGACGACCCCGACGACGACCCAGCCGGAGACGAGCGGGGCCACCGGATTCACGCTTCCGGAAGGAACGAAGCTCCAGCGCGACGCCGAGAACGACGACGCCGTGGTCCTCGAGCTCCAACAGGCCCTGACCGCTGCCGGCTACGACCCCGGCGCGGCGGACGGCACCTTCGGCGAGCAGACCGAGGCGGCCGTGATCGCGTTCCAGCAGGCGAACGGCCTCTCCGTCGACGGCAGGGTCGGTCCCGAGACCGCCGCCGCCCTCAACAGCGCCCTGGCAACCGGCTGATCGAGCCGACGTGCGGTGAAGTGGCCCTGGCGGAACACCGTTCGACTACCACCGCCTGGTGGAGATTCTCGCGTGACCAGTGAGACTCGCGCAGCGGCCGGAGGCCGGCTTTGCCGGCCGGGAGGCCAACGTTCGCTCACCCGTGAACAGCGCTGAAGGAAGGGGCACGTGGGGGAACCATGGGTTCCCCCACATCGACGGAGGGGGAGGGATTTGAACCCTCGAAGAGCTTGCACCCTTAACGGTTTTCGAGACCGCCCCGTTCGACCGCTCCGGCACCCCTCCGAGCGCGACAAGCGTAGCGACGACAGCAGGGCGTAGCGGCGTCAGCCGGTTGTCGTGGCGAGCCGCTCGGCTCGCTCCTTGATCCCGCGGAGCATCTTGCGCTCCATCACGAGCGAGGCGGGCTCCATTGGCAGCATCCCGATCCGGGCTCCGAGGGTCGGGAGCCGGTAGCGATTCCGGCTGGCGAGCCTCGTCCCGCCGTCTCGCGGCTCGAGCACGAACGTCCACACCCAGTTGCCGTCCTCGGAGCGCCACGCGAGCACGTGCTCCGGCTCGACCCGCTCGAGCCGCATGCGGTTCCGCCCGTACGCGATCGTGTCGCCCGGGCGGGGATGCTGGAACTCGGGCAGGACGCGATCGGCGCTCCGCATCCCGAGCCCGAGCAGGTTCTCGATCCAGTCGTACGTGTACGCGCCGCCGCGCGGCGCCGGCCCCATCTGCGCGAGCCACGGCCATACCGCGTCCGGCGGAGCATCGATGTCGATCGCGCGGGTCGCGACCCCGTCGGCCTCCTCGAGCAGCTCGTCCCCGGGAAGGCGTCCATCCGCCTCCTCCGGCTGCGAGCCCCACGTCATGACCAGCCGCCGCAGGAGTCGGAAGTAGGCACTTGCGAGAAGCGCTACGACGACTCCGGTGAGGATGGCCCGCCTCATGCGTCAACCGTCGCGTGTGCGGCGTTCTCGCGCATCCGGCATCGCCCCGATCCGCCGCGGGGAAAGCCGCAGGAGTCTCACCGGTGTCGCGACCGCGACAGCGGGCGCCTTCAGGGATGTGCCCCGCCGTAGGCGGGGATCAGCGGCGGGGATCCGCTTCTGCGGATTCCCGCTTCGCGGGATAAGAGGAGCGGAGAAGGAGGGATTCGAACCCTCGAGGCAGGGATTACCCCACCTAACGCCTTAGCAGGGCGCCGCCTTCAGCCACTCGGCCACTTCTCCGGGTCGAGAGAGGATATCGGCCGCGTGTGAGCGAGACGTGACGTCAGCATTGGATTCTCGATACTCCGTGCAGCGTGCTTCGCGGCCGGCTTCGCCGGCAGGGAGGCCAGGCGTCGATTCGTCGATGAGCAGCGCAGAAGGAGGGGGCCCCGTGGGGGAACCATGGGTTCCCCCACGTCATCAGTCGTGGATGCGCGCGATCAGGTCGTCGCGCTTGACGACCTTGACCTCGATGCCGCCGAGCCGCACCTCGAACCCCGCCTCGCGCGGGTAGAGGACCTTGTCGCCGGGCTCGACGCCGGTCACGTCGGCGCCGATCGCGGTGACGATCCCGGTGCGGCAGGCGGCGGCGGCCGCCGCCGAGGCGGGGAGGATCAGGCCGGCGCGCGTCTCTGTTTCGTCGCTCGTCGGCTGGATGACGAGATACTCGTCGAGAGGCTCGAGGGAGACGTCGACGCGATGCGGGTCCTGGACCATGGGCAAACGATAACGCCCGCCTCCGGTGTCGGACTTCAGTCCGACACCTACGCGAGCCGCAGACGTAGGTGTCCGACTGAAGTCGGACACCGGCCGCACCTATAACCGCCCGGCGGCGACGATGCGCTGCAGGAACTGCTGCGTCCGCTCCTCGCGGGGCGCGCCGAAGAGCTGCTCGGGCGGCCCCTCCTCGAGGATCCGGCCGGCGTCGAGGAAGCACACGCGGTCCGCGGAGTCGCGCGCGAAGCCCATCTCGTGCGTCGCGATCAGCATCGTCATGCC
>Ga0207657_10003037_pt1 | contig 17971 bp, 15 predicted proteins | sample KBSC33metaG_FD_184316 | JGI IMG/M metagenome (GOLD analysis project Ga0207657, IMG submission 184316) | Corn rhizosphere microbial communities from Kellogg Biological Station, Michigan, USA - KBS C3-3 metaG (SPAdes) (version 2) | ecosystem: Host-associated > Plants > Roots > Rhizosphere > Soil ... | reverse complement strand
GTGCACATCGAGAATCTGTAATCAGCCCTCACCCTTCCCTCTCCCGCAAACGGGCGAGGGGTTCGGATCGTTTGTTTGTAGCGCCTGCATTGCGGTGTCATTTCCGTCATTCCCGCACGCTTTTAGCGGGAATCCAGGCGAAATCCGGAGTGGACTCCAATTAAACCGTCCGGCTGACGGCAAGGTGTTTCTCTACTCAACCATGTCAGTTTCAGAGGACCTAAGAAGATCAAATAAAAACTCCAAACTAAATGTCACTCGTAACCCTTCGTGAGCTTCGTGCACTTCGTGGTGAGTAATCCGTCGATCCGAAACACCGTCGCGAATTGAAGCTCCGGAACTTTAGTGGTAGACGAAATCGTTATGTCCAACTACCGCGTGACAGTCGACACCGGAGGAACGTTCTCCGATTTTGTGTTCTTCAGCGAAGATACCGGCGAGATCACGATCACCAAAGTTCCGTCTACACCGAAAGAGCCTTTTCAGGCGGTTTTGAATGGCGTCAAAGAACTGGTGGGTCAGGGCGTGCCCGCCGGCAACATTTCGTTCTTCTGTCACGGCACGACCGTCGGCACGAACGCTCTGCTCGAAGAAAAGGGCGCGAAGACCGGTCTTCTCGTCACGCAGGGATTTCGCGGCATCTACGAAGTGATGGAACAAACGCGCGGCTATGGTCCGGCGACTTACGATCTCTTTTTCGAGAAGCCGCGCCTGTTGGCGCCGCCCTATCTCACCGAAGAGATTCCCGAGCGCATCGATTTTCACGGCAATGTGCTGAAGCCGATCGACGCCGAAGCTTCTCTCCAGGCCGTCCGCCGCCTCAAGAAAAAAAACGTGCAATCGGTTGCCGTTTGCTTTCTTTTTTCGTTCTTGAATCCGGCGCACGAGCTCAAGATCAAAGAAATTTTCCGGCAAGAATTTCCCGAGGCGCGGCTCTCGCTTTCCTATGAAGTCTTGCCGCAGATTCGGGAATTCTACCGACTGAGCACGACCGTGATCAATGCGTACATTCAACCGGTCATGGCCAATTATCTGAGCCGGCTTGAAGAGCGCATGCGCGAGATGGGCGTGACGACGCCAAAGCTCTACATCATGCAGTCCAACGGCGGAGTCTCCACTTTCAAGGGCTCCGGTGAAAAACCCGTCGCCACCGTGCTTTCCGGGCCCGCAGGCGGCGTCATCGCCTCCATGGGCACCTGCGAGCGGGTCGGCGTCAACAATATCATCACGTTCGATATGGGCGGGACGAGTTGCGATGTCGCTCTGATTCATCAGGGAAACCCGGTGATCACGACGCAAGGAAAAATCAACATGCGCCCGATCGCTCTGCCGATGCTCGACATTCACACCGTGAGCGCAGGCGGCGGCACCATCGCGCGGATCGACGTGGTGGGCGGCCTGCAGGTCGGACCCGACAGCGCGGGCGCCGATCCGGGTCCCGTTTCTTACGATCGTGGCGGCGACAACATCACGATCACCGACGCCAATATCGTTACCGGAGTTCTCGACCCCGACCATTTCCTCGGCGGCCGCATGAAGCTCAACAAGCCGAAAACGGAGCAGATCCTGAACGAAAAAATCGCCAAGCCGTTGAAGCTCGATCTGCTCGAAGCCGCCGATGGCGTGCTGAAAATCATCAATGTCAAAATGGAGGAAGCGATCAAAGCGGTCTCCTCGGCGCGCGGCTACGACATTCGTGATTTTACGCTCGTCGCGTTCGGCGGCGGCGGACCGATGCATGCGGGCAGAATGGCGCTCGATCTGGGGATTCCCTCGGTTCTGATCCCGTTGACGCCGGGCGTGCATTCGGCGCTGGGTTTATTGATGTCGGATGTCAAACACGACTACGTGCGCTCGAAGCTAGTTGGCTTGGATGAGCTGGATTTGAACGAAATCAATCATCTGTTTCATCAGCTGAGCGAGCAAGCAAAATCGGAGCTGCGCGGCGAAGGGTTCACTGAAAGCGAGATCAAGATCGAAACCTATATGGATCTTCGCTATGCCGGCCAGGGTTATGAGTTGACCGTTCCCTGTCCGATGCCGCCGCTCACTAAAAACGATCTGGTCGAGATGCGCAGCCGGTTTGATACCCAGCACGAGCAAAATTCCGGGCACAAGGCAGAAACCGAGCCCGTCGAGCTCGTGAGCTTACGCTTGATTTCCCTCGGGCTTGTGCCCCAAGCGAAATTATCACCGGGAAAAGTCACCGGACGGAAAGTCGAAGCCGCCAGAACCGGCGAGCGCAAGGTGTTCTTCGGCAAAGAACATGGCGTCCTCATGACGCAAATTTTCACCCGCGAGTTGCTCGAGCCGGGCCATCAAATCAGCGGCCCGGCCATCGTGGAGCAATTGGACACCACCACGGTGATCCACCCCGAGCAGCAAGCCACCGTGGACGAATATCGGAACATTATCATCAAAGAGACATCGTGAGGTCGAAGATGGACGATCGAGGATCGAAGATCGTAAGCTCAATCATCTATCCTCAATTTCTCGATTCTCAGTGCAACTATGCGAAGAGGTTTAACTCCAATGACAGTTGATCCCGTAACCTTGCAGGTCATCCAAGCGCGCCTCGCCGGCATCGTCCAGGAGATGCAGAACTCGCTTTTCCGCACCGGCTACTCGACGATCATTCGCGAGTCCCAGGATGCCAGCTGCGCCATATTGAATCGCCAGGGCGAAGTTGTCGCGCAACATGTCGTGCTACCGCTGCACATGGGCGCTTTCCCGGCCTGCGCCGCGGGGATTCTCAAGAACTACAGCGCCGACGAGGTACACGAAGGCGATGCATTCATCACTAACCATCCTTACCTAGGCGGCAGCCCGCACGCGCCCGATATGGCGGTGCTTTCGCCGATTTTTTATCACGGCGAATGGGTCGGGTTCGCCGCGAATCTCGCGCACAAAAGCGATATCGGCGGACCGGTGCCGGGAAGTTGCTGGAGCCAGGCACGAGAAATCTATCAGGAAGGTTTACACGTGCCGCCGATCAAGTACGTGCAAAATTTTAAAACCAGCAAGGACATCGAGGCGCTGCTTGGCTGCAACAGCAGGACCCCCGAGCTAGTGGTTGGCGACCTGCGTGGCCAGGTGGGCGCTGCGCGTCTCGGCGAACGCCGGTTCCAGGAGATGATGGAGCGCTACGGCAAGGAGACGATCCTCAGCTCCTTCGAACAGCTCTTTGCTTTGACCGAAGCGAAAGTGCGCGCGGAAATCGCCTCATGGCCCGACGGTGTCGGCGAAGGCGAACGGTTCGTCGATAGCGACGGCGTCGAGCTCGACAAGCCGGTGCGTCTGCACGTACGGATGCAGAAAAAAGGCGATCACCTGCTCTTCGATTTCACCGATTCGGCCGATCAGACCAAAGGTCCGGCGAATATTCGACCGACGATTGTGCGTGCCGCCTGCTGTTATTTGCTCACTTGTCTGGTCGATCCCGCGCTCGCGATCAATTACGGACTAGCCAAATGCATCGACATCAAAGTGCGCGACGGAAGCGTCGTGAATCCGCGCTTTCCAGCGCCGGTCAATACCTATAACCCTACCGTCCATGCCCTTGTGGAATCGCTGCTCGAGGCATCGAGCCAGATCACGCCGCACAAAAAAGTCGGCGACGGCTGCAGCAGCCGCTCGATTATTATCGGCGGGCGTAGCAATAAGACCGGCAAAGGTTACGTGCAATACGAGATTTTCGGCGGCGGCTCCGGCGGCAGAAGCGGCAAAGACGGAGTTTCCGGCACTAACGTAAATCAGTCCAACGCCAAAATCGCGCCGATTGAAATTATCGAATCCGAATTTGCTACCCGGGTGCGCCGCTTCGAGTTGATCCCCGATTCCGGCGGTCCTGGCCGGTTCCGCGGCGGGTTGGGATTTGTCCGCGAGTACGAGGTCCTCGACAACGACGCGCGTTTTTCCTTGCGCTCGACCAAACACACAGTCGCTCCCAAGGGTATCGACGGCGGCATGAATGGCAAGACCGGCCACTGTACGTTGAATCCCGGCCGCCCTGACGAACGGGTAATTCCCTCGCGCTATTCCGATCACGTCCTTCATCCGGGAGAAGCGTTCAGCCTGGAAACGCCCGGCGGCGGCGGTCTGGGCAATCCCATCGAGCGCGATCCCGAACGCGTGCTGAACGATGTCCGCAACGGCTACGTGACCGCCGCGCGCGCCCGCGAGATATACCGAGTTGCCATCGATTCCATCAACGCCGACCTTGTGCTGAACGAGGAGCAGACCAGGCATCTGCGAAACGAGGCATCAGGCACTAGGCACTAGACAGACACAACCTCACGCTTCGTCAAGCGAGCGCTATTTGCGATCACGAGTTAGCGAGCATATGGAAACCGACTTCGAAGTAACTGATACGGCCAGAACGGTTACGATCGTTACCCAACAGGCGAATCATCCTTGGTGGGTCATTGCGGCCGAAATCGCGCGCGTTCTCAGTAGTTACGGCAGTGGTCCGCTACGCGGCTACTCGGTGGGTGTATTCACGCCGCGATTCGGGTTGGGTGCTTTGGGTAACCCCATGGTCGTTGCCAACGGAGAATTTGACTTGGGAATTACCACGCCCACGGCTTCGGCGTGGCTGGCCATGAAAGGCACGGGGCCGTTTAAGGCGCCGCACACTAATCTTAGGGCGATCGCCAACTATCCGCACCGTGATTGCGTGCTGTTCGCGTTATCCAAAGCCACGGGAATATCCTCTCTAGATGAGCTTGTCGAACGTCGCTACCCTTTGCGACTCGCCACGGGACGAAAGAGTAACGACCAGTTGGATATGGTTTCGTTCGTCGTCGATGAAGTGCTCAAGCAGTATGGCGGGAGCTTGGAGATGCTCCAGGATTGGGGCGGCCAGGTGACCTTCGCCGGCAAGACCACGCAAGGCATTCCGCTCATGATTTCGGGTCAAGTCGAGGCGGTGTTCAATGAAGCTCAAATGATGCCGGATTGGGACCAACTGATCGCAAAGACCGATGTCGATTTTCTGTCTATCGGCGAGGATGTCATCGATCGTCTCGACCAAAAGCTCGGTTTGGGCAAATTTGTCATCGGGCCCGAACGATTTCCAAGCTTGGCGAACGACATTCGTACGGTAGGCTTTAGTGGCTGGCTGCTCTTCGGCAGCACTGAGCTGGCCGACGAGATCGCCTACAAAGTCACCCAGGCGGCCGTCGAGACGGGCCCGACGATCGAAAAGAAATATGGCGGCGGGAAATTTGCCTCACTGGCCGAGATTCGGCCGGAAGCGATGTGCCGCGATTGCTTGATCCCATTGCATCCGGGCGCTGAGGCTTATTATCGCGAGTCTGGTTATCTCAAGTAAACGATGCGTCAGATCGGTCAAAAAGGAGCGGCTCATGATTACGCACGAGGAAAATGAAATTCTGACTCGCGTTGGTCCGGGCACGCCGATGGGTGAGTTGTTGCGGCGGTATTGGATCCCTGCATTCCTCTCGGAGGAACTCCCAGGCCCTGATTGTCCCCCTGTGCAGACCAGACTTCTCGGCGAAGACCTGGTCGGCTTTCGGGACTCCCAAGGGCAGGTCGGCCTCCTAGGCGCGTACTGCGCGCATCGGCAGGCACCCCTGTTCTATGGACGCAATGAGGAGTCCGGGTTGCGGTGCGTCTACCACGGCTGGAAGTATGACGTGAACGGAAACGTAATCGAAACCCCCGGCGAACCGCCTGGGAGCCGGCCCTGCGTTGGAATGCGCCATACGGCTTACCCCTGCATCGAGGTCAACCGCCTCATCTATACGTATATGGGCCCGCCTGAAAAAAAACCCCTACTACCAGCCGTCCATTGGCTCACGTTGCCCGCTGAGCAGGTGTGCGTAGGGTGTAAATTCTTCTTGGAGTGTAATTGGCTCCAGTCCCTCGAGGGTGACATCGACCGTATTCACACTCACTACCTGCATACTCGCGGGCTTAATAATCAGCAGATGTATATGAGCGAAGGTCCTTCGCTGCCGACGGGTACGGGTGCAGATATACACGGAGGAAAAAGCGAAAGGCGGATAGCCCGCCATAATGCAAAGGTGGAAACTGACATACTCCCCTACGGCGTGCAGGGAGCCCATTTTTTTTCGACTGACGACCGCGATTACGTGCATGTCATAGCAGACACTTTCTACATGCCGTGCAACGCGATGTTGGCCGGAGGCCGACACATCATCTATCAAGTGCCAGCCGACGACTACACCTGCTACCGCTATGATCTGATACTCAGTCTGGACGGTCCAATCAGTAATGGCTACACGTTGAATTATCGAAACGAGTCATGGCCAACGATCGGGCACCCCGGGTGGCAAAAGAAAATGAACCGGGAAAATCACTACCTCATCGACCGCGACAAACAGAAGACGTTCGAAACCTACTGTGGCATAGACGCTCGCAACCACACCCAGGACGCTATGATAACTGAGAACATGGGGCCTCGTATTGGCTGGGGGAACATCGTTGATCGGACAAAGAATCACTACACGGTCACCGACGGCCTCATTATTGCCGCGCATCGCATGTTACTCAACGCAGCCCGAGAGGTACGGGAGGGTCTTAACCCGCCAGGAGTGGCCTTCAAACCCGAGGATAATAAGTATCCGCGGAATCTCGGAGGGTCGTTTGACATGCGTGTCGGCGACAACTGGAGGCAATTCATTAAGGAGCTTAATCCGGTATCTGGAAAGGTGATGGCAGCCTGAGGCTTCACCTTGTCTCAGACTAGAGCCCTCGGAAATGATCCTGGCCAATGTCCAAAAGCCTGGCCCATTGCCGGCGTGTGTCGGTGTAGTTGCCGGGCTCTTCACTGCAGCCGCAAGTCCATGCGGCTGAGAACACGGGTCGAGCTCTTGACTGAGTATTGATGTCATTCGTGATGTATGCAGTGTGTCCACTTCTTCCTCGGGGTTTTTTAGCCAACCGTGCGGTTAACCATATGCCACTGGAGCAATGCTCTAAACGGCACCACTAACTCAGTCACGTGATCCATGCACTGTTGAGGGCTCTTTGCTCTGGGATGTGAAAAACGAAGGCCGGGTCCCAAGTGGCCAATCACTGGAGAGGAACGTGGGGGTTAAAAGATCAGTGCTAGCGGAGGTAGCCCGGTCTGATCGAAGCCGCGAAGCGGGAGGAGCATCACTCACAAGGAGGTTTTGCTTATGGGAAAGCTGATCGCCGGAATGGCATCATCTCACGCTGCGACGCTAGTGGATCCATCGAGCTGGAGCGATCACCGCACGCGCAACCGCCAGCGTTATGCTTCTCGCTACGGAAGTATTCCGCCAGAGCACCCTCGGGTTGCGCTGGAAACGATGGAGGATCTCCAGTCTCGCTATACGCGTATCCGTGACGGCCTAGAGAGTTTGAGACATAAGCTCGAACAGGTACGGCCAGATGCTCTCATTATCTTGGGCGACGATCAGAACGAAAATTTCACAGAAGCCAATCTGCCCCAGATCGCCCTGTATGCAGGGGAGGGATTTCTTGCTAATTCCTCGCACGCCGGTGCGGAGCCGCTCCGCTATCCTTCTAATCCGGCGCTAGCTGAAGCAATACTTTCGCACTGTGTCGATGCAGGAATCGATATGGCTTTGGTGCGCTCGCTGCCTAACAACCTGCTAAAGGCCCATGCATTCGGACCCATCCTCCGAACAGTAGACCCAGAGGCCCGGATTCCGGTGGTTCCCATCTTCGTGAATGCCATTCATGTACCAGCGCCTTCACCGCGGCGCTGCTACTTCTATGGGCAAACTATTCGGCGCGCAATCGAAAGTTACGCCGGCATCGGACCAGTTGCCGTTTATGCGAGCGGAGGAATGTCACACTTCACAGCTGGTTATCCATGGCGCCACTACCAAGGATCGTATACCCACGGGTCGATCAGCGAGGATTTTGATCGGTGGCTTATGGAACGGATGAGGGCTGGCGAGGGACACACACTTGCAGAGCTGACCAACGACCAGATTATTGGAAACGGCGAGATCGAGCTTCGAAGTTGGATCAGTGCGCTGGGCGCGATGGGTAATCGCAAACCAGAGTTCCTGATATACGAACCCTTTTACTCCGCCATTATGGGGATGGCGGTTGCTTATTGGGACCTCGGCCATAGCAATGAAGACGGAAGAATCCCTCTTAGTGGAAGAGATGAGAATGATCCTCTTAGTGATTGAGGGAAGGCAATGGCTGAAGAACTCGAAATCCAGATCCCGTGGATGCGCTACGACCTCACGCTGCCTCTTATCGAGGGGCGAGTGCCGATCGAAGGCGTAAAGCTTGTTCCCAATCGCCTTGCTCCTGCCGGCACCGTCTTCGGTCCGGACAGCCCCTTGACAACAGGGGATTTCGGCCTCGTCGACCTCAACATGGCCAACTGGCTGCCTGCGATCGAGCGTGACTGGGGGCTGGTGGGGTTGCCGGTCTTCTCCAAGCGAAAGCACATCTATACCTACCTGTTCTGCCGCGCAGGTGCGGGCATCAATAGTCCCAAAGACCTGGAAGGCAAACGCGTCCTAAGCACGATCAGCGGCAGCGCTGTCGCGATTTGGCTCAAGGGGCTGCTCCAGCACCGCCATGGAGTCGATGTAGAGAGCATCACCTGGGTATCACCCAGAGAACAATGGTCACTCCACAATTCTCGGTGGAAGCTCGAGCGACTTGAGCGGCCCAAGAACGTAGCCGAGGCATTGCTCGACGGGGACGTTGATGCCACAGCGGTGGATGTCTCAGACCGCCGGCTTTTCCAGATCCTCGAGAATAACCCGAAGATTAAACGTCTGTTCCCCGACTACCTCCTGGATGCCAAGCGGCTTTACCAGGAGACAGGCATCTATCCGCCCGTCCACATGATCGTCATGAGCAAGAAGCTTGACCGACAATATCCCGACCTCGCCGGAAAGCTTTATGCGGCCTTTGAAGCGGCGAAGCGACTCGCGGACGAAGACATCCTTAGTGACCGCGCCGGGTTTTCGGTGGTCGACCTCCGAGAACGGGTACTGGAGCAAAGCCGAAAATGGGCCGACCTATATCCGCATGGCATTGCGGCGAACAAGACTGCGATTGACACCTTTGCGTCGTACTGTCACGAGCACGGAATTGTGAAGGCTACGTGCACTTACGAGCGCATGTTTGCCGCGAGTACGCTGGATACATAGGGTGTTGACTGATCGAGGCCTTTAGGACCGCGCGAAAATTGGACTTCGTACATCCACGTTCATGGACCGTGAGTAAAGAGGCAGCGTAGGGAACGGAAGGTCAAACATTATGATGAAAAGCTTGTCTCAGATATTTCGACGGACCGTTTTGGGGGTGGGGTTTCTTCTTTTCTGGGTGATCGATGGCACCGTCGCCGCGCAGTCGAAACCGACCTGGGAACAAGAATGGAAGAAGACGCTGGAAGCCGCCAAAAAAGAGGGGCAGGTTACAGTCTACATCGCCGGGTATGAAGCGGTGCTGTCGGATTTCGAAAAAGATTATCCGGATATCAAGCTGGTAGCGGTCGCTGCCCGGGGCAACGATCTCGTGCAACGGTTCGCCGCAGAGCGACGCGCCGAAAAATATCTAGCCGATGTCTATAGTGCGGGCGGAGGATCCCTGTATCAAACATTATATCAAGGAAAAATGATCGATCCGATCAAGCCGGCGCTGATCTTGCCCGAGGTCACCGACCAAACTAGATGGTATCAGCAAAAGCATCACTACTCCGATTCGGAGAAGCAGTATGTTTTCAACTATGTCGGTTCGGCATCTTACGGCGGGATTTCCTATAACACCACGCTCGTCGACCCAAAGCAGTTTAAATCCTACTGGGATCTGCTCGATCCGAAATGGAAGGGGAAAATCCTCGCACGCGACATTCGCACCGCCGGACCCGGTTCGGGCAACGCCCGCTTTCTCTACCATCATCCGGAACTCGGGGCGCCGTTTATTCATAAGCTGTTCGGCGAGATGGACGTGACGTTATTCCGCGACTATCGCCAAGGTCCAGACTGGCTCGCCGTGGGCAAGTACTCCCTGTGTTTTTCTTGTGACGTGGATATTTTGAAAGATCAGGGACTGCCGCTGGCCACCATTGGGCCAATGGTGTTCAAAGAAGGCGGTGCAATGATTCAGCAATTTGGCTCCGTGACGCTGGTGAACAAGGCGCCGCATCCCAACGCAGCAAAAGTCTTTATCAACTGGCTGCTGTCACGCCGCGGTCAGATCACCCTCCAAAAGCGCTTAGCCAATGGGGAGAGTCCGGCCGATTCGTTGCGCATCGATATACCCAAGGACGACGTGCCGATGCTCGTTCGACGCGTGGAAGGCGTTAAGTATCTCGACGCGAGTAATCCCGAATGGCTGGACATGAAGCCCATTCTGAAGGTTATGAACGAAGCGCTGAAGTCTCCGGAGAAGCGGTAGCTGACCAGGTATCTCGATTTGTGTTGTTTCTTGCGTGCAGTCCGCGCCGTCAGTGAAAGCCTTAATCGCTGATGATATCCATCATGTTGCCGCCGCTCAGACGGCACTGAATGAAATTCAAACGTGCGAGCTGCGCGCCCGCTAAGGCGAGAGCTTGAATTATGAGTAAGAAATCGAGGGATTCCGCTGCCACCTACTTCTATACTTCCTAATCTAGCCGTAGTATTTACTCACGCCTATCCATGATCGATCCCATCACCCTGCAAGTCGTTCAGGCGCGCCTCGCCGGTATTGTGCAGGAAATGCAGAATTCGCTTTTCCGCACCGGCTATTCGACCATCATTCGCGAATCCCAGGATGCCAGCTGCGCAATCTTGAATACCGCCGGTGAGGTGGTCGCACAGCACGTCGTGCTGCCTCTGCATATGGGCGCCTTTCCCGCTTGCGCCGCCGCCGTGCTCAAGAGCTTTGCACCCGATGACATCCACGAGGGTGACGCGTTCATCATCAATCACCCGTATCTCGGCGGCAGTCCGCATGCGCCGGACATGGGGGTGCTGACACCGATTTTTTACCGAGGCGAATGGGTTGGCTTTGCCGCGAACATGGCACACAAGAGCGACATTGGCGGTACCGTTCCAGGCAGCGGATCGGGCACTGCTCGCGAAATTTATCAGGAAGGGCTCCATCTACCGCCGGTCAAATTCATGTCCCGGCGCCAGCCAGTCAAAGAAATCGATGCGGTGATCACGGCGAACAGCCGCACCCCGGATGTCGTTATTGGCGATCTGCGCGGTCAGGTGGGCGCCGCGCGGTTGGGTGAGCGACGCATCGCCGAATTGATGGACCGCTATGGCAAAGCACGTCTCCTGGAGTGCACCGAGCAATTGTCCGCCTACACTGAAAAGCGCCTCCGCCAGACGGTCGCTTCATGGCCGGACGGGGAATCAGAGGGAGAGAGCTTCGTCGATCATGATGGCATCGATCTCACTCGCCCGATTCGCATTCATGTAAGAATCAACAAAAACGGTGATAAGCTCCACTTCGATTTTAGCGGCAGCAGGGATCAAACTCGGGGTCCAGCGAATATTCGTCCGCCGCTGGTGCGCGCCGCTTGCGCGTACTGCCTGATCACACTGGTCGACCGTTTTCTTCCCATCAATCAGGGACTCGCCCGAACCATCGATGCCACTTTCCGTCCGGGAAGCGTTGTCGATCCGCGTTTTCCCGCCGCGGTAAATACCTATATGCCGACAGCGCTCGCCGTCGCCGAGGCCGTATTGCGAGCCCTCGCCCATTTTGTTCCCGAGAAGCAAATCGCCGGTGGATCCGGTAGCGCAGCATTGGTGCTCGGCGGCCGCACGGAATCGAGCGAACGAGCGTTCGTGCATTACGAAATTTTTAGCGGCGGCACCGGGGCGCGCTCGGGGAAAGACGGGGTCTCCGCCACGGCGTTTCATTTGAGTAATTGTAAGACAGCGCCGATTGAAATCATCGAATCGGAATTCCCGGCGCGGGTGGAGCGTTTCGAGATGATCGCCGACTCAGGCGGTGCCGGCGAATGGCGCGGAGGCCTCGGGTTCGCGCGGGACTACCGCATTCTCGCCGATGAGGTGCGCTTTTCCATGCGCACCGATAAGCATACGATTGAGCCCTTTGGCAGCGCTGGCGGCCTTCCTGGGCGCAAAGGCGCTTGCGTCGTCAATCCCGAGAGCAAAGATGAAAAACGACTCCCCTCGCGTTTCGGTGATCACCGGCTTCGCCGCCATGACATTGTTCAACTGGAGCGTCCCGGCGGCGGCGGCCTGGGTGACCCGCTTCGACGACCTGTGGAGAAGGTCTTGGAAGATGTACGCCAGGGGTATGTGTCAGTTGAACGGGCGCGCAGCGACTATGCGATCGCCGTCCGATGGACGGATGGGGAACCGGAGCTGGACAGTGCGGAAACCGCATTTCTCCGAGGAAAAAAGTAAAAAACCATTGGCAATAGTCATGGGCCTCTGCTATACACGTACCTAAATATTTTCATTCCTGAAGGAGGAAACCGAATGGCAGCAGCAGCAAAAAAGAAACGCAAACCGAATGCGGCATTCATGAAACCGGTGCAACCGGACACCGCTCTGAGCGCCGTGGTTGGAAACAAGGCGATTCCGCGCACCGAGGTCACGAAGAAATTGTGGGCGTACATCAAGAAGAACGGCCTGCAAGACAAAAAGAAACGGACCAACATCAACGCCGATGATAAATTGAAGGCTGTATTCGGAGGCAAAAAGACCGTCACGATGTTCGAGATGACGAAGCTCGTCAGCAGACACGTGAAGTAAGCATCTCCGTTACAATTAAAAAGGCAAGGCCAAGGGTCCTGCGGCGCGGGCGCTCTTGGCCTTTTCGTTTTTCTAAACCGCTCCTCCTTTCAAACCGTCATTGACACGCCAGCGCAGCTTCCACTAGTGTGGGCCCGTGCGAGTAATCTGCTGAGGCTCATTCATATGAACGAAGCTATTCACAGTGGTTTTCACCAGGACGAGTTGGAATATCAGTACAATCCGCGTGTCTCCGTACCTGAATATCCCGAGCTCGCGAAGATTCGTGCCGCACAAGCCCGTAAAGTACGGGAGAGCGCCAAATCGTGGCTGAACATCGCCTACGGCGCATCGCCGCGCGAGCGGTTGGATATTTATGCTGCTGCCAGACCGGCTGGACCGGTGCTCATCTACATTCATGGTGGCTACTGGCGCAGCGGCAGCAAGGAAGACAACTGTAATTTTGTCCCGACCTTCACCGAGCGCGGTGCCACCGTCGCGCTCATCGAATATGATCTCTGTCCAAATGTGACGGTCACGGATATCGTCCGTCAGACGCGTTCAGCGATCGCTTGGACCTACAAGAACATTCTTCGATACGGAGGCGATCCCGCGAAACTTTTCGTCTCCGGTCATTCCGCCGGTGGCCATCTCACAGCGATGGCGCTCGCGCACGATTGGCGAGAAGACGGGCTGCCCCAGAATCTCATCAAAGGCGCAGTAGCCACTTCAGGAGTGTACGATCTAGAAATGGTCATGAAGATCAGCGTCCAGAAAGAAGTCCGAATGACGGCCGAGGTTGCCGCGAAGAACAGTCCGTTAGTCGATCCGCCTCGAGTCCAATGCCCGCTGATCGTTGCCGTAGGCGCCGAAGAACCTGAAGGCTGGCAGCAGATGTCGAAAAATTATTTCGCTTTCTGCCGCCAAAGCGGCATGCCGGTCGATTACCTGGTAGAACCGAACGCGAACCACTACACGATGACCGAGCATCTACTCGATGCCACCCGCCCGCTAACCCAGGCGATGATTAAGCAATTGGAAATCCAATAGAGCAAAATTTTTCCTTCATCCTACAACCAGTGGTCGTTCCGATAGAAAGAGATTCAGCCCCGAGGCTCTATTCCTCCGACTATACGAAACGATTTGAACTTTTTGAACGACTTGAACGTCTCGAACTCTTCTAGTCGGGAGTGAGGAAGCCATGCCGAACATAAGCTTGCCCACGGGAGTCGATCTCTACTATGAGAACCACGGTTCCGGAGAGCCGCTGGTGCTGATTCCCTCGACGGCTTTCTCGGCGGAAGTCTGGAAGCCCTATCAAGTGCCCGGATTATCGAAAACGCTAAATCTAATCATCCATGATCCGCGCGGCAGCGGCCGGTCTCGAGCGAGTCAGCAAGTCTACACCATCAACCAAATGGCCAATGACGTGGTGGCGCTTCTCGATTATCTCGAAATCGGCGCTGCGCACGTGCTTGGCCACTCCATGGGCGGCCGGATCGGCTTGGAGATGGCGCTCAACTTTCCGGGGCGAGTGAAAAGTCTCATCATGGCGGCGAGCGGCTCCGGACAAGCAGCGCGTCCTGGACCGGACTGCATCCCCGGGTTACCCCATTGGTTGGTGATTCGTCTGGTGGAGAAGGGTTTCGAAAAAGCGCTGCGCGAAGAGTTTTGCGACACCAACGCCTTTTTTACCGATGCGTTTCGAAAACAACACCCGGATAAAGTCGAACAATTTTTTCAGTTGGCGTGGGTAACGCACTCCAAGCTTTCCGAATACATTCACCTGATCATTGCGCGCCACAACTGGGAAGCGACGCACCGTCTCGGCGATGTGCGCTGCCCGACTCTGGTCCTGATCGGCGACAACGATTCGGCGCGCAGCAACCATCTGGCGCAGGCCGAGACGCTAAAAAATCGCATTGCCAACGCCGAACTGCACGTACTCAAAGGCCAATCACACGGGTTTTTCTGGCAAGCGCCCGAGGAAACCAATCAAGTGATTTTGGATTGGGTGAAACGCCACGCCGCCGTAAAGCAGCGGCATTTCCTCTCTGTCTCATAATGTCATCCTGAGCCGAACGGCGAAGGATCTCGTCTCTTGAAGCTACGATCTGAGCGAGATTCTTCACTTCGTTCAGAATGACAATCGCAGAAAACTTTCGTGCAACGATGTTCCGAAAACATTGACATCCGGTATTAAACAACCGCGATCTCGTAACCTGCACTGCCCTTTTGCTCCGGCGGGAAAAGATCCCACGATTCAATCCATCGGCGCGTGCGCTCGAAGACCTCTTGCGGATAGGGCTCGAAGACGATGCGCTCGCCTGGGCCAAAGCGACGAACGTCGATTTGCGAGTGATAGCGCTCGGGCAATTCTCGCAAAAAATAATGTTTGTACGCTTCCGGCTCGAGGTCGATATCGTGCTGCGCGCGGCGCAAGGCCTTGAAGTACCTATCCGCGTCATCACGACTGACATTTTCCGAAACGAGATGGCCGATCATGAACGTGGTGTCCAGGAGTTTTTTGAACCCGAGTTGTTCGGCAACGTAAAAGGGCGCGCCGAAAAGGCTTGCCGCCGGCACTTGACCATCGACGAGCAACGCCAATCGATCGAGCAACAAGCCGCCGAAATGAAGCTTGATCTGATCGCGCCGCAAAAACCTTTCGAGTCCTTGCAGTGTCGAATAATGGCTGCCTGAGTGATAACCAACGGTGATCGGCACGTCGGCGAGGTCCTCGGGCCTTTGCAGCGCCGAATTTGGCGGAACGAATATTCCCGACGGTGACACCGAATAGGCTTCACCCCACATTTTCCCGTGTCCTGCCGACGCCGCCATATTGACGGTCCAATGGCAGGCGGCGCTTAAGCTGCACCCGCGTCCATCCTCGATGGATTCAAACGCGCCGCGCTGAATGTCGGCGGGACTCGAGTCCACCCGTTCCGCGTCGGCGGACCAGGTCACGATCGGTTTGACCAGGAACTCGTATTCCAATCCCTCTCGCGTGAAGTAATTTTTTTCTTCGGCGGCCCACTCTTGTAAACGTCCGTGCGACTGAATGCGGAATCGGCTCATTGGTGTGTTCCTCACTTTCGTTGACGTTTCAATACTGGCCATGAGTCTGCCACTTTGTACGCCCAAGGAAAGAGCAGATCAAGTTTGATGAACTCTTCGTTGAGCAGAGTTGGACAGCGGCGTTGAGCTAGGCTAAAAGGTCTGCTGGAGAAATCGCCGATGCCGTATTGTTATCCGCCCGATCCGAATACCCGCAAACCCAGCTTTACACCGCCAGCCAATTCCTGCGACACCCATTTTCATATTTTCGGCCCGCCCGAAAAATTTCCGTTCCTCTCGACCCACGAATACACGCCGCCGGCAGCACCCCTCGAACATTATCTCAAAATGATTCAGATCATAGGCATCGAACGGGCTGTGGTCGTGCAACCGAGCGTGCACGGATTAGACAACTCGGCGACCCTAGATGCCATCGCAAGCTCAGACGGGAGATTTCGCGGTGTGGGGCGAATTGACGACCAGACGCCGAAAAGCGAGCTGCATCGGCTGCACCGGAGCGGCATCCGCGGCGTCCGCTTCAATTTGCTCGACCGCCCGCGCGGCAATGTCAAGCTCGACGTGCTTGATCGCTGCGTCGAACATATTGCGGAGCTAGGCTGGTCGGTGGATCTCCACATCGACATGAAAAACCTGATCGGCCAGGAAAACCGCATTCGCAATATGCCTGTTCCAGTAGTCATCGATCATATTGCCAGGGTAAAACCGCCGGAAGGCCTGAAACAGGCCGGTTTTGAGCTGCTGCTCGACCTCCTCAGGCTTACGCATGTCTGGGTCAAGGTCAGCGGCGCCGACAAGATTTGCAATAGTAAAGTCTACGGCTATTTCGGCCTGCCGTTCATCGAGGTGATCCCCTACGCGAGAGCGGTGATCGCCGCGGCGCCTGACCGTATCATCTGGGGCAGCGATTGGCCGCACTCGAACAATTTCTCACCGGGGCATACGCCAAACGATGGCGATCTCATCGATTTGCTTGCAGCATTCGCGCCGGACGAGAGCACGCGGAAAAAAATTCTCGTCGACAACCCGGCGGCTTTGTACGGTTTCGAGTAAGCATTCAATGAAACTAGCCGCAACAAGATCTGCATGATCAAATTGACTGCTGAGTTGGCCAGGCTCCCGCGCGCAAATGCTTTCGTGCGGGTGGCGTATCGAGAAGATCAGCCGATAACGATGATGCAGAACGCGTGACATGACAATGAAAGCCTTGATGGTATTCGTAACAGCGATTCTTCTATCGCATCCGGCTTTCGCGTTGGATCGACTGCGCATCGCGGCATCGAATCCGAACATGCCGAACTTGACCGTGGCGACGGCGCAAGCCAAGGGGTTTTTCAAAGAAGAAAACATCGACGCCGAGATCATCCGGATGAATCCCAACGTCGCAATCACGGCGCTTGCCAGCGGGGATATCGATTATTGCCAGCTCTTCGGCGCAGTCGTAGCGGGCGCGATCGCGGGTTTGCCGGTGAGAATCGTCGCCGGGTTCCTCGATAACTGGCCCATGACATTGATCGCACAGCCCGAGCTCAAGTCCCTCAAGGACCTGAAAGGCAAAACGTTAGGCATTAGCAGCTTCGGAGCGACGCCCGATCTCGGCGCGCGCATGATGATCAAGCAAGCCGGTATCGATCCGGATAGAGAGATCAAGATTTTGGCCTTGGGCTCCGATGCCGCCCGGCTCACGGCCCTCAAGCAGCGAGTCGTGGATGTGGTGGTGATTTCCCCGCCCGCGGATACGCAAATGGAAAAACAAGGCTATCGCATTCTGGCCCGCGCCTACGAACTTTTCAGTTTTCCCTATCTCGGTCTGGGTACGCACACGCGCAAGATCAAAGAGAAACCCGAAGAGATTCGGCGCGTCATCAAGGCAACGATCCGAGCCAATCGTTTCATCCGGGACAACCGTGACGAATCCGTGCAGACGCTAATCGCCTGGGGCAAAGTCGAGCGTGAATTCGCTTACGCCTCGTATGACGCGCTCAGAAACCTTTTCAACGCGGACGGCGCAGTACCCGAAGATGGATTGAAGCTGGTCATCGATCAAGCGCGGCGCAGCGCGAAAATCACCCGCGAGGTCACGCCAGGAGAAGTTGCCGATCTGACGTTTCTACACCAAGCGCAAGCGGACCTGGGTATCAAGCCGCGGTGAGATTGTTGAAAAATTTTGAGAAGTCAAACCGCAA
>Ga0207657_10003036_pt1 | contig 17972 bp, 13 predicted proteins | sample KBSC33metaG_FD_184316 | JGI IMG/M metagenome (GOLD analysis project Ga0207657, IMG submission 184316) | Corn rhizosphere microbial communities from Kellogg Biological Station, Michigan, USA - KBS C3-3 metaG (SPAdes) (version 2) | ecosystem: Host-associated > Plants > Roots > Rhizosphere > Soil ... | reverse complement strand
GATTGTCTTATATTCACTTAATATCAATTTTGGAACTTTAGCTTATAGATGGAGTTGTTTCTCTCTTGACTATCGAGCTTAGCCTCCATAGCCTGAATCATTATATAGCACGAAACGGGGGGATTTTTCCCCCCTCACAGGCCTATCCGAGGTCAGGATGACACCGTTGCTGTACACCCTAATGAGTGAAATATAATGATCCTACTACCATAGGTTTCGTGGTCAACCAGCTATCTCCAAGTTCGATAGGAATGTATCCTCTTGTCATCATTCATCCTAAGCCATTACCACGGCTACAGGTTCGGTCTATTTACCTGATGATGACAGGCTCACTTGGGTTCGGGTCCAATGATTTGGATTTCATCGTTTTCACCAGGGTTGAGGCCTTACCCAAATCATTGACTTACTGACCGCTTATGCAATAGGTATCCGATCATCATAATTATGACATTCGGACCCACACTAATTATTTCAGGTTCTATTTCACTCCCTTTTGGGTTCTTTTCAACTTTCCCTTACGGTACTTTACACTATCGCCATTCAATTTCTTTTAGGCATGGGATACCTGTCCCCTTCCGCCCCTCAACGTTCCAAACATGGATGTATTTCCTATGTTTTGAGAGTGCCTAGATCTTTTCATTCTTCATTACTAAGATCATCCCTTATAGGATTAAGAATCCATTACTAAGATATCTCAGTTCATGGAGTGATATATTTAAGTTTTCACTTTAGGAATTGGACAATATGTCCATTTGGTTTTAAACCTCCTTTATTGAATGGCTAGTCATCCATAATTAGTGTTAATAGCTACTATCTCAGTGGTCTGGTTTTACTTTGGATCGGTAAATCTTAAATTATCACTTCAATGTTTTGTTTTAAATACTTTAATGAAGAGTTCAAGGGGTCCTAACCATAGTTTTAGGGGTAGCAGTAGGACCACCGCGTGAAATTATAATTCCACTTAAGTTGCCCAGCCAGAGCCACCTCTACTCTTATTGAATAAGGGTATAGTCAGGATTAGCCTATCCATGGGGGCCTACTAATTAAAATATATATGAGGACCTATAAAAATAACCCCTTTAGTCACCCACCACTGGTAGGATTATATCTATTGAGAGAATGAGGTATGGATCTCAAACCCATAATAGTTTTAGTACCAGCATCAGCAGTAGGACCACCTGCGCCCCATCCGGATAATTTTATTTAAATTACGCTTCTGATAATCCATTTCGTAAGTTTAACCCGTTGGTCCTAGATGATTAAAATCCATCTCGCTACAAGTTTAAGGCCGGCCACAGGCCGGCCCTCGTGGGTACTCCCTAGGGGCCAAAGGGCGCGCCCTTTGGCACGTCCAGAGCCGCCCAACCTTAAGGATATTTAATTTTACCCAGATATGACCTCAATAAATATAAATTATATAGCGATACCATTTTATCAATCTCTACAACCACCCTTATTTGACGGTATAAGAATATATTTGTTGTGCGGGCCCCTCGGCGCGTTGCCCGGGCGGCATGCCCGCTACGCTGTAGGCCCAGGCCTTTGGCCTGGCTTAGGCTAATAAGTCTTTATTATAAGTTATTAAATAGCTACTATCTCTACGTCTGGGCCTGCTAGTGACCCATAGCGCTTAATCACGGGTCGCCCCTAAACACGGTTACTTCTAAATAGGCTTGGTACGGCATAGGCGGCCCTTTGGGCCGCCCCTTCTCTAATATATTAAAGAGTTGACCCACTATTACGGGCCAAAGGCCCGGGGCCAACTCCTAGACCTAAGGGTACTTAGTATCATCGCCCTGGTCGCCAAATGGCTCCTACTTAAAAAGAAGAGGTCCGTCATAGGCCGACCCTTCCTTGGTCCCGTCAGCCGACCCTAAGGGTCGGCTTTAGGCGGAGGACCGCCTTGGGGCCTTCGCCAAGGGGCTCGGCCCCTAGGTCCCCGCGCGGCCGCTGTGCGGGCGCGCGGGCGCCCCCCCCCAAGGGGGCCCCCGCGCGTGGCCGCGGAGCGGCCGCGCACGGGCGCCCCCAGAGGGGCGCCCGCGCGTAGCTCGCGCGAATATATTAAATACTTGGCCCATTTAATACGGGCCTTTGTCTGATCACGCCTGGGCGTTACAAGATAATGCCTGGGTGTTGTCTGGTGACGCCTGGGCGTTGCCTGTGAACACCAGGGCACGCCTAGGTTAAACTTAATGTAATGACCCATGTCATTTAATAACTAGGCATATGGCTACGTAACATGAAATAATAATATTACGATCAGGCCCTTAGGGATACTGCCCTCTTAGGGTCCTTCCTTGACTAGATTAGTATACCCTTTAGTTAATCGAACCAGAATTTATTTTAATGTTAAAAATAAACGGTTTGGTCCCTTTGTTCAATCTAAAATCTAGTATTTAGTAATTGCAATTTTCAATTCTGGTCTAAATAATAATACTAAAAAGCTATAAGACCAGATCTGTTTCGGAACAAAATAGCAGCTAGAGGTATGGTCAACTAATAGGGCTATTAGTATATAAAGTTTGATAAATTTGGACTATTAGGTTATGAATAGTCCCAACAGGGTCTAATGGCCTTGTGAGAGCCCGAGGGCTCAGTGCCTATTAATAGGCACTGAGGTGTGCGCGTGCCATGCGCACGCGCACACCTTTGGTGAGCGCCTATGCGGTCACACTAAAACAAATGATGGATAGAAAATATAATTATAATAATGATCGAATTAATCCTAAGCTTATTTTTTAGGTTAGTTAAGTGGGAGTTGTGCATATTTAATGATGGACTATTTTTTATATTATCTTAGGGTGACATCTTATTAGCTATAATGCCATGCCTTATTTAATTAGCAGCACGTAGTGGGCCTAAAGGTGGTAAAGATTTTGCTGATGTGAAAACCTTAGGTGGAGGCATGGGATCAGAATATTACGATTATGACAATGAACCCCTTGGGGATGTTCCTGAGTGGCCACCTAAAACTGGGGGAGGTAAAGCCCCAACTTAGGGTAAATCAGATGCAGAAACTAAAGCAGATGCTAAAGCATCTGCTGATGGAGCCACCGCTCAAATAGAAGGGGATGTAAAAGGAGGTAGTATCATGTTTGGCGTTAGAATAGTAATGACGGTGCTGCATCTGGTTTGGTGTCATTTAATAATCGTGCGGAGTTATTAGCCGCTTCAGAAGGTTTATTTGGGGAATCAATTGGATGGCGTAGATTGTATAGTATTATCGGTAATAAGGGTATATTAATCTGTAAATGGCATATTCTTAATTGCCATTACGGGGATTCAATTACGTGCAACCAAATAATTATTCAAGCTATATTATATACCCTATTAGTCAAGTATGTAGTATTTTAGTATTGGAGTGGCTTGGATTTCTAAGTCCTATTGGTGCTTTTAATATTGTACAATACTCAAATGAGGGTTTATTAATAGGCCCTCAACAATATATTGAGGGTGCAGCCGCATAATTGCAGGCCCGTTGAAGCAAAGATTCAGGTATTTATTTAGCTTAGCCTAAATGCAGATTTAGTATTCCTTCTATTGATAGTTTTACTTTCTTAGGTTTCACATGGAATCCAATATGGTACTTTAACTACTGTTGGCCCTGAGGGCACTATCTTGGGAAATATATCTCGTCCCCCGTAATACTAATTGGATCTTAAATAGCAACACCACCTCAACCTTCACTTCTACCACCACCTCAACCACTTCAACCACCTTTACCAAACCATTAGCAAACTTTACACCATATTCAGTCACAGGTATTATAGTTAATTCTTGGCATTATACTGGTAGTAAAAGGAGTTTTACAGCGGATTTTCTTAGTCCATTTATATGATGATAGGGATAAGTCAATGTGGGTTAAGGTACTGATTTGGCAGTTAGACTGGGTATTACGTAGTAAGCCTGATGCTGAACTCGTAATTAAATTTGTACGTACTATACCAGAGTGAAATTACTCTGGTATAAATAGTAATTCTAAAAAAGTAGAAGAATCAAGAAAAGATAATTTAAATTCAGATTAAGGGAGTGTATAGTATGCTCTGTATCAGCATATTAGGTTCGAAACCTAATTCCGGAATAAATAGAATAAAGGGAGGTATTGTAAGGAATAGCATATCACCCCAATATTGAGGTAGGCTAAGTTAGAGTCCTAATCATATTATAAAACGGTTAGTACAATAGTTTAAGATGGTCTTTAAACCGGTTTATGTAGGGTATAATCTTACCACCGGCTTCAATATGTAAAAGTATAATAAATATAGGGTAAACCACTAGATTATTCGGCCCGTGGGCCGTCCAAAGGCCGTCCAAAGGACGGCCTTAGGCCCAATTAGTTGAAATTATATCAGTTAGATTATAATATAATGGTGTAGAGGAATTGGTAAACTCAGCTGACTCTAAATCAGTTATTTGCAGGTTCAAGTCCTGCCACCTGGAGCCTCCCTATCATTCCATTTAGGCTCTACAGCTATTAAGGTAGACTAGGTGCGTGTCCTCCCATCTAGGCCACTTCCATTAAGGTATTCCGGAAGGGCAGTTGGTCAACAATAACAATTACTTAAGGTGTATGACTTGGTAAACATTGCCATTAGTGTCCACTTGAGGGGTTAAGTTTACTAAAATCAGAAGTCGCATACCATAGAACGCAATGAAATGAAGGGAGCTTTTTTATGTTAAGGAACGGGTTCCTCACGTATTAAATCCGATAATCATGAAGCATATTATTGTATTATTACCGATCAGAGGGAGGCATAAATTATATTTAACGGATCCGTATTTATATGCGGTACGTCTATGTATTAATGCCTTGCTCATTATAAGTTAAAAGGGGTAGACCAAGAATCAAAGGTCCTTTCCCAATTGTAACATGGCTACCACTACTATTGGCCTTTTTACTAATACATTAGCAGGTTTACAAGGTGGAATTATTTTATAATTTATCATTGGCCCAATATAGTTTTCTACCATAGCGGGGTTGGTCTGGGTACTACATATTTTATTTAATTGAGCGAGGGCGATCCATATAAATTCTATATCTACAGATTTCCTCCTCTTATTCATTAAGGGACAAGCATCACGTCAATATAATGTGGAGAATACATTTGTTTTACTAGAAGCCTTAGGGTTATTCGCTTTAATGATTGAGTGTTTCTTATTGGGAAAGGCTCAAAATTGGTTATGATGGTCCTAATTCTAAGGATAGTTATATAAAGATACAGATACTAGCTATGTTAAGGAAAGGTTAGGTCTTGTATGCAGGGACTCTCCGCAAAAGGCTGTATGATAAATGTTGATAACCTGTTTATGATATATCAGTAGCATGTCAATGCCATGTAGATGCCTTGCAAGTGACATGGCAGTAACATGTTACCCCGCCACACAGGGCGGGGTCCCTCGAGGCATCGACATCCTGCCATGTTTATGCTATTGTACATGCAAAACGCCATTGTCAGCGGTATGTAAATGGAATACAAATCAATGTTTCTACCAGGCAAGTACGATGCTATGTAGGTGGCATATCACTGGTATGTTAACAAAATGTTTATAAATGTTTATCAATGTTTATGTATGGGCGATAAATGTTTGGGTATGTTTATGAGGCCCGCGCCACAGCGCGGGCCTCCCTTCGCCCTGCTTAGCCTGGGCGGTGTCAGACAAATGTTTATGGTTGTTTAAGAAGGTTTATGTAAGGGCAATAAATGTTTGGTCGCGCGAGTCACGCGCGGGCGCTCCGCGTCCACGCGCGGGTCCCTAAAGCGGCTCTGCCGCTGACGGGACCAATGTTTACGGGGGTCCAATCTTAATAACATTACAAACAATACCTTTAAAGAGTTACTTAATGGCATCCATATGTGATCCAATTAGGGTTGAATGCTACTCAATCCATATTTAATGCGGTCCACATATGATCCAATTGGGATTTCTTGCCATCTGCATGGCATGAAATCTTGGTTAAATCAGATACACTCACAATATAATGCTATTCAATCCGGATTTTTATCTTTAATTTCTAACCCTTTCTGATTAGGTTTTGGGCTACATATTGTACTTTAAGTGGAACCATTGGTAGTTTAGGTTTAATGTAATCCGATTCACAACTTGTGCCACCTAATACATAAAGGGTATAGACTCACTATATCATCTGGTTATCTTATTAAATTATTATTTGCTGAAGATACCTGCATAAGTCTCACCAGTCCCAATATAATATTGTTTAGGGTTGATTGTCTTTACATAGCTTCTAATAGCGGAGACATTCAAAATAATGTAAGTATGAGATTGGAATTTACTATTAACCGTTGCCAGCAAGAGTGGTTCCTAACTTTCAGTGGTCCTATATATTATTTATTATGATTAAGCCTTAAGTTTCTTTTTACTATTCTATTAATACTTTTCTTTTACTATTCCTTTTTATTGTTGAGGGTCTAATAAGATGCCATAGGCCCTTTGGGCGGCCTACAGAAGGGAAAAATTCTAGAACCATTTATACAATATATTGTTGGTTTCATTTTATTGAATTCTAAACTAATTTTTCGATTTCTAACACATTATGATACTTTATTGGTAATTCTATAACTCTGGAATATTTAATTGGTCCCGTCGGATGCGACGCGTAGCGTCGCATCCTTAGGGACCCACGTGTAATTCGCGTGAGTTTTTAAACTGGTCTTAGGGCCTACCTGGTTTGGTTACATTTTTATAAAAGCTGAGAGACTCTTTAATGTTGCTGATAGTTTTTACAAGTACTAGACTGTCGGATTTGTATTGAGATGCTTCAACTCCTTTTATTACACTAGGAGTTTGTTACCATAACAATAAATTATAGGACAAAATCTGGTAAAATCTTTTAAAATCTATTAAAATCTAATTTTACCCTTTATGCAAGTTATAAAATGTCTCCTACACGTGACTCAACTTTAATATTTTATGCATAGGGGGCCCTACCCTAAAAAATAATGATGTATAGTTTAATAATATTATTGGGCCCGTCGGCGGCACCACGCCGACGACGAGCCCCTACGCGTAACTCGTGCGCCCGTGTGCAGATATAACCTATTTAATGAGAGATGTCTCCCAAACATTGTTTATGAAGGCGACACAATCTAATTTACTATGTCATAATCTATTAAAGTCTCGTATAATATGTTCAGTATCCCTTTCTCAAAATATACCTAACCATATTTAAAATTGCATCAACCCTTTCCACCAAAGGGCGGCTGACGAGACCAAATCAAGGAACACTCAATCTCAATTTATGCCATCAGTATGTTATTTGGATGTCATCTACACGTGATACTATCTCTATTTAACATGGTCCAATCCGGATTTAATGCTATTAAACCCTAACCCAATATGGTTGATATATTAATACAATATGGGTTTAATGAAATTGACACACGATCTAACGCGTAACAATCTGGATTCTTTATATTATCTGATACTTCTACTACCTAAACTAGATTACTCTTAATTTACACTTACTTTACACTAGCTCCATTGGATTTAATTTTGATTTCAACTATTTTTCACTTCATTTCTTTTTATTTTAGTTTAGCTCTATTTCCCTTTGCTTCAACTTGTTTTCATAGTGTTTCAATATTGTTTCATTGGGTTACACTATAATACAATACTCCGTCTGGCTATTATCCTTAAACATTAGGGCCATTTTGTATAGGTGTTGCGTACCTCTCGCCCGTGGTTATAAATGTTAGGGTATCCATCTCACACTCCAATAAAGCCTAACCATATTTAAAATTGCATCAACCCATTTTATCTAGATTTCATGTTACAACTAAAGAATTACATTGTTTATTACCTTTACTGAACCTTACCTTTTATTTTGGGTTACAACCTGAGGCCCTTTTAAGTTTTACTATTATGCCCGCATTAAGCCTTCTTTATGTCATTATGCCTTTTATTCGGCCCTAAGGCCGGCCTCTGGCCGGCCGACGGGCCAATTAGTATTCGTGGATTTGTATCTAAATCTACTGATTATACTTCATCAAATAATGTTAGTTCTACTTCTACCCCATCTAAAACTGATTCTTCCTTGGATAATTTAGTCTTTAAGTATTAACCTTCTGGCCCTTCAAGGGGTCTTACTAGTTTTGGGCAAAGCCCTGCCTAGGCTCATACGTACGCCTTGTGGGTCGCCCCCTTCCTCCCCCATAGCCTTTATGGTTTCGTCGGCCCAACGGTCTGCCTTAGGTACAATAAAACTGGGCGGTGTGTTTAAGGATTATTATATGATGAACTTATGACTACCCTTAAAGCTTACCCTTTATTGAAAACTTGAATTGTATTATACCCTAGTGAATTCACTATGGTATAATAAATAATGAGTAATAACATAAAGATAGTGACCCAATGCTACGATTTTAAATTATGATTTATTCACCTATGGAACAATATGAAATTTATCCTTTATTAAGTTTAAATTTAACTTTAAATAATGTTATTTTTTATTTATTAGTAGCTGCATTTATTTCTATTATAATTACTTTTGTTGGAACTATTAGAGGTGAATTAGTTTCTAACTGGTGGGGTATCTTAAGTGAATCTCTTTATAGAACTATTTTATCTATGGTAGAAAACTATATTGGAATTAAATATACAGTATATTTACCTTTAATTTATACTGTATTTCATTTAATATTATTTAGTAATTTAATTGGTATGGTTCCATATAGTTCTACTCCAACAGTAGAAATTATTATGACTATTTCTATTGCTTTAACTTTATTAGTTGCAGTTTTATTAATTGGATTTCAAAGTCATAAAGTTTTATTATTTGCTGCATTTTTACCAGCTGGTACTCCATTAGGATTAGTACCATTATTAATTTTATTAGAAGTTTAGGCTTATGTTACTAGAACTTTAAGTTTAGGTCTAAGATAGGCTGTTAATATGATTACTGGTCACATATAGGCTAAAGTGTGCGTCGGATTTATTTGGACCGCATATCTGAATGGTACTTCTTTAATCGTTTTAACTTTACCTCTATTATTATTAACTTTATTTTAGGGTTTAGAATTATTAATTGCTTATTTACAAGCTTATATTTTCACTTTTATTACTTGTATTACTATAAAAGATATAGCTAAAAAACACCTGCTATGATTGAGATTATAAATCCTAAATATTATGTTCCCTATCGGTAGACTATAAAGTTATTGAATAGTAGCTCATAACCAATCAAGGGTAACCAAAGAGTCCGGGGCCCACGACCTGATCGTGCGTCATGTTCGGACGGCAGCGTGCTTTCCGAGCTACCTAAATGGCAGGAACCAACATTAATTATGCCCTATACTGAACAGGTAGATAAGTTTACAATGCAATTTTTTGGGGCCGGCACCTTAATTGGGTGGGTAGCACCTAATGGTGCTACCCGGGCCCCGCAAGGGGCCCGGGTCTGGGCACTTCGTGCCCGTGCCTAAGGTTCGAATGAATGGTAGCCCATAAAAGTAAGCCGCTGAGCGGCTGGCATTTTAGGGGCAATTGGATCATTAAATTAATGCTTGTCAGACCTGAAATTAGATCAATGTATTATTAGTTATATTTTCATATTAAGTATTTCATTAAATTTTATCTGGATATCTTGGCATGGCCCGTAAACCGTTAAGCAGGCCGGGTTAATTTCACCATAAAGAGGGAGCCAAGCACCCTAAGCTCCAATCTAATGATGCAATAGCAATAAGAATCTAAACTAAATCTTTAGGGATTAAATATGTACTAAATAATCTTTTGGCCTAGAGTAGTACCACGGCTAACAGGATTAATTTAAAGCAATAGATATTTAGATTCATACTTTATTATGTTGAGTTATCTCGTAATCATTAATCCTAAGCTATTTCACTGCCCCTGGGCCCCGACGGACAGGGCGATCCATGGTCACCTCCGGTGACGCACCCCGGCCTAAATAATTAGGAGCAATTTTAATTCCAGCATTTTATTTACCAGCATTTTATTATGGACCCGTCGGCCGGCCAAAGGCCGGCCTTTGGCCCTTGAACTCTTCATTAAAGTATTTAAAACAAAACATTGAGGTGATAAATTAAAACTTACCGATCAAAATTAAAAAGGATTGGTGTGAAGAGTATGGTATTGAGGGTATAAGGGTAAGAGATAGAAATATAAGGGAGAAGAGAAATAGAGATAATCTAAGGGGGAGATAGGAGTACTAGTAACAGGGATTAAGGAAAGGGTACAGTATAAGAGGGTATAAAGGTAGGAGGTATAGGTGTAAGGGTCAAGGGTGCCTAGGGTAGGGTGGGTGACAAGGTGTAGGGGTGGGTGGTTGGGTGACGTTATGGAAATGCTTTAATTAAATCACTACAAAGAGATTAAAGCATTTCCACTATAGGGCCTTGACGATACTCTAATTTATCATTATTATGTATGGACAATTGTACCAGGTACGCACTATGTATCGTAAATGCTACATAGGCCGCCCGGGCGGCCTAGGCGAACGGAGCCTCACGCCTGTAGGGCGTGAGGCACGCACCAGGTCCTTTTTCTTAAGCCATCATACTTAATAACTGTAATTATATAGGTAAAAACCCTAATAACCAACCATCAAGCTCTAGATATCCTATGTCATACATTAAATATCCCGATGACCTACAATAAGGGTCTGAAACACTATAAACCCTAAGTATGTGAAGGAGCCATACGTCATGGTTTAGCTAGGTGCCTTCGCCTAGGCGTAAGTGACGGCCTGCACCAGGGGCGGGTCAATAAAGGGCCCCACAAAGCCCATTAATAATAATATAATATCCAGAAGCGCTACGCACTGAATGCGCCCTTTGAGGGCGCACCATGGAGGGCAACCGCGCCAAAGGCGCGGTTACGTGTCTAGCCCACCCTACATCTAAATCAAAAGTATTAGTGAAGCCCATAATGGTAAGGATTAAATTAAATAGAAGTATTAGGGGCACACCCCACCGGCCTATGGCCGGCCGTAGGCCGGCCATAGGTGACACAGCACCGAGGGTGCGCTCCTACGGAACAATCATTAGTCATTATTATTGAATATATGTGGATATAATTTATGGATTATTAGGTATAGGATTATTAGGTGTAGCCATATTACTAGTGTATATTAATAAGTGAATATATTGTATGGTATCTTCGAAACCCACCCTACGGGGCAATCAAGGGTATACCAGTATTAGAAGGATTATAGGAATTAAATTATATTTACCATTATTTGTAGGTATAGTGGATTATATCTTATTTAATTTATAGTGACTACGTAATCTGATCCTACTGTAGAAGGGTAATCAATGGAACTAGTTATCTGAATTATATTTGTTATCTGAATTATATTTGTTAGTGCCTGGGTATGATTAATAGGATATTAAGGAGGGGCCGCATAGCGGCCCCTTTCGGACCACCATGGCGCGATTCACGCGCACGCTCAATGGTTCCAGCCAGTTTGCCACCCTACAAGGGTGGCAACCGCGTGGCCAAGCCACGCAGTAACATTTCGCCCACTTTGTGCGGGGGGCCGACGCTACGTCGACGGCCCTACCTGTATGGAATTTAATTCGTCGGGCCGTCGGCCGTCCTTAGGACGGCCTTAGGCCCAATTAAAAATGGGTCCTATCCTTCTTTGTTTATATTATTTAGTTGTATATGGGCACGATAGGTTCTCATAAAGACTAAATAGAAGGTTAAGAGTTATTTAATAGATGGTTCCAGCATATTTAGGTCACATTAAATCCAGATTAGGTTGTTGCCACGTCGTTTAATGCCGAGATAGACAGGATACTGCAGGCGTGTAGACACGCCAAACCATTGGTGGCTACACCACCCCTACTTTGCATCATTAATACCTGGCAGGTGATAATTGTCTCGGCAGTCTTTAGTAATTGATACTACTGCTTATTGTACCAGGACTATAGAATTAATATTCGGGCCGTCGGCCGCCATTAGGCGGCCTTAGGCCCAATTAATATGGATCGTCCCTCGCCCATCAAGTTCTCAGCAGGTCACCAGGGCCCTTAGGCCTGTCAAAATGTGATATCCTATTAAAGTTTATTGAATAGCCGACCGTAGGGAGGCTTGAGCAAATGCAATGAGCATAATTATTTAATGGAGCGAGCATCGCGAGCGACTTTTATTTGGCGACCGACGGCCCAACCACCCGTAGTTCCCACCAGCACGTATAAAATAGTAAATACATGATGTTAATTAGTCTTGCTAATATTGTAGGTATAATTCTCGATTGGTTCATACCCTAGTAACCTGCATATTTTATTTTACGAACACAAGAGGGCCCCTGAACGGGGCGTCAGGCCCCGTTCAGGGGCCCGGGCCGCACGCGTAGTCGGCCGCCTCAAGGGCGGGCGACCCGCGCCAAAAGCGCGTGTCGTGTGCCCCTGCGGGGCCAACTCCTATAGACGATTTGTGCTGCCGTGGCCTCACCATAAGGGGAGGATCGCTATAGGAACGACCCTCAACGTGCCAGGCTTGACTGTAGTTACATTCCACGTATGACTATTGATAAATTACCTAGGTATTTCACAAGGGAATAGACCCTTAACTTAGGGTACTAATCCGTCTCATAATATTTTTTTGTTACGTGGCGGGCCCACCGCGTGAAATTAGAATATTAATCCTCCATACCGACCATAGGGGCCCCACCTAAAGGGGGGGGGCCGGCCTAGATATAGAAATATTTTGTTACGTAAATAAAACATCTACCATTTATTAGAACTTTCTGCTACATTATAGTCCCTATGAAACGCTCTATCACCCATATCCATTTTAAACATAGTCGTTGTGAGATCCAATTGGCCTCAACCGCGGGCGAAGGGTGCCAAGCCCTCTTATCGAACACGGCCTTAGGCCCGATCCCAGAGGCCGCTTGCACGGGTTTGGTAGCCGGTGGCCCCCCGCCTCTGGCGGGCTTTGCCCACCGGCTCCCTAGTGAAAACACGTGGGGCCTGGCACGAGTCACGCGGGCCACAAGCCCGCGTGGCGCGGGATCCCGTTTGGCCCCACGACACGCGCCGGCCGGTTGAATCAGGCCCAGGACCGCACGCTTGTCATGCGTTCAGGTCTAAATAATAATAATATCTAGCTTAAGATAATAATCATAAAGTAACTTCACCCAATATGATTAAGGACAAGATCACTATTTTCTTATTTGGTTGGTTGGCTCTAATGTTGTTTACTTGTAACATTGGGGTTACCCACATTTAGTTTTATATTTATCTTTAATTAAATGTCTTGTTATAGTTGAAAGTCGAGTATAAAGGGATAACATTAAAGTAAGTGAAGATAATTATGGGTATTAATTGTATTATACCATAGTAAATATACTATGGTATAATTAATAATAAGAATAAAGTATAGATCTAGAGATCACCGATGGTTAGGAAATTAAATAAAAATATGTAGTATAATATAATAGGATTAATAGGAATATTTTCAGCATTAGTAGTAGCTTCTTCATTAAATCCTGTACATCGTATGGCATTTTAGATATTAGTATTTTAGAGTGGTTCCTTTTTAATGATTTTATTAGATTTTTATTTTCTAGGTTTAACTTATATTATTGTATATGTAGGTGCTATTATGATTTTATTTCTATTTGTTATTATGATGGTGCAAATACAAGTTTTACCTACTGGTCAAAGTGAACCCACTTATATGACTGCAGCCATAGATATTTCAGGTAATCCATCTGCCTGGTGGATTAATATTATTAGAGGTATTATTTTATTAGGAGGTGTAATTATGATTGGTATTTGGAGTCCAAATGGTGTTACCCCTACCAGTTGGGGCCAGGATGGTACCAGTTTAGTTAACTATTTTTATCCAGCATGGACTACCGAATTTAAAACCATGACTGATTTAGAAACTTTAGCTAATCTTTTATATTTAGGTTATCCAACTGCTTTAATTTTAATAGGTATTGCGTTATGGGTAGTAATGATTGGAATAATTAAAGTAACCACTCCTGATTGATTTTATGGTTAGTGTAAGCAAAGGGCACGCTTTGCGTGCCCTGGCCGCACCAAAGGGCCGCTTACGCGGGCCTGGGCGCCCCCTTAGGGGGCGCCGAGGTGCGGCCAGGGTACAAACCCCTTTAAGAGCAGGGCTGGGAGCCGAAGGCGCTCTCCCCTTTCTTATTGACTACAGGTAGGAGTAGACCTGTCTATAAACTCAATAGACACGTTTCCGTCTGCGGGCTGTCAGCCGCCTTCAGCGGCTGACAGCCCAGTGAGCGCTAGGCGAAGGATCGCCTGGATACTTCGCCTAGGAGCAGGCCCCCACAAGGGGGGCTGCAGCGTGGCCTAGCCCACGCTGCTTGTCTCCTACCCCCGGCCCACCCCCGCCTTTGGCGGGGCGCCGCACGCAAGTGCGGCTCCGTGTTTGGGGTAGGCCCCTTTTTGGTGGCCTATCCCAGGGCACACCCTTCATTGGAAGTGGGACATATACTAAAACAAATGATGGATAGGAAATATACAAATTATTTATGTCTGGAATTAATATAGCATTAAGTTTATATTAGATTGGATTAATTGCATATTTATTAAATGGTGGGCAGAATTTGATAATGTTAGTAATATCTTAGGAATTATTATTATTATCAGTTGGTATTTTATTAGTTAATATATCTTATAATTTAGATGATTTAGTTGGTTCTAATATTACATTATTAATATTACCTTTAGCTGGTGCTGAATCTGCAGTTGCTTTAGCTTTATTAGTTGCTTATTATCCTATTAGAGGTAGTGTAAGTTTGAAATGAGGGTTAAGAAAATATTTTGGAAGGCACCCAAACCGTACCCACATTGAGGTAAGGTCTCATTTAGATCGGTTCTTAGTGCGTTTGGCTAGGTCTCAAAGGGTTCCCATGGGGGCGGGCACGTGGGTCTCTAAAGCCACCCCCTTAAAGTACGGGCACATTTGGTCCCGTCGGCGGCAAAGCCGCCTTAGGGACCCGCGCGGCCGCTTTGCGGGCGCGCGGGGGCACCCTTAGGGTGCCCCCGCGCGTGACTCGCGCGAATGATATTTAATTTGGCCCCAAACACGACCTCAATAAACCTAAATTATATAGCGATACCTTCTTTATCAATCTCTACAACCCCTTATTTGATGGTATTAGATATATTTGTTGATCCCGTAAGCTGGCCCAAAAGGGCTGCCCGCAGGTCCAGTAGCCCGCGGCTGTGCGGGCCCTCTCACGACCATAATAATTATTATGGGCCCGTCGGCCGGCCATAGGCCGGCCCTCTTCCAATAAAATAACTACTCAAATAATAGTAAACCCTAGACTGCCCAAAGGGCCTTGTGAAACTCAGGTCCCTGCCTAAAGGCAGGGACTCGCAGGCCTTTGGCCCGCGATGTAAAGAGACCCAATAGGGTCGTCCAACTGATACCTTCAAGATAAATTGATCCTTGGAGCCTACTAGCTAAAAGGTAATGCCCTACTTATAAAATATTATCTCTAAAGACCCTCTTGGCAGGTCTGTCTCACTATGATCCTCACAACCGATATTGATGACCCCTTCCGATAAGAAAAATATTGGTCGCGCGAGTCACGCGCGGGGGCACCCTAAGGGTGCCCCCGCGCGCCCGCAAAGCCCCCGCGCGCCCGCAAAGCGGCCGCGCGGGGACCTAAAGCCGACCCTAAGGGTCGGCTTACGGGACCAAGGTTGGGCGGCTCTGGACGTGCCAAAGGGCGCGCCCTTTGGCTTGTGAGCCATAGGCTCACAAGGGCCGGCCATAGGCCGGCCTTAAACTTGTAGCGAGATGGGTTTTACCATCTTGGGCCAACGGGTCAATAAATTGCAGGGACCCTTTTAAATACTGGTACTTTTTAATTGGTACAATACATTTATTTAGTATAACTAATCAAAAATACAAGTATTACCACATACATTATCTAGTAGTGATCCAGTACTACTATTGCAGCTAATACTGAGTAAGTAGTAAATATTTAATTGGTACAAATACAAGTATAATTAATATGGAATTCGTAGCTTAATCCAATAACATTAGAACCATTACGGTTTACCATTCAAGGTAAATTATGAAGCACTATTAAAGTTTAAACAATTAACTTGCTGCTGAGTGGGCATAGAGATCTGGCCACATACGTGTTAAATTACTGGTAATACAAATAATAAAGTTATGATTCACTAATTATAAATATGGATCACTTTGACCAGTTGGTGCTATATCAAATAGAATGTCTTGAGTTGCGGCAAGGATGGAACCATTTATAAATATGCAATTATTAACTTTTCTCTCAATAGATAGAATCCTGCCTGTGGTGGGGGTGACACTGGACCGATCAAACGGGCCGGCGCGTAACGTCGCGGGCCAAAGGGCGCGAGGTAACACGCTTTAGTCGTGTCACTCGCGCGAATCTGACCAATAAGGTCCACAAGGTGCCTTCGATTATGTAGAATTGGCCCGCTTCGAGTTGCAATTTCTTAGACCAAATTAATAATAAGGACGAACAGATTGAAAGGGTTACGACCAAATCTTAAAGTTCAACTAAAGCTGCCTAAATATTATTGTATGAAGATTACTAGTTCCAAAGTTATGGTAATCCCAAGGGTACCACTATCTTAGATTTATACTGGCACGAGTATGCGCCAGGCCAATGGATCCTGCATATTATTTACCATTTACCCAAAGGCCAGCATACGTTCTCCAAACATACTGTTTAGGGTCCCCTCTGCATATACAAGGGGTTATATAAAGGAGTTTGAGCAATTTTGCCTTTGATTGGTTGACAGGTGGCAAGAAGATTTAATGATTGATTTTTAAGTACTTCTGATGATGACAGCCTAAAAGGACCGTCACTGGCATCAGGCTCAAGGTATTTATTAGTTACTAATTTAATTTTCAACAGATCGGAAGCCCGGTGTAGTTTGGGCAAAAGGAAGACTCTTCTAATCTGAAGACCATTTTCAATGGACAAAACTTATAGTATAAAATTATTACCTTGCATAGCAAGGCATTAAATAGACCAAAAAATATTTTTATACACTTGCCTCACGCGTGACACGAAATGGTCCCTTAAGCTAGAACCTCCACGTGGCAGGACTGGGTAATGCAAAAACTAGTATTTATTTTTTAAAATGTTATTATCAAGGCCGCACCTTTGGTGTGGCCCCGGGGGCCGCAAGGCCCCCGGGGGATTACCTATGTAACTACCTGGGAGTTCCCCTGGAGGATACCCGTAGGATTATCCGGGCAACTACCCGTATAACTCCCTAGGCAATCGCCTAAAACACTAGTTTTACCTGATTTAGAGCCTTAGAGGGTAAATTTGGGTAAAAAAAAAATTTAATTTGTATTATACCAAAGTGAATACACTTTGGTATAAATAATAATAAGAATTAGCTAGAAGATAAAGATCATCCGGAGTTACAAACTGAATTATCAATGTTAACAATATTACTAATAATTCCAACAGTTTCAATATTAACAATTTGGTTATTTTGTCATAAAGCTAGAGAAGTGGTATTTACAGCTTTAGCTTTTTCAATATTAAATTTAATTCATACTTTATTTATCATGCATTTATTTGATTCAACTACAGCCTCTTTCCAATTTAATGCTTGGGGTGTAATTGGTATTGATGGTATTTCTTTATGGTTAATTTGGTTAGTTAATATGTTAATGCCAATAGTAATTTAGAGTAGTTGGCGTGCTATTAATATAATGATTAAACCATTTATAATTTTACTTTTAATTATAAATTTTTGGGCCATTGCTGTTTTTATGGTATTAGATTTATAGTTATTTTATATAAGTTTTGAAGGTGTTTTGATTCCAATGTTCTTTTTAATTGGTTTTTATGGTGGTCGTAATCGTAAAATCCAAGCTGCTTATCAATTTTTTCTATATACTTAGGCAGGATCATTATTATTATTTTAGGCATTAATTGTTTTATATTTAGAAGCTGGTACAACTGATTATCAAATTTTATTATCTAC
>Ga0207657_10003035_pt1 | contig 17975 bp, 18 predicted proteins | sample KBSC33metaG_FD_184316 | JGI IMG/M metagenome (GOLD analysis project Ga0207657, IMG submission 184316) | Corn rhizosphere microbial communities from Kellogg Biological Station, Michigan, USA - KBS C3-3 metaG (SPAdes) (version 2) | ecosystem: Host-associated > Plants > Roots > Rhizosphere > Soil ... | reverse complement strand
GGTCCCAGCCGCAGACCGCGCACGCATGCTGCACGACCGAGCGCGCGAACTCGAGCGCGGCGCGATGGGGATCGGGCGCCACACGCGCTGCCTCCCAGTCGTAGACGTACTCTCCGAGTGCCTCCTCCCACCGCGCACCGGTGGGTACGACCGTAGCGCCCGCGAACGTCTCCGGCGCCGGGTGCGCATAGGCGTAGAACGCGGCCCGCGGATAGCGATGGTCGCCGGGCCACCAGCCGACCGCGATCTCCTGCGCGTCCATCGCGTTGCGTGTGATGAAGTCCTGCGCCGGCGGCTCCGCAGGGAGACCCGAGAAGAGGCTCACGGCGAGATCGAACGAGCCCCACCAGGCATTGACCGGCGTCGAGCGGCCGCGAAACGGTGCACGCAGCGCAGCGAGGACGAGCGCGGCGCGGGTCGCGGCCTTGAAGTACGCGGCAACCTGCGCCGTGTCGTAGGTCGCGTGCTCCTCGTCCTCGTCGAGCGGCGTCGTCCACGGCGTCTCCTGCGGCTCGAGGTCGATGCTCACTGCCCCACCGAGTCCGGTGAACGCGCGCAGCACGTCACGGGTGACCGCACCGACCGACCGGTTCGGTGCGAGCGCTACCCGCTGCACGCGCCCGTCGCTGTGCTCGACGACCGCCTCGTGGGCGTGCAGGTCGAGGGCCACCACGACCGCACCCGAGCCGTCCGGAGCCGGAAGCGGCGCCGTCTCCCAGCCACGCGCCGTGAGGCGCAGCGCCGCGTGCTGCAGCTGCGGCTCGGGCGGTGCCAGCGCGGCCGCGAGCTTCCCCAGCACCTGCGTGTGCCCGTGCAGCGTGTCGCAGGTCGGGCGCCAGGCCTCGTAGGGGAGATCGGGCCACCCGGAGGACAGGCGGGCAGATGCCATGCGGGCACGCTACCGATGAGTTCTGACTCCGCCGCCGGTCTGAGCTACCGAAGCCATCCGCACGAGAGGAGACGACATGCCCACCACGCTGCACCTGACCGAGATCGGACGCGTCGCGATCCCCGCGGCCGACCAGGATCGCGTCCTCGACTTCTATGTCGGCACGCTCGGATTCGAGCTGCGCTCCGACGAGAGCTTCGCCGACGGGAAGATGCGCTGGATCGAGGTGGCTCCGGCCGGTGGGTCGACTGCGATCGCGATCGCGCCGCCGATGGAGGGCGGGCCGACGGCCGTCGACACCGGCATCGTCATCTCGTCGAGCGACCTCGAGGCCGACCACGCCGCGCTGAAGCAGGCCGGCGTCGACGTCGACCCCGAGATCGCGCGCTGGGGAGATCCGGTGCCGCCGATGTTCCGGCTGCGCGACCCGGCCGGCAACTCGCTGACGATCGTCGAGCCCGTCGAGTAGCGAGCGAGCACGCACGACGACGACGGCCGGCGGCGCGTGCCGCCGGCCGCCCGCCGGGCTGGCCCTATGCCGCCGTCGCGGCGCGCTCGAGCTCGCCGATCTCGATCTTCTTCATCTCGAGCATCGCGGCCATCACGCGCTGCGCACGCTCCGCGTCCGGGTCGCCGAGGAGCTCCGGCAGCCGCACCGGCACGATCTGCCACGAGAGGCCGAAGCGGTCCTTCAGCCACCCGCACGGACCCTCCTCCCCGCCGTCCGAGAGGACCGACCAGTACTTGTCGACCTCGTCCTGGTCGGCGCACATCACCTGGAACGAGATCGCCTCGTTGAAGGTGAAGTGCGGCCCGCCGTTCAGGGCGACGAACTTCTGGCCGTTGAGCTCGAACGCCACGGTCATGACCATCCCCTCCGGGCGCGGGCCGGCCGACCCGTAGCGGGCGATCTCACCGAGCTTCGAGTTCGGGAAGACCGACGTGTAGAAGCGCGCGGCCTCCTCACCCCGGTCGTCGAACCACAGGCATGTGATGAACCTGTCCATGCGCGAATCCCCCTTGCTCGTTTACCGGTAGACGGCGCGCGCCGCGAGAACTCATCGATCGCGGCCCCATCAGCGCGAGCCCGTGTCGCCCACGAGATGCGTCCCGAACGCCTCTTCCGGACGGCGCTGCGGGATCGCGAGGCCCACGGCCACGCCGAGCGCGAGCGCGACCGCGCACAGGCCGAACGCCTGGGTGTAGCCGTGCGCGGTCGGATACCCGCTCGCGGCGATCGTGCCCGCGAGCAACGACGCGGTCGCGGCGCCGCCGAAGCCGCCGCCGACGGTGCGGGTGACGGTGTTCATGCCGGTCGCGACACCCGTCTGCTCCGGGCCGACGTTCTCGATGATCAGGTTCGCCATGGCGGCGAAGGCGAGGCCGATGCCGCTGCCGAGGAGCGCCGCCGCGAGATAGATCTCCCAGCGCTCGTCGCGCGCGAGCGCGAGCAGCACGAACGAGACGAAGCTCAGGACGCCCCCTGCGAGGAGCGGCGGCTTCGATCCGAACCACTTCTCGAAGCGTCCCGTCTGCGAGCCGACGACGAGCATCGCGAGCGTCGAGGGGACCATGAAGAGCCCGGCCTGCGTCACCGACGCGCCGAAGCCGTAACCGGCCCGCCTCGGCGTCTCGACGAACTGGGGCAGCAGGATGAACGACGAGTACATGCCGAACCCGAGCAGGAGCGCGACGGCATTCGTCGTCCACACGCCGCGGATGCGCATCATCCGCATGTCGACGAGCGGCTGCGGCGACGCGGACTCGCTGCGCACCCAGAGCACGAGGAGGACGAGGCCCGCGGCGATCACGCCGAGCGTCTTCGCCGACAGCCAGTGCCACGTCGCCGTCTCGCTGACCGCGACGAGCACGAGGGCGAGCCCTGCCGACATCAGCGCCGCGCCCGTCCAGTTGACGCGGCCGGGGACGCGCACCGGCGACTCCGGCACGAAGACGTGGATCGCGATCGTGGCGAGGACGATCGGGATCAGCGGCAGCCAGAAGAGGTAGTGGAAGGAGAGGTTGTCGACGATCGGGCCGGCGAGCACGACGCCGGCGCCGCCGCCGACGCCGAGGAGCGCGGACATGAGCCCGATCCCCGCCGCGACCCGCTCCCGCGGGAACTCGTCGCGGATGATCCCGAACGCGAGCGGGAAGATGCCGCCGGCCGCACCCTGGATCACGCGCCCAACGATCATCAGCGGCAGCCCCGAGGAGAGCGCCGACACGACCGTGCCCAGCGAGAGCAGCGCGAGCACGATCATCAACAGGCGCTCCTTGCCGTACATGTCGCCGAGCCGCCCGATCAGCGGCGTCGCCACGGACGCGCTGAGGAGATACGCAGTCAGCACCCAGCTGACGGAGTTCTCCGAGGTGTGCAGTGCGTGCTGGATGTCCGGCAGCGCCGGAGCGACGAGCGACTGGAGCAGCGAGTACGAGACACCCGCTATCCCGAGCAACGCGAAGGTGACGTTGTAGTGCTGGCGGCCCGGCTCGTGCAAGTCGGTCAGTCTGCCAACCGCGTGTTCCGCGACCCGTGCCCGTCGATCCCTGTCGGTGGACCTGGGGCCGTCAGCGCGCCATCAGCTCGTCGCTCCGCTCCCGCAGCGCCTTCGCGGCCTTCGTCGTCAGCCGGACGAGCTCCAGCCGCTCGTCCGGCCCGAGCGCGGTGAGCACGTCGCGACAGAACTCCACGCGCCGCGCCTCGACTTCGGCGGCCAGCTCTGCGCCTTTCCGGGTCAGCTCGAGCGCGATCACCCGGCGGTCGTCCGGCGACGGGTGGCGCGCGACGAGCCCGGCCGCGACGAGCCCGTCGACGAGCCGCGTCGCCGTCGTGTCGTCGAGGCCGACGCGTTCCGCGAGCTCGCCCACGCGCGCGCCCGACTCGGCCAGGACGCTGAGCGCACGGAGCTTCGTCGGGGTCAGCCCGGAGGCGGCGCCCGTGTGGAGCGAGGCCTGGAGCCGGCGGCTCGTGAGCAGGCTCCCGAGCTCGTGCCAGCTGCGCGAGAGCTCGCTCGCCTGCGCTCGAAGGCCGCGGGTCACTGCCTGCAAGATACAAGCATTAGACGATCACGGGCACTAGCGTGGCTGCGGCACGATCCGGATGTACGGGCGCGGCGACTCCCAGCCGCCCGGGTATGTCTGCTTCGCCTCCTCGTCGGACACGGACCCGGCGATGATCACGTCGTCGCCGTCCTGCCAGTTCGCCGGGGTCGCGACCTTGTGCTTCGCCGTCAGCTGGAGCGAGTCGATGACGCGGATCACCTCGTCGAAGTTGCGGCCCGTCGTCATCGGATACGCGAGCTGGAGCTTCACCTTCTTGTCCGGCCCGATCACGAAGACCGTCCGAACGGTCTGGTTGTCGGCGGGCGTGCGGTCGGCGGCGTCGCCCGACGTCGCGGCGGGCAGCATCCCGTAGAGCTTCGAGACGTTGAAGTCCGAGTCGGCGATCAGCGGGTAGTTCGGCGCGTGGCCCTGCGTCTCCTCGATGTCCTTCGCCCAGTCCGCATGCTTGTCGGCAGGATCGACCGAGAGCCCGATCACCTTCACGTCGCGGCGGTCGAACTCCGGCTTGATCTTCGCCATGTAGCCGAGCTCCGTGGTGCAGACGGGCGTGAAGTCCTTCGGGTGCGAGAAGAGGACGGCCCACGAATCGCCCATCCAGTCGTGGAAGCGGATCCGGCCCTCCGTCGTCTCGGCCTCGAAATCCGGTGCGGTCTCCCCCAGCTGCAGCATCTGTCTCCTCCTTCTTCGTGAAACCTCGTCCATCCCGGAGGCTATGCCTCGGCGACGGCCCACGTCCAACCTGCGGTCGCGGCGCGCGGAGCCGGGTGGCAGGCAGCCGCCGCGTGTGCAAGGCTGGTGCACATGAAAGGTCAGCAGAAGCCGAAGAAGCTCGCGAAGAAGGCGCCGCAGAAGACGCTCAAGGAGCAGCGCGCCGCCAAAGCCGCGAAGAAGAACGCTCGTACCTAGGAAAGGCGCCGCGACTCGACGACGCGCGAGTCGGCGAGCTCGGGCACGACGCAGCCGCCGATCGCCCAGAGGCGCCCGGCCGAGGCGAAGAGGCCGAGCGCATGCCGCGGCACCGAGAGCCGCCGGCCGAGCCGCCAGCCGCGGCCGGGCTCGTACGTCTCGAAGACGCGCCCCGAGACGGCATAGACGCGTCCGCGGGCCGCGGTGGCGCCGAGCATCGCCAGCGGCGCCGCGAGTCGCGGCCCGGTGCGCCAGCGTCGGCTCCGCGGCGAGTAGATCCAGACCGACCGCACCGGATCGCCGGCGCGGTCGAAGCCGCCGATCGACCAGAGCTCGCCGCGGAACGGCACGAGCGCCTGCGTGTGCACGGCCGCCGGCAACGGCGCGGCGGTGCGCCAGCGCCCGCCGGCCAGGACGAACACGGTTCGCACCGGCACGACGCCCCGCACGCCGCCCGCGACGTAGAGCTTCCCGTCGAGCGCCGCGGCGGCGGCGTTGTAGCGCGGCGCCGGCAGCGGCGCGCGCACCGACCACCGGCGCGTGCGCGGATCGAACGCGTAGACGCGACGCGACGTGCCGGCGCTCGTCTGCCCGCCGACCACGACGAGCTTGCCGCGAAGGGCCGCCCCTGCCGCAGCCCTCGCCTCGCCCGGCAGGTCGGGTAGGCGCGACCAGCGGTTCCGGCGCGGGTCGAACCGCTGCAGGTCGAGCACGAAGCGCCCGCTCGCCCCGACCATCCCGCCCGCGACGTACACGTCGCCGGCGATCTGCGCCGCGGCGAAGTAGCTCCTCCTGTCCGGCATCGACGCGGCGGTGTGCCACGCGGGCGGCGCGACGGCCGCGAGCACTAGAGCACCGGTCCTAGAACCCCTCGGCGATGGCGTGCGACAGCTTGCGCCGCTCGCGCTTGCGCTCGCGCATACGGCGGGGATCCGGCACCGGAACCGCTGCGAGGAGTGCCTTCGTGTAGTCGTCCTGCGGATTCGTGTACACGTCCTCGGCCTTGCCGATCTCGACGAGCTTGCCCTTGTTCATCACGGCGATGAGATCGCTCATCGTGCGGACGACGGCGAGATCGTGCGCGACGAAGAGGTATGCGAGCCCGAGGTCGCGCTGGAGGTCCTTCAACAGGTTGAGGATCTGCGCCTGGATCGAGACGTCGAGCGCCGACACCGGCTCGTCGCAGACGATCAGCCGCGGGTTGAGCGCGAGCGCGCGTGCGATGCCGATGCGCTGGCGCTGGCCGCCCGAAAACTCGTGCGGGTAGCGGTTGGTGAAGTCCGGGTTGAAGCCGACGGTCTCGAGCAGGTCGCGCACCCGGGCCTCCCGCGCGCGCCGCGTGCCCTGCCCGTGCACGAGCATGGGCTCGCCGACGATGTTGCCGACCGTCATGCGCGGATTGAGCGACGAATAGGGATCCTGGAAGACGATCTGCATCTCCTTCCGCATCTCGCGCAGGTCGCCACGGCCCATGGTCGTCAGCTCCTTGCCCATGAAGCGCACGGTCCCCGCCGTCGGCTTCAGCAACTGCAGCACGCAGTAGCCGGTCGTCGACTTGCCCGAGCCCGATTCGCCGACGAGCCCCAGCGTCTGCCCCTCACGGATCTCGAACGAGACCCCGTCGACCGCCCTGACGTAGTCCACGGTGCGCTCGATCAGGAGTCCCTTGCGGACGGGAAAGTACTTCTGCAGGTCGTCGACGCGCAGCAGCGCGCCGTCGCCGACGGCGCTCACGGCTTCGCTCCGGCCAGCGCGCCTGCGCGCTCGCTCGTCGGATGGGCGCTCCGCACGAGATGGCCCTGCCGGATCTCGCGCAGCTCGGGGACGTGCTTCGCACACTCGTCGTTCGGGTTCGCGTACGGGCAGCGCGGCGCGAAGCGGCACGCGTCCGGTAGATCGACGAGGTCGGGCGGCCGTCCGGGGATCGCCGTCAGCCGGCTCGCGCGGACGCCTTCCCCCTCGAGCTGCGGCAGCGCTCCGAGCAGCGCCTCGGTGTACGGATGCTCCGGATGATCGAAGAGCTCCTCCGCCGACGCCTGCTCGACGATCTGGCCGGCGTACATCACGGCGATGTCGTCGGCGGCCTCGGCGACGACGCCCATGTCGTGCGTGATGATGATCATGGACATCTCGTGCTCCTCGCGAAGCTCCTCGAGCAGGTCGAGGATGCCCGCCTGCACGGTGACGTCGAGCGCAGTCGTCGGCTCGTCGGCGATCAGCAGCTTCGGGTTGCACGAGAGCGCGATCGCGATCATCACGCGCTGGCGCATGCCGCCCGAGTAGCGGTGGGGATAGTCGTCGAGCCGCTGTCGCGCATTCGTGATGTGCACCTCCTCGAGAAGCTCGATCGCGCGCTTGCGAGCCGCGTCGCCGGACAGGTCGAGGTGGCGCCTCATCGTCTCGGTGATCTGCGTCCCGATCGTCAGCGTCGGGTTGAGCGACGTCATCGGATCCTGGAAGATCATTGCGATCTGCCGCCCGCGGACGTCCTCGAGCTCGTGCTCCGAAAGCGTCGTGAGCTCGCGGCCGTCGAAGCGGATCGAGCCGGTGACGATGCGCGCGGTCGACGCGAGCAGGCCCATCATCGAGAGGGCCGTCACCGACTTGCCGCAGCCGGACTCGCCGACGATGCCGAGCGTGCGGCCGCGCTCGAGCGAGAAGCTCACGCCGTCGACCGCCCGCACGTCGCCGCGTCGTGTCTTGAAGTAGGTGCGGAGGTCGTCGACCTCGAGGATGGCCATCAGCGGGAGCCCATCTACGCGGCGCCTTCCGTGCGCGGGTCGAGGGCGTCGCGGAGGCCGTCGGCGATGAAGAACGCGCTCAGGATCAGCCACGCGATCGCGACGCTCGGGATGACGATGATGTGCGGGTGCGAGAGGTACTGGGTATAGCCGTCCTGCGCGAGCGAGCCCCACGATGCGTTCGGCGGGTTGATGCCGAGGCCGAGGAAGGAGAGGAACGCCTCGCCGAGCACGACGCCCGGGAGCTCGAGGAACACGAAGACGATCACGAGCCCGAGCGTGTTCGGCAGGAGATGCCTGAAGAGGATCCGGTTCCAGCGGGCGCCGATCGCTCGCGCCGAGCGGACGTAGTCGTTCTCCTTCAGCGTGATGATCTGGCCGCGCATCACGCGCGCGGTCGTGAACCACGAGGCGACGGTGAGCGCGACGACCATCGTCCAGAAGTTGACCGTGCCGAAGATAGCGAGGGTGATGATCGCGAACGGCAGGTACGGGAGACCGTAGAGCGCGTCGAGGATGCGCATCATGCCGTTGTCGAGCCAGCCGCCGACGAAGCCGGAGATGGCGCCGTAGAGGATTCCGATCACCATGATCGCGACGGTTGCGGCGAAGCCGATTCCGATCGAGATGCGGCCGCCGAGCGCCGTGCGCAGGAAGAGGTCGCGCCCGAACTGGTCGGTGCCGAACGGGTGCGACCACGTCGGCGTGAGGTAGGAGGCGGAGAAGTCGACGTTGTTCGGGTCGTAGGGCACGATCCACGGCGTCACCACGACGTAGAGCAGCATGATCAGGAACGCCACCATCGCGATCAGCGCGCCGCGGTTGTGCGTGAAGCGGCGCAGCGCGTCGCGCCAGAGGCTCGACTGCCGGAGCGCCGCACCGGCCTCGAAGCGCAGCTCCTCCGACTCGCGCGAGACGACGGTCTCGCGAAGGCTCTCCTCTTGGGGGTTCAGCACCATCCGCTAGGTGCGCTGCTCGCGCGTGCGCGGGTCGAGGTAGCCGTAGAGGATGTCGACCACGAGGTTCGCGACGATGATCAGGATCGCGAGCAGGACGGTGATGCCCATGACCGTCGAGTAGTCGCGGCCCGACACCGAGGTCACGTAGTACCTGCCGATGCCGGGGATCGCGAAGATGTTCTCGATGATGAACGAGCCGGTCACGAGGAAGCCGAGCAGCGGGCCGGCCGCGGTGACGGCCGGGATGAGCGAGTTGCGTAGCACGTGCACCGTGACGATGCGCCGCCACCGGAGGCCCTTCGCCTTCGCCGTCCGCACGTAGTCCTGCTGGAGCGTCTCGAGCATCTGCCCTCGCACGATCCGCGCGAAGTAGGTCAACGGACCGAGGCTGAGCGCGACGACCGGAAGAACCTTCGAGCTGGCCGACCCCCAGCCGTTCGTCGGGAACCAGCCGAGCTTCGCCGCGAAGAAGTAGATGAAGAGTGTGGCGACGAGGAACGATGGAACCGCGAAGCCGAGGTTCGCGAACAGCATCAACAGATAGTCGGTGACCTTGTTTGCGCGCAGGGCGGCGAGGATGCCGAGCGGCACGCCGACGACGATCGCCAGCAGCATCGCGAGCCCGCCTAGCTCCGCCGAGATCGGGAAGTGCTCCTTGACGATCGAGTTGACGTCCTGGTTCCGGAGCACGAGCGACGGGCCGAGGTCGAGCGTCGCGACGTTCTCGACGTACTGGAAGTACTGGCGGTACCACGGCTTGTCGAGCCCGAACTTGCGGTTCAGGTTCTCGAGCACCGCCGGCGGCACGGCCCGCTCGCTCTTGCGGAACGGGCTGCCCTTGATCGCCCGCATCATCAGGAACGTCATGAAGATGACGAGGAGGATGATGGGAATCGTCCAGAGGACCCGGCGGACGACGAACTTCAGCACGAGCGGTTCGTTCCTTTTATGGGGGGATTTGAATCCGGCGGAGCGAGGTCAGACCCTGAGGTCTGACCTCGCTGTCGGCCCGCCGGGCTGCTGCGTCGGTGCTAGCCGATGCTCACCTTCGTCAGGTCGATCGCGTCCATCGGGTTCGTGTTCCAGCCGTGGACGTTGTCCGCCACCTGATAGGCGAACGTGTACCAGTAGATCGGCGCGATCGGCATGTCGCCGCCCGCACCGGTCAGCATCGTCTCGGCCTGCTTGTAGAGGCCGTACCGCTTCGCCTGGTCGGGCTCCGCGGTCGCCTGCTTCAGCAGGTTGTCGTAGTCCTTGCTGCACCAGTTGGTGTTGTTGTTGCCCGAGCCGCACTGGAAGATGCTCAGGAAGTTGATGTCGTCCGGGAAGTCGGCGATCCAGCCGTTCCGGTAGACGCCGACCGACGGATCGGGCGGCGGCCCCAGGAACTTCAGGAACTGCGGCCAGTCCTGCTGCTTCAGCGTGACGTTCAGGCCGAGCTTCTTCCAGTTCGCCTGGATCGCGGTCGCGATCTCCTTGTGCCCCGGAGCGTTGTTGAAGATCAGGTTCACGCTCTTCACCGGGTTCGACACCTTGGCCATGTACTTATTGGCCTCGTCCATGTTCGCGGTCGGACTGAGGAAGGTGCTCCCGGAGTTGATCGTCTTCGCACCCGGGATGCCCTCGGGCGAGAACGCCGTCGCGGGCACCTGGCCCGTCTGCGTGATGTGGTCGACGATCGCCTTGCGGTCGATCGCGAGCGCCATCGCCTTGCGCTGGTTCACGTCCGGGATCGCCTTGACGTTGAAGCCGTAGTAGTAGATGCCGAGCGACGGGAACTGCTGGTAGGCCGGCGTGTTCTTGATCCGCGGCGTGTCCGAGGGTGGCCAGCCGGTCTCGTTCACGTCGACGTTCCCCGAGTTGAACGACTGCTCCGCGGTCGCACCCTCGGTGATGATCGTGAGGTCGACCTTGTCGAGCTTGACCCTCGACGCGTCGTACCAGTCGGGGTTCTTGACGAGCGTGAGCGAAGCGTCGTGCTTCCACGATGTCAGCTTGAACGGGCCGTCCGAGACGTTGTGCCCCGGCGCTGTCCACTTGTCGCCCCACTTGTCGACCGCGCCCTTGTTCACCGGGATGAACGAGGTGTGCGACAGCTGCTGGAGGAACCACGGCTGCGGCGACGTGAGCGTGATCTTCACGGTCGTCGCGTCCGGGGCCGTCAGGCCGACCTTGCTCTTCAGCGAGTTGCACTGCTGATTCGAGGCGCTCGGCTTGCAGCTGTTGTACTCCGACGCACCCTGGATCCCGTAGAACTGGTACGCGTAGTCCGCGCCCAGCTGCGGCGAGATCGTGCGCAGCCACGACCACACCACGTCGTCCGCCGTCACGGTTGTGCCGTCGGTCCACTTCACGTCGTCGCGCAGGTGGAGCGTGACGGTCTTGCCGGCGACGTCCCAGCTCTTCGCGAGGGCGGGCTCGGGCTTCAGGTCCGGCGCCGGGCCGAGGTAGATGATCGGCGTGTTCGTGTTCAGCACGACGAACGCCGAGGTCGTGTCCGTCGCGAGGCCCGGATCGAGCGACGGCGGCTCGCTGCCGATCGCCATCCGGAGCGTGCCGCCGGACGCGTTCGCGTTGCCGGAGGCCGACGTCGTCGTGTTGTTGCTGCTGCTGCCGCCCCCGCCGCAGCCGGCCGCCACGAAGGCGAGCGCGAGCAGTGCGACGAGGCCGAGAGACCAGCCGTGCGTGCGCTTCCGCATGCGGTGCCTCCCTGCCTTTCGGTTGTCCACTAGGCGAGTGTTGAGCGTCTGTTCGATCAGTGTTACCGGAGCGGCCGAAGCTGAATCGCCGAGGTTGTAAGGAGATTGCTCAGGTTTCGGCCGGTCTGAAGAGGAATTCTATCGGCTCGCGATCCACCTCTGCGGCGAGCGCGGCGAGCGCGGGCTCGAGCTGGCTCGGCCGCCGCGGCCCGACGACGACCGCCGAGATGCGCGGATCGGCGAGGAGCCACGCGAGCGCGAGCGCAGCCGACGTCGTTCCCTCGCGTTCGGCGAGGCGCTCGAGACCTTCGAGCGCATCGAAGATGCGATCGTCACGAAGGTGCGCATACGGGCCTGGGCGCATCGTCATCCGCGAGCCGGGCGGCGCCTCCTCGCCGCGCCGGTACTTGCCCGTGAGCCAGCCGCCGGCCAGCGGGCTGAACGGCGTGAAGCCGAGCCCGTGCTCGGCGCAGAGCGGCAGCACCTCGCGCTCGGCCGCCCGGTCGAGCAGCGAGTACGAGTTCTGGACCCAGCCGAACGCGCCGGCCGCGAGCGCCGAGCGGAGCTGCGCTCCGTCGACGTTCGAGAGGCCGTAGGCGCCGATCTTCCCCTCGCGCCGGAGCTCGTCGAGGGCGCCTGCGGTCTCGGCGATCGGCACGTCGGGATCCCACTCGTGGGTCAGGTAGAGCGGGACGCGCTCGACGCCGAGCCGGCGGAGGCTCGACTCGAGCTGGCGGCGCACGCGCTCCGGCGCGAGCCCGTGGTCTGCGCCCGCCTCCATCGGGTTGAACGTCTTCGTCGTGAGGACGAGCTCGTCGCGCACCCGGCCGCTCTTGGTGCGGAGCCAGTCCCCGATCCACGTCTCGCTTCGGCCGCCGCCGTACGCGTCGGCCGTGTCGAAGGTCGTGATGCCCGCCTCCCAGGCCGCATCCATGATCGCGAAGGCCTCGTCGCGCGTCTCGCCCTGTCCGAAGAACGCGGGCGCGGAGCCGATGCCGCCGAAGTTGCCGCAGCCGAGCACGATGCGTGTGATGCGCACGCCCGTTGCGCCCAGGTAGTCTCGCTCCATGAGCGCGACGCTACTCGACGTCAATGCCGTCCGCCGCCGCTTCTCGTCCCTCCAGGGCGACTTCGTGTTCCTCGACGCGCCCGGCGGCTCGCAGGTGCCGGACGAGGTGGGCGACGCGATCGCACGCGCGCTGCGCGAGGCGTCGGCGAACCTCGGTGCGCCGTACGAGACCGGCCGGCGGGTCGAGCAGATCCTCGGTAGCGCGCGCGCCGACGCCGGACGGTTCCTGAACTGCTCGGCCGACGACGTCGTCTTCGGCACGAACATGACGACGCTCGACTTCGTGCTCTCGCGCACTGCCTCCCGCGACTGGAAGGAGGGCGACCGGATCCTCGTCTCGCGCCTCGACCACGACGGCGGCGTCGCCCCGTGGGTCGAGCTCGCCGCCGACCGCGGCTTCGAGCTCGACTGGATCGACGTCACCGAGGATCTGCGGCTCGACCTCGACGACCTCGAGCGTAAGCTCGACGACCGCGTCCGCGTCGTCGCCTGCGTGCTCGCGTCGAACGCCGTCGGCACGATCACGGACGCGCAGCGCGTCGCGGAGCTCGCGCGCGCCGCGGGGGCGCTGTCGTGGATCGACGCCGTGCACTACGCCGCACATGAGACGGTCGACGTGCAGGCGCTCGGCTGCGACGTGCTCCTCTGCTCGCCGTACAAGTTCTGCGGCCCCCATCTCGGGCTCGCCTACGGGCGGCACGAGCTGCTCGAGTCCTGGCGGCCCTACAAGGCGCGGCCGGCGGGCACGACGCCGGTCGGACGCAAGTTCGAGACCGGCACCGCGCCGTACGAGCTGCTCGCCGGGTTCTCGGCGACGATCGCGTACCTCGAGTCGCTCGGCGGCATGGAGGTGCTGAAGGCGTACGAGCGGGAGCTCGCGCAACGTTTCCTCGACACGCTGCCCGACGGCGTCACGATCTACGGGCTCCAGACGATGGAAGGCCGCGTGCCGACGTTCCTGCTGAACGTCGACGGTGTCGCCGCTGCCGACGTCGCGACGACGATGGCCGACCGAGGCTACGGCGTCTGGGCACACGACAGCTGGTACTCGCTCGGCCTGCGCGAAAAGCTCCCGTACCCGCAGGATGCGGTGCGGGTCGGCTTCATCCACTACAACACGGCCGACGAGATCGACGGCTTCGTCGCCGAGCTGTCGGCGCTTCTCTAAAGCCGAGCTGTCCGCGCCGCCTGAGAACGCGCCGCCCAAGAAAAGGGGGTTACCCCCTTGTACGGCTCCGCAACGACTTCGCCACGCCCGCCGGGACCCCGAGGCGCTGGATTCCACGGTCGCCGGTCATCGCTTGCGCACGAGATTGTGACGCCATGGCGGACGGATCGCGCAATGGGGGGTACCCCCGTCTCAGGGTTGTGCCGTCTTTCAAAAATGTTCGTCACGGAGTGCGGCCTGCCAGGATCGCGGCGAGAACGGACGCGTCCACGTTGCCGCCGCTGACGATGCAGACCGTCGTTCCCTCGCGGTCTCGTGCGGCGGCGAGGGCGAGCGCGCCCGCGCCCTCGGCGACGACGCGGGCACGCGCCGCCAGCGTTCGGATCGCCTCCTCGACGTCGGCGAGCGGCACGGCGACGGCCTCGTCGACGAGCGCGCGTGCGCGGTCCCACATCGTCGGCAGGAGCGCACGCCCGCCGGCGCCGTCGACGAACGACGGCACGTAGTCGATCGCGACCGGCTCGCCCGCCGCGAGCGCGGCCGCGAGCGGCGCCGCCGTCTCCGGCTCGGCGGTGACGACGCGCACGCCGGGGCGGAGCGCCTTCACCGCGCTCGCGACGCCCGTCGTCAGGCCGCCGCCGCCCCACGGCACGATCACGGTGTCGAAGGCGGCGAGCTCCTCGCAGAGCTCGAGCCCGATCGTGCCGTTCCCGGCCATCACCGCCTCGTCCTCGACGGGATGCACGAACAGCCCGTCGACGCCCTCGTAGCGCCGCTCGACCATCGCCTGCCACCAGGCCTCGTACGACACCGGGATCACCTCGCCGCCGAGCCGCTCGACCGCGTCGAGCTTCGCCCGCGGCGCAGACTCGGGCGCGACGATCCGCGCGCGCACGCCTGCTTCGCGCGCAGCCCACGCGACACCCTGCGCCATGTTGCCCGCGCTCGCGGTCACGACGCCCGCGGCCAGCTCGTCCGCCGACGCCGCGCGGATCGCGGAGAGCGCGCCGCGGAGCTTGAACGAGCCGATCGGCTGGAGGTTCTCGAGCTTCAGCCACACGCGCTCGTCGAGCTGCACGAGCGGCGTGCGCACGACCGAGTCGCCGAGCCGTTCGCGGGCGCGGCGGATCTCCTCGAGCGGGATCAATCGGATTCTTTGGCCAGCTCGGTCAGCTCGGTGCGCACGCGCCAGAGCTCCGGGAACAGCTTGTTCTTGATCAGGCCGGCGAGCAGCTCGACGGGCGTGCCCTGCGTGCCGACGACGTCCTCGCCGATGATCCGCGCGACGACCTTGAAGTGCCGGAAGCGCCAGATGCCGACGCGCTCGTCCCATTCAGTGAGGAGCTCCGCAAGCTGGTACAGCTCCTCGTGCTCGCGGCCGCGCGTGTAGACCTCGAGCAGCGTGAGGCCGCGCGCGCGGTAGACGGCGTCGAATGCGGCGTAGAGCGGCGGCGACACACGACGGATCTGGCGGAAGCCCGGTGAGTCGAAGCCCGAGCCGTGGCCCAGCACGCGGCGAACCTCCTGGTACTCCCACGGCGACATCTGCTCGAGGTGCTCCAGAAACCCCTCGACGTACTTGACCGCGTGGCAGGCGCGCCGCAGCAGCCGGTTCGCGGCCGCGAGGTCGCCCGCGACGACGAGCCGCGTCGCCTCCTCGACCTCGACCCACGCGTGCTTGAGCCAGAGCTCGGACGACTGATGCACGGTCTGGAAGAGCAGCTCGTCGCGGTGCACCCACTCGTCGGCGCCCTTCTGCAGCGCGAGCAGCTCGTCGGTCCGGAGATACCGTTCGTAGTCGCTGCCGCCGGGCCCGTCGAGGATCGGGGCGAACTCGTCCGTTTCGGTGGCCACGGTCTCGACCCTACCGCTCGTCGCCGGAGAAGATCCGCATCGGCAGGTCGGCGAGCGGCACGCCGCCGCCGTCCGTGACGAGCCACGTGTCCTGCATGTAGAGACACGCCTCGCCGTCGGCCGAGATCGCGTGCGGATGCATCGAGAGCACCATTCCCGCCTGGAGCTCGGTCTCGTCGTGCTCGCCGATCTTCGGGAACTCGATCATCGTCATCCCGATCGAATGGCCGGTGACGTGGCCGAGGTGGAAGCCGCGGTCGAGGAAGCCCTTCGCGACCGCACGGTGGGCGTCGCGGGCGGTGCCGCCGGCCCGCAGCGCCGCCGGCGCGGCGGCGTAGTACTCCTCGTAGGCCTCGAGCATCCGCTTCGTGTCGTCGCTCGGCTCGCCGGGGCAGATCGCACGCGACACCTCGACCCAGTGCCCACCGGGCCCCGCCACCTCGAGCGACGGGAGCACGCAGTCGGTCGCGGCGAACCGCCGCGACCCGGCGATCTTGAACTCGGGCCGCGCGGAGCCGCCCGGGCCGTCGAGCACCATGTCCATCGTCCAGCGGCCGCAACCCTGCGAGACGAAGTACTCCTCGCACGGCGCCAGCACCTCACGCTCCGTCTTCCCGGGCGCGAAGTGCTCGAGGAAGATCCAGAAGCCCTCGGTGTTGATGCGCACCGAGTCGCGCACCGAGGCGAGCTCGAGCTCCGACTTGACCATGCGCGCGTGGTCGAACGCGACGTCCCACCCGACGAGCTCCGCGGCGCCGCCGAGTGCCGAGTGGTCGCGCACCGTCATCACGTAGTCCATGCCGTAGACGCCGACACGCTTGCCCCGCACGCGGTCGGCGAGCCATTCGCCGGGGCGGTCGACGAACTCCTGCGCGTCGATCCACGTCGTGCCGTGCTCGCCGACATAGCGCGCCTCGCTCGGGAAGACGATTGCCGGCTCACCGTCCACCGGCAGCAGGACGTACGCATAGCGATGCACGATCACGAAGCCGCTCAGGTACGTGACGGCGCCTTCGAAGCCCGTGTACTCGTTGCCGCACACGATCACGGCGTCGAGGCCGTCACGTGCGGCCGCTTCGCGGATGAGCCGGTAGCGTCGCTCGATCTCCGCCTGCGGAAGTCCGGTGTAGCTCGGCTCGCTCACGGCCCGCTCGTTCACTGCTGCCACGAATCCTCAACCCCTTTCACGAGTGCCCAGATCGCATCGTTCAGCGGCGTCGGCACCCCGTGCTCGCGCCCGAACCGGACGATACCGCCGTTCAGATAGTCGATCTCGGTCGGCCGCCGCGCCTCGACGTCCTGGAGCATCGAGGCCTTGTGGTCGTAGGCGACCTCGGGCTTCGCCGCATGGTCGATCAGCGCCTCGGGATCGGCGTCCAGCACGATCCCCTGCGCCGCCGCGACGGCCTTCCCCTCGTCGACGAGCCCGGAGACGAGCGCGCGCAGGTCGGGCCGCTCGCACACGCGCCCGTGCGTCAGACCCGTGAGCGCGCCGATCGGGTTCGTCGACGCGTTGAAGATCACCTTGCGCCACTGCGGGCCGCGTGCATCCTGCACCGCCGCCGTGGGCATGCCCGCACGGGTGCAGGCCTCGGCGAGTCGCGCGACCTCCTCGTACGGAGTGTCGCCGTACGGCCCGAGCGTGGTGTCGCCCTTGACGTCCCATTGCGCGTGGCCGGGCTCGACGATCTTCCCGGCCGGGAACGTCGTGCCGCGGATGACGCGCTCGACGTGCGCCGCGATCGTCTCCTCGTTCCCGAGGCCGTTCTGCACGGTCGCGACGCATCCGCCGGCAAACGCGTGCGCCGTCGCGGCGATCGCGGCGCCGGTGTGCATGGCCTTGGTGGCAACGATCCCGAAGTCGCACGCCGGCAGCTCGGCCGCGTCGGCGGTCGCCCGCACCCGGCCGACGACGTCGCCGGCCCCGGACAGCCGCAGCCCGTGTGCGTTGATCGCGTCGACGTGCGGCCGCGACGCGTCGAACGCCCAGACCTCGACGTCGTCGAGCTGCGCGAGGTTCGCGGCGAAGAGAGACCCGACGGCGCCGCAGCCGACGATTGCGATTCTCATGAGTAGCTTGCCTCCTTGGCCTTGACGAGCCGGTAGAGCGCGGTGTGAAGCGGCACGGGAACGCCGTATTGCTCGGCCTCGCGTACGAGTGCGCCGGTGATCGACTCGATCTCCGTCGGCCTGTGCGCCTGCACGTCCTCGAGCATCGACGGACGGTGCGCATGGCCGCGTCGGGTCGCGAGCACGTTCATCTCCCAGGGGTCCTCGCCGAGCACGACGCCGGCAGCGTGCGCGGCGGCCTTGCCCTCGTCGACGAGCGCGTGCACGAGCGCGCCGAGCCGTCCTTCCGCGAAGTGCGCGTCGTGCGGGAGACCGGTGAGCGCAGCGACGGCGTTCACGGTCGCGTTGAAGATCAGCTTCGACCATTGCGCGGGCCTGAGGTCGTCGAACGCCTCCGCCTTCAGGCCCGCCGACTCGATCAGGTCTGCGACGGCCCGCGCATCCGCGGGGGTCGTGTCGCGATACGGCCCGATCCACGTCGCGGTATCGAGGATGTACTCGACGTGCGTGTCGCCGTGCCTCGTCCCGCTCATGAACGTGACGGCGGAGAGAAG
>Ga0207657_10003033_pt1 | contig 17983 bp, 10 predicted proteins | sample KBSC33metaG_FD_184316 | JGI IMG/M metagenome (GOLD analysis project Ga0207657, IMG submission 184316) | Corn rhizosphere microbial communities from Kellogg Biological Station, Michigan, USA - KBS C3-3 metaG (SPAdes) (version 2) | ecosystem: Host-associated > Plants > Roots > Rhizosphere > Soil ... | reverse complement strand
GCGAACGCGTGACACTGAAGCGCTGGCAGGACGAAGGCCTCTACGCGCAATTGCGTGCGCGCGTGCAGGCACGGCCCTCGTTCGTCCTGCACGACGGCCCGCCGTATGCGAACGGCGCGATCCACCTCGGGCATGCGGTCAACAAGGTGCTCAAGGACGCGGTGGTGAAGTCGAAGCTGCTCGCCGGCTTCGACGCGCCCTACGTGCCGGGCTGGGATTGCCACGGCCTGCCGATCGAGATCGCCATCGAGAAGAAATGGGGCAAGGTCGGCGACAAACTCGACGCCGCCCAGTTCCGCGCGAAATGTCGCGAATACGCCAACGCGCAGATCGACCTGCAGCGCGCGGATTTCCAGCGACTGGGCGTCATCGGCGACTGGGCCAATCCCTATCGCACGATGGATTTCAGCTACGAAGCCGACATGTTGCGCGCGCTGGCGAAGATCATCGAACGCGGTCATCTCGCGCGCGGCGTCAAGCCGGTGCACTGGTGTTTCGACTGCGGTTCCGCGCTGGCCGAGGCGGAGATCGAATACCAGGACAAGCGATCGCCCGCGATCGACGTGGCCTACCAGGCGCGGCAGCCGCAGGCGCTGGCATCGGCATTCGGGCTTGCGTTGCCTGATGGCGTCGATCTTGCCGTGCCGATCTGGACCACGACGCCGTGGACGCTGCCTGCGAGCCTGGCGGTCACGCTCGGCCCGGAACTGGCCTACGTGCTGGTCGAAGGTCCGATGCGCAACGGCGGCCGCCAGTGGCTGGTGCTTGCCGAGGATCTCGCCGCGCGCGCGTTGCAGCGTTACGGGGTGGACGACGTCGTCATCCACGGGCGCGCGCAGGGCACGGAACTCGAAGGCCAGCGCCTGCAGCATCCGTTCTATGCCGACCGCGAAATCCCCTTGCTCCTCGGCGACCACGTGTCCGCGGAGGAGGGCACCGGCGCCGTGCATACCGCGCCGGGCCATGGCCAGGAAGACTTCGTCGTCGGCCAGCGCTACGGTCTGGTCGAGCAGTACAGTGCCGCCCAACTCAATCCGGTCGACGGACGTGGCGTCTACCTGCCATCGACGCCGCCGATCGGCGACCACGTACTTGCCGGCACCCACATCTGGAAGGCCAACGACGCGATCGTCGAAGGCCTCAAGGAAAACGGGTCGCTGCTGGCGCATTCGACGATCACCCACAGCTATCCGCATTGCTGGCGCCACCGCACGCCGGTTGCATTCCGCGCCACGCCGCAGTGGTTCATCTCGATGGAGCAGGAAGGACTGCGTCGCGACGCGCTCGCTGCCGTCGCCAAGGTCGGCTGGATCCCGGAGTGGGGCGAAGCCCGCATCTACGGCATGGTCGAAGGCCGTCCCGACTGGTGCATCTCGCGCCAGCGCACCTGGGGCGTGCCGATCGCGCTGTTCTTCGATCGCGAAACCGGCGAGCCGCATCCGCGCACGCCGGAACTAATGCGCCAGGCGGCTGACCTGGTCGAACGCGATGGCGTCGACGCCTGGTACGCGCTGGATCCGGCAACGCTGCTCGGCGACGAAGCGTCACGCTACGAGAAGGTCACCGACATCCTCGATGTCTGGTTCGACTCGGGCGTGACCCACGCCTGCGTGCTCGCGCGGCGTCCGCAGGATGGCCTGCACAAGCCCGCCGACTTGTACCTGGAAGGCTCCGACCAGCATCGCGGCTGGTTCCAGTCTTCGCTGCTGACCGGCGTGGCGATGGACGGCGTCGCGCCCTACCTCAACTGCCTCACGCACGGTTTCACCGTCGACGCGCAGGGCCGCAAGATGTCCAAGTCGCTCGGCAACGGCATCGAACCGCAGGACATCATCGGCAAGCTCGGTGCCGACATCCTGCGCCTGTGGATCCTGTCGACCGACTATCGCAACGAGATGTCGCTGTCCGACGAGATCCTCAAGCGCACCGCCGACGCCTATCGCCGCATCCGCAACACCGCGCGCTTCCTGCTCGGCAACCTGCACGGATTCGATCCGTCGAAGCACCTCGTCGCCGATGCGAACATGGTCGCGCTCGACCGCTGGATCGTGCACCGTGCCCACGCACTGCAGCAGCGCATCGCCGACGCCTATGCGCGCTACGACTTCGCCGAGGTCGTGCATGCGATCTCCAACTTCTGCAGCAATGACCTCGGTGCGCTTTATCTGGATGTCACCAAGGATCGCCTGTACACCATGGGCGAGGACTCGCCGGGACGCCGCTCGGCGCAGACGGCGATGTACCGGATCAGCGAAGCATTCGTGCGCTGGATCGCGCCGATCCTCGGCTTCACCGCCGATGAGATGTGGCGTCACCTCCCGGCCGGAACCGGGCAGGGCGCGCGCGAAGGCAACGTGCTGTTCGCCACCTGGTACGACGGCCTGTCGCCGTTGGGCGCGGACGCGGGTCTGTCGGTGGAGGATTTCGACCGGCTGGTCGCACTGCGCGACCAGGTCGCCAAGGTGCTCGAGCCGATGCGCGCGGACGGCCTGATCGGCGCGGCGCTGGATGCCGAGATCGGACTGCGTTGTGGCGTCGCCGACCAGAACTGGTTGTCGCCCCTGGTCGACGAACTGCGTTTCCTGCTGATCAGCGGCGACGTGACGCTGGTGGCCGACGAGGCCGCACGCGACATCGGCGTTGCGGCGGTGGCGACCGACAAGCCCAAATGCGTGCGCTGCTGGCAGCGCCGCGCCGATGTCGGCACCCATGAGGGACACGAGGAAATCTGCGGACGATGCGTTTCCAACGTCGAAGGGCCGGGCGAAACGCGGAGGTGGTTCTGATGGCGCGACCCAATGCATTGCCGTGGCTCGGCCTGTCCGCGCTGGTCATCGTCCTGGACCAGCTCAGCAAGGCCTGGGTGCTCGCGTCGCTGCCGGAATTCCAGCCCGTGCCGGTGATCGATGGCTTCTGGAACTGGTTCCGCACCTACAACACCGGCGCGGCGTTCAGTTTCCTCAGCGATGCGGGCGGCTGGCAGAAATACCTGTTCGTCGTCCTTGCCGTCGTCATCAGCGCCGTGCTGGCGCGGACGCTGTCGCGGATGCCGCGCGACGAATGGAAGACGGCGCTGCCATTCGCGCTGGTCATCGGCGGCGCGCTGGGCAATGTCATCGACCGGCTGCTGCACGGCCACGTGGTCGATTTCATCCAGTGGTACTGGCGTGGCCACTACTGGCCGGCGTTCAACATCGCCGATTCGGCGATCGTCGGCGGCGCGATCGGCATCGCGCTGTTCGGGTTGCTGCAAGGAAACCCGGCGAAAAAGCCGGGATAATCCACGCATGGACATCGTCCTCGCCAATCCCCGTGGTTTCTGTGCCGGCGTCGACCGCGCGATCGAGATCGTCAACCGCGCGCTCGAGACCCTGGGTGCGCCGATCTACGTGCGCCACGAAGTCGTGCACAACCGCTATGTCGTCGACGACCTCAAGCAGCGCGGCGCGATCTTCGTCGAGGAACTCGACGAGGTTCCCGATGGCGCGACGGTGATCTTCAGCGCGCATGGCGTCTCGCAGGCCGTGCGCGGCGTGGCGGAAGCGCGCGGGCTGAAGGTGTTCGACGCGACCTGTCCGCTGGTGACCAAGGTGCACCTGGAAGTCGCGCGCCAATGCCGCGCCGGCCGCGACATGGTCCTCGTCGGACATGCCGGCCATCCGGAAGTCGAAGGAACGATGGGCCAGTGGCGCACCGGTGACGGCGCCGGCAGGATCTACCTGGTCGAGAACCTCGAAGACATCGCGACGCTGGTCGTCGACCAGCCCGGCAACCTTGCCTACACCACGCAGACGACGCTGTCCGTCGACGACACCCGCGGCATCATCGCGGCGCTGCGCGAGCGCTTTCCCGCCATCCAGGGGCCGCGCAACGACGACATCTGCTATGCGACGCAGAACCGGCAGGACGCGGTCCGCGAGCTCGCGCAGGGCTGCGACCTGGTCCTGGTCGTCGGCTCGCCCAACAGCTCGAATTCCAACCGCCTGCGCGAATTGGCCGAGCGCGAGGGCGTCGAGGCCCACCTGATCGACGGTGCGGACGAGATCGATCCGCGCTGGGTGCAGGGCAGGCGCCAGGTCGGCGTCAGCGCCGGCGCATCGGCCCCAGAGGTGCTGGTGCGCGGCGTCATCGAGCGGCTGCAGGCGCTCGGCGCCGGGACCGTGCGCGAACTCTCCGGCAAGCCGGAGGACATGGTTTTCGCGCTGCCCCGGGAGCTGCGCGTGCAGCTGGTCGACTGATCCCGCGTTGACCGCGCCCCGCCGCCTACCTAAACTTCGCGTCCCCGCCGGAATAGCTCAGTTGGTAGAGCGGCGCATTCGTAATGCGTAGGTCGTAGGTTCGATTCCTATTTCCGGCACCACTTCTTCCATTTCGCCGCCGCCTGCCATGCCGGGCGCCGGATGTTGCATGGGGCCCGCTCGCGCGGGCCTTTTCTTTACGGACGGTGCTTCGCCCGCGCGTGCTGGTTAGACTGGCGCGATGATCAATCGCGTGCTTGTCGTCTGTGTCGGCAACATCTGTCGCAGTCCCACCGCCGAATGGCTGCTGCGACATCGCCTCAAGCGCGATGGCGTCACCATCGAATCCGCCGGCCTGGCGGCGCTGGTGGGCAATCCCATCGATCCGATGGCCGAATCCGTGCTGCTCGAGCACGGCGTCTCGGCGTCGGCGCACAGCGCCCGGCAGATATCGCCGGAGATGATCAACGCCGCCGACATCGTGCTGGTGATGGACAAGCGGCACATGTCGGCCGTCCATGCACAGGTTCCGCACGCGCGTGGAAAAACTTTCCTCCTCGGCCGCTGGCAGAACGAAGCCGCCGTGCCTGATCCATACGGAAAACCACGTGCCGTGTTCGAGCAGGCCTTCACGATGATCGACACGGCCGTCAACAGCTGGCTTTCACGTTTTTAGCGGGCGGTTGCGGCAACGCCCCTCATTCTCCCTGTTCATGTTGCGTGACCAAAGTCCCGCTGAACAGGTGACCCGCGTCTTCATCCTTTCATCAAGTCACGGCCTCTAGCCTCGTCCGCACTTCCTCGGCCACGTGACCCATCCGGTCACGCGCCAATTCAGCTGGGAGGCACGGTTCCCGCGTTCACGCCCAGCGTGCACGGGGAAGTGACGAAAATGAATGCGGTTGCAAGAGGGCGCACATGGATGATGCAAAACTGGTAGCCGCGAGTGCGATCGCGTTGGCGGTGACGCTGTTCTCGATCTTCTCGATGCGCCCGATCGCGCGGCGCCTGGGGCTGGTCGACCGGCCAGATGCGCGCAAGCGGCACCGCGGCCGCGTGCCGCTGATCGGCGGGCTGTGCTTCTTCCTCGGCACGATCGCCGGACTGCTGTACCTGGGCTACATCGACCGGTTCGTCGCCGGCCTGCTGGTGCCTTGCGCCTTGATCGTCATGACCGGCGCGGTCGATGACCTGCACAACCTCAGCGTCCGCTCACGGCTGGTGATCCAGACCTGCGCCGCCGGACTGGTGATCGCGGCCACCGGCGTGTACCTCGACGATACGGGTCATGTCTTCGGCGGCGGCCTGCACCTGGGCCTGGCCGGCATTCCGATCACCATCGTCGCCGTCATCGGCCTGATCAACGCCTTCAACATGCTCGACGGCATCGACGGCCTGGCGGCAAGCCTGGCGATGGTCAGCATCGGCGCGATCATGCTGTTTTCCGGCGCGGGACTGCCGACGCTCGGCGTGATGCTGCTGCTGCAGGTGCTGTTCGCATCGTTGGTGCCCTACCTGTTCGTCAACCTCGGCTGGCCCGACGGACGAAAGGTTTTCATGGGCGACGCCGGCAGCACGCTCATCGGCTTCCTGCTGGGTTGGAGCCTGATCTTCCTCAGCCACACGGGCGTGCAGCGGCTGCAGCCGGTCGACGCGCTGTGGTGCGTCGCATTGCCGGTGATGGACACGCTGGCCGTGATGTTCCGGCGCATGCGCAAGCGGCTGTCTCCGTTCAAGCCTGACCGCCAGCACCTGCACCACCTGCTGCAGGACACCGGCTGTTCGGCGCGCACGACGCTGGCCGCGATCGTGACCGCTGGCGGCGTGTTGTCGCTCACGGGTTACGCGCTGCGCGACGCGCCGGAGATCCTCAGCGGCGGCGTCTTCGTCGCGCTGCTCGTCGCCTACGTGCTGTATTTCCAGTACGCGCTCGAATGGCTGTGCAGTGCGATCCGCAGCGACGATGCGCAGTCGCCCGCGCGCACGACCGAGGCAGCGCCGCTGGCCGAAGTCCCGCAGCATGCCGCGATCCGCGCGCTGTGCGTGATGGCGACGCCCTCCGACGCGATCCGCATCGCGCCGATCGCACGCGAGCTTTCGCGCGATTCGCGCTTCGACGCCAAGGTGTGCGTGGCCGCGCAGCGCGACCAGACGCCCGTGCAGGTGCTGAGCCTGTTCGACATGCAGCCGGACATGCAGTTGCGCGTGATCGCGCGCCCGGGCCAGCCGGAGGACATCACCTCGATGACGCTGGGCGGGATGAAGCGCGTCCTGCGCGACTTCAAGCCGGACGTGGTGGTGATCCCGAGCGACGCCTCGGCGACCCTGGCCACGACGCTCGCCGCGTTCTACCAGCAGATTCCGGTCGTCTGCATCGAGTCGGACGGCGCGCAGGGATCGGGGCGGGCCGCGGGCCACGCCGGCCACAGGATCGCGTCGGAGCTGGCTTCGCTGCATTTCACGCCCAGCGAATCCGCGCGCGAACAGTTGCGCGAAGACGGGGTTCCGGCCGATCGCATCGTCGTCAGCGGCAATCCTGCGATGGGCACGCTGCGCACCGCGGTCGAACGCATCCGCCACGACGCGATCCTCAGCCGCGACCTGGCGCAGTGCTTTGCGTTCCTGCGCAGTGGCAGCCCGCTGCTGCTGGTCGCCGACGGCGAAAGCATGCACTTCAACGGTGCCGATCCCTTCGACGTCGAGCCGGCCTCGCATGCCTCCCAGGCGCGCCATGGCGCGGCGGTGACCAGCTTTGCATTCGAGCCGGTCTGCCGCGCCTTGCGCAAGATCGCGATGCGGCGCCCGGACGTGGACATCGTCTATCCGCTCAACCATCCGGCCAGCGCGCGCATCGACGCGCTGCTGCGCGCCTGTCCCAACATCCACCTGGTCTCGCCGACCGATTACCTGAGCTTCGCCTACCTGCTGCACAACGCGACGGTGGTGCTGTCAGACGCAAGCGAACTGGCATCGGAAATGACGGCGATGGGCAAGCGCGTCCTGCTGATGAACGACGGCACCTCGACGGCGACGACGCCGCGCACGGCGCTGCACGAACAGGCGATCGCCGCCGGCGTGCTGGGGCTGCTCAACCTGCGTTCCTCCGAGTCGCCCATCGAAGCGGCGGTGGAGCGCGGCCGTGACACTTGCGAACGGATCGTGGATGCACTGGCCGGTTTCGCCAGCCACGCCGGCCTGTCCGCGCGCCCACGCCCGACACCGGCGCCTGCGCTCGCGGCCATGGTGGAAGCGCTGCGGGAGGCGTCCTGATTCCAGCCCTGCGCGGCGCCTGCGCCACGCGGAGCCGTACACGCGGTCTTGAAGACGTTTGCTGAACGCTTGTCCCTTTCCCTTCCCGGTATTCCTGATGGCTACGCACCTTGCAAACAAGATGGCGACGTACGCACCCTCGGTGCGTGACAACGAGATCGACCTGCGATCCCTGCTCGCGACGCTCGGTGAGCACAAGCGCCTGATCCTGCTGGGCACCGCGGTGTTCCTCGCGCTGAGCGTGCTGTATGTCGTGCTGGCGACTCCCGAGTACGAAGCCAATGCTGTCGTGCAGGTCGAGAAGAAGACTCCGCTGGTTCCGGGCATCGGCGCCAACGCCGAAGCGCCATCGCAATCCGACGATGCCGCCGCGTCGACCGAGATCCAGTTGCTGACTTCGCGCCAGGTGTTGGGCGAGGCGTTGAGCGATCTCGGCCTGGACGTCAAGATCGAGCCCGCGCATTTCCCGGTGTTCGGCAACTTCATCGCGCGCCAGTTCCAGCCCAGCCAGCCGGGCGATGTCGCATCGCCGTGGTTCGGGCTCGACCGCTACGGCTGGGGCGGCGAGAAGCTCCAGTTCGCGCGCCTGGATGTCCCCGACGAACTGACCGACGTGCCGATGGAGCTGGTGGCCGGCAGCAACGGCAACTACGCCTTGTACGACGGCGACGGCAACCGCCTGCTCGATGGGCACGTCGGCGAAGTCGCCAGCAACAACGGCATCACTTCGCTGGTGCGCGACCTGCGCGCCAATCCGGGCATGCACTTCAAGGTGACCCGGTTGAACTCGCTGGTGATCCTCGACCAGATGAAGGACGACATCACCGCGGTGGAGCAGGGCAGGGATTCGGGCGTCATCGCGCTGCGCTATTCCAACGCGGACCCGATCCTCGCCAAGCGCGTGCTGGAGAACATCAGCAACACCTACGTGCACCAGAACGTCGCGCGCAATTCGGCCGAGGCCGCCAAGCGGCTGACGTTCGTCAAGGCGCAGTTGCCCAAGGTCCGCCAGGAACTGGAGAAGGCGCAGAACGCGCTGACCCAGTTCCAGAGCCAGACGCAGACGCTCGACGTCGGGGTGCAGAACAAGGCGCTGCTCGACCAGAGCGTCGCGCTGGAGACGAACATCCAGCAGCTGCGCATGCAGCAGTCCGAACTGGCCAGCAAGTTCACGCCGCAGCATCCGGCATACAAGGCGCTGCTCGGGCAGATCGCGCAGTTCGAAGCGCAGAAGGGCGCGATCCAGAACCAGATCAAGCAGCTGCCGACGACCCAGCAGGGCCTGTTCTGGCGCAGCCGCGACGTCGAGGTCACCAACCAGACCTACGCCAACCTGCTCGACCAGGCCCAGCAGCTCGACATCGCGCGTGCCGGCGCGGTCGGCAACGTCCGCGTGATCGATGCCTCCGCGGTGAACCTCGACAGCCCGACCTGGCCCAAGCCCATTCCGACGATCATCGGCGGCACGCTGCTCGGCGCATTGCTGATGGTGGCTTTCGTCCTGCTGCAGCAGATGCTGCGCCGGGGCGTCGAGGATCCGGTCGACATCGAGCTGCTCGGCCTGCCGGTGTACGCGTCGATCCCCTACAGCGAGCGTGGCCGCGAGCTCGGCAACAACACCGCGCGCATCGGCCATTCCGGCCACCAGCGCCTGCTTGCGCTGAAAGCGCCGACCGACCTTGCGATGGAGGCGCTGCGCAGCCTGCGCACCAGCCTGCATTTCGCCCGGTTCAAGACCAAGAACAACATGCTGATGATCACGGCGCCAAGTCCGGGCGTGGGCAAGACCTTCGTCTGCGCCAACCTCGCGGTGACGATGGCGCAGGCCGGCCAGCGCGTCCTGCTGATCGATGCCGACATGCGTCGCGGCACGCTGCACCATGCGATGGGCACGCGTTCGGAAGGTGGCCTGTCCGAGTTGATCTCCGGGCAGATCCCGCTGGAGACGGCATTGCGTCGCGTCGCCGGCGCCGAGAACCTGTCGTTCATCTCGCGCGGCGACGTCCCGCCGAATCCGTCGGAACTGCTGATGCATCCGAATTTCGGCGAACTGCTCGAGCAGCTGGCGCCGCTCTATGACATCGTCGTGATCGACACGCCGCCGGTGCTCGCGGTGACCGACGCCGCGGTGATCGGCCACCAGGCCGGGACCTGCCTGATGGTGGTGCGCTTCGGCCTGAACCAGCAGCGCGAGATCGCACTCGCAAAGCAGCGGCTGGAGCAGAACGGCGTCGAGATCAAGGGCGCGATCTTCAACGGCGTGCAGAAGCGCAACGCCGGCCGTTATGCGTACAGCTACTACGAATATCTGCCCGCGAAGGGAACCGCGGCGTAACACGAGATGGACGCGGTCAGCATTGACGCGGTGGGCGCGGATGCGGTCGATGTCGCGCACGGCAGGGGGTGCAGGACAGTGCAGATCAACATGTCGCCTTATCTGGGCAGGCCGGATTTTTCCGGCCTGGGCAAGCGCACCGGGCCGCGCCGCATCGACCTGGTGTCGGTCGCGGACCTGCTGCGCAATTCGGTGGTTTACGCACCGCATTCGAGCCTTCAGGACATCAAGCTCGTGCCATACGGGTTCTCGCCGGACCATGACATGGCCGACAGCCCGCAGTTCCGCTTCGAGTTCAGGCATGCGGAAAAGGGCGGGGAGTTCGACGGCAAGGAGAAGGATTGGGTCGGCACCTACCACCGCCTGCTGTGCGATGCGATCAGCCGCTCCTGCGCCGACATGCGCGCGCCGTGGCTGCTGCAGAGCGGCGGCAAGGATTCGACCACGCTCGCGATCGCGATCGCCGAGGCGCGACCGGACACGACCTGCATCACCTACCTGGGTGGGCGCGAGGAGAACGAAGTCGCCTCGGCACGCTTCGTCGCGCAGACGCTCGGGCTGCGGCATGAACAACTGGTCTGCGATCCGGGCCGCGCCTACGACCGCTACCTCGACATCGTCGGCCGCATGCCGTTGCTGTGCGCGGATTTCGCGGTGCTTTCCTATGTCGACCTCGCCACGGAGATTGCCGACCGCGGTGGCGACGGCGTCATCGACGGCCTGGGCTCGGACACCTATTTCGGCGCGCCGGTCAAGCTCAAGCAGCGCCTGCTGTTCTGGCTGGCGCGCGGTTTCAAGCTGCCGCCATTCGTCTTCGAATTGCCGTGGATCGGCACCAGTTTCCAGTTGTGCTACGCGCTGTCGACGCTGCAGATGGATCCGGTGGAGCGCGTGTTCCCGGGTTCGCGCTTCTCCGATGCGGAAGTGGACGAGTTGTTCGGTCGCCCGATCGCGCATCTCTCGCGCGAGCGGCTGTCGCTGTTCAAGGGCGAACTGTCGTCGGCGACGAGCCTGGATGAATGGCGCGACATCTCGCTGTCGATCGCGGGCGCCGCGGGCGGGTTCGCCAAGGGCCTGTACACGGCCGACGCACTGTCGCTTCAGGCGGCGTTTCCGTTCTGCGACCGGCCGCTGCGCGAATGGATCTACCGGCAGATTCCGACCAGCAAGATGATCGACCCCGTGTCGAAGATCAACAAGGTGCTGGTGCGCAACCACATCGCGACGCGCTTCGAAGCGCTGCCGTACGTGGCCAAGAAAGGCAGCTTCCGCTTCGACCTGTGCGGACTGGCGCTGCAGCGCTTCGACCAGGTGCACGCCTACGCGCGGCAGTCGGCCGACGTGCTGCCGGGGGCCGCGCGCTGGCTGGAGCGCAACCGGCGCCTGCTCGGGAACAAATACCACGCATCCAAGTTCTATCTTCTCGCGATCGTCCTGCCATGGATCTGCGAACAGGAAAAAAAGGCGAACCGCACATGAAGCAACAACTCGACGCTGGGCTTGGCGCAGTCGCGACACTCCCCGCCATCGACTCGGCCCCAGACAAGAAGACGCCGCCGGCCCACCCGGGCCTTCGTCCCGCCCAACCCATCGATCCAGGATCGATCATCGACATGTCGAGCACCGGCAATGCCATGCAGATCACGATGTCGCCGTACTACGGCAAGCCGGATTTCTCCGGCCTTGGCCACGGCAACAAGCGTGACGGAATCGATCCGGTGTCCGTCGCGGACATCCTGCGCAATGCGTTCGTGTATCCGCCGCACTCGATCTACCAGGGCGTCAAGCTGGCCACGTTCGGGTTCTTCCCGCATCACGACATGCAGGCGGCCCCGGAATTCCGCTACCGTTTCCGCGATTCCGGCAAGACGGTCCGCTCGGACAAGGATGTCACCGAACTCGTCGACACCTGGCACCGGTTGCTGTGCGACGCGGTGACGCGCTCCTGCGCGGAGATCCGCAGGCCATGGCTGTTGCAGAGCGGCGGCAAGGATTCGACGACACTCGCGATCGCCATCGCGGAGAGCCGCCCGGAGACGACCTGCATCACGTATCTCGGCGGGCGAGAGGAGAACGAGATCGAATCGGCGCAGTACGTCGCCAGGACGCTGGGGCTGCGCCACGAACATCTCGTCTGCAACCCGGGCCGCGCCTACGATCGCTATGTCGCCATCGCCAACCGCATGCCGCTGCTCACGGCGGACTTCGCCCTGCTGTCCTACGCCGACCTCGCGACCGAGGTGGCGGGACGTGGCGGCGATGGCGTGATCGACGGCATGGGTTCGGACAGCTATTTCGGCGCGCCGGCGCAGACCAAGAAGCGTTTCCTGTACTGGCTTGCGCAGGGACTGCGGCTGCCGCCGGGCGTGGTGGAGTTGCCCGTCGTGGGCGGGAACTTCGCGCTGTGCTACCTGCTGGGCACGCTGCAGATGGATTCGATCGAGCGCATCTTCCCCGGCTCGCGCTTTTCCGATGCCGAGGTCGACGAGCTGTTCGGGATGCCGATCGCCAAGTCGTCGCGCGACCGCCTGGAGCCGTTCAAGGCCGAGATCGCCTCGGCGATCAACCACGACGAGCTGCGGGTGATTTCCATGTCGATCTCCGGCGCCGCAGCGGGCTTCGCCAAGGGCCTGTACACCACGGAAGCGCTGTCGATGCACGCGGCGTATCCGTTCTGCGACCACACGCTGCGCGAATGGGTCTACAACGAAGTGCCCGTCAGCCAGATGGTCGATCCCGTCGCCAAGGTCAACAAGGTGCTGGTGCGCGCGCACATCGCCGAGAAATTCGGGCCGCTGCCGTACGTGGAGAAGAAGGGCAGCTTCCGCTTCGATGTGTGCGGGCTTGCGCAGCAGCGTTTCGACCAGGTCCATGCGTACGCCGAAGAGGCCAAGCACCTGCTGCCCGGCGCGGTCGGCTGGCTGGACCGCAACCGCTCGCGCATGGGCAACAAGTACCACGCGTCGAAGTTCTACCTGCTCGCCATCGTCCTGCCGTGGGTGATCCAGCGGCCGGACGTGGTGGCCGCTGCTTGACGATCCGCGCTCCAGCACCGGCGGTCGACCATCGCCGGCGACTGCTGGTCGCCGCTGCGATGGCCTGGCCGCTGGCCGCGCTTCCGGTCGCTTCGCCTTTCGCGGCCGTGCCGGGCAGCACGTCCGCGCCGTCGCGCCAGCGCGGCGATGTGCGACTGGACGTGCGTGGATTCGGGGCGGTCGGAGATGGCATCACCGACGACACGTCGTCCTTCCAGCGCGCCATCGAGGCCTTGCCGGCGGACGGCGGCACGCTGCACGTTCCGGCAGGCAACTACGCCATCGATGCGACGCGGAACGTGCGGCTGCGCAGCCGCATGCTTCTGGAACTGGCGCCCGACGCGGTGCTGGTCGCGATCCCCAACGACGCCGAACGCGCCTACGTGGTGCTGATCCAGGACGCGAGCGACGTCGAGGTGTCCGGCGGGAGCATCCGCGGCGAGCGGGCGCGCCACCTCGGTTCGACCGGTGAATGGGGGCATGGCTTGACGGTCCGCGGCGCTTCGCGCGTGAGCATCCACGACATCCGCATCTCCGATTGCTGGGGTGACGGCATCTCGATCGGGTCCAATCCATCGCGACCTGGAAAGGTCGTCGCACCGAGCGAGGACGTGGTCGTGTCGCGGGTCACATGCACCAACAACCGGCGGCAGGGATTGACGATCGGCCGCTCGCGCCGCGTGCAGGTGCTGGATTCGGAATTCAGCAATACCGCGGGCACGCCGCCGGCGGCCGGCATCGATATCGAGCCGGATTCGGGCGATCCACCGGACAACACCGGCACCCGCGACGTGCTGATCCTGCGTTGCCGCGTGCACGACAACCACGGCCCCGGCATCCAGATCTTCAAGCGCGCGCGCGGCGTTCGCATCGAGCAGTGCGACCTTCGCGGCAACGGCAACGGCGGCGTCCTTGCCGTGTCCGCAAAGGACATCGCGATCGTTTCCAATCGGATGCGCGGCAACCGCCATCAGGACGTCCAGGTGCGTGGCGGCAGCAGCGGACTGCTGGTCAAGGGAAATCGCTTCGATCCGGGCAGGCCGTGGAAGGGCAGCGTCAACGTGGCCGCCGACACCGCCAACGCCACGCTGGCAGGCGACAACAGCAACAACTGACCATTTCGCCGCGCTGCATGAATGCGCATTGCGTCGCAGTCATCTACCTTGCCGCTGAATGAAGCAGGGGTCCCTGTTATGTTTCGTGAGCGCCGGCTTCACTTTTTCTTTGCACGACGCGCGCCCGTCGTCTCTAGGCTCTGCCCCACGAATTCACGCCGGCTCCACATGGCTAACTGCCCTGCCTGATACGTGATTCGTTTTTCCGTCCGGGCCCTCCTGGTCCGATCCGACTGAAAGACGCCAGGTCCTTCTGGCGCCAATTTGGGGTTTTGCACATTGAATAATTTTGAACTCGCGCACGACGTGCCCGAGGCTGGGATGCCTCGCCGCGAATTCCTCTGCAAGTCCGCGCTGGTCGCGGTGCCGCTGGTCTTCGGCGGCAGCATCCTTCCCGCGCTTGCCTCGACCTATTCACCGCCCGTCCGCACGCACGGCTCGGCCACGCGCTCGGTGAAATCCTACGGAGCTGTCGGCAATGGCATCCACGATGACACCGCGGCGTTCCAGGCGGCGATCAATTCGCTTCCGTCCACCGGTGGCACCGTCACCGTACCGGCCGGCACGTACCTGATCGACCCGGTCAAGAAAATCCAGATGCGCAGCTACACGCACCTGAGCATGAGCACGGACGCGATCCTGAAGTCCAAGACGACCTCGGCCACGCGCAGCTACATCATCTATGCCTACAACCGCACGCAGGTGGAGATTTCCGGCGGCCGCCTGATGGGCGACCGTGCCACCCATCGCTATGTCTCCGGCAGCACCTCGGAATGGAACCACGGCATCCAGATCCTCGGATGCACGCACGTGACGATCCGCGACCTCTACGTGGCGAACTGCGCCGGCGACGGCATCTGCATCGGCGGCGGCGCCAGCGACGTGGCCATCGCCAACGTCGTGTCCACGAAGAACCGCCGCCAGGGGTTGTCGATTACCCGTTCGCATGCCATCCGCGTCTACGACTCGGAGTTCAGCTACACCAGCGGTACCAGTCCGCAGTGCGGCATCGACATCGAACCCGACGGCACCAGCACCGCGTACGACATCGTCATCCAGAACTGCCGCCTCAACAACAACAAGATGTACGGCATCAACATCTGGAAGCGGGTCAGCAACGTCACGCTGAGGGGCTGCACCATCGAGCGCAACGGCAGTTGCGGCGCGGCGACGAGCTATTGCTCGGGAGTGACCTTCACCGGCAACACCGTGCGCTACAACTCGGCAACGGGCATCTTCCTGCGCGAGGGTTCGTCCAACTGCTCGGTGAGCGGAGGGTTGTCCTACGGCAACTACACACGGCTGAGCACGTTGACCCGTGCCCCGTTCACATTGACCGGGTGGTCGTCGAAGGTCGAGCGGGACATCCTGATCCGCAGCGCCACCGGCACCAGGATCGGCACCAACAGCTACAAGTAAAACCGATCGACCTGCTGCTTCGAAAAGGCCTGCGCAAGCGGGCCTTTTCCTTTTCCGGACGGGGAACCCGGCGACGGCAGGTGGCAACCAGCGCGCCTTCACGACGCAATCCGCAAAAAAGCGTCACGCGCGATCGCCTGAAAGGCGCAGTCAGTTAACTGAATTGGGGGTCGACTGAACAAGAAAGACGTGAAGTGTTGCTCGACAGCACAGAACGCGAATTTGGCCGGTGACAACGGCGTGACGATGCGTAACTTCGCCGCTGTCACGACGCCATCACACCGCGTAGACAAGCCGCTCCGCAGCGACATCCTCCGGTCGATTCGTGAGTGCGCCGTGACTCCTGTTCCCGCCCAACCGCCATGTGGCGCCAACATTTCCAGGGGTCGACCGTGAAAGACAACCAACTCGTGAGCACCGTGCTTTCGGCGACCATGCCGCGCCGGCAGTTCCTCCGCAATTCCGCCTTGCTCGCCGTGCCGATGATGGCAGCCGCCGGCACCGCGTTCGCCGGCGTCCGCCTCTCCGGCGCGTTGGCTGCCACCGCGACTGGCGCCTACGTGCCGCCGGTCCGTACCCGTGGCGCCACGATCATCAACGTGCGCGACAAGGGCGCCGTCGGCGACGGCATCCATGACGACACGGCTGCGTTCCAGGCTGCGATCAATGCACTGCCCAGCACCGGTGGCACCGTGTACGTGCCGGCCGGCACCTACCTGATCGATCCGGTCAAGAAGGTCAGCCTGCGCAGCTACATGCTGTTGAACATGGACCCGCAGGCCAAGCTGCAGGCCAAGACCAACAGCGCGACCCGCGCCTACATCCTCTATGCCTACCAGAAGGTCCAGCTGGAAATCGCCGGCGGCCAGCTGATCGGCGACCGTGACACCCATACCTACGTCACCGGCAGCACCTCGGAGTGGAACCACGGCATCCAGATCATCGGCTGCAAGGGCGTCACCATCCGCGACCTGTGGGTCGGCAAGTGCGCCGGCGACGGCATCTGCACCGGTGGCAACACCAACGACCTGGTCATCGCCAACGTCGTTTCGACCGGCAACCGCCGCCAGGGCCTGAGCCTGACGCAGTGCTACAACGTCAAGGTCTACGACAGCGAGTTCTCCTACACCAAGGGCACCAGCCCGGAGTGCGGCATCGACATCGAGCCGGACAACGACTACGTGGCCACGAACATCTGGATCGAGAACTGCCGCCTGAACAACAATGCCAAGTACGGCATGAACGTCTACAAGCGCGTCAGCAACGTCACGTTGACCAAGTCGACGATCGAATACAACGCCAGCTGCGGCGTGGTGACGACGGGGTGCTCGGGCATCAAGCTCGTGGGCAACACCGTGCGCTACAACTCGGCGACCGGCGTGTTCTTCCAGGACGGCACCCTGAACTCGTCGATCAGCGGCTCGCTGTCCTACGGCAACTACACCCGCCTGGGCGTCAAGGTGCGCACGCCGTTCACCCTGACCGGCTGGGCCTCGAAGATCGAGCGCGACGTCCTGCTGCGCGGCACGCTCACCGGCACCGCGGTGTTGACCAACAACTACCAGTAATACAACGCTACAACCTGCAAGCAACATTCGGGGCGGTGCCGCAAGGCGCCGCCCCTTTTTTTCATTTCCCGGCCGGCGCCGGACGGCGCGTGTAGAGCGCGTCTTCACCACGCGGCCTGTAGGTTTGCGTGATTGCCGCACGGAAGTGGGTTGGATGGAATTGCACAGCGGGGGGCCCGCAGCGGTGGCTTCGGCGCCGACACGGCGGTTGCTCGGCTTCCGTCTCTCGTCGAGCCTGCGCAGGGCGGTCGCGACGATCTCCATGCTCGGCATCGCGACGGCCACCGGCGCCGTCATGGTGTTCCTGACGCAGACGCTGCTCGCGCGCGAGCTCGGGCCCACGGCGTATGGCCTGTTCGCATCATCGTTGGCGACGGTGACGATGATCGCCCCGCTGGCCGGCTTCGGCCTGACCCAGTTCCGCCTGAAGGTCTACGGCGCCGAGGGCTGGGCGGCCAACCGCTGGCTGAAGCCCTCGCTGCGCTTCACCGTGTTCACCACCTCGATCGCGATCGCGATCCTCGTGCTCTGGGCGCTCGTGCTTGCCCCGCACAACGGCACGCGATTCGCGCTGCTGGTATTGATTCCGGTCGTCTTCGGCATCCTGTCGATCGACCTGATGAGCAACAAGCTTCGGCTGGAGGAACGTTACGGTGCGATGGCGCTGTGGCAGATGGCCATCCCCGGCAGCCGCCTGGTCGTGGCCATCGCGCTGCTGCTGGTGCCACAGCTCACCGGTCGTTTCGTGGCGGTCAGTTACTGCCTGATTTCGCTGCTGGTGGCGTTGTGGGCGGCGCCCCAGATCCGCACGATGGTCCGCGGCGACATCGCCCTGCATGGACATGGCCCGCGCCCGCCCGATCCGGTGGTGCCGGTCGCCGATCCCGGGACTCTGTCGCTGTGGTCGCAGGCCTGGGCCTACGGCGCGTTCGCGGTGCTGTACCCGGTCTTCTTCCAGATCAGCACGATCCTGCTGAAATACCTCCATAGTGACGCGCAGGCC
>Ga0207657_10003032_pt1 | contig 17985 bp, 13 predicted proteins | sample KBSC33metaG_FD_184316 | JGI IMG/M metagenome (GOLD analysis project Ga0207657, IMG submission 184316) | Corn rhizosphere microbial communities from Kellogg Biological Station, Michigan, USA - KBS C3-3 metaG (SPAdes) (version 2) | ecosystem: Host-associated > Plants > Roots > Rhizosphere > Soil ... | reverse complement strand
GGGCTCTGTGTGGCCCGGTACGCGGCGTAGTCGCGGCCGTTGACCGACTGGAAGTACCGGCTCATGACCGCCTGGATCGCGGCGGCGCCGGGGTACCGCGCGGCGGCCGGAGCCAGCACGGCCGCGTCGGCCGCCATACTCGGCGGGGTCGAGGACGGCTGCGCCGTGGTCGGCGGGGTCGAGGACGGCTGCGCTGTGGTCGGCGGGGCGGAAGACGGGGCCACGGACAGTGTCAGCGATGATGACGTCCAGCCGTCCCGTAGGGACGGGCTGGACGGTACCGGCGAGGGCGGGACGTAATGCCTGGTGACCGCTATCCGGGCCGCCGGCGCCTGATTCACGGCGTACCAGGTGCCCGCGCCGGCCATGACGGCGGCCACCATCACGATCAGCGCCGCGACCGGCAGCGTCAGCGGTCCCCAGCGCCCACCCGGCCGGGGGCCGCCGGCCGCGGCGGTCGGCCGGCGCGGGCCGCCGCGGACCCGGTCGAGGGCCGCGGCGTAGGACCACTCGGTCCTGGTGTCGCCGGTGGCGACGTCCCACCGGCCGTGCCTGAACGCCAGCACCAGCGCGCGCGGGTCCGCCAACGGGCGGGCCACGGTGAATGGCCAGAGCCCGGCGCACGCCGCCCCGAGGGCCCGCCACCTGGCCTGGAGCTGCTCCGCGGGCACCGGCGGGACCACCACGAGCGCCTTGTCCAGCTGGCCGTGCTCCGCGACGGTCCGCAGCTCCCAGGGCAGTCCCTGGGTGACCCGGCTCGGCGGGGCCAGGAAGACGATGAGGGCGGAATGGGCCATCCAGCCGGCCACGGCCGACTGCCAGTTGGCCGGCTCGATGGTCTCCCGCGCGGCCCCGAGCGGGGCCAGCCTGGTCCCGGGCGGGTTGACCGCGATGACGGGACCGTACCGGGACAGGTGCCGGACCAGCACCTCCTCGAACCTGTCGAACCTGCGCGGCATGAAGCGCTCGACCAGCGAAGGCCTGCCGAGCGTGGCCGTCCACAGCCTCAGCCGGTCGTCGGTGAACGACCGCAGGTACAGCACCGGCGGCCGGGGGTCGCGCAGCATCAGCCGGCGCGCGTCGGCCGAGCCCAGGCGCCGGGCGACCAGGAAGATGACCGTGCCCAGGACCAGCAGGCCAAGCCCCGCCTCCGCCAGGCCCGTGGCCAGATCCTGCACCGTGATCGTGCCCAGCCCGGACAGGCCAAGTCCCGGCAGGCGCGGCAGGTCCTGCACGGTGGCTCCCGGCGGCTGGACCTGACACAGGCCGAAGGCCACGGCGGCCGCCAGGCCGAACAGGATCATCGCCGACGCCACGACCAGCATGACGGTGACCAGGACCCGGTGCGACCCGGCCATGATCGCGCGGTTCGCGCCGCGCCCCGCTCCGGCGGGACGGATGAACCGGCCGCCAGCCCACACGACCACCAGCCCGGCCGCCAGGTACGCGTACCAGAAGCGGACCTGGAACACGTCGGCCGCGTAGGCCACCAGGCCCAGGCCGGCCAGTTGGACCGCCAGCCGCGCGACGGCGACCCTGCTGCTGCGCCGTGCGGCCGCCGACACATCTGTGGCGCCGTCGACGACGCCGGAGACGGCGTCGGAGACGGCATCGGCCGGCTCCAGCCGGAGGCGCCGGGATCGCGGCCGCCAGAGCTTGCGCCGCAGCGGATTGCGCAGGTAGCCGACGCCGTTGGCCAGCAGCAGGTAGCCGATGAGGACGCCGGCCACGGCCCCTGCTGCGGCCGGGGCATAGCTGGGCCGGGCCGTGTCCGGCGTATCGGCCGGGACCTTGCGGACCTGGGCGGCGCCGAGCTCGCTCATCAGGCGACCTGCTGACCCGGCCGACGAGGCCGGTACCAGGACGTGCAGGCCGAACAGGTAAGGCCCGCGGGCCAGCGGGAGCATCAGCTCGAAGTACCGGCCGACGAACCCGCCGTAGACGTCGAAGCCGGCGACGGGCTGCCTGGTCGCGCCCTGCTCCTTCAGCGTGGACACCCCGGACGCGGCGCCCGCTCTGGCGTGGTCGCCGGTACCGGCGTCGACCGCGGCCTCGACCACGACGGCCCCGTCGGGGGCCAGCCAGGTGCGTATCGAGGTGTTCCGCGACCAGCTCTGTCCCGGGTTCAGGCCGAGATCGTGGGCGCGCTGGGCGGTCAGCGGACCGGTCAGCGCGGCGTCGGGGGTGAACCCGGCCGGCAGGTCGCCGGTGTCTAGCATCGCCGCGGCCAGGCCGGCGTCGGCCGCGTGAGCGACGGGGGAGAAGGTGACGGTGAGAACCAGGGCTGCGGTCAGCACGACGGTCGCCCGCCGCAGCGCGGTTCGGCCCATGGCAAGCCCCCTTACCGATAAGTAACTTCGTATCTCCGGAGGCACCCGGTCCGGCATTGATACATTCCGGGATACATTCCGGCGCGGGGGAGTGCCGGGTCCGTCCGCCCGCGTCCGCACGGCGGCGATTCGTCCCTGGATGGGTCACTCCATTTGTTGTAGTATGCGGGCAACGGCAGGCCCCATACAGCAGGCAGGGAGCTCGGCATGGGCAGCGTGTGGATCGCCGGCAGCTACCAGAGCGACTTCGCGCGAAACTACGCGCGCGAGGGCCTGGAGATCTCCGACATGGTGGCCGAAGCAGTCGACGGCACCCTTACCAGCGCCGGGCTCGAGCCGGAGGACGTGGAGTCCATCCACGTCGGCAACGCGTTCGGGCAGCTGTTCACCGGGCAGGGGCAGCTCGGCGCGATGCCGGCTACGGTCGAGCCCCGGCTGTGGGGCAAGCCGGCCGCCCGGCACGAGGCGGCCTGCGCCTCGGGCAGCGTCGCGGTCCTGGCCGCCACCGCCGAGATCGAGGCGGGCCGCTACGACTGCGTACTCGTACTCGCGGTGGAGCAGGAACGCAACGTCCCCGGCAAAGACGCGCCGAAGCACCTGGGTGCGGCCGCCTGGATCGGGCACGAGGGCCAGGACGCCACGTTCATGTGGCCGTACATGTTCAGCCAGCTGGCCGACGAGTATGACCGGCGGTACGGCCTGGACGACGCGCACCTGCACGCCATCGCCGAGCTCAACATGCGCAACGCCAAGGCCAACCCGCTGGCGCAGACACGGGGGTGGACGTTCGGGCCGGGCGGCTTCGCCGGCGACAACCGTGACAACCCGGTCGTCGAGGGCCGGCTCCGCCGCACCGACTGCGCTCAGGTCACCGACGGGGTGGCCGGCGTGCTGCTGGTCTCCGACCGCTATCGGGCCGAACGGTCCGGTGGAAAACCACTCGCCCGCATCGCCGGCTGGGGGCATGGCACCGCCGCGCTGCCGCTGCAGCCCAAGCTCGACCGCAGCCAGGGGCAGCCCTACGTCTTCCCGCACGTCCGCCAGGTCGTGACCGACGCCTTCCGGCGGGCGGAGATCCCCGGCGTGGGCGCGCTGGACGGCATCGAGACCCACGACTGCTTCTCCATGTCGGAGTACATGGCCATCGACCACTTCGGCATCACCGAACCCGGCGAGAGCTGGAAGGCGGTCGAGAACGGCGAGCTGGAGCGGGACGGCGCGATCCCGGTCAACCCCAGCGGCGGCCTGATCGGCGTCGGTCACCCGGTGGGCGCCACCGGCGTGCGCATGCTGCACGACGCGGCGCGGCAGGTGACCGGCCAGGCCGGGGAGTGCCAGGTGGAGCGGGCCAGGACCTTCGCCACGCTGAACATCGGCGGCAGCCTCACCACCACGGTCAGCTTCGTCGTGACCAGGGAGGATTGACCATGGCCGACGTCGAGGTCTACGGCAAGATGCTCAGCACGCTGCCGGACGACGACGACCATCCGTACCGGTCTGGCGCCTGGCGGCCGCAGAACGTCGAGTACGACGCGGACGACCTGCGGGTGGAGGGCGAACTGCCCGCCGACCTGTACGGCGTGTACCTGCGCAACACCGAGAACCCGCTGCACCCGGCCATCGTCAGGTACCACCCCTTCGACGGCGACGGGATGATCCACAAGGTGTCGTTCCGCGACGGGAAGGTGTCCTACCGGAACCGGTTCGTCCGCACCGACGGGCTGCTGGCCGAGCAGGAGGCGGGCCGCTCGCTGTGGGCCGGGCTGGCGGAGAACCCGAACGCCTCCACCCGCGCCGACGGCTGGGGCGCGCGCGGCCGGATGAAGGATGCCGCCTCGACCGACGTCATCGTGCACGCCGGGGTCGCGGTGGCCAGCTTCTACCAGTGCGGCGACCTGTACCGGCTCGACCCGCTGACCCTGGACGACCTGGGCAAGTGCAGCTGGGGCGGGTCGTTCCCCGGCGATCTGGGGGTGTCGGCGCACACCAAGGTCGACGACCACACCGGCGAGCTGCTGTTCTTCAACTACTCCACGACAGCGCCCTACCTGCACTACGGCGTGGTCGACGCCGGCAACCACCTGGTGCACTACGTGCCGGTCGACCTGCCCGGGCCGCGGCTGCCGCACGACATGGCCTTCACCGAGCACTACGCGATCCTCAACGACATGCCGCTGTTCTGGGAGCCGGACCTGATCGCGCGCGGCCTGTACGCCGCCCGCTACCACCCCGAGCTCCCGTCCCGGCTCGGCGTCATCCCGCGGCGCGGCGGCACCGGCGACATCCGCTGGTTCGAGTTCGACCCGACCTACGTGCTGCACTGGACCAACGCCTGGGAGGAAGGCGACGAGGTCGTCGTGGACGGGTTCTTCCAGGGCTGCCCCGAACCCTCCGCGGCCGGGCCGGGCGGTCCCGACGGCCGGATGTGGCGGTTCCTGGCCCAGGACGCCATGCAGACCCGGCTGCACCGGTGGCGGATGAACCTGGTCACCGGGGCAACCAGCGAGCAGGACCTGTCGGAGGCCTGCACCGAGTTCGGCACCATCAACAGCGGGTTCGGCGGGCGGCCCTACCGGTACACTTACGCTGCCACCAACGAGCCGGGCTGGTTCCTGTTCAACGGCCTGGTCAAGCACGACACGGTGACCGGCCGCGAGGAGAGCTACCAGTTCGAACCGGGCGTGTTCTGCAGCGAGGTCGGCGTGGCCCCGCGCGTGGGCGGGACCGGCGAAGACGACGCGTACCTCGTGACGCTGACGGTCGACATGAACCGTGACCTGTCCGAGTGCGTCGTGTTCCGCGCCAGCGACGTGGGCCGCGGCCCGATCGCGCGCGCTCAGCTCCCCGAGCGGATCGCGAGTGGCACGCACAGTTGCTGGGCGCCGGGTGACTCCCTCCGAGGATGGGCTTGACCGCAGAGAATTCCAACGCCATCGCCCTCGGGCTGATCGGCGACGAGTGGAACCTGGCCATCACCAGGCTGGCCATCATGTCCGGCGTGCGCCGGTACAAGGACTTCAGGGACCAGCTCGGCATCGCCAACTCGGTGCTGACCGCGCGGCTGCGCCGCCTCACCGAGGCCGGCGTGTTCACCATGGCGCAGTACTCCGATGCGCCGCGCCGCTTCGAGTACGTGCTCACCGACCGCGGCCGCGACCTGTGGAAGGTGCTGCTGACGATCTGGTCCTGGGAAGCGGTCTGGGTGACCGAGCACATCGAGCCGCTGCCGCCGATGTACCACCTCGAGTGCGGCGAGGAGTTCACCCCGGTCATGGGCTGCCGGGCCTGCGGCCAGCCGGCCGGGATCAGGGACGTGCGCGGTACGTTCGGCCCGAGCGGCGGCTTCGAGCGGTCGGTGCCGCGCGCCACCACCCGGCGCCGCTCCGCGGGCGGCTCGCCAGGCCCCGGCCTGGTGCCGCAGACCATCGAGCTGATCGGTAACCGCTGGTCGGCGGCCGCTCTGGCCGCCGCGTTCCTCGGCGCCCGGCGGTTCACCGACATGCTGGTGATGACGGGCGCACCGCCCACCATCGTCTCGGACCGGCTGCGCACCTTCTGCCAGATGGGCGTGCTGGAGGCGGTCGCGGCCAAGGCAGGTTCCGGCCGGGCCGAGTACCGGCTCACCGATAAGGGCCGGGCCTTCTTCCCGCACGTCATGGTGATGCTCGACTGGGGCGACCGGTGGTTCCGCGCCCCCGAGGGACCCGCCACCCTGCTCACCCACACCACCTGCGGCGGCGAGTTCCACCCGGTCCTGCACTGCTCCGCCTGCGCCCGTGAGCTGCACGGCTCCCAGATCCAGGTCGGCGGCGACCCGCCCAAATCCCGCTCCTGACCGCACCGCCAACCAATCACTTTCGAACAACCTCCACGCGATCTCCACATGGCCTGCATCTGTCCCCTACAGGGGCTTGTTCGGCTGCCAGGACGGCCGCCGGGCCGGGGGGAGTCCATGGTCCGGCGGGAAACCGGCTTGCAGGGAGGGGTTCTATTGAGCAAGCCCGCAGTCCATCACCGGCGACTCATCGTGACAGGAGGTGTCACAGCCCTGGGCCTGGCTACCGCGCTTAGCCTGGCCGTGCCGTCTGCCGCAGGGGCGCAGACACAGCAGGCACAGGGTCATCACAACAAGGTCACGGTCATCGCCAGCCACCTCAACAACCCGCGCGGGCTCGCGGCCGCTCCCGGCGGCCGCCTCTATCTCGCCGAAGCAGGCCGCGGCGGCAAGGTATGCGTGAAAGGCGGCGAGCAGGGCACGACCTGCATCGGGCTTACCGGATCCTTCGACCTGGTGACCAAGCACGGCGTCAAGCGGCTCGTCACCGGCCTGATCTCCGGCGCGGGCGAGGGCGGCGTCGCGGCTGAGGGCCCGGTCTCGGTGTCCCGGGGGCCGAACGGCTCGTTCTACGGTCTGTTCGGGCTGAGCTCTCACGAAGTACCGCCCAAGGGCGTGATTCCGGGATACCTGCGGGCCGCGGCCCTGGCCGAACTCGGCCGCCTGGTCCGGGTATCGCCCCACCACTCGATCAAGACCATCTCCGACGTCGGTGACCAGGACTGGGCCTGGACGAATACCCACCGCGACCTGGCACCCAAGGATTTCCCTGACGCCAACCCCAACGCCGTGCTCTACTCGCACGGGCACCGCTACGTGATAGACGCCGGCGCCAACACTCTGGTGAACGTCCATCGCAACGGTGTGGCCAAGGTCATCGCCTTCTTCCCTGTGCCCAAGGGCTCGCAGAGCGACTCGGTGCCGACGTGCGTGGCGCGCGGTCCGGACGGCGCGCTGTACGTCGGCGAACTGCTCGGCGGCTTCTACTCGCCGGGGCACGCCCGCATCTGGCGGGTCGTCCCCGGTCACGCCCCGAAGGTCTGGGCCACCGGCCTGAGCACCGTGCAGGGCTGCGGCTTCGGCCGTGACGGCGCGTTCTACGCCACCGAGTACCAGACCGGCGGGCTCAACGAGGGTCCGACGGCCAACCCGGCCGGTGACGTGGTGCGCATCGACCGGCACGGCCACCGCACCCACCTCGGTGTCGGCAAGCTGTTCTTCCCGTCCGGCTTCGCCGCCGGATCCGACGGTTCGATCTACGTGTCGAACTGCAGCATCGCCCCGGCCGGCGGGCTAAGCCCGCAGCTGTGCAAGAACGGCGGCCAGGTAGTCAGGATCAGCTGAGCCCGTCGTGTCCCTCGTGGCCCCGCTAGCCCAGGTCGGTGACCTGGCCGGGCGCCGCGAGGGACACCGGGCCGCCGAACGCGCCCGCCGCCCCGGCCAGGCTCTCCTCTGGGTCGCAGTCCGGGGCCAGGTGGGTGAGGATCAGCCGTCCGGCCCCGGCCCGGGCGGCGTGCTCGCCGGCCTGCCGTCCGCACAGGTGCAGGTTCGGCGGTAGATCCGGCAGGTCGGGAAACCCCGCCTCGCACAGCAGGACGTCGGCAGAGCGGGCCAGTTCGACCAGCGCGGGAGACTCACCGGTGTCGCCGGAGTAGGTGAGCGCGTGCCCGCCATGCTCGAACCGGAACGCGAACGTCTCAACCGGGTGCGCGACGTGACCGGTGGTCACGGCGAACGGTCCGATCCGGTGCTGGCCCGGGGTCAGCGTGACGAAATCGAAGGCACCGGTCACGTCGGGGTCGTCGTTCGCCCGGGCGATCCGCTCCGCGGTGCCTGCCGGGCCGTAGACCGGGATCCGCGGCAGCGCGCCCTCGGGGGCGTAGGTCCGCGCGACCCAGAGCGGGCACATGTCGAGGCAATGGTCGGCGTGCAGGTGGCTCAGGGCCACCGCGTTCACCCGGTTCAGCGCCGTGTACCGCTGCAGCGCGCCGACCGCGCCGTTGCCCAGGTCCACCACCAGCCGGAAGCCGTCCGCTTCCAGTAGGTAACACGACGCCGCGCTGTGCGGCCCGGGCATCGAGCCCGAGCATCCGACCATCGTGAGCCGCATGCCGACCACGCTACCCAGGTGCCGGCGGGCCAGCCAGCGCCGCGGTACGTCCGCGACGCTCCCAAGCTCCATGACACCGAACGGGCCTGGTTCCCGCCTCGCCATCTGGCTTTGTCGCTCCTGCAATTGTAGTGTCGTGCCTGGTACGCCGACATAGCGGAGGTGACTATGCCGCGCCCGAGCAAGGCGGCCGGCTCGGTCGCGCTCGTCACCGGCGCGAACCGCGGCATCGGCCTGGCGTTCGTCCGGGAACTGGCCGCCCGCGGGGCGAAGAAGGTCTACGCCGGAGTGCGGAGCCCGGACGCGCTGGCGGAGGAGTTCGCCGGGCTGCCGGCCGAGGTCGTGCCGCTCGACGTCACCGATCAGGCCGCCGTCGCCGCCGCCGCGAACGCCTGCCCGGACGTGAACCTGCTGGTCAACAACGCCGGGCTGTTCACCAACACGCGGCTCGTGCGGACCGGTGACCCGGACGCCGCGCGCCGCGAGATGGAGGTCAACTACTTCGGCGTGCTGAACATGACCCGGGCCTTCGCGCCGCTGCTCGGGGCCAACGACGGCGGCTACATCGTCAACGTGCTGTCGGTGGCCGGTGCCTTCCCGGCGCCGTTCATGGGCGGCTACTCCCCGGCCAAGGCGGCCGCGCTGTTCCTGTCCAGCATCACCCGGTCCGAGCTCGCCGATCAGGGCACCGAGGTGATCGCGCTGATCGTCGGGTCGGTCGACACCCGGATGGCCGGGCACGTCCAGGGACGCAAGGAGGACCCGCGGGACATCGTCCGGGCGGGCCTGGACGCACTCGACCGCGGCGAGCACGTGGCCGACACCGACTTCATGGCCATCGACGCGCGGGCCAGGTACGCCAGGGACCCGGCCCGCTACGAGCGCGGCATGACCAAGCTGCTCAAGGCCACGGTCATGGATACGGGACGGTAGCGGTGACAGCGAACCGATGGGCCGAGCTGCGCCAGGTCGGCTTCGCCACGCTGGACCACGCGGCGGCCGTGCGGACTGCCACCGAACTGCTCGCGCTCGGGCCCGGTTTCGGCGACCCGCTGCTGGCCGAGCTGGGCCTGGCCGACTTCACCGCCCCGGTCGGCCCCGGCACCTACGTCGAGGTGCTCGCCCCGGTTACGCCGGGCCATCCGGTCGCCCGCTGGCTGGGCAAGGTCGGCGGCTCCTCGGGCTGGGTGCTGTCCACCCAGGTCCCGTCGCTGGACGGGGTGAAGGAGCGCGCCGCGGAGCACGGCGTCCGTGTTGCCGTGGAGACCCAGGCGATGGGCCACGACATCATCCAGCTGCACCCGCTCGACGTCGGCGTCCTGCTCGAGCTCGACGCGTTCCTGCCGCGGGACGGCTGGTTCTGGGACGACCTGCCCGCGGCCCAGGCCGCGCAGGCCGCCCGGACCGCCAAGGCCGACGACATCCTCGCGGTCGACGTGGCGGTCGCCGGCCCCCGGGACCCAGCCGCGATGGCGCGGACCTGGGCCGCGATCATCGGCATCGAGCCCCCGGTGGCGACGGCGGACGGCGCGGTGCTCGCCTTCGGCCGCCGGACGGTCAGGTTCGTGCCCGCCCGGGGCGGCCGGACCGGGATCGTCGCCGTCGACGTGCACGCCACCGACCGCGAGCACGGGCCAGGCCAGCAGGGCATGCTGTGCCACACCATGATCAGTTTCATCTGAACTCCCGGCTAAGCTGACCTGACGCGGCCCGAGGCGGGTTCGGGATCGTACGAGGAAGGGTGGGCGGTGAGCAGCACGTCGTCACCAGGCGGAGCGGGGGTGCCGCCCCAGCTCGACACCAGCGAGGCGCACTCGGCCCGGGTCTGGAACTACCTGCTCGGCGGCAAGGACAACTTCGCGGCCGACCGCGCGGCCGGTGACCTGGTCCTGACGACGTTCCCCGGCATCGCGCACGTCGCCCGCGTGCAGCGCCGGTTCCTCGCCCGCGCGGTCCGCTACCTGGCCGCCGACGCCGGGATCACGCAGTTCCTCGACATCGGCACCGGCCTGCCGACCGCGAACAACACCCACCAGGTCGCCCAGCAGATCGTGCCGCACGCCAGGATCGTCTACGTGGACAACGACCCCCTCGTGCTGGTCCACGCCGAGGCCCTGCTGACCAGTGCGCCCGGCGGGGTCACCAGCTACATCGAGGCCGACGTGCGGGACCCGGACACGATCCTGCGGGGCGCGGCCAGGACGCTGGACTTCAGCCAGCCCGTGGCGCTGATGCTGCTGGGCATCATGGGCCAGATCGATGACTCCGACCAGCCCGGGTCGATCGTGACCTGGCTGCTCGACGCCCTGCCGCCGGGCAGCTACCTGGCGCTGTCCGACGGCACCGACACCAACCCCGAGCTGAACCAGGCCATCGCCATCTACAACCAGAACTCCGCCAGCTCCTACCACCTGCGCAGCCCGGACCGGATCGCCGGCTTCTTCACCGGGCTCGACCTGGTGCCGCCCGGCGTGGTCACCACCTCCCGGTGGCGGCCCGACGTCAGGGACGCCGACGAAGAGCCCAGGGAAGTCGACGCGATCTGCGGCGTCGGCCGCAAGCGCTGACCCGCGAGTTACCCGAGCAGGCGGGCCCGGCTTACCCGAGCAGGCGGACCCGGCAGGCGAGCTGCACTCTTCCGTCCCGTCCGCCCCTGCTGGCTCACAGACCAGCCTGATCGGCATACCCGCACGGTAGCGGTCGGGTTTGCTGGGTGGATCGGGGCTCGTGGGTGGATTGGGGGGACCATGGTGCACAAAACTCACCCGGAAGCCCGAATCCACCCGGATCTTACGTGGCCTGGCCGCCGCACGGTGCCCATGCGTACCAGGCGCCGCTCCTCACCCTTCCCGAACAGAACCTCTTCGACTAGGGCATCTACCCGAGCAGGCGGGCCCGGCAGGCGAGCTGCAGGGCGAGCCGCTGGTCGGGGTCCTCGAGGTCGACGTCGAGCAGTTCGGTGATGGTGCGGAGCCGGTTGGTCACCGCGTTGCGGTGCAGGTGCAGCCGCTCCGCCGTCCTGACCACCGACCCCTGCTCGTCCAGGTAGGCGGCGAGCGTCCGGATCGCGGTGTCGGCGCGGGCCGGCCCCAGCTTCTCCAGCGGCGCGAGCTGATCCCGCACCGAGGCGCGCACGGTCTCCGAGGCGTACCACTCCATCAGCATCCGCCGGATGCCGACCGCGTCGTGGGCCGCGACTCCGGCCGGGCGGCGCGCGGCGCGCGCGGCGGCCAGCGCTCCCCGGGCCTCGGCGGCCGAGGCCCGCAGGCCCATCGGGCCCTCGTGCGCCGCCCCCACGCCGCCCCGGAACCGCAGCGCGGGCAGCCGGGCCGCGATCGCCTGCAGCGCGCGCTCGGCCGACCGGGCCGCCCTGGCCCCGGCCTGCGGGCCCGGGTTGGACGTCGTCATCCGGATCAAGATGATGGCCCGGGCGATCCGGGACAGGTACCAGGTCTCGCCGGCCGCGGACACCGCCTGGAGCGCGGCCTGGCCCGCCGCTTCCAGCAGCTCGAATCGCCGCACCTCGTCGTGCTCGGCCTCGTCCAGGTCGTCGGCTTCCACCCGGACCGCCAGGTGCCAGCCGCTCACCGGGATCCCCAGCTGCCGCGCCCGGGCGAGCAGGTCCTCGCTGATCGCCGAGTCCGACATCAGCAGCTCGGCGAGCAGCTCGCTGCGGGACCGGACCGGGGTCTGGATGGCCCGCCGGGTCAGGTCGAGGTGCCGTGCGGCGGCGGCCGCCGCGGCGTGCAGGACCAGCCCGGCGGCGACGCCGATCTCGCCGCCCGCCTCCGGCGCCGCGAAATGCCCGGACGGCGCCTCGTCGACCTGCACCGGGACGCTCACGCCCTCCTCCGGAGGGGTCACGACGTACTCGACCTTGGTGCCCAGCGCGCGCCCGGCCGCCTGGCCGAGCTCCTCCGGGCCCGCGCCCGCCCGCTCGGCCCGCCGCACCGCCTCGAGCCCTTGCTCCGCTCGGCCCAGGGCGCGCTCGGCGCTGCCGCCGATCTCCCCGTAGACCGCCCGGACCAGCGTGGCGAGGTCGGCGTCCGCGGGAACGGACACCAACGCGATGTCGGCGTGCTCGGCGATGTCCAGCGCGGTCACCGCCGGCTGCCACGCCTCGGCCGAGAACGCCGCGACAGCGGCTACGCGACGGATGGCCGCCCAGCGCAGCGCCATGTCCAGGCGGTAGTCGGTGACCTCGGCCGAGGCCAGCCGGGACAGCACGACGAAGCTGCCGGGCGGGGCGTCATCCAGCTCGGCGAAGCGCTCGGCCAGCCGGACCACGGTGACCCCGCGGTCACCGCCGCCGGGACTGATACGCCGCAGGCCGGCCAGCGGCGAGCCGGCCAGGATCTCATCAACGGTAGGCATGGCAGGCCCACCCTATGCTGAACGCACACATCGCTGGCGATCGAGGTGCACTCTGCCCATTACCTTCGCCGCCGCCGGCTGCGAACATTGCTATGCATTCCCGCTTCGGCACACGACGTGATCTTCATTCACGTCCTCACCTAGGTGCGTTTCAAGGGGCAGCGATGGAGCGCGAGACCGTATCCGGACCGGACACGGAGGACCAGACGGCCATGCCCGAGTGGCGGGTCTACGCGCCCGAATTCCCGCAGTGGTACGTCTGGCGCGGCGTTGCCGGGCACTATTACGCGCGCGTCCCCCGCTCCAGCCCGCCGCGGGTCGTCCGCGCGCTGAACCCCGAAGACCTGCGGGAGGAGATCGCGCGCGCCGAAAACTCCCGCCGGCTGCTACTATCCGGGTCACGGTTCAGGAATCATTGCGCTTAACCGCGAAACCTGATTCCGCCTCATCCGCCTCACTACACCACTGCCCCTGACATGAAGCGCCTGCTCGACCCCGACTCCTTGCGTGCCCTGGCGCGCGGCTGCGCCGTGCTCGGCGCCGGCGGTGGCGGCGACCCGTACCTCGGGCTGCTGCAGGCCCTGCAGGCCACCGAGGACTTCGGCCCCGTCCCCCTGGTGGACCTGGACGAACTGCCCGATGATTCCCTGGTCATGCCGTGCGGCGCGATCGGCGCGCCGACGGTCAGCGTGGAGAAGATCGAGAACGGGGACGAAGGCGGCCGGCTCCGCGAGCACCTGGAGGACCTCACCGGGCGCCGGGTCGCCGCGCTCATGGCCGCCGAGATCGGCGGCGCGAACGGCCTGCTCCCGATCACCTGGGCCGCCCAGATCGGGCTGCCGGTCGCGGACGCCGACGGCATGGGCCGGGCCTTTCCCGAGGTACCCCAGGTCACCATGCACCTGGCCGGCATCTCCCCGAGCCCGGCCGTGATGACCGACGAACGCGGCAACCTGGTCATCTTCCAGACGGTCTCCGGCCACTGGATGGAACGCCTGGAGCGTGCGGCGGCGGTGGAGTTCGGCGGGTCCGCGTCTTCGACGGAGTTCTCGATGACCGCGGCGCAGGCGCGAGGCGCGACGGTGCGCGACTCGGTCTCGCTGGCGATCAGGATCGGGGAGGCCGTCAGCCGCGCGCAGGAAAGCCCGGTGGACGCCCTGATCGCCGAGCTCGGCGCCTTCCGCCTGATCATCGGGAAGGTCCTGGACGTCGAGCGCAGGACGACGAGCGGGTTCGCCCGCGGCTCGGTCGTGATCGAGGGCCTGGGCGTGGACACGGGCCGGCTGATCAGGCTGGAGCTGCAGAACGAGAACCTGGTGGCGCTGGAGCGCGGCCATGTGCTCGCCTCGGTACCTGACCTGATCACGGTGCTGGACAGCGAGACGGCCGGCGCGATCGCGACCGAGCGGATCGCCTACGGCCAGCGGGTCACCGTGATCGCCTTCGGCTGCGACCCGGTCTGGCGGACCGGGGAGGGAATCGCGGTCGCCGGGCCGCGCGCGTTCGGCTACGAGTTCGACTACCTGCCCGTGGAGGAGCTCGCCGGTGCCACCGCCTGACTGCCGTCTCGGTGTCGACGTCGGCGGCACCAACACCGACGCCGTGATCATGGACGCCGCCGACCGGGTGCTCGCCAAGGCCAAGGTGCCGGGCACGGCCGACATCACGTCCGGGATCGTGGCCGCGATCGATGCCGTGCTCGGCACGCCAGGGGTCGAACCGCAGCGGATCAGCCACGTCATGCTCGGCACCACCCACGCGACCAACGCCGTCCTGGAGCGCAGGAACCTGCGGCGGGTGGCGGTGCTCAGGATCGGCGGGCCCGCCACCTACAGCATCAGGCCCATGTTCGGCTGGCCGCGGGACCTCGTCGACGCGGTCTCGGTCGGGGCCGAGATCGTGGACGGCGGGATCGAGTTCGACGGCCAGGACCTGTCCCCGCTGGACACCGACGCCATCGCGCGGTTCCTCGGCCGGGTGGGGGGCAAGGCCGACGGGGTCGTGATCACCAGCGTGTTCGCCCCGGTCTCGGCGCGGCACGAGCTGCTCGCCGCCGAGGTGGTCAAGCGGGAGCTCGGCGAGGTGCATACCTCGCTTAGCCACGAGATCGGTTCGATCGGCCTGCTCGAGCGGGAGAACGCCGCGATCCTCAACGGTGCCCTGGCCGGGGTAGCCCGCGACGTGGCCGGCGCGATGCTGGATGCGCTCACCGCGCACGGGCTGCGTCCGGTCACGTTCTTCGCGCAGAACGACGGCACGCTAATGAGCCTGGACCAGGCCCTGCGGTATCCGGTGCTCACCATCGGCAGCGGGCCGGCCAACAGCGTCCGCGGCGCCGCGTTTCTCACCGGGATCTCGGACTCGCTGGTCGCCGACGTGGGCGGGACCTCTACCGACCTCGGTGTGCTGACCAACGGGTTCCCGCGCGAGTCGGCGCAGGGGGTGGAGATCGGTGGCGTCCGGACCAATTTCCGGATGCCGGACCTGGTCACGATCGCGCTCGGCGGCGGCACGGTGGTCTCCGGCGACCCCGGCGACGTCCGTATCGGGCCGCGCAGCGTCGGCTACCTGATCCAGCGGGACGCGCTGATCTTCGGCGGGACGACCCCCACGCTGACCGACGGCGCGGTCCTGGCCGGCCGGGCGGACATCGGCGGGGCGCCAGGCGGCGCCGATCGGGCCAGCCGTCACCGGCGGATGCTCTCCGAGGCGCTGGCCCGGGCCGACGTGATGCTAGCCGAGGCGATCGACCGGGTGAAGACCTCCAAGGAGGACCGTCCGCTCATCGCCGTGGGCGGCGGCAGCATCTTGATCCCGGACCGGATACCCGGCGTCAGCGAGATCGTCCGGCCGGAGCACTTCGACGCGGCGAACGCGGTCGGCGCCGCCATCGCGTCGGTCAGCGGCCAGGTGGACCGGATCTTCCACCTCGGCCCCGACGGCAGGCAGGCCGTCCTCGACGAGGCACGGGACGAGGCCCGCGAGCGGGCCGTCGCCGCCGGTGCCGACCCGGGGACGGTGCAGATCATCGAGGTGGACGAGATCCCGCTCGCCTACCTCACCTCTCCCGCGGTCCGGATCCGGGTCAAGGCGGCAGGCACCCTGGGCGGCGTGCCGGCTGAGTCGCACAGCACATCGGAGGCATCATGAAGCGTCATCGCGGACGGCTGATCGCAGTCGCGGCCGCTGCCGTGCCGGTCCTCGCGCTGACCGCCTGCGCCGGCTCGACCCCTCCGGCCAGCACGCAGAAACCGGTCAACACGGTGTTCACCTACGACACCACCGCCCCGGTGATGGTGGACGGATGGGACCCGGCCACCGAGTACTCCGACGGCATCATCGCGATGAGCGAGATGTACGAGACGCTCACCCGGTACAACTCCGCCACCAACACGGTCGGGCCGCTGCTGGCGACCAGCTGGACGTCCGCTGACGGCGGCAAGACCTGGACCTTCCACCTCCGGCACGGCGTGGTCTTCCACACCGGCCACCCGCTGACGGCGCAGGCGGCCAAGGCCGCGATCCAGCGCACCATCAAGCTGAACGGCGGCGCCTCCTATATCTGGGCCGCGGTCAAGACGATCGACACGCCCGACCAGTACACGCTGGTCTTCCACCTGAGCTACGCGGCCCCGCTCGCCCTTCAGGCCTCGGCCGACTACTCCGCCTATATCTACGACACGCAGGGCCCGGCCGGCCAGACGGGCAACGCCTTCACCAGCTGGCTGAACGCCGGGCACGACGCGGGCACCGGCCCGTACACCGTCCAGACCTGGAACAAGGGCCAGGAGTTCGAGGTCTACCTGAAGCAGTTCGGCAAGTACTGGGGCGGCTGGTCCGGCTCGCACTTCACCAAGGTGGTGTTCCGCGTGGTGCCGCAGGACACCACGGCGGCTCAGCTGCTGCGCTCCGGTCAGGTCACCTTCATCGAGCAGATCAGCCCGTCGCTGTGGTCCTCGTTCAAGGGCGACTCGAGCATCACCACGGTCAGCTCGCCCTCCTGGCAGAACCTCCTGGCACAGCTCAACGTGAAGGCGCTCAGCCTGCCGGTCCGCCAGGCGATCCTGTACGCGATCGACTACCGCGGCATCATCGCGGCCCTGCGCGGCGCCGGCGTACAGTCCAGCGGCATCGTTCCGCCCGGTATGTTCGGGCACTTCAGCGACCTGCCGGATTACTCCTTCGACAAGGCCAAGGCGGCGACGCTGCTCAACCAGGCCGGCTACGGGCCCGGAAAGAAGGCCCTGAACCTAAGCCTGACTTACACCCAGGGCGACAGCAACGAGCAGGTCGTCGCGACCATCATCAAGTCCGACCTGGCCGCGCTGAACGTGAACCTGAGCACCCAGGCGCTCGCCTGGCCGACCCAGTGGGCGAAGGGCAAGTCGTCCAATCCCGCGCAGCGCCAGGACATCTTCCTCGAGTACTGGTGGCCGGACTACCCCGACCCGTACTCCTGGTTCTCCAACCTGCTGGAAACCGAGAGCCCGCCGTACTACAACCTGTCGTACTACTCAAACAAATCCATGGACAATATGATCAACCAGGTCGAGCCGCTGACCGCGACCGACAAGAACGCCGCCTCGCAGCTGTACAAGGACATGCAGGTGACGGTCGTTCAGCAGGCGCCGCTCACGTCCTTGTACAACAACAACTACCAGTACGCCATGCTCAGCGGGATCTCCGGCTTCCGGGTGGACCCGGCCTACCCGAACGTGGTCTTCGTGCACGACCTGAAACCCTGACCTTATGGCCCGTCCCAGCCGAGCCGCCGGGTGATCCGGTACGTTACCCGCCGGGTCGCCCTGGCCATCGTGGTCGTCGCGGGCGTGGTGATCCTGACGTTCGTGATCTCCGACGTGGTCCCGGGTGACCCGGCGGCCTCGTGGGCGGGTCCGCACGCCTCGGCCGCGCAGATCGCGCGCGCCCGCCATTACCTCGGCCTGGATCAGCCGCTGGCCGTGCGGATCGGCAGGTACTTCGCCGGGATCCTCAGCGGGAACTGGGGGACGTCCATCCACACCCACCGGCCGGTGCTCTCCGACATCGGGACGGCGGCGCCGGCCACGCTGGAACTGGTCATCGCCGCCCTGATCATCGCGGTGCTGGTCGGCATCCCGCTCGGTCTGGCCGCGGCCCGGTGGCCGGGCGGCGCCCTGGATCACGCCATCCGGGTCGGCTCGGTGCTCGGCGTCTCCATGCCGGTGTTCTGGCTGGCGCTGATCCTGCAGCTCGTCTTCGCCCAGCGGCTGCGGCTGCTGCCGGTGGCCGGCCAGTACGACCCGAACCTCGTCTTCAGCCACCCGCTCACCGTCCGCACCCAGTTTCCGGTGGTC
>Ga0207657_10003030_pt1 | contig 17989 bp, 13 predicted proteins | sample KBSC33metaG_FD_184316 | JGI IMG/M metagenome (GOLD analysis project Ga0207657, IMG submission 184316) | Corn rhizosphere microbial communities from Kellogg Biological Station, Michigan, USA - KBS C3-3 metaG (SPAdes) (version 2) | ecosystem: Host-associated > Plants > Roots > Rhizosphere > Soil ... | reverse complement strand
GGGCATGGCCGGGCACGTCGGTCAGCTTGGCGGCGATGGTCTTGGTGCCGAAGCGCCGGTCGAGCTCGGCCGCATAGCTCAGGCCGGCGCGGAACAGGGCCGGCGACAGCAGCTCGGAATGGGTGGTGAAGGGCAAGGCGTGCCAGCGGATGAGGCCGCGTCCGATTGCCTCCTCCAGGGCTCTCACCCGGGCGCGGGGCTGAGTTTCGAGGTGATCCCAGATCAGCCAGGCGCCGGTGGTCCAGATGAAGGCGGGATGGGCGGCATCCTCGCGGAAAAAGTGGGCTGCGGTGGCGATGGCCTGCGGGATGAAGCGCTCGTGATACTGGCGGCGAACGTTGGCGGCGAGATCAGTGAAGCCGATATCGAGGTGCGTCTTGAACACCAGATGGATGGTGCGGGGGGCGACGTCGGCCATGCTGGGGCATCCCTCTTACGGTGGTTCCGGCGCCTGCTGGCGAGCCAGTGCGAGCAGCAGTCGATGGCCGGCGACCGCCTGTCAAGCGGCCGAGTTGGCGTTGGCCCGGCGGAGCAGGATTTGCTTCCGGCGGGGCGCCCCGAGTTGCGCATCCGGCGGTGGACGGTGCCACAGTTCGGCCAAGATGCTTGACCGCGCCCGCCATCTGGCTTTCACTAGCCGGTAGATGACGGGACAATGACAGCGCCCCTCACCCAGGCCGAAGCCAGCGAGGCGGGAGTTCAGGTTCCGGGCGGTTTGCTATTCCCCATCGATTGCACGGCGGGCGGCCGATTTCTGGGCGCCTGATAATAACGGTCGTTCGAAACCGAAAAAAGGGATAGACGGGAATGAAACTCCATATGCTTCCATGGCTCGCCGGCGCAACGCTGGCGCTGGCGGCTTTTGCCGTACCTGCCACTGCCGGCACCCTCGCCAATGTCCAGGCGAAGGGCTTTCTGCAATGCGGCGTCAATACGGGTCTGGCGGGCTTTGCCATCGCGGATTCGTCCGGCACCTGGACGGGCATCGACGTCGATTACTGCAAGGCCATTGCCGCCGCGGTGTTCGGCGATGCCAGCAAGGTGAAGTACACCCCGCTCGACGCCAAGGAGCGTTTCACCGCGCTGCAGTCGGGTGAAGTCGATGTGCTGATCCGCAATACCACCTGGACGATGTCGCGGGACACCTCGCTCGGCTTCACCTTCGCCGGCGTCAACTATTATGACGGGCAGGGCTTCATGGTGAAGAAGTCGCTCGGGGTGGCGCACGTCAAGGATCTCGACGGCGCCTCGATCTGCGTGCAGTCGGGCACCGACACCGAATTCAACATGGCCGACTACTTCAAGCACAACAACATCAAGTACAAGCCGGTGGTGATCGAAAAGCTCTCCGATACCATCGCCGCCTACGACAGCGGCCGGTGCGACGCCTACACCACCGATGCCTCGGGCCTCTATGGCAGCCGCCTGCAGCTCAAGAATCCGGACGACCATATCGTGCTGCCCGAGATCATTTCGAAGGAGCCGCTCGGCCCGGTGGTGCGCCAGGACGACGTGCAGTGGTTCAACATCGTCAAGTGGACGCATAATGCGCTGCTCGACGCGGAAGAGCTCGGGGTGACCAAGGCCAATGTCGACGAGATGCTGAAGTCGGAAAATCCGGCGATCCAGCGCCTGCTCGGCGTGCAGGGCGACTTCGGCAAGCCGATGGGGCTCGACGCCAAATGGGCGTACAACATCATCAAGGCCGTTGGAAACTACGGCGAGGTGTTCGACCGCAATGTCGGCAAGGATTCCCAGCTCAAGATCGACCGCGGCGTGAACAAGCTGTGGACCGATGGCGGCATCCAGTACGGCATCCCGATCGTCTGAATGATGAAGCGAGGGCCGGGGCCAGCAGGCCCCGGCTCTCGCGCCTGAAGAGTGCCAGGCGAGGGGAGCTGAAGCATGGCGCTGGCTGATGCAGGGCGTGGCGCGCGTCCGTCCATTTCGTGGTTCAACAACCCGACCTACCGCAGCCTCGCTATCCAGGCGGTGGTGCTGGCGGTAATCGCCGCCTTCATTCTGTGGATCGTCAACAACACCGTCACCAACCTCGCCAACCTGCACATTGCGTCCGGCTTTGGGTTCCTCAAGGATCGCGCCGGGTTCAACGTCGCGACCTTCCTGCCCTTCACGGCCGACGACAGCTATGGCGCGGCGCTGTGGGCGGGCCTCGTTGACACCCTCATCGTCAGCGCGCTGGGGATCGTCATCGCCACGGTCGCCGGCCTGCTGGTCGGCATCGGCCGGCTGTCGCAGAACTGGCTGATCCGGCAATTGTCGACGATCTATGTCGAGACATTCCGCAACATCCCGCCGCTGCTGGTGTTGTTCTTCTGGTATTTCGGCGTGCTGGCGGTGCTGCCGAATCCGCGCGACGCCATTGCCTTCCCGCTCGAGGTGTCGCTGTCCAACCGCGGCCTGATCATGCCGATGCCGCTGTTCGGCGGCGGCTTCGGGTGGACCGTCGCGGCGTTTGTCGCCGGCATCGTCATCGCCTTCGTCGTCAGCCGCTGGGCGCGGGCCCGGCAGATGCGGACCGGGCAGCAATTCCCGACGTTCTGGGTGGGCCTCGGGGTGATCGTGGTGCTCACCGCCGGCGCCTTTCTCATCAGCGGCGCGCCGCTGAGCTTCGACGTGCCGGTGAAGACGCGATTCAACCTCAATGGCGGCATGTCGGTATCGCCCGAATTCTTGTCGCTGCTGTTCGCGCTCGGGCTCTATACGGCTTCGTTCATCGCGGAAATCGTGCGGGCGGGCATCCTGGCGGTCAGCCACGGGCAGACCGAGGCGGCGCGGGCGCTGGGCCTCAGGGCGGGGCCGACGCTGCGCCTGGTGGTGCTGCCGCAGGCGATCCGGGTGATCGTGCCGCCGCTGACCAGCGAATATCTCAATTTGATCAAGAATTCCTCGCTGGCGGTGGCGATCGGCTATGCCGACCTCGTATCGGTGGGGGGGAGCGTGCTCAACCAGACCGGCCAGTCGATCGAGGTGGTCGGCATCTGGATGGTGGTCTATCTCGGCATCAGCCTCGTCACTTCGCTGGGGATGAACATCTACAATGCGCGCACCGCGCTGATCGAACGGTAGGAGGGCGGCGTGTCAGACATCCAGTCGCAAACCGACCTGTTCTTCGTTCGCCAGGAACTGGCGCCGACGCTGCCGCCGCCCCGGACGGCCAGCGGCCCCATCGGCTGGCTGCGCAAGAACCTTTTTGCGACCCCGAGCAACAGCGTGCTGTCGATCCTCGGCATCCTGTTCGTCATCTGGGCCCTGCCGCCGCTGCTGCGCTGGGCGATCTTCGACGCGCAGTGGACGGGGGCGACGCGCGACGTCTGCGTCGCCAATGGGGCGGGGGCCTGCTGGGCGTTCGTCCGGGCCAATTTCGGGCAGTTCATCTTCGGGCGCTATACCGACCCGGAGCGCTGGCGGGTGCTGTTGTTCTTCGTGCTGATGGCTGCGGGGCTGGTGCCGCTGGCCATTCCCTCGGTGCCGCACAAGGGGCTCAATGCGCTCTACGTCATCCTGATCTTTCCGATTATCGGGGCAATCCTCCTGGTCGGGGGCGTGTTCGGGTTGCCGGAGGTCGAGACCAGCCTGTGGGGCGGGCTGATGCTGACCATCGTCGTCGCCTATGTGGGGATGGTGGTGTCGCTGCCGCTCGGGGTCATCCTGGCGCTCGGGCGACGCTCGAAGATGCCGGGGGTGCGGATCGTCTGCGTCAGCTTCATCGAGATCGCGCGCGGCGTGCCGCTGATCACCGTGCTGTTCATGGCGAGCGTCATGCTGCCGCTGTTCCTGCCGCCGGGCGTGACGTTCGACAAGCTGCTCAGGGCGCTGATCGGGGTGGCGCTGTTCGCCTCCGCCTACATGGCAGAGGTGATCCGCGGCGGCCTGCAGGCGGTGCCGAAGGGCCAGTACGAGGGCGCGCAGGCGGTCGGGCTCAGCTACTGGCAGATGATGCGCCTCGTGGTGCTGCCGCAGGCGATCAAGATCGTCATCCCGGGCATCGTCAACACCTTCATCGGGCTCTTCAAGGACACCAGCCTCGTCTACATCATCGGGCTGTTCGAGCTGCTGGGCACGGTGCGCAACAGCTTCGCCAACCCGCAATGGGCAACGCCGGAAACGCCGGCCACCGGGCTGTTCTTCACGGCACTGGTGTTCTGGGTGTTCTGCTTCGGCATGAGCCAATATTCCCAATATACCGAGCGCCGGCTGAATACCGGCCACAAGCGATAGGAAACCCGCCATGACGATGTCCGAGTCCCCCGTGGTGCCCGACGCGCCGCTCGATCGCTCGAAAATGCAGGTTTCGGACGAGGTGGCGATCGAGATGATCGGCGTCAACAAGTGGTACGGCGATTTCCACGTGCTGAAGGACATCAACCTCAAGGTGATGAAGGGCGAGCGCATCGTCATCGCCGGCCCCTCGGGGTCGGGCAAATCGACGATGATCCGCTGCATCAACCGGCTGGAATCGCACCAGAAGGGCATCATCAGCGTCGATGGCATCGAGCTGACCGACGACCTCAAGCGCATCGACGAGGTGCGGCGCGAGGTCGGCATGGTGTTCCAGCACTTCAACCTGTTCCCCCACCTCACCATTCTCGAGAACTGCACGCTGGCGCCGATCTGGGTGCGCAAGATCCCGAAGAAGCAGGCCGAGGAAATGGCCATGACCTATCTCGAGCGGGTCAAGATTCCGGAGCAGGCGAAAAAGTATCCGGGGCAGCTGTCGGGCGGCCAGCAGCAGCGCGTGGCGATTGCGCGCTCGCTGTGCATGAACCCGCGCATCATGCTGTTCGACGAGCCCACCTCGGCGCTCGATCCCGAGATGATCAAGGAAGTGCTCGACGTGATGGTGAACCTGGCCGCGTCGGGCATGACCATGCTGTGCGTGACGCACGAAATGGGCTTCGCCCGGCAGGTCGCCAACCGGGTGATCTTCATGGATGCCGGCCAGATCGTCGAGCAGAACGAGCCCGAAGCATTCTTCCTCCACCCACAGCACGAGCGGACGAAGCTGTTTTTGAGCCAGATTCTGCACTGAGGGGGGCGAGCGCGAGCCCGGCCCTCGTCCTTCGACAAGCTCAGGATGAGGGCCTCGGAGGGGCAGTTCGTTCTAGCCGAGAGTGGGGGCATCCGCCACCCACTCAGTGCTGGCGGCTCGACCCCCCACCCGGCCGCCTCGGCTACTTCTTCCGGCCGAAATCGCGTTCGGCGAGGGCCTGGGCGGTGAGGGCAAGTTCCATGGCCTTGAAGCAATGGGCCTGGGGCATCGCGGTTTCGGTGCGGTTCTGGATATCGGCGATCAGTTGGCGGCCGTAGGGCAGGTCGGTCGCGGCGCAGTCGATGTAGTGCATGCCCTTGGCGTCGACCAGGAACAGGTGGTCGGTGCCGGGGCGGCCGGCGATGTCGACGTATTTCCTGAGCTCGATATAGCCCTGGGTGCCGAGGATGGTGAGCCGCCCGTCGCCCCAGGTCGGCAGACCGGCGGGGGTGAACCAGTCGACGCGGATGTAGCCGGTGGCGTTGGGGGCGCGCAGGTGAATGTCGCCGACGTCCTGCAGGCCCGGCGTTTCGGGGTGGGCGCGGTTGGCGACGGTGGCCGAGATTACCTCGGCGTCGAGCGTGTTGGCGAAGAACAGGAACTGCTCGCACTGGTGCGAGGCGATGTCGCAGAGAATGCCGCCATAGCGCGAGCGCTCGAAGAACCAGGCCGGCCGGGTGAGATTGCGGATGGCGTGCGGCCCGAGGCCCACGGTGTGGATGACCTCGCCGATGGCGCCGGCGCGCACCAGCTCGCCCGCCTTCACCGTCGAGCGGGTCTCGAAATGCTCGGAATAGAGCACCGAAAAGATGCGTCCGGTCTCGGCCTGCACGTGCTTCAGGGTGCGCAATTCGTCGAGGCTGGTCATCCCCGGCTTGTCGCTCATCACGTCCTTGCCGCGGCGCATGGCGGCGGCGGCGATCTCGGCCCGGTCGCCGGGAATGGCGGCGGTGAGAACGAGCGGAATGGTCTCGTCATCGAGGATTTCGTCGCGATTGGCGACGCGCTTCGCCTGCGGATATTTGTCGCCAAAGGTCTTGGCGAGGTCGTCCTCGACGGCATGGAACGCCACGAACTCGGCGCCCTCGCGCAGCAGGCAATCGACCTGCCCGAAGATGTGGCCGTGATTGATGCCGATGGCGGCGAATTTGATGGTCATGGGATGGGGTCCAAGTGAGTGGCGAATAGCGAATAGCGAATAGTGGGCGCCTTGCGGCGCCTAGGTCGGTCTTGATCGTCAGCCATCGGGGGTCCCTATTCGCTATTCGCTATTCGCTATTCGCTATTCGCTATTTCCCTCTTCCTCACCGCTTCATGCCCGAGGTGGCGATGCCTTCGATGAGCAGGCGCTGGAAGAACAGGAAAATCAGGAAGATCGGCACCAGCGACAGGCTCGACATGGCGAACAGGCCGCCCCAGTCCGACTCGGCACTGGAGTCGACGAAAGTGCGCAGCCCCAGCGTCACGGTGTACTGCTGCATGTCGTTGAGATAGATCAGCGGGGCGAAGAAATCGTCCCAGGTGAAGATGAAGGTAAAGATGCCGGCCGTCACCAGCACCGGCACCGAGAGTGGCAGCATGATCCGCCAGTAGATCTGGAAACGCGAGCAGCCGTCGATCAGGGCGGCCTCGTCGAGCTCGCGCGGAATGCCGCGGAAGAACTGCACCATCAGGAAGATGAAGAACGAATCGGCGGCGAGGAATTTCGGCACGACCAGCGGCAGGAAGGTATTCACCCAGCCGAGATGGAGGAACATCACGTATTGCGGGATCAGCGTCACCTGGTAGGGCAGCATAAGGGTGCCCAGCATCAGGGCGAACCAGAACCGGCGGCCGGCGAACTGCAACCGCGCGAAGGCGTAGGCGGTGATCGAGCAGGCGCCGAGATTGCCGATGACGCTCAGGATGGAAATGACGAAGGAATTGGCGAAGAAGGTGGCAAAGCTCACCTGCAGGCCCTTCCAGCCGCGCAGGAACGCGTCGAGGCTGACCGACGAGGGCAACAGGGAGGTGGCGCTGAAGATCTCGTTCTCCGGCCGGAAGGCGGCCGAGAGCATCCAGAGCAGCGGATAGAGCATGCCGATCGAGGCGGCGATCAACACGACGTGGCTGACGATGGACAGTACGCGGCGCCGCGCCAGCTTGCGCGCCTGGATCGCGTGATGGTCTGGGCCGGTGAGGGCGTCACTCGTCATAGTGCACCCAATAGCGCGAGCTGAGGAAGGAGATGCCGGTGAACACGGCGATGATGATCAGCAGGATCCAGGCCAGCGCCGACGCATACCCCATGCGGAAGAAGCCAAACGCCTCCTGGTAGAGATAGAGCGTGTAGAACAGGGTGGAATTGATCGGATTGCCGGTGCCACCCGAGATGATGAAGGCCGGGGTGAATGACTTGAAGGCGTCGATCGTCTGGATCACCGCGTTGAAGAATACCACCGGCGTCAGCAACGGCAGGGTAATGCTCCAGAACAACCGCGTGCGACCGGCGCCGTCGATGGCGGCGGCCTCGTAAACGTCGCGCGGAATCTGCCTGAGCCCGGCGAGGAAGATGATCATCGGCGAGCCGAACTGCCAGACGCTGAGCAGGATCAGTGTCCACAGCGAATAGCGCGGATTCGAAATCCAGCTTGGGCCGACAATGCCGACCAGCGCCAGCAGGCGGTTGACCAGGCCGTCGCCGGCGAAGAGTTCTCGCCACAGCACTGCGACGGCGACGCTCGCGCCGAGCAGCGAGGGCAGGTAAAACACCGCCCGGTAAAGCGGCAGCCCCTTGATGCCGCGATTGAGCAGCAGGGCGATAGCAAGCGCGAAGATCAGCTTGAGGGGTACCGAGAAGAGGACGAAGAAGAACGTCACCCGCAGCGACTGCAGGAACTTCGCGTCGGCGGTGAACATGCGCACATAATTGGCACCCCCGATCCAGTTGGGAGCCTGCAGCAGGTCGAAATTGGTAAAGCTCAGATAGAGCGAAATCAGCGCCGGACCGATGGTCAACCCGAAAAACCCGATGAGCCAGGGCGACAGCATGGCGTAGCCGGCGCCGTTGCGGCGCCAGAACCGGCGCCACGGCGATGGCGTGGCCGCGCGTCCAAGAGGGGGCGCCGTGGCGAGCGATCGAACGGTCATCGGGCAACACTCCGGTGGCCGGGCGAACGCTGGCCGACGTCATGACAGCGGTGCGGCGTCATGGCCGGGCTTGACCCGGCCACCCAGCCCGCCGCGCCGCCCCTGCTGGTGGTTGTCATGGCGTGAGGGCCAAACCGCCGGCAGCATGCCTTACCCGATCCGGTGGATGGCCGGGGCAAGCCCTGCCATGACGGCAGGCGGCAAGGCGTCGGGGGCCGCATCCCCCGTGACCGCATCCGGGATCAGCCCTTGCGCGACAGGATGTCGACGGCCTGCTTGACGAAAGCAGGGCCCGCGTCTTCCGGCGATTGCTGGCCGAAGGCGACTTCCTGGCTCGTCTTGACGAGCAGGTCGATGTCGATCTCGCCAGCGCTGCTGGGCGGGGAGGGCGGAATGGGTCCCAGCAGGTCGCCGAGATTGCTGACGAATTTGAGCGACACCTGATCCAGCGCGCTGAGCGTTGGCGCCAGCGCCTCACGCACGGCGGCCGAGCAGGGGATGCCGCGCTCGACGCCAAGAATCAAATTGGCCGGAACGTTGTCGACGAAGAAGCTCAGATATTTTGCTGCGTCCGGCTTGAGCTTCGACTGCGCGGCGACCGACCAGAACATCGAGGGCTTGCGATAATGGCCGCCCTTGCCGGTCGCGCCGATGCGCGGGAAGCAGGTGATGGTCAGCGGGTCCTTGTTGAGCGCCTGGGCGTTCACGAGCTGGTTGGAGTTGGCAAAGCTCACCGCTGCCTTGCCGAGCGTCACCATGTTGGTGTCGAGCGCGCTGTTGACATCGAGCGCCTGGTCCTCCGGCGTGACGATGGCCCCGGCGGCGCGGAACTTGTTCCACATGGTGAACCACTCGACCATGTCGTCCGCATCGAAAGCCAGCTTGCCGTCGGCGGTATAGAGCGCCTTGCCGCGCTGGCGCAGCCAGTTCTCGAGCACCGGTTCCGAGCCGGAGCCATCCTGGAAGGCCTTCATGCCGCCGCGGATATTGGCTTTCTTGAACGCCTCGCCGATGGTCATCACGTCGTCGTAGGTGAGCGTCGTGGCGCCGGGCGCCTCGATACCCGCCTCCTTGAAAGCCGCCAGGTTGACGAGGGTGGAGACGGAATTGGCTCCGAGGCTGATGCCGTATAGTTTCCCGTCGACCTTGCCGCCATCGATCTGGTCCTTGTCGAAATCGGCAAGCAGCAGTTCCTTGCCAACGAACTCGTCGAGCGGGGCGATGGCCTGACGCTTGGCGTATTCGACGATATAGCGATAGTCCATCTGGATGATGTCAGGGGCGTTGCCGCCGCCGGTTTCGGTGGCCAGCTTGGGCCAGTAGTCGCCCCAGCCGTAGAACTCGCTGGCGATCTTGGTGTCGGGAGTGGCCTTAAGATAGAGGTCGTTCACCTTGTAGGTGCGGCTGGCGCGATCCTTGCTGCCCCAGAAAATCTGGCGCAGGGCGACACCAGCGGCGAAAGCCGGGCGGAAACCGGCGGCGCCGGTGGCAAGCACGGCCGCGCTGCCGAGCAGGAATTGACGACGATTGGCACTCATCTGGGGACTCCTCCGAAGACCTGGTCTTGTTATTTGCCGGCGCAGTTCTACCCGCCGACGCGAGATAACCAATTGGTGAAAAGTGTGGGTCCGCACTTGCCGCCCTGTCAAGTCGGCTGGCAGAGCTCTCACCAGAACAGGACGGCCTTGATGGTCTTGACGGGCCGCGGCGCCACCGGGTAAGGCAAGTAACTCGGCGGTTACAACTGGGGAGATGGTGGCCATGACCGAGCGACGCATCGGCATCATCATGCACGGCGTCACCGGGCGGATGGGGTACAACCAGCATCTGGTGCGCTCGATCCTGGCGCTGCGCGAACAGGGGGGCCTGGCGCTCGCCAATGGCGACCGGCTGCTGCCCGATCCGATGCTGGTCGGGCGCGACGGCGACAAGCTGGAGCGGATCGCCAGGCGCCACGGACTCACCCGCTGGACCACCGACCTCGGCGCCGCGCTCGCCAATCGCGACGACACGATTTTTTTCGATGCCGGCACGACCCAGATGCGCGCGAGCCTGATCGGCAAGGCGCTCGATGCGGGCAAGCACGTCTATTGCGAAAAGCCGGTGTCGGATGACCTGCACACCGCGATTGCGCTGGCGAAGAAGGCCCGCGCCTCCGGGCTGAAGCACGGCGTGGTGCAGGACAAGCTGTTCCTGCCGGGGCTGCTGAAGCTGAAGCTGCTCAACGAATCGGGGTTTTTCGGCGAGCTCCTGTCGGTGCGCGGCGAGTTCGGCTATTGGGTGTTCGAGGGCGACTGGGGGGTCGAGGCGCAGCGCCCGTCGTGGAATTACCGCAAGGCCGAGGGCGGCGGCATCATCCTCGATATGCTCTGCCACTGGCGCTACGTGCTCGACAACCTGTTCGGCGAGGTGCAGGCGGTGAGCTGCCTCGGCACCACGCACATTCCGGGGCGGGTGGACGAGCGCGGCAAGACCTACGCCGCCGACGCGGACGATGCGGCCTATGCGACGTTCCAGCTCAAGGGCGGGGTGATCGCGCAAATCAATTCGAGCTGGGTGACGCGGGTGCGGCGCGACGACCTCGTGACGTTCCATGTCGACGGCACGCTCGGCTCGGCGGTGGCGGGGCTGCACAAATGCTTCATCCAGCCGCGCGCCGCGACGCCGAAGCCGGTGTGGAATCCGGACGTGCCGCAGGCCATCGACTTCTTTTCGAACTGGCAGGAAATGCCCTCGACACAGGTGTTCGACAACGGTTTCAAGGCGCAGTGGGAGCTGTTCCTGCGCCATGTGGCCGAGGACGGCCCGTGGCCCTATGGGCTCGAGGCGGGCGCCAAGGGCGTGCAATTGGCAACCCTCGGGTTGCAATCCTGGGCCGAGCGGCGGTGGGTCGACGTGCCGGCCCTGGGGCTGTGAGGGGGGCGATGGCTTGGCGTACCTGGCAACCCCTCACCCCGTCCTACCGGACGGACCTCTCCCCAGCGGGGCGAGGAAAGGCGAGACGGTGCCCCGTCGTCCCCTCGCCCCGTTGGGGAGAGGGCCAGGGTGAGGGGCGCCCCTTGGCAGGGTTTTTCCAATGACGTCACGCGTCCTCTCGATCAATCTCGCGACGACGCGCGGGAGCTGGGGGTTTGCCGAGGCGGTGGAGGGGTGCCTGAGGCACGGCATCACCGCGATTTCGCCGTGGCGCGACCAGGTGGAGGCGATCGGGCTCGCCGAGGCGGCGCGGATCGTTACGGCCAACGGCCTGCGCGTCACCGGGCTCTGCCGTGGCGGGATGTTTCCGGCCGATAGCGCGGCGGGACGGCAGCGGGCCATCGACGACAATCGCCGCGCCATCGACGAGGCGGCGGCGCTGCATGCCGACTGCCTGGTGCTGGTGGTGGGGGGGCTCCCCGGCGCGTCGCGCGATATTTCCGGGGCGCGGCAAATGGTCGCCGACGGCATCGCGGCGATGCTGCCGCACGCGCGGGCCAGCGGGGTGCCGATCGCCATCGAGCCGCTGCACCCGATGTATGCGGCGGACCGCTCCTGCGTGAATACGCTCGACCAGGCGCTCGACCTTTGCGCGGCACTGGGCGAGGGGGTCGGCGTCGCCATCGACGTCTACCATGTGTGGTGGGATCCCGGGCTCGCCGCGGCAATCGCCCGGGCGGGGCGGATGCAGGCGATCCTGGCGCATCACATCTGCGACTGGCTGGTGCCGACGCGCGACCTGCTGCTCGACCGCGGCATGATGGGCGACGGGGTGATCGACCTCAGGGGCATTCGCGCCATGATCGAGGCGGCCGGCTATGCCGGGCCGGAGGAAGTCGAGATATTTTCACGCGACCACTGGTGGACGCTGCCCGGCGACGAGGTGCTGCGCACCGTCGTCAGGCGGTTCGCCAGCGTGTGCTAGAGCGATGCATCGGAGGAGGAGTTCCGCATGGCTGAAGACCTGAAGCGGCGCCGCTATGCGTTGATCGGCACCGGGCATCGCGGCAGCACCATGTGGGGCCGCGACCTGCTGCGGGGCTGGCGCGATACGCTGGAGCTGGTGGCGCTGTGCGACATCAACCCGTTACGCGCCGAACGGTCGCGCAATGTCATCGGCTCGAACGCCCCGATCTACACCAGCGTCGAGCAGACCATGGCCGAGGCGAAACCCGAGCTGGTGATCGTCACCACCAAGGATGCGACGCATGACGACATCATCGTCGCGGCGCTGGAGGGCGGCGCCGATGTCATCACCGAAAAGCCGATGACCACCACGCCGGAGAAGATCCGCCGCATCCGCGACGCGGAAAAGCGCACCGGCCGCAAAGTCAGCGTGTCGTTCAACTACCGCTTCGCGCCGACCGCGGCGCGGCTCAGGCAATTGCTGCTCGAGGGCGCCATCGGGACGCTGACCTCGGTGGATTTCCACTGGTATCTCGACACCATCCATGGCGCCGATTATTTCCGCCGCTGGCACGCCTATGTGAAGAATTCCGGCTCGCTGTTCGTGCACAAGGCGACGCACCATTTCGACCTGCTGAACTGGTATATCGGGGCCGATCCGCAGAGCGTTTCCGCCTTCGGCGTGCAGCGCAATTACGGGCCGCAGGGACCGTTCCGCGGGGTGCGCTGCAAGGGGTGCGAATTCGCCTCACGCTGCGATTTCTACTTCGACATGAGCGCCGATCCGCTGCTCGAAACGCTGTACGAGGACCCGTCGGTGGTCGACGGCTATGTGCGCGATGCCTGCGTCTACCGCGAGGATATCGACATTCCCGATACGATGAGCGCCACCATCCGCTACGAGAACGAGGTGCTGGTCAGCTATTCGCTCAACACCTTCATGCCGATCGAAGGCTACACCATCGCCTTCAACGGCACGGGCGGGCGGATCGAGGCGCGGCTGTTCGAGCGGCAGCCGTTCGAGGTGCCGGACGCCGACGAAATCCTTTTGGTGCGCAATTTCGGCAAGGGGGTCGAGCGGATCGCCGTGCCGCATACCGGGGGCGGGCATTTCGGCGGCGACGACCGGATGCGCAATCTGATCTTCCACGGCGGCGACGATCCGCTCGGGCAGCGCGCCGGCTCGCGGGCGGGCGCCATGTCGGTGATGATCGGCGTGGCGGCGCTGCAATCCTCGCGTACGGGTAAGATGGTGGAGATTGCCGAGCTGGGTGGGATCGGGGGGTAGGAGCGGCTCGGGGCTTGATGTGGGAGTCGGGGAAGGGGCAAAGGCCCCCTCACCCGCCGCTTCGCGGCGACCTCTCCCCCAAGGGAGAGGTGAATCCCGTGGCGTGGCCTTGCCCCAGCGCCACCTCTCCCTGGGGGGAGGTCGGTCCGACAGGACCGGGTGAGGGGGCGTTGGCCGCAGGTGTCAGCGCCTCACTGCAGGGGCTTGAGGTCCTGCAGCAATGTCGGGATGAGCTCGCTGACGGTGGGGTGGATGTGCATGGTGCGCGAGATCGCCGTGTAGGGCAGTTTTGCCGCCATGTTGTCGATGAACAGGTGCACCACTTCGTCGCCTTCGATGCCGAGCAGGGCGGCGCCGAGCACCAGTCTGGTTTCCGCGTCGACCAGCACTTTCATGAAGCCCTGCGTTTCGCTGCGCTCGTGGGCGCGCCCGACGCGGGTCATCGGGCGGGTGGCGATGAGGGCCGGGCGGCCGGAGGCCCGCACCTGCGCCTCGGTCAGCCCGACGCGGCCGAGCGGGGGGTCGATATAGAGCGCATAGGCGGTGGGGCGATCCGACAGGCGGCGCGGGTCGTGGTCGAGCAGATTGCCGCCGGCGATTTCGAAGTCGTTGTAGGAGGTGTGGGTGAAGGCGCCGTGGCCGTTGACGTCGCCGAGCGCCCAGATGCCCGCGACATTGGTGCGCAACTGGTCGTCGACCGCGAGATAGCCGCGGGCATCGAGGGCGAGGCCGGCCTGGCCGATGTCGAGGTCCTCGACATTGGGCTTGCGGCCGACGGCAACGAGCAGGTGGCTGGCGGCGACAGCCAGTGGCTGGCCGCCGGCGGTGGCGGTGACGGCGATGGCGTCGCCGGGCCCCCTGGCGAAGCGCAGATGCTCGACGTTGAAGCGGAGGGCGATATTCTCGTTCGCGAGGATATCGGCGATGGCGGCCGAGATATCGGCATCCTCGTGGGCGACGAGGCGTGGCCCCTGTTCGAGCACGGTGACGCGGCTGCCGAAGCGGGCATACATCTGGGCGAATTCGAGCCCGATATAGCTGCCGCCGACGATGACCAGATGCTCGGGCAGCACATCGAGATCCATCATGGATTCGTTGGTGAGGTAGGGGATGTCGCCAATGCCCGGCCAGTCGGGCACGCTCGGGCGGCCGCCGGTGTTGATGAAGATTTCGGGCGCGGTGTAGCGCGTGCCCGCTACCTCGATCTCGTGCGGGCCGGTGAAGCGCGCCGAGCCCCAGAGCAAGGTCAGGTTTGCCATGTCGCCCAGCCAGTTGGCGAGGCTTTGCACCGAGTCGTTGACGATGGCGTCCTTGCGCGCCTTGACGCGCTGCATATCGACGGTTACCGGGCCGGCGGTGACGCCAAAGTCGGCGGCGCGGCGCGCCATATGGGCGACCCGGGCGCTCGCCACCAGCGATTTGGTCGGGATGCAGCCATTGTTGACGCAGGTGCCGCCGAGATGGGCACGCTCGACCAGCAGGGTCGCCTTGCCGGCAGCGGCGAAGCGGGCGGCAAGGAAGGGGCCGGACTGGCCGGCACCTATGAAGATCGCGTCGAAGGCGTTGGGCATGGTGAGATTTTCCCCCGGGTTGACGACGGCAGGCTGGCGGTGGCGAGCGGGCAGGCGGTTGACCGGTACCCGGCCTAAAATTGCGGCCGCGATCCGTGCCGATGCGGCTGGTTTCGGCTTGACAGTCCGGCCGCAGGTCGGCTCGAAATCAGCGGCGAGATTACAATAACGGGCTTTCGCGACAATGGGGGCGCGGTCCGGTGCAGGAATGGGAATAGCGGCGATGCGGATGGGAATTGTCGGGCTGGGGTTTCGCCTCGGCTATCTGGCGCGGATTTTTTCGGCGACGCTCGGCGATGATTTTGCGGTGGTGGCGCATGTCGATCCCGAACCGTTCGGGCTGACCTACACCGAGCAGTACGGCATCGCCACCGGCAGGCGCTACGAGACGCTGGAGGCGATGCTTTCGAGCGAAAGGCTCGACCTGCTGATGGTCGGCTCGCCCAATCACCTGCATCTCGGCCATATCCGCACCGGGCTCGCGCACGGGGCGCAGGTGTTCACCGAAAAGCCGGTGGTCACCAGTGTCGCCGAGACGCTGGAGCTGGCGCGGCTGATCCACCAATACGGGGCGGACAGGCTGATGGTCGGGCTGGTGCTGCGCTATGCGCCGCTCTATGTCGACCTCAGGCAGGTGCAGGCCGAGGGGCTGCTCGGCGACATCGTCTCGATCGAGGCGTGCGAGCACATCGCGCCCTATCATGGGGCGTTCTTCCAGCGCGACTGGCGGCGCTACGAGCGCTATTCGGGCAGCTTCATGCTGGAAAAGTGCTGCCACGACCTCGACCTCTACAATGGGGTTATGGGGTGCCGGCCGCGCTATGTGGCGAGCTTTGGCGGGCGCAAGAGCTTCATTCCGAAGAACGCGCCCGAGGCGCACGGCATCAACGACATGGAGGTCTATTACCGCAAGCCGGGCGGCTGGATGGCGTCGGACAAGGTGTTCGACACCGACGCCGACATCATCGATTTCCAGACCGCCATCGTCGAATACGAGAGCGGCGCGTCGCTGTGCTTCCACACCAATGTCAACGTGCCGGACGAGTACCGGCGCTTTGCGGTGATGGGCGCCAAGGGCATGGCGGAGGGCGATTTCGTGCGCAACTTCTTCAAGGTGCACGATGCCCGCACCAGCCAGAAGCTGATCGACAAGGTCTATGGCGCTTCCGAGCTTTCCGTGCATTACGGAGCCGACGAGCAGATGGCGGCCGATATCGCGAAATACCTCGTCGATGGCACACGGCTGCCGGTGTCGGTGGTCAATGCGCTCGAGGCGGGGCTGCTGGCGCTCAGCATGGACGAGGCGCGGCGCGGCCGCAGCGTCGTCGACATGACCGGGCTGTGGCAGCGGTTCGACGCGGCGCTCGCGGGCGAAGCGGATGGAGAGGCGGCGGCGTAGGGCCAAAAGGCCCCCTCACCCGGATTGCTGTCGCAATCCGACCTCTCCCCCCAGGGAGAGGTGCCGAGGTGGCGAGGCCGTGCCCCCTTCTTAACCTCTCCATGGGGGGAGAGGTCGACGCGCAGCGGCTGGTGAGGGGGCCTTGGCTGCAGACGCCGTCTGTCCGGAATGTCGATACGGCCCAGGAACAATCGACCTTCGGGCTTGTCGCAAACGCAAGTCAGAAGCCCCCTCATCCGTCGCTTCGCGCCACCTTCTCCCGCGAGGGGAGAAGGAAGAAAGTAGCGGTGCCCCAGCCTTCCCTCTCCCCTTGCGGGAGAGGGTGCCGACAGGCCGGTGAGGGGTGGGCCGCAAGCTCTTTCGCTGCACGTCGCTCCTGGCCGGGCCCGCCGCTTGTGGGATTGAGAGGCGCGCGGCATGGTGCCGGTCGCCGCCAACGCCGGAAACCTGCCGATGACCTCCAACCGCCTTGCCTGCCGCCTCGAAACCCGCTGGACGCCGGCCCGCGACGGCGTGCCGCCGAGCTATGAGCTGACCCTCGCCAATACCGGCAATATGCCGGTCACGGGTTTTCGTCTCGCCGTCTGCGGGCCGGCCCGCATCGATCCGGGCGCGACCATCGAGGGCGGTCGGCTGGTCGAGCGGCTGTCGAATTATTCGGTGTTCGCGCCGCCGGACGGGTTCGAGCTCAAGCCGGGCGAGAGCTGGATGATCGCGGTGCGGGGGCTTGGGTTTCCGCTGCGGCACTGGAGCGATGGGGCAGGGGCCGCCTATCTGGTGCTGGCTGATGGAACGATTGCGCCGGTCGCGGTCAGGCCGACGCAGGCGGTGGGCCAGAACGCGCCGCTCCGCAAGGGCACGCAGATCTATCCGGTGCCGGGACCCGGCAAGGCGCCGGTCGGCCTTTCGATCATTCCGTGGCCGGTGAAGCCGGCGGTCGAGGCGCTGGGGCCGGTGCCCGCCGGGCTCGACCCGCGCCCCGAAACGGCGGCGGGTCGGGACGCCGCGGCGGCTTTCGCCGAGCTCAGCGGGGCGCTGTTTCCGGCCGAGGGCATGGTACGTCCGGCGGCCGAGGGCGGCGTGGCGGTGCGTCTGGCCGAGGATGACCGGCTGGGGCCGGAGGCCTACCGGATCGGTTTTGGCGAGGACATTGCGGTGCATGCCGCGGGCGCGACCGGGTTGCTCTACGGGCTGATCACGCTGGGCCAGCTCTGGCGCGGGGCGACGCAGCATCCCGAGAATTTCGGCTTTCCGGCGGCGGGAGAGATTGCCGATGCGCCCCATTATGGCTGGCGCGGCAGCCATCTCGATGTGGCGCGGCAGTTCTATGCGTCGGCCGAGATTACCCGCTTCCTGCATTTGATGGCGTGGAACAAGCTCAACCGCTTCCACTGGCACCTCAGCGACGACGAGGGCTGGCGGGTAGAGATCGACGCTTATCCGGCATTGGTCGCGGTCGGTGCCTGGCGCGGGCACGGCCTCGCCCTGCCGCCGCTGCTCGGTTCGGGCGCCGAGCGGCAGGGCGGCTATTATTCGAAGGCGGCGGTGCGCGACATCGTGGGCCTCGCCCGGCGGCTCGGCATCGTCGTGGTGCCGGAGATCGACGTGCCGGGTCATTGCCTCGCGCTGCTTCGGGCGATTCCTGAATTGCGCGATCGGCGGCTCGA
>Ga0207657_10003027_pt1 | contig 18001 bp, 21 predicted proteins | sample KBSC33metaG_FD_184316 | JGI IMG/M metagenome (GOLD analysis project Ga0207657, IMG submission 184316) | Corn rhizosphere microbial communities from Kellogg Biological Station, Michigan, USA - KBS C3-3 metaG (SPAdes) (version 2) | ecosystem: Host-associated > Plants > Roots > Rhizosphere > Soil ... | reverse complement strand
CGTCGTTCCGGTGTTCCACTGGCCGTAGAGCAGGAGCCCGCGCGCGAACTCGTTGACGCGCGCGTACTCGACGACCCAGATCGAATAGTCGGCCATCGTGATTCTCCTATCGGTGGTGGTGCGTGCCGGCGCAGCACGGCACGTATTCACACGGTTGGGTGGTCCAGACTTCGCGGCGCAAGCTTCGGTGCGAGTTGCGCACCGCGTCGAGCTCAGCGTCGCTCACCTCGCCCGAGAGCGCACCGTGCACGAGCTGCCGGAGGCGCGCCGCGGGCTCCTCGCACGAGGTGCCGGCAGCATCGCGTTGCAGCTCGTCGGCGACCGGCCGCAGCTCGTCGACACGCTCGCCGAGGATCAGCGCGGCGCTCGCGGCGACGGCGAGCGACTTGAAGCGGCGATAGAGCTCCGGCGTCTCGAACGCGACCGTGGTCACGACGTGCCACCGTCCGCCGCCGCAAGCTCCTCGAGCAGCATCGGCACGCCGACCATGCACGAGTGGATCCCGATGACGCTCGCCAGCTCCATCACCTCGAGGATCTCCTCCTTGGTCGCGCCGTAGCCGATCGCATTCTTGATGTGGAGACGCAGGCCCGGCTCGTACAGGTGCGTCGCGGAGACGTCGAACGCCGTGTAGATGAACTCCTTGATCTTCGGCTCGAGCGTCCCGGACGTCCACGGCACCGACGAGAAGTGGATGTACGACTCGAAGAAGTCGGGGTCGAGCACCAGGATCTCGTGCCAGAACTGATGCCAGTACCCGCGCTTCTCGGTGAAGTCGGCCTTCAACGCCTCGCGCCGCTCGTCGAGCTCCTGAGAGATCGGCTGCCCGGCGGCCGCGAGCTCCTCGACGAGGATCGGGACGCCGATGTTGCACGCGTGGATCCCGAGCGTCGAGGTGAGCTCGAGCACCTCCATGATCTCCGCCGCGGTCGCTCCGTAGGCGATCGCCTGCTTGATGTGCTGGCGGATCCCGGGGACGAACAGGTGCGTCGCCGCTGCGTCGACGGCGATGTAGACGAACTCCTTGATCTTCGGGTCGAGCACGCCCGACCGCCAGGGAACCGACGAGAAGTCGGTGTACGCCGCGAAGAAGTCCTCGTCGGCCTCGAGCAGGCTGTCCCAGAAGGGATTCCAGTAGCCGCGACTCTCGATGAAGTCGTCGCGGAGCTTCTTCTTGCGTTCCGTCAGCTCGGTGCTCATCGCTCCTCCTTCGCGGGCGCGGGAGGCCGGCTGCCGCCGGCCTCCCGCATTCCCTTTCGATCGCGTCCTACTTCTTGATCGGCACCCATGCGTTCTTGGCTGCGTTGTACTGCACGAGCGTCAGCTGCTTCTCGGTGATCGTCGCGTGATTCTGCTTGCTGAACGACACCGTTCCCTGCAGCCCGTGGTAGTTCTTGACGTTGTTCAGGCCGTCCTTGAGCTTGTTCGGATCGGTCGACTTCGTCGTCTTGATGACCTGGCCGAGCATCATGATCGCGTCGTAGTTCGCGACCGCGAACGGCGTTGCCGCGATGTGGAAGCGGGCCTTGTAGCGCTTGTAGAAGGAGCTCAGCGCCGCCGTCGGATGCAGCTGCGTGGTCAGCGTCGCACCGATCGCCCCGTTACCCGCGCTCTTCGCGAGGTTCGAGAACGTCGGGTCGGCGTTGATCTCGTCGTTGCCGAGGACGGTCAGCTTCGTGCCCGTGCTCTTCAGGGTCTGCATGAACCGCGCCGTGTCCTGCGGCGTCAGCCACACGACCACGCAGTCCGCGCCGGCCTTCTTGATCTTGTTGATCTCGTTGTTCAGGCCGACCGTCGCGCCCGTCGACCAGTCCTCGCTGATCGAGTCGTCGAGCACGATCTTCTTGCTCGAGCCCTTGTACGCGAGCTTGATCGCCGCGTCACCGCCGCCGCCGTAGGTCGACGGGTCGTGGAGCACCGCCAGGCCCTTGCAGTTGCTCTGCGCGTAATGCGCTGCGATCCCGCCCCAGGCGAACGTGTTCAAGCCCCAGCTCCAGACCCAGTCGTACGGCGGCTGGGACGGGCCTTTCGGGTAGATCGTGATCCCGGCGTCGTCGACGGCGCCGATGTTCGGGATGTGCAGGCGCTGAGCCATTGCGGACGTCGCAGGCCCTGTGTCACCTGAGCCCGCGACCGCGACCGCACCCGCGCTGACGAGGCGCTGGAACAGCTGCGACGAGAGCGTCGCCGACGCCTGGTCGTTGTACGACTGCAACGTGAACTTCTTCCCGAGCGCGCCACCGCGGGCGTTCAGATCCGCGACGGCGAGCTTGGCGCCGTTCACCATGGCGACTCCGGTGCTGCCGTACGCACCGGTCGTTCCGGCGATCGACCCGATCAGGATCGTGTTTCCGTTTGCGTGCTTCGTGCCGGCCGAAGCCGAGAGCGCGACCGCGAGTGTGACGATCGCAATGAGCGCGGCGCCAACGGCCGTCCTCCGCGCTGTGAGACGAGAATGCATCCTTCCCTCCCTCGACGTTGCTCGATGCGTCGTCACGGTGCTCATGCGATCTGCACCGCGACCCGGTTGGTCTCCGTGTCGTCGCCGCCGTGCCTGACGAAGACGTCGGGGTCGTGCCCCGGCACCACGACCGCCCGGCGCGACCGGGCGAGCTCCTTGATGAGGTCGTAGGCCGCGTACATCTGCTCGAGGTCGTGCATGACCGCAAAGGGTCGGTCGAGTTCGAGCTCCTCGTAGAGGTGCACCGCGTCGGACGCGAGCACCACGGGACCGGTCCCCGCGTCCACGACAGTCACCTGCTGGCCCGCAGAATGACCGCCGACGGAGATCGCAACGACCCCGTCGAAGATCTCCTCGGTTCCCTCGGTCACACGGACGCGTCCCTGCGCGGCCGCCTGCGTGACGACGTCGATGTCCGCCGGCTCTGCATGCGGCGCGAACTGCCCGCGACCCGCGTGCGGGCCGGTCCAGAACTCGAGCTCGCGCGACGGGACGACCAGCTGCGCGCTCGGGAACGCGTGCAGGTTCCCCGTGTGGTCGTAATGGAGGTGCGTCACGACGATTGCGGAGACGTCGCCGGGCGCGATGCCGAGCTCGGCGAGCGCGTCGAGCGGCGGCACGAGACACGTGCGACCGCGCCGGGCTGCGGCTTCCGGAGCGAATCCCGTGTCGACGAGGATCGTGGCGCCGGCGCCGCGGAGCACCCAGAAGTAGTAGGCCATCGACGCGTCTCCGTCGGGCTCGCCGTAGCTCTCGTAGCGGTAGTAGAGGTCGCTCTTCCGCGCCGAGAGCGTGCCGTATCGCACCGCCAGCACGTCGTACGTGACGCTCACGTCGCGCTCCGTTCGCGACCGGCGATGCGGTGCCCGCTCCACTCCTCGACGATCCGGGCGAATTCCGTGTGGTCTGCGTCCGGCGCGCTCGCCGCGGCCGCCGCTGTCCAGAGCTGCTGCACGAGCTCGCCGACCTGCATCGGGACGCCGAGCGCGTGCGCCTCGGCGAGGCAGAGCTCGACGTCCTTCGCCATCAGCGCGAGCCGGAACCCGGACGCGAACGTCGCCGGCAGCACGTGCGTCGGGAACTTGGTCGAGGTTGCCGTGTTGCGGCCGCTGCCCGCGTTGAAGACGTCGAGAAGCGTCTGCGGCTCGAGGCCTGCGGTCGCGCCGAGGACCAGCGCCTCGGAGGTGATCGCGACCGCGGTCGCCGAGAGCAGGTTGTTGAGCACCTTCGCCAGTTGCCCCTGGCCCGGCTCGCGGCCGACGTGAAACACGTTCTGGCCGAAGGTCCGCAACAGCGGCTCGACGCGCGCCAGTGCCTCGTCCTCGCCGGCGGCCATGACGGCGAGCGTCCTCGCGTTCGCCCCGGCCACGCCGCCGCTGACCGGGGCGTCCACGACCGCGACGCCTGCCGATGTCAGGGCCTCTGCGACCTGGCGGGCCACCGCAACGCCCGTGGTCGAGAGGTCGACGTACACCTTCAGCGCCCGTCCGCCTGCGAGGCCGTCGTGCCCGCAGGCGACCTCCCGGACGACGGCCGGCGTCGGGAGGCTCACGAACACGACCTCGCCCTGATCCGCGACGTCCCGCGGCGAGCGGGCGACGTGCGCGCCGGGGCCGAGCGACTCGGCCTTCGAGGCCTCGACGTCGTACACGACGAGGTGATGGCCCGCCTCGAGCAGCGCGCGGGCGAGCGGCGTGCCGATCGCACCGAGGCCGACGAACCCGAGCGGCGGCTCGCCGGTCATACGGCCCCGTTCCCCGCGCCGTCGTCGGCGGCGGCGGGAGGCTGCGCGTCGTGGTCCGCCTCGGCGGCCTTGATCGCCGCTTCGGCGACCCGGAACGCCTCCATCGCCGCCGGAACGCCGCAGTAGATGGCGGCCTGGAGCAAGACCTCCTGGATCTCCGCCGGGGTGCAGCCGTTCCGGAGGGCGCCGCGAACATGCACGCCGAGCTCGTGCGACCGGTTGAGCGCGGTGAGCATGCCGAGGTTGACGAGGCTCCGCTCGCGACGACCGAGGCCCGGCCGAGACCAGACGATCCCCCAGCAGTACTCGGTCACGAGCTCCTGGATCGGCCGGTTGAATTCGCTCGCGTTCGCGAGCGAGCGCTCGACGTGCTTCTCGCCGAGGACCTCGGCCCGGACGCGCCGGCCCGTCTCGTAGGCGTCGTCGCGCTCAGGCATCGAGATGCTCCGCGGCCGGCGCTGCCTCGCCGCCGATCTGCGTGAAGAGGGTGTGGGATGCCTGACGGACGTGGTAGGAGGCGGCGTCGGCAGCCGCCTCGCCGTCCCGGCGCACGATCGCCTCGACGATCGCCCGGATCTCGACCACCGACTGCTTCGGCCGGTTCGGAGCCCGGAGCGACGACGCGCGGAGCACGGCGACACGTGCCTGAAGGCTCTCGATGATCTGGCGGATCGTCGTGTTCCCGGCGCCCTCGAAGAGCACCTGATAAAAGGCGTCCTTCGCGTTGAGCAGCGCCTCGGAGTCGTTCTCGCTCTGCTCGACGAGCACGAGAGCGCCCCGCAACGCGGCGACGTGCGCGTCGGTGGCGCGCTCCGCGAACTCCCGGGCGGCCGCGCCTTCGAGCAGCGCCCGCACCTCGTAGAGCTCCTCGGCCTCGCGCCACGACGGAACCGCGACGATCGCTCCCTTCTGCGGGATGGTCGTGACGAGCCCCTCGGCTGCGAGCTCGCGCAGCGCCTCGCGGATCGTCGTCCTCGAGACGCCGATCCGCTGGATCAGCTCGCGCTCGACGAGCCGCTGGCCCGGGCGCAGTCGCATCTCGACGATCTCGCGCCGCAGCAGGTCGAGCACCTGCTCGCGGAGCGGGGCCGCCACCCGCGCCACCTGGCCGGCGAGGTCGGCGCCGCCCTCGACGCCGTCGGCCGTTGCCTCAGCTTCGCTCATCGCCGCGACGTAGGATGATGAGCCGGTACGTCTGACTGACCGTCATACAATCATGCGATCCTCCGCAATCGCGACGGCGCTGTCAAGTGAAGGAGATGACACGGATGGAGAACGAGCACGTGGCAGTCGTGACGGGTGGCGCCGGCGGCATCGGGCTCGCCGTCACGCGGCGGCTCGCCCGCGTGGGCACGAGCGTGGTGGCGGCCGACGCGGATGCCGCGGCGGTCGAGGCCCTCGCGGCCGAGCTCGGGCCGTCCGTGCTCGCAGTCCACGCGGACGTCTCGACCGAGGCCGGCGTCGAGGCCTACATGCAGGCGGCCGTCGAGCGCTTCGGACGCGTGGACGGCTATCACCTGAACGCCGGCATCGCGGGCGCGCCCGCGTTCCTTCCCGACGCGTCGGTCGACGAGTTCGACCGCGTGATGGCGGTGAACGTGCGCGGCGCCTTCCTGGGGCTACGGGCGGCGTTCCGGCAGTACGCCGCCCAGCGCACGCCCGGCTCGATCGTGCTCACCGCGTCGATCTGCTCGTACGGCGGCGGCGCCGACCTCGTCGCCTACCACACGAGCAAGCACGCGCTCGTCGGGCTGATGCGATCTGCAGCGGTCTTCGGCGGCCCGCTCGGTGTTCGCGTGAACGCGGTCGCGCCGGGAGTCGTGCCCACGAACCTCCTGCCGAGCGCGGGAACGGACACCGGCACCGCCGCGCCGGGCTCGCGCGCCCGCCTCGCGCCGCTTCGACGCGCCGGTACGACGGAGGAGGTCGCGGAGGTCGTCGCGTTCCTGCTCGGCGACGCAGCCTCGTTCGTGACCGGAGGCGTCTACCCGGTGGACGGCGGAGCGGGCGCGGTCAACCCCGTGCGCCCGCATGCAGCCGGCCTCTAGTTGCACTAGTCGAGGCGCTTGACCATCACCACGCCGCCGTCCTGCTCGCGCACGTGCGTGAAGCCGTTGCGCTCGTAGAACCCGACCGCGGCGGAGTCGGCCTCGACGCTCAGCGACACGGCGCCGTGCCCGGCGGCGCGCGCTGCTACGAGCAGCGCGTCCATCAGCTCCTGCCCGAGGCCGTGCCGGCGGCGCGACGGGACGACGGCGATCGACAGCTCGGGCGTGTTCTCGTCGACGAACCCGTAGCCCGGCTCGGACTGGCGGAACACGCGCAGCCAGGCAGCACCGACGCGATTGCCCGTCTCGTGCGCGATCACCGCGAGGTCGCCGGGCCGTCCCCAGTTGTCGACGTAGCGCGACAGCGGGATGTCCGCCTCGAACGCATTGACGCGCCATGCGTACGCGTGCGCGAGCATCGAGCGCATGAACGGGACGTCGCCCGCCGAGCCCTTCCGCGTCATCCGATCTCCTCGGTCAGCTGCACGCGGTTGCCGTCGGGATCGAAGACGTCGACGAGCCGCATCTGCCCGGCGAGCTCGATCACCGTGCCGACGTCGACGCCTTCGTCGCGCAGCCGCTGGGCCGCGGACTTGATGTCGTCGACGTCGACCGCTGCCACTCCGCCGCCCATGGTCGGCTCGCCTTCGGCAAGCGCGATCCGCATCCTCCCGTGCTCGAGCCTCGACCACTTGTCGTCCCAGTCGACGAACGTCTCGTCGAACCCGAGCACGCGCTTGTAGAAGTCGCGTCCGCGGTCGAAATCGCGGACGAGGTACCAGACGCGTGGAAGCTCGGAGCTCTGCGTCACAGGGCGAGGGCGGGATCTTCCACGAACGTCTTCACGGTCCGTAGGAAGTCTGCACCCTCGGCGCCGTCGACGGCGCGGTGATCGACCGTCAGCGTCAACGTCAGAAGCGGCCGGATCTCGACCGCCCCGTCCCGGGCGACCGGTGTGTCGACCGTCGCCCCGACCGCGAGGATGGCGGCCTGCGGCGGGTTGAGGACGGCGACGAACTGCTCGATCCCGAACATGCCGAGGTTCGAGATCGTGAACGTGCCGTCCTCGAGGTCCTGCGCCGTCAGCTTGTTATCGCGCGCCCGGCCGACGATGTCGCCGCGGGCGACCGCCACCTCGGCGAGCGACAACCGCTCGACGCCGCGCACGACCGGCACGATCAGCCCTTGGGGCGCCGCGACGGCGATCCCGATGTTGGCGTTCGGGAAGCGGAGCAGCGCGTCCTCCGAGTACTGGACGTTCACGTCGCGGTGGCGCATCAGCGCCTGCGCGCATACCTTCGCGAGCAGGTCGGTGACGGTGATCCGCACGTCCGGGTTCAGCTCGCGGGCGCGCGCGACGAGCTCGTTCGCGCGCGTCATGTCCGCAGTCACGGTCAGCTGGAAGACCGGCGCCTGCCAGGCGGCCGTGAGCCGGCGCGCGATCGTCTTGCGGATGTTCGTGAGTGGGATCGACTCGATGTCGCCGCTCGGGACCGCCGCCGGCGCGGCCGGCGCGGCCTGCGCGCCTTCGACATCCCTGGCGACGATGCGGCCGTCCGGGCCGGTGCCCCGCAGCGTCGCGATGTCGATGCCGCGCTCGCGGGCCAGGCGGCGTGCCAAGGGCGACGCCTTGACACGCCCGTTGCTCGTAGCAGGAGCCGGCGGCGCCGCGACAGGGGTGTCGGACACTGCGGTGTCTGACACCTTTTCGGGCTGCGGCGCAGGCTCAGGCTCGGGCTCCGGAGGCGCGGCAACCTCCTCGCCGGGCTCGCCGATGAACGCGATCGTCTGACCGACCGGCGCCTCGCCCTCGCGCAGCGCGATCTTCAGCAACACCCCGGCGAAGTCCGACTCGACCTCCTGCGTCACCTTGTCGGTGTCGATCTCGTAGAGCGGCTCGCCCTTGGCGACGGCGTCGCCCTCGTTCTTCAGCCACTTGGTGACGGTGCCGGACTCCATCCCCTGGCCGAGCCGGGGGAGCTTCACCTCGGAGGCCATTACTTCCCGACCGTCCGGCGGATCGCGGCGAGCACGTCCTCCGCGTGCGGAACGACGTATTGCTCCATCACGGGAGCGAATGCGAGCGGCGTGAACTTCGCGCCGACGCGCTCGATCGGCGCGTCGAGGTAGTCGAACGCCTGGTGCTGGAGGACTGCGGCGACCTCGGCGCCGAAGCCCATCCGCGTCACGGCCTCGTGCGCGACGACCGCGCGGTTCGTCTTCTTGACCGACGCCACGAGCATCTCCTCGTCGAGCGGCTGCAGTGTCCGCGGGTCGACGATCTCCACCGAGATGCCGTCCTCCTCCGCCTGCTTCGCCGCGTCGAGGGCGCGATGGACGAGCGGGCCGATCGCGATCACCGTCACGTCGGTTCCCTCCCGCACGACGCGCGCCTTGCCGAACGGGATCGGCTCGAGCTGCTCCGGCACTTCGCCCTTCACCGGGTAGAGCAGCCGGTGCTCGAAGAGGACGACGGGGTTATCGTCGTGGATCGACGTCCAGAGCAGGCCTCGCACGTCCTCGGGCGTCGACGGGTACGCGACCTTGAGCCCGGGGATGTGGACGAGCCACGCTTCGAGCTGCTGCGCGTGCTGTGCGCCCGGCGACCAGCCGGCGCCTCCCTGCGTGCGGATCGTCAGCGGCACGGTCAGCTGACCGCCCGACATGTAACGGTGCTTCGCAGCCTGGTTGACGATCTGCTCGAGCGAGAGCGTCAGGAAGTCCTCGTACATGATCTCGACGATCGGCCGCATCCCGGCCATCGCGGCGCCGATGCCCGCGCCGACGATCGCCATCTCGGAGATGGGCGTGTTACGCACCCGCTCGGGACCGAACTCGTCGAGCAGCCCCTGCGTCACGCCCATCGAGCCGCCCATCTCGGCGATGTCCTCGCCCATGATGAAGACGCTGTCGTCGGCGCGCATCGCCTGCGCGATCCCGTCGCGGACCGCCTCGCGGTAGGTCAGCTCAGGCATAGACGTTCTTCAACGCGTCTTCGGGCTTCGGATCCGTGCCGTTCTTCGCGAACTCCAGCGCGTCCTCGACGACGCGGTGCGCTTCCTCGTCGAAGGCCTCGAACTCCTCGTCGGAGAGGCCGAGCCGCTCGCGGAGCCGCGGGATCGGATCGTGGAACGCCGCCGCCTCACGATCTTCCTTGGAGCGGTAGACCTGCGGATCGCCGATGTAGTGCCCGTGCATGCGGTACGTCGGGATATCGAGGAACACCGGGCCCTGGCCGGATCGCGCGTACTCGAGCGCCTCGAGCGCCGCTGCGTACACAGCCTCGACGTCCTGCCCGTCGACCTTGAGCGAGCGCATGTCAAACGCCAGCGCGCGCTTCGACATGTCGTTCCACACGGGCGAGTGCTGCCAGCCCGGCGTCGACTCGGCCCAATGATTGTTCTCGCAGACGAAGACGGTCTTCGTCCGCCACAGCTGCGCGAGGTTCAGCGACTCGTGGAACGTGCCGATGTTCGTGGCGCCGTCGCCGAAGAACGCAACCGCGACGCGAGGCTCGTTGCGCATCTTGAACGCAAGCCCGGCGCCGGTGACCGCCGGCAGCCCGCCGCCGATCACGGCGTTCGCGCCGTAGTTGCCGCGCTCGATGTCGTAGAGGTGCATCGACCCGCCGTAGCCGTGCGAGACGCCCTCGACCTTGCCGTAGAGCTCGGCCATCACGCGGCGCGGGTTCGATCCCCGCGCCAGGGTGTGGCCGTGGGCCCGGTGCGTCGAGGCGAAGATGTCGTCCTCCTCCATCGCGCGGGAGACGCCGACCGCGATCGCCTCCTGGCCGATCGCGACGTGCAGGAACCCGGGCAGCTCGCCGGCCCGGAACCTGTCCTCGACCCGCTCCTCGAACCTCCGGATGAGGAGCATGTCGTGCAGGAACTCGCGCAGCGTGGCCTCGCCGACGGTGGCTTCTCTCTCGACCTTCGCCAAAGTGCCGGGAGTGTACGCTCCGCCCCGTGAGCGTCGCCGACCAGTGGAAAGCCATTGGATCCGAGCTTCCGAGCGGGTGGACGAAGGCTCGATTGCGGCTCGCGTTGAAGAATCGTGCGACCGCGGACCGCGCCGCGGCGATGCTCGGACCGGCGGGCGCGTACCGCGCCGCTCCCACAGTGCTTCTCTTCGAGGTGGCGCGCGACGGCAGCGCGACGAGCCCGGACAACCTGGCGCGCCTGCTGCGGAAAGTGCCGAACGGCGCACTCTCGCTTTCTGGATCCCAAGCCGACGAACAGATTGCACCGGCGCGCGAGATCACGCCCTTGACAGCGTCGTGGGATCGCGCGGTGGCCGGCTTGCCGGCGGACTGGAGCGACCTCTACGTCGAGCTGAGTCTCACCTCGACCGACTTCATCGAGCCGGCGGCTGTCCTCTGTATCCAGTGCAACCCGCGCCGCGACGGCACGCGCGCGGCGCTTCGGTTTCGCAGCGCCCGCGTGCAGGGCTACGGCGTCGCGCCGGAGATGGCGCGCCGCTGTCTCGAACGCTGCGACGCCGCCGGCATCCAGGGCAGCGTCTCCGTCCTGCGCGCGGTGTCCGGCTCGCGCCACGTCGCGACACAGGGACCGGTCTGGCTCGAGAACGGCAGGACGTTCTGATGGCCGACGCCGTCAGCTGGCTGCTGATCGAGCCCGGGTGGCATGTGGTCGACGCGAGCGGCGGCGGGATCGGCAAGGTCGAGGCGGTCGCAGGCGACTCGAACGCGGACATCTTCGACGGGCTCGCGGTTGCGAGCGACATGCTCGCGCGGCCGAAGTACGTCCCCAGCGAGCAGGTCGGCGCGATCACGGACGGAACGGTGCAGCTCACGCTCGAGCGAAGCGCGTTCGACGCGCTCGGCGAGTACGAGGAGCCTGCGGACTCGATCGAGGTGGAGAGCGAGAAGGCGCCGCTCGGCGAGCGGCTCGAAGCGAAGCTGATCGACGAGGACCCGCGCGAGCATCGCGAGACGCTCGCCCGCCGGATCGCCGCCTGGCTCGGCCTCGCGGGGCGGCGCTGACCGACGCGATCGGCCTCGCCGCGCGGGTGCGCGACGGCGAGGTCTCGCCACGCGAGCTCGCCGAGCAGGCGATCGCCCGCATCGAGGCGACGAACCCGACGCTCAACTTCCTCGTCACCGAGGCGTTCGACTTCACCGAACCGGCCGACGGCCCGTTCCGCGGCGTGCCGATGCTCGTCAAGGACCTGACAGAGACGTCCGGGATCCGCACGACGTTCTCGTCGCGCGCGTTCGCGGACTACGTCCCGGAGCGCGACACCGCCACCGTGCGTCGCATGCGCGAGGCGGGCTTCACGATCCTCGGCAAGTCGAACACGCCCGAGTTCGGGATCACCTGCGTGACGGAGTCGGATCTGAACGGCGCGTGCCGCAACCCGTGGGACACCTCGCGCACGCCGGGCGGCTCGTCCGGCGGCGCGGCAGCAGCCGTCGCGGCGGGCGCCCTGCCGCTCGCACACGGCTCCGACGGTGGCGGCTCGATCCGCATCCCCGCGTCGTGCTGCGGCGTCTTCGGGCTGAAGCCGTCGCGCGGACGCGTCTCACCCGCGCCGTACGTGAGCGGCTCGCTCGAGATGTCACAGCAGGCCGGGCTGTCGGTGAGCGTGCGTGACGCCGCCGCGCTTCTCGACGTGCTCGCAGGCTACGAGCCCGGCGATGCGCACTGGGCGCCGCCGCCGGAGCGGCCGTTCGTCGAGGAGGTCGGCCGCGACCCGGGCCGCTTGCGCATCGCCTTCACGGCCGAGCCGCCGATGCCGTACGACGTCGACCCGACGGTCGCCGCGGTCGCACGCGAGGCAGCCGACCTGCTCGCCGAGCTGGGTCACGACGTCGTCGAGGCGACACCGCCGTGGCGCGACGAGTCGCTCCTGTGGACGTTCGCGCGCATCTGGCAGCTGACGCCTGCGCTCTACCCGGTGGCCGATCCCGCGCTCTTGATGCCCATCAACCGCGCCCAACACGAACGGGCGCACGAGACATCGAGCGTCGACTACGCGCGGGCCGGCTCCGCGCTCATGCTCCATGCGCGCCGCGTGCTCGCGTTCTGGGCCGACGTCGACGTGGTGCTGACCCCCACGCTCGCCAAGCTCCCGGTCCCGATCGGGTGGATCTTCGAGCCCGACGACCCGTGGGAGCAGTTCGAGCGCGGCGGGTGGATGACGCCGTTCACGCCGCTCGTGAACGTGACCGGCCAGCCGGCCGCGAGCGTTCCGTTCGGCGTCGTCGACGGGTTGCCGGTCGGGGTCCAGCTGATCGGGCCGCCCGCCGGCGAGGCGATGCTGTTCCGGCTCGCCGCGCAGATCGAGGAGGCGCGGCCGTGGGCGGGGCTCCTCCCCGGCGCAGGTTTGCAGTGACGGGCGCAAGGCGAAAGACTCGGCACATGCCGATCTCCGAGGCCGCCCGCAACGTGGCGGAGCACGCAACAGCCGTCGCGAAGCTCGAGCTCGAGCTCAAGGCGGTCGAGCTCAAGAAGAAGGCGGCGTCGTTCGCAGTCGGCATCGGGCTCGGTGTCGGGGCCGCGGTCCTCGCCGTCTTCATGGTGGCGTTCGCGCTCGCGACGATCGCAGCGGCATTCGCGACGTTCCTGTCGTGGTGGCTCGCATTGCTGATCGTCACCGCGCTTCTGCTGTTCCTGTGCGGCCTGCTCGGCCTACTGGCGGTTCGCGCGTTCAAGAAGGCGAGCGCGAGCTGATGGCGCGCACGGCGGAGCAGGTTCGCAAGGAGCTCGCTGTGGAGCGCGAACGGCTCGCGGAGGCGATCGACGAGCTACGCGCGTCGATCGGCCGTACGGCGAAGAAGACCGTCCCGGTCGCGGCGGGCGCGACCGCCCTCATGGGGGTCGCCCGCCACCTCGCCCGCCGCCGCCGGCGTTGAGCAGCGCCGAGTGGCCCTCGGTCTTCAAGCGCGCCGCCAAGAGGTTCCTCGCCGACGACTGCCTCGGTCTGGCGAAGCAGATCGCGTACAGCTCACTGCTTGCGTTCTTCCCCGCGGTCGTCGCCCTCGTCGGGCTACTCGACTTGATCGGCGCCTATGACACGCTGCAGCGGTTCCTCGACCCCGTCGCACCGAAGGCGGTCGTCGAGCTCATCAAGTCGTTCCGCCACGACACGCGCGGAGGCGGCTCGCTCATCGCGTTTCTGGTCGGCACAGCCGGCGCCGTCTGGGCGGCGTCGGGTGCAATGGGATCCGTCGTCAGCGCCGTCAACCGGGCCGAGGAGCGACCGGAGACGAGGCCGTTCTGGAAGGTGCGCCTCGTCGCGCTCGCCCTCGTGGCAGCGACGGTCGTCGTCGCGGCCGGGACCCTGCTCCTCATCGTCCTCGGCGGGACGCTCGGCGACGCGATCGCGACCAAGGCGAACCTCGGTGGTGGCTTCACCTGGTTCTGGAACATCGCGCGGTGGCCGCTCGCGTTCGTGGCCGTGCTCCTCTTCTTCGCGCTGATCTACTACCTCGCGCCCGACACCGAGCAGCGCCGGTGGCGATGGCTGACAGCGGGGTCCGTGTTCGGCGCGCTGATGTGGCTTGCGCTCAGCGGGCTGTTCGCGCTGTACACGGCGTTCTCGGATTCGTACTCGAAGACGTACGGCACCCTCGCCGGCGGCATCGTGCTGCTGCTGTGGCTGAACTACTCCGCCTGGGCGATCCTCTTCGGCGCGGAGCTCAACGCCGAGCTTGCTCGAAAGGAGCATTAGCACGGCGTAAGGATCACGCAAGAGGTCGGTAGAACGGGTATTGGGCGCTGTTTCGTCCGGGAAGACGGGGTGCGTACCCGAACGGAAGGAGCAGGCATCTCATGTTGAAGAAGCTGCTTGCGCCGCTGTTCGCGACGCTCGTCTCGGGGCTGTTCGTCGCATCGAGTGCGTCCGCAGCTGCGCCAGTCAACACAACGCCGCCGAATGTGAGCGGCACCGCGAAGGTCGGCAGCACGCTGACCGTCTCGACCGGGACGTGGTCGAACGACCCGACCAGCTTCACGTACCAATGGCAGCGTTGCTCGTCCACGACGTGCACCGACATCGGTAACGCGGTCGGTCAGTCGTACGTCGTCCGGAACGCGGACGGCGGCGACCGCCTCCGCGCCGATGTGACGGCGACGAACGCCGACGGTCAGGCGACCGTTCATTCGAACATGACGTCGCTCGTCGCCACGACCGGCGCGCCGGTCAACACCGTGCGTCCGTCGATCACCGGCGATGCCATCGTCGGCCACGAGTTGACTGCCGAGAACGGCACGTGGAGGAACGCTCCGACGTCGTTCCGCTACCAGTGGCTCCAGTGCGACCGCTTCGGCGGGGCATGCGTCGAGATCCCCGGCGCGACCGGGAAGACGTACGGCGTCCGGTTCGTGGACGTGTCCGGCACCCTGCGTGTCGACGTCACCGCGCGCAACACGAACGGCGCGACCACGCGTCGCTCTACGCCGAGTGACGTCGTCGAGCCGCTGCCCGTGATCCACGTGGCCGGCAACAAGGCGCCGACGATCGCGTTCCTGTCGCTCAAGCGCCTCGGCAACCGCGTCTATGCGCGCTTCCGCGTGTGTGACGACGCGGCGAAGGGCGTCACGGTCGTCGAACGCGACTCGAAGGCTCGCGCGCTCGCGTACGTGCGTCGGTTCACGGTGACGCCGAACCGGTGTGTCGTCGCGACCCGCAGCTGGACGCCGGCCCCGCGGTTCCGCACCAAGGGCCGCTTCGTCGTCACGCTGCGTGCGATCGACAAGTCGCGCGCGTCGAGCAGGTTCGTCTCGCGCTCGCTGGTGAAGCGCTAGGCGCGCAGCTCCGCGCCGAAGCGCGAGCTCAACTCGGAGACGATCGCGGCCCGGAGACGGGCCGCGTCGTCGTCCGAGAGCGTTCGCTCGGCGGACTGGAACGCGACCGAGAACGCGACCGACTTCTTGCCGGCGGGGATCTGGTCGCCGCGATAGTCGGAGAGGAACCGCGTGTCGCGCAGCTCTTCGCCGGCCGCCTCGCGGGCTGCCGCGATCAGGTCGCCGGCGGGGACCCCCTCATCGACGACGAACGCCAGGTCCTGCCGAATCGGCGGGTAGGTGATGACGTCGCGATAGGCGACGCGCTCGGGCACCAGCGCGAAGAGCTCCGCGAGATCGAGCTCGAACGCGCTCCATTCGCCGTCCGGGCCGACGCCCGGGGCGTACGTCGCGACCCAGCCCGACTGCACGGTCGCCGCGACCGCCAGCTCGTTCGCCGGGTCGGCGCGGGTGAACGCCGGCTCGATGTTCAACGCTGCGAAGACCGCCTCGACGAGCCCGCGCGCCCGGAAGTAGTCGCCCTGCACGATGCCGCCGAGCCGCCAGCGCTCTTCGGGCACCGGGCCGGGCGGCAGGTAGACGTGCGCGATCTCGAACAGCGCGACGTCGCCGTTCCCCGCGTCGAGGTTGTGCTGCGCAGCTCCGATCAATCCGATCGTGAGGTTCGTGCGCAGGACGCGCTGCTGCGACGACAGCGGCTCGGGCAGCTCGAGCGCGTTCGGATCGGGATCTCTGTGCTGCAGCGAGTAGGTGTAGGCCTCGTACATCCCGGCGCCGACGAGCACGTCGGCGACGAGGCGGCGCAGGCGCTGCTCGTGCGTCAGCCGGCCGTACATCGCCTGGCGTCTGGGGAGCGTCGCGGGGACATCCTCGAGCCGGAATCGGCCGACCTCTTCGACGACGTCGATGTCGCGGCGGACATCGCGCGCCCGCCAGGTCGGGACGGTGACGCTCCAGTCGTCGCTCACCTGGAAACCGAGCCGGCCGAGCCGCTCACGCTGCTCGTCCTCGACGATCTCGAGGCCGACCGTCGCGCTTGCGTATTGCGGGCGGTACGCGATCACCGTCGGCGCTGCCGGCTCCGCACGCAGCTCGGTCTCGCCCGTCCAGCGCGCGCCGGTGAGCTCGGCGAGCAGCTGCGAGGCGTACGTGGCCGCGAGCGCCGCGGCTTCGGGATCCACACCCTTCTCCCAGCGGGTTTGCGCTTCGGAGCGCATGCGGTGCCGCTCGCCGCTTCGGATCACCGTGAGCGGCTCGAAGTTCGCGGTCTCGAGGACGACCGACGTCGTCGTCTCGGAGACCTCGGTGTTCTGGCCGCCCATCACGCCGGCGAGGCCGATCGCACGTTCGTGGTCGGCGATCACGAGATCGGCGGGGTCGAGCTCACGTGACGTGCCGTCGAGCGTGACGAGCGTCTCCTTCGCCCGAGCGCGGCGCACGACGATCCCGCCGCGCAGCGTGTCGCCGTCGTACGCGTGCAGCGGGCTGCCGAGCGCGAGCATCACGTAGTTGGTGATGTCGACCACGTTCGAGATCGGCCGCATGCCGGCTCCCATCAACCGCCCCTTCAGCCAGGTGGGTGACTCGCCGATCGTCACGTCGCGGAAGACGCGCGCGATGAAGCGCGGGCAGGCGTCGAGCTCTTCGATCGCGAGCGAGAACGGCTCGTCGCCCTCGCGCGCCGGATCGGTACCGGGTACCGGTTGGAGCTCCGCACCGGTGAGCGCGGCGACCTCGCGCGCGATGCCGTAGATCGACGTCAGGTCGGGGCGGTTGTACAGCGTCTCGATCTCGAGGACGTCGTCGCCGAGCGGGAGCACGTCGGCGAGCGGCGTGCCCGCGTCGAGCTCGTCGGCGAGCAGCATGATCCCGCCGTGGTCGGCGCCGAGCTCGAGCTCGCGCTCCGACAGGATCATCCCGTCCGACACCTCACCCCGGAGCTTCCGCTTCTCGATCCGGAAGTCGCCCGGCATCACCGCGCCCGGCGTCACGACCGCGACGGTCGCGCCGGCGCCGAAGTTCCACGCGCCGCACACGATCGAGCGCGGCTCGCCGCCGCCGACGTCGACCTTCGTCAACTGGAGCTTGTCCGCGTTCGGATGCTTCTCCGCTTCGAGCACCTTGCCGACGACGAAGTGGCCGTAGTTGCCGTCGGCGTCGATGACGCCGCGCCGCGTGATGCGGTCGACCTCGCAGCTCGTGAAGACGAGCCGGCGAGCGAGCTCGGCGATCGGCAGCGTGAGCTCGACGTACTCGCGCAACCATGAGACGGGGACCTTCATCAGAACTGCCCCAGGATCCGCACGTCGTTCTCCCAGAACGCGCGCAGGTCGGGCAGGCCGTGCCGGAGCATGGCGATGCGCTCGATCCCGAAGCCGAACGCGAAGCCCTGCCACTCGTCCGGGTCGAGGCCGGCCGTGCGGAACACGTCGGGGTCGACCCACCCCGCGCCGCCCATCTCGATCCAGCCGGACTGCTTGCACACGGCGCAGCCGCGTCCGTCGCAGAGGAAGCAGGTGACGTCGAACTCGACCGACGGCTCGGTGAACGGGAAGAAGCTCGTGCGCATGCGGACGTCGCGGTCCGGCCCGAACAGCTGGCGGAAATACTGCTGCACGGTGCCGCGCAGGTCGGCAAGGGTGATCCCGCGGTCGACGGCGAGGCACTCGACCTGCTGGAACGTCGGCGAGTGCGTCGCGTCCGGTGTGTCGCGGCGGTAGACGCGACCCGGCGACACCATGTAGATCGGCGGCTTGCGCGTCAACATCGCCTTGATCTGATCCGGTGAGGTCTGCGTGCGCAGGATCGTGTCGTCGTCGAGGTAGAAGGTGTCGAGCTTCGACCGCGACGGATGGCCCTGGTCGGTGTTGAGCGCGTCGAAGTTCTCCCAGACGGTGACGACCTCGGGGCCGTCCCACACCTCGTAGCCCATGCCGAGGAAGATGTCCTCGATCTCGCGGCGGATCTGCGTCAGCAGGTG
>Ga0207657_10003026_pt1 | contig 18005 bp, 16 predicted proteins | sample KBSC33metaG_FD_184316 | JGI IMG/M metagenome (GOLD analysis project Ga0207657, IMG submission 184316) | Corn rhizosphere microbial communities from Kellogg Biological Station, Michigan, USA - KBS C3-3 metaG (SPAdes) (version 2) | ecosystem: Host-associated > Plants > Roots > Rhizosphere > Soil ... | reverse complement strand
AGGTGAGTCCCACAGGCGCGGGACTAATCTATGCGACCTACATCGGAGGGCGCGGCGACGATCGGGCCGCGGCAATTGCGGTGGACGCAAGCGGCGAAGCCTATGTGACGGGAGCCACCAGTTCCGCCAATTTCCCGCTGGCAGCAGCGGTGCGCACCTTACTGGGCGGGTCGAAGGCCGCTTTTGTGTCGAAGCTGAACGCAACGGGCAATACGCTACTCTTCAGCACTTATCTGGGCGGATCGACCTACGACATTGGGACCGCGATTGCGGTCGACGCAACCGGGCACGCCTATATCGCGGGCGACACGCAGTCCACCGATTTTCCCGTGATCGGCGCGTTCCAGGCGGTCATCGGCGGAGGTTTCGACGCCTTCGTCACCAAACTGAATTCGAATGGGACGTATGCATACAGCACTTTCCTGGGCGGCATCGCGAATGAGCATGTCGGCGGGATTGCAGTGGATTCGAGCGGCAGCGCGTACCTCGCGGGTGGAACCTATTCCACGAATTTCCCGCTGGCGGGGGCCATTCAAGCCACCAATCATGGCGGTCAGGACGCCTTCGTCGCGAAGCTCAGCGCGAGCGGGACAACCCTCGCGTACAGCACCTATTTGGGAGGGAGTGGGTCAACCACGCCGGAAGAAGCAAACGGAATCGCAGTGGACGCCGGTGGCAACGCCTACGTGGCCGGCGTCGCCAACTCGCTCGACTTCCCGGTTACCCCGGGCGCCTTTCAAGTGAACTTCAAGGGAGTCTCCGACGCGTTTGTGACCAAGATCAACGCGGCGGGAACGGCGTGGGTTTATAGTACCTACCTCGGCGGCTCGGACCTGGGCTGGGCCAGTGCCATTGGAGTCGACAGCGCCGGCAACGCCTACGCAGCCGGCTACACTTCTTCGGGAGATTTTCCGCAAAGCAATCCGGTACAGGCGGCTTTCGGAGGGCTGTACGACGCGTTCGTCGCGAAACTGAATCCCGCTGGCAATACTCTTGGATTCTCAACTTGGTTTGGAGGAAGCGGATCGGATGTCGCCAATGCTTTAGCGGTGGATGCCAACGGCAACATGTTCCTGGGCGGCCAGACCAATTCGCTGAATCTGCCGCTGGTGGCGCCGATCGAGGTAGCGAACAACGGAGGAAGCGTGGGATGGCTGGCGCGCCTGGGAGTCAGCGCTCCCCCGCCGCAGATTCCGACCGCAGTCTCGGTGACACCATCTTCCGGGAGCGGGAATAGCGTAGTGTTTTCGGCACAATATTCAGACAGCGGAGGCGCAGCGGCGCTGACGGCAGTCTCACTGCTGATCAATACCAGCGCCTCTACCGGTTTCGCCTGCTACGTCGCCTATAACCCCGTATCGCAAGTATTGACCCTGGCCAACGACGATCCCTCTACCGGCTCGCAGGTGGTGACCTTTGGCGGCGGGAGCCAGCAGAATTCACGGTGCATCGTGAATGGCGCAGGCAGCTCCGTCAGTCTGGCGGGTAGTACCCTTACTCTGAATATTTCACTGACCTTCCAGCCCGGCTTCGGCGGCAGCGATTCAGTCTATATGTATGCGGCGGACGCAGGAGCGAACACCGGATGGGTTTCACGTGGAACCTGGACCGTGGTCATTTCACCGCCGCAGCCTTCGGCCGATTCGGTATCCCCCAACGGCGGCAGCGGTGCGAGCCAGACTTTCACTTTTGTATTTTCCGACAATCAAAGCGCGTCGAACCTGGTCGGCATGGCGATGCTATTTAACACCACCAGCGCCACGGTCACCAGTGCCTGTGACTTGGTTTATGACCGCAACGCCGGCACCATCGCGCTGGTGTGGGATAACGCGGCCGGCTCCGATCAAAAGGTGCTGGCCTCGCCAGTGCTCCTGCAAAATAGCCAGTGTCAGGTGGGGGCGGTCACGGCGGCGGCGTCTGGGCTCTCGCAAATTATCACCGTCGCGATCTCTTTCAAGGGCCCCTTCACGGGAACCAAGAACATTTACATGTACGGTTCCGACGCGGGACTGAACACCGGGTGGGTGCAGCGGGGCACCTATTTGGTGGCGGCGGGCGGGCTGCCGGTGGCGAATTCCGTGGTGCCAGGCGCGGGATCGGGCGCGGCGCAGCGCTTCAGTTTCACGGCTTCCGATCAGGGCGGCTCCGGTTTTATCACCGGAGTGGCTATGTTTTTGTCTTCTTCGCTCAACACCACCAACGCCTGTAGCATGGTTTATGATCGAGCGGCGAATGTGGTGTCGCTTGCGTTCGATAACCCCGCAAATGGCGCCGCTACGGTGGTTCCGGGATCGAGCACCGTCGCTTCGAATGGACAGTGCACCCTGAACGGCGCGAACACCACCGTGGTAATCGGAGTCACATCGATTGTGATTACAGTAGACCTCAGCTTCAACGCCGCTTGGTTCGGCGCGAAAAACGTGTATCTGCTGGCGTCGGAAACTATCGTTAATTCCGGCTTTGCGCTGGTGGGCGGATGGACTGTCACGGGAGGTGCGCCGACGGCCGATTCCGTCCTGCCGGCGTCGGGATCGGGAACCTCGCCCAATTTTACCTTTACGGTGAGCGACTCCGCGTCGCCATTCAACATTACGGGCATGTCCATGCTACTAACGTCGGGGGCTCCCTCCGTCGTGACCAATGCCTGCTATCTGGTCTACAACCGAACCGCCGGAACCATCGGGCTCTACGACAACGCCGCCGGGACGCTGAGTACTAAGCCGATCGGTTCCTCGGCAAATCTGCTTAACTCGCAGTGCGCGGTGGGATACACGGTGATGACCACCTCCGGCAATTCGGTTTCGTTCACGATCAACGTCGTATTCCTTAGCTTCAGCGGAGCCAAGTCAGTGTACTTGCAAGCCAACGAGCCGAACACCAATTCCGGTTGGGTGCAGCGCGGCACCTGGACTGTGCCCTGATGCGGCGCCGTGGCACTGCGCGGTGCATACTGAAGACACATGTCCGTCTACGAAGATCGCAAGCAAGCGCTCGAAGAATATGAGTTCCGCATGGGCCTCGAACGGGGCCGCTTGGCCGTCACGTTGGACCTGCTGACCGATGCGCTGGTGCTGGTGGGACAGCACGGAGTCTACTGCCAGAGCGCGCGGCAACCGGGCAAGCCCGCCATGGACGTGCAGATCATCAGCAAGTGCTTGACCGATGCGAAGGAGTTGGTCGCGACCGTGATGGCCGAGATCCAGCGCAAAAAGTCAGAGGCCCTTTAATAATCAGAGGCCTTGCAAGAATGGGTTGCGTTCCTTCTCGCGCCCGATAGTTGTGTTCGGCCCGTGGCCCGGCACCACAACGGTTTCCTCCGGTAAGCCCAGCAGTTTGTCCTCAATCGAACGCAGGATCTGATGCGGATTTCCGCCCGGCAGATCGGTGCGTCCGATGCTGTCGCGAAATAGCGTGTCGCCCGCGATCAATTTATTCTCCGCGGGAATCCACAGCGAAATGCTGCCCTGGGTGTGGCCCGGGGTGTGCAATACCCGGAATTCCGCCGGACCGAGCGTGAGCACATCACCCTCGCGAGCCGCGTCGTCGATCGAAGTATGCGAGGGTGTCTCCATGCCAAGCCAGGAAGCCTGCACGTCCAGATGGTCGTAGAGTTCCTGATCGTCCTGGTTCATCAGCACCGGCGCGCCCGTCGCCGCCTTGAGCTTGGCCGCTCCGCCGACGTGGTCGATATGGGCGTGGGTGATGACGATGGCCTTCACGCGCAGCGCATGTTTCTCCAGGATGGCGAGAATATCCTCGATGTTATCGCCGGGGTCGATTACCAGCGCTTCGCGCGTCTGCTCGTCGCCGAAGATGGAGCAATTGCACTGCAGCAGGCCAACGGGCAGGATTTCGTGAATCATAACGTCGCGGTTGCGGCCTCATTATACAGTAGGAGTATGGATGCAGCAGGGACCGTCACCGAAGGTTACCAGGGGCTGCGCGAGAGCGCCGCGTGGATGGATCTCTCCGCTCGCGGCAAGATTCGCGTCCTGGGCGAGGATCGAGCACGTCTGCTGCATGCGATGACCACGCAGGACGTGCAATCTCTGCCCCCCGGGCACGGTGCCTACGCTTTCTTCCTGAATGCGCAAGGCCGCATCTTGGGCGACGTGAACGTGTTCTGCCGGGAGGATTGCTTCCTGCTGGATACCGAGCCGGAAACCCGGCAGAAGCTGTTTGACCACATTGACCGCTATATTATTGCCGACGATGTGACGCTCGAAGACGCCACTGGGGAGATGGCAACCATCGCCATCGAAGGACCGCGGGCGGCGGCGATCCTGGAGCGTTTGGGCGCGCCGGTGCCCGAAGCGGATTACGCGACGCGAGCCTGGTCCGGCATGATGGTCGCGCGCGTTAGCTCCACGGGGGCGGGCGGGTTTTTTGTTTTTTTGAACCCGGCAAAGAAAGGCGACCTGATAGCGGCGATCGAGGCCGAAGGAATCGCGGAAGCTACCGCGGATGAGGCGCGCACGGTTCGCATCGAGCACGGTCGCCCGCGCTATGGCGAAGAAATCACTGAGCGCTACCTGGTGCAGGAAACCGCGCAGTCGCATGCGGTGCATTTCAGCAAAGGGTGCTATCTAGGACAGGAGATCGTCGAACGCGTTCGCAGCCGTGCACAGATTCATCGCGTGCTGCGGCGAATTGAACTCGATATGTCCGAGGTGCCCGCGGCAGGCCGCAAGCTCAAATCGGCCGACGGTCAAGCCGACGCCGGAGAAATCGCGAGTGCGGCGTTTTCGCCCGCGCGCGGCAAAGTCGCGGCTCTGGCTTACGTGCGCACCCAGTTCGCCGAGCCCGGTACGGAGCTCCGGCTCCCCGCTCAGGCTGGATTACAGGCTGGGCTAGGGGATGTTGGGGTGTTGGTGATCTGAGCGCGGGTTCGCGATCGCCCGAGCGTCTTCCAGCGGGAACACGAATGTTTCTCCGGCCATATTGACGATCAGTTTCCCGCTGCCGAGCGGCTTCCCTTGGTTGGGATAAAACACCGCGCCGTCGGTGGATTGCCCCGGCGCTAGTTTCGTGGTCACCAGCGCAATCGCCGAGGCGGCCGCCGCGGCCTTCAATTTTGACGACCCGATGTCGGCGAACGCGTTTTGGCGCCGCGCTTCATAGCCGTTGGTGGAATGGATCTGGGCGTTGTTGAATAAACTGGCCTCGTATGCGGCGATCAGCTTGATCACGTCTCCGCGTCCGGCTTTCTCGAACAGGGTGTTGACCAGGGTCTTGGCCGGGAGCGCCTGAATTCTCTGGCCTTCGGGCTTCTCGAATGTGCAATCTTCCGGCTCGACCGTCCAGGAAACCGAGGAGCCGTTGGAAACGGCCATCTGGAGCACGGCGTAGTCCCGTATGCGCGTAGGCAGCACCGAGAACATGACCGTGACGCCGCCGAGCGTCATGGCCTTATATTTCAAGCCGGCGGATTCAAAATCGATGATTCCCTGGGCCGGCGCAGCCGCAGCCATTACCAGGGTCAGGATCAGCGTACGCCAAAGAAGCACGCTTCCATCATATGACGTGCCGAACTATGGAGAGCCAAGGGGAGCGAATATCCGCAGCTATTTTTTGAAATACCATAGCCAAAAATTTTGGGTGCCAGCGCCGTGGCGATAACGGGGCTCGAAGTGGTTGCGCTCGGCCATGGCGCACGCCTCTTGCTCAGAGAACGAAACTCCAGTCCAGGTATCGTCCGGATGGAGATCGTTCGGATCGAGAGGGTAGCCCTGAACCTGGAACTTGAACAGCGCGCCGGGACGAAGCAGGCGGTGGACTTCGCTAACATAGCTCTCGATCACCTCCCGGCTGGGGATGTGTTGAAAGACGATGTTGGAGTAGGCAAAATCGAACTTGATTTTCCAGCGGGGAGGCGCCATCCGCGCTAGCCAGCGCGGCGTCCAAAATGCCTTTCCAGATTCGGCTCGCGCCAGCGGGGGCACCACCGTGAGATCGCAGCCGTTGTTTTGGTATACGTGCGCGTTGGGATGGCCGGCCAGCGCCTTTTGCGCGCGGGCGATCATTTCTCCGCTGACGTCTACCGCATGCACTTCGCCGAACACGTTGGCAAGAGCTCGGGTGAGGCGGCCGGCGCCACAGCCGATTTCCAGGACACGCATCGTTTTGGGATCCTTGCCCTGGCATATATTCGTCATATCCGTAAGGATGTCCTCGGCAATCGCCTGTTCGCCGGAGGCGTAAAATTCTTCGTCGGACCACTCGGCGTTGCCCGTTGCGACGTAATACAGTGCGTTTTCGCGGGCGCGGGCATCCCAATCGCGCTGCATTTTCTCTAGTTGCTGCGCTTTGCTGAAACCCGGCGTGCGTCCTATACTCACGTTCCCATAATATGCCAGGAGGTCTGTGGGTAAGGCGATGGGAGGGTTCTGCTAAGGAGCGCCACGCTCTTCGGAGGCAGCTTTAGGTTGGCGCTTATCCGTTTAGCGGGATCGTCCATAGCTGGAGCAGATTAATAATCGTCCGCTCCAGCTCCTGTAATTTGAGGAAATTTCCTTGGATCTCGGGAGAGACTTGAAATGGTGGACGGCGGGGGGTTCGAACCCCCGACCCCCGCATTGCGAACGCGGTGCTCTCCCAACTGAGCTAGCCGCCCACACGAGCGATCACATCCAATATACCATGTGAACAGTGTGCAACTCTGTCATCAATTATTCACTTGCGGCGCAAAGCAAATCGAAGGACACTGAAGTTTCATGGCAACTGTAAGAGCCAACGAGACCGCACCGGTGCGCGAGCCGGCTGACCGCTGGTCCATCGCCGAGGCGGGAGAGTTGTACGATGTCGCCAGTTGGGGCAAGGGCTATTTTGCCGTGGAACCCAACGGTCACGTATGGGTGCGCCCCGACAAGGACCCCGCGCGCGGCATCGATCTCAAAGAGCTGGTGGACAACCTGCAATTGCGCGGGATCTCGCTGCCCATCCTGATCCGTTTCGGTGAAATCCTGAAGCACCGGCTGGGCGAGATGCACCAGGCATTTCAAAACGCCATTGCCGAGCACAACTATAAATCGGGCTATTGCTGCGTGTATCCGATCAAGGTGAATCAGCAACGGCAGGTGGTCGAGGAAGTCTTCGAGTACGGCCGCAAGTACAAGTTTGGACTGGAAGCCGGATCGAAGCCGGAACTGCTGGCGGTACTGGCCATCGCCGATAACGAAACGCCTATCATCTGCAACGGCTTCAAGGACGACGAATACATCGAGATGGTGATGCTGGCGAAGAAAATCGGGCGCCAGATCATCCCGGTGGTTGAAAAGTACACTGAACTGGACCTGATCTTGAAGCACTCGGCGCGCGTCGGCGTGCGGCCAGTGATCGGCTTACGCATCAAGCTGGCGAGCCGCGGGTCGGGCCGCTGGAAGTCGTCGGGCGGCTACCGATCGAAGTTCGGACTCACCGTCACCGAAGCGCTGCGCGCTCTCGAACAATTGAAAAGCCTGGGGATGGAAGACTGCCTCCAGCTTTTGCACTTCCATTTGGGCAGCCAGATCACCAACATCCGCCAGATCAAGGCTGCGGTGATCGAGGCCGCGCGTGCTTACGTCGAAATGCGGCGCTCCGGGGCGGGCTTGAATTATCTGGACGTCGGGGGCGGCCTGGGCATCGACTACGACGGTTCGCAGACGGATTTTGAATCCAGTGTCAACTATACGCTCCAGGAATACGCCAACGACATCGTGTATCACATCCAGAGCGTGTGCGACGAAGCCGAGGTTCCGCATCCGACCATCGTCTCTGAAAGCGGGCGCGCGATAGTCGCGTATCACAGTGTGCTGGTGTTCAATGTTTTGGGTGTCACCGGATTCGGCGAAGAGGAAACGCTGCCAGAGTTTTCTGACGAAGTTGAGCAGCCGCTGCTCGATCTGAAAGACACGCTGCGCGGGCTGAGCTCCAAGAACCTGCTGGAGAGTTTTCACGATGCGCAGCAGGCGCTCGATTCCGCGCTCAACCTGTTCAGCCTTGGCTATCTGCCGCTGCAACAGCGCAGCTGGGCCGAAAGCATCTACTGGGTGATCTGCCGGCGCATTCAGAAGCTGGCCAAGGATCTGGACGACTTTCCGGAAGAGCTGGAGGGTTTGGATTCGTTGCTCTCCGATACCTACTTCTGCAACTTCTCTTTGTTCCAGAGCATGCCCGACAGCTGGGCAGTGAAGCAGTTGTTCCCAATCATGCCCATCCATCGCCTGAACGAAGAGCCCTCGCATCACGGCATTCTGGGCGATATTTCCTGCGACTCCGACGGCAAGGTCGACCAGTTCATCGATCGCCGGGACGTGAAGAAAACCCTGCCCCTGCACACGTTCAACGGCGAGCCCTACATCCTGGGTACGTTTCTCGTCGGGGCGTATCAGGAAATACTGGGCGACTTGCACAACCTATTTGGCGATACCAATGCCGTACACGTGCAGTTGGATGAGAAAGGCGCGGTGGTGATCGACGCCTTGATCCGCGGCGATACGGTGCGCGAGGTGCTGGATTACGTGCAGTTCAAATCCACCACGCTGGCCGAACAGTTCCGCCGCGACGTGGAGACTGCCGTGCGTGAAGGCCGTATCGGATACGAAGAATCCGGCGTTCTGTTGCGCTTTTATGAAGACGGTTTGAACGGGTATACGTACTTAGAGCAGTAGCTTCTCTCGTCGCAGGTCATCGAGAAGGTCTGGGCCGGCATTGCCCGGATAACCAAAATCCCAAAAAGCATCGTCCGGCCCACTTTCCCAGACGCGCTTGTCCGTCCCGATGAGTAGTGCCCGGAGCCGCTCGTCCAGCGCATGAACTTCGGCATCGTCAGCCTTGGCAAGCGCAATGATGCCGCGGACATCAAGGTCATTGCGGTAGTCTTCGATGCCCAGCGAATAGCCGCGCTCGGCTTGCTCGACGAACTCGCGCCACCGCCGCACGAGTCCGGCGCGCCCCTCGCGCACGAGATGCTCCGGATACCCGTTCTCGCTGAGATAGTTTCGCACTTGAGCGTCCGTCATAGTCAATCTGCGCCTCGCTTCGAGGCCTGGCGGTGGAAATAGCGCTCGCCCGCGTTGGGGATGAAGAAGGTGCGGATTGTACGATCGGGATTGTACGCGCCGAAAGCGCCGCGTCTGCGGTCAAATCGTGAAATGATTCCATCCGGAGTGACAGCTTGCAGAATAGGGCCCCCGGCAGGCGCGTCGCGCAAAGCCTGGGCGCGCAGCAAATATTCCTGCGGCGAAATGTTTCCAAATTCACGACCGTGCTTGGCGTAATGTTCCTCAAACAGCCGCCGCGAGCGGAACCCTGGGCCGGACGCCACAAGCAGCAGCGCGCTCACCACCAGGGCAAACGAAATGCGCAGGGCTTTAGCCATCGTTAGAATATAGTTTCCCATGCCTCCAGTCGCGAAAATCGTTCCCCACTCGATAACCGTTCACGGCGACACTCGTACCGACAATTATTTCTGGCTGCGTGACCGCAAGGATCCCGACACCATCGCGTACCTGGAAGCAGAGAACGCTTACACCAAACAGAAGCTGCAGCACACGGAGGCACTCCAGGCTGCGCTCTACTCTGAAATGCTCGGCCGCATTCAGCAAACCGACCTGAGCGTTCCGGTGAAGCGCGACGAATATTTCTACTACACGCGCACCGAGGAAGGGAAGCAGTACGCCATTCACTGTCGCAAGAAAGGGCCGGGGTCCGAAGAAATTCTGCTCGACTGCAATCAACTGGCCGAGGGCCACAAGTATTTCCGGCTGGGCGCTTTCATAGCCAGCCCCAGCCATCGCCTTCTCGCGTATTCGGTGGACTTCGAAGGCGATGAAAAATACACCGTTCGCGTCAAGAATCTCGATACCGGAGAGTTGCTGGCTGATGAGATCCCGAACACGTCCTATACGCTCGAATGGGCCGCGGATAATGCGACGTTCTTTTACACAATCCTGGATGAAGCCCTGCGGCCCTATAAAGTCTTCCGCCACGCGCTGGGCCTCAAAGAAGATCCGCTGATCTATCATGAGCCCGACGAGCGCTTCACACTGGATCTCTCATCGACTCGAAGCCGCGCCTACATCTTCATCAATATCAACAGCTCACTTACCTCCGAAGTCCGCTATTTGCGCAAGGATGAACCCACCGGCGAGTTCCGCATACTGCTGCCGCGAGTATATGAGACCGAGTACGACGCGACCCATCACGGCGACTCGTTTTTCATCCGCACGAACGATGGCGCGAAAGGCTTCCGAGTAGTAGAAGCGCCCATAGGCAACCCGGCGAAAGCCAATTGGAAGGAAATCATTCCCGGACGCGAGGGCATCACGATTGAGAGCGTCACTGCGTTCCAGGATTACCTGGTGACCGAAGAGCGCCACCGCGGCCTCACTCATATTTGCATTCGCGACATGCGCACCAGTGCGCAGCACTCCATCGAATTCCCTGAGCCAGTTTACACCGCCGAACTGGGCGCGAATGCTGAGTTCCGCAGCAAAATGCTGCGTTTCCATTACACCTCGCTGGTGACACCCGCGTCGGTCTACGACTACAACATGGAAACTCGCGAGCGCGAGTTGAAAAAACAGCAGGCTGTGCTAGGCGGCTACGATCCGCAACTCTATCAATCCGAGCGAATTTACGCGGCCGCGCCCGACGGCGCCGAAGTGCCGATCTCGCTGGTCTACAAGAAGGGATTTGTGCGCGATGGCCGCGCGCCAATGCTGCTTTATGGCTATGGTTCCTACGGCATCAGCATAGATCCGTCTTTCAGCTCAGATCGGCTGAGCCTGCTCGACCGGGGCTTTGTTTACGCCATCGCACACATCCGCGGCGGCATGGACCTCGGCAAGCCATGGCATGAGACCGGACGCTTGCTGAAGAAGAAAAATACCTTCACCGATTTCATCGCCTGCGCCGAAAAGCTGATCGCGGAGAAATATACATCAGCGGATAGGCTCGGGATCATGGGGCGCAGCGCCGGAGGACTCCTGATGGCCGGCGTGGTCAACCTGCGTCCGGATTTGTTCGCCGCCGTGGTCGCGGGCGTGCCGTTTGTCGATTCGCTGAATACCGCGCTCGACGCATCTTTACCGCTTACCGTCGGAGAGTACGAAGAGTTTGGTGACCCGCGGCAGAAGGAGTTCTACGATTACATGAAGTCGTATGCGCCCTATGAGAACGTGACTCCCCAAGCGTATCCGGCGATATTCGTCACTGCCGGCCTGAACGATCCTCGCGTGTCCTACTGGGAACCGGCCAAATGGGTGGCGAAATTACGCGCCATGAAAACCGGCGATGGCTTGCTGCTGCTGCGGACCAACCTCGGCAGCGGCCATTTCGGGGCCTCCGGTCGCTACGAGTACCTGAAGGAAACCGCCATCGAGTACGCGTTCCTGCTGGACGTTTTATGCTGAACGTATATGACTCCGCAGCCACCAGCGCAAACCAAGATCCAACTCGCCAACACTCCCGACTATCGTGAGCATTACGCCAACAGTGTTCAAGTGCGCGTGAGCCTGTGGGATTTCTTTCTGCTGTTCGGAACCATGAACCAATCAGCGCCAGACGCTGTGACGATTCACAATTTCGAGGGAGTCTATTTGAGTCCGCAGCAGGCCAAAGCGCTGGCCAACGTGCTCAACCAAAATGTTTCGCAGTACGAATCGACCTTTGGTGAAATAAAGCTGGAACCCAAGCAGCCTGGTTCAATTCAATAGGTTCAATTCAGTAAGTTCAATTTAGTAGGTGCCTACTGCGCCAGCGTCTCGCGAACGGTTTCTAGGAGGGCACCCAGCGTGAAGGGCTTCTGCAGAAAGCGGGCACCTGGAGGGAATGCGCCGGTGCGTACCGATTCGTCGTCGGTAAAGCCCGAGATGTACATTACCTTCAATTTCGGCAGTACTCCGATTAATTTCTCGGCGAGTTGCCGGCCGTTGTAGTCGGGCAACATCACATCCGTGAGCAGAAGTTGGATTGCGCTCCCATGCGTTGCCGCGATGGCAGCCGCCTCATTGGCGGTCCCCGCTTCCAGCACCCAGTAGTGCTCCCGACGCAGGATTTTGGCGATCAAGCTGCGAATTCCGGCTTCGTCATCCACTACCAGTATGGTTTCACGCTGGGCTTCCGCGGGCCGCGCCGCCATGATCTTCGGCTCCGCTTCCGCTTCCGCTAGAGGCAAATACAGAGTGAAGACGGAACCTCGCGGCGCCTCGCTCTCAAAGCTGAGTTCACCGCCCCACTCTCTCACCACGGCGTAAGCGCGCGCCAGCGCCGCGCCCATGGACTTGCCGGAAGTCTTGTGCAAGAACGATTCGAAAATCACTTTGCGCTTCTCATCTTCCATCACGAAGCCCGATGCGGCCACCGTTACTCGGGCGTAAGTCGCGGGAACCAGCGAAGCGCCTGACATGTGTTCCGTGATAGCGGCGGTATCGCAGATGACGACAACGGGTCTGCGGTCATCACGCAAAGTCGCGACCAATACCGGAAGTATCTCTTCGAGCTGTTGCTCGTTTGCCATAGCCAACACCGGCTTAGCGGCTCGCGTTTCAATTTTCCCTTCCAATCCCGAGACCAGCGCCGCGAGATCCACGGGCTCCGCCGGGTTCGCTTGCCTGCGAGTGAATTCGAGCAACTGCGCCGTCAGGCTCCCGATGCGTTCGGTAGCCGAGAGAATCTGCTCCAGCTCCGCACGGCGTGGGTCGTCGGGTTCCAGCGGATGAAGCATTTCCTCGGCGTACCCGGAAATGATCATTAATGGATTGTTGAGGTCGTGCGCCAGGCGCGCGGAGAGGCTGTGCAACGCCGAATTGCGTTCAGCGGTGACGCGCAGTTGCTCCAGTTCCCTGCGCTGTCCAATTGTCGTGAGTAGCCCAGCCAGGATCCCGGGCTCGACTTGACGTACCATCTCGCGGCACCAGATCGTTTCGCCCGACGCCGCCACGGACCGGAATTCGGCATTCACCTCGCGATTGTGCTGAATGGCAGTCCGGTAGAGAGCGAGCACCGCGTCGCGGTCGTCTTTGTGAATCCGCTGCGCGAAAAAGGCTGGCGATTTGAGCCAGTGCGACGCCGGATATCCCAGCATCTGCTCGGCGTTGCCACTGACGTCCGTGAACTGGAGACGGCCCCCATCCGCGCGCCACACAACGGCAAGGTAGGCCGAGGCGCTTGCGGCCGCCGCATTATTGACAATACTCGCAGCAGGCGCGCCCGACGCCACGCCTGGCCGCACATCGCTGACGTCGTCGATCATCAGCAGCGTTTCCATCTGGGTCTCTTCGTCCCAACTGCGAAGAGGAATCACTGCGATGCGCAGCAGCTTCCCGGCGTGTGGCAGCAGAAATCCAGGCTGCGGAATTCCCTCGACGGTCATTTCGCGGATCTTTTCGATCAGCCGGTCGGAGGGCAGAATCTGCTCAATCGTCTTGCCGCGGAGCTCTTCGATGCGAAGTCCGAATGTTTGCCGGAATGCCCGGTTGGCGGAAACCACGGTCCGGTTCGCCGAGAGCACCGCTAGCGCGACCGGAAGCCCAGCCACCATCTCCTGGTAATAGCGCCGCTGGCTCTCCACCAGCGCCAGCAGCCTGGCGACCTCCTTGCCGTTCCACGATTCGAAATCGGTACGCTCCATTAAGAGACAGAAATCCTTGGATTTAGTTTGGCTGGAGGAACGGAGAGGCTACAAGGTACTTCGGCCGTACGAGTAATGGTACGCGGAGGGGTACCGATACCGGACCCTATGGCTGTTGGGGCGTCTCCGCCACCGAACCGCCCAGCCCGGCGTAGGTTTCCTTTACCTTTACCACTTTGTCGCCAGTAAACGTAACGAAGGTGACGCGCCCGGGCGGCTCGCCGTAGATCCAATCTTCATACTCGGTGCCTTCTTTAGTCTCGCGGCTCTTGTGCACCGGCTTGCCCACTGCCAGAAGGACTTGATCGTGATTCATTCCCTCAATCGCCTTCTTGGCCTTGACCGCTTCTTTGATCGGCTCCGGCAGGGTGTCGACGTAATTTGCCGTCACGCTCTCTTTCTCGAAATCCAAAATCGGCTGAAGCATCTTCTTGATCTCCGCCGATGTCACCTCACCTATCGGGCCGCCGAAAATCAGCGCGACGCTGGTCCCGCCGGGCGCATTCGTCGGGGCTCCATTGATCGGAGTGGTCTGCGTGCCCATGCCGATCTGAACGTGGTCGAGGAATCTTCGCCCGCCTTTTATCCCGCCATTGAGATCCAGGACGATGCGGTCTTTGCCGATATCTACGCGCGTGACCTGAATGAGATCGCCCACACGCCCCGCCGGACCGTATTCTTTTTCAGCGGCTTTCCATTTGGCTTCATCCCGTGTGCCGCTGGTGGTGACTTCCAACGCGCTCTTCGAGCGCGGCAGCGGCACTTTGATCTTGGCGTATTCAGAGTTTAGACCGCGCAGAATTTCGATGCGCTGGTCTTCGGTTAACTTTTTGGAATCGGCGTACAGGCGGGCAGACGCCATCGCAACAATCAATACCAGCGCGAGTCTTCGCATCTTCAACCTCGCTGCGGGATCAGGCGGTACAAAATGACGAACAGCCCCGCTACAATCCCGGTCGTAAGCAAGCCGCCCTCCAGGCCGTACGCGCCGCCGCCCCAGAGAACACCGGTTCTCCAGTGCAACTCGTATCCCGTCACTGCTATTGTAAACCCGCTGAGATTTACTCCCAGGAAGGGCATGGCGACGTTCCAGCCGAAGTGTATTCCAATCGGCAGCCACAACGCCCGTGTCCGCAGGTACGCGCATCCCAGCAGCACGCCCCACGCGATGGTATTGACCACCGCCAGCAGCGTCACGTTCTGGTTTCCCAGATGCAGCAGGCCGAACAGAATCCCAACCGGCAGCACCGTGGCGAACTCGCCCATATGCCGCACCAGGTGCTGGAAGGCGTAACCATGGAACACGAGTTCCTCGCCAACTGAACCAAACAACAGCACTACCGCCAGTACCGGGATTCCTGCCCATGCACGTTCCGCAACCGGGGCCGTAGTGAAGTTAGCCAGGCCTGATACCAGCGCGACAATAACGATGAGCGCCGCGCCACCCGCTCCGCACGCAATGCCTGTCGCCAGCTCGCGCCGTGAAGCGGGAGCCCAGCCGAGCCCAAAATCGGAAAGCTGGCCGCGTTCCCAACCGCGAGCCACCACGGCATTCGCCAGCGCGCCCGTCGCGAACGCCGAAAGTGCGGAGACCACCAGCAGTCCCCCAAAAGGCTGCATCAGCATCGGGAACACTGTTCTTCCCACGATCACCAGCAGTACAAAAACTCCTACGCGAACTAGCAGGCGCAGTTTATCCGGGTCCAATGTGGTTCGCGGAGTTTGGATCTTCGGATTCATTTTGGATGCACTTCCCGTCGCAGCAGGATGACCATCAGCGCCGATAGAGCCACCGAAAGCTCAACTCCGCGCACAGGAATCTCCGGAAGCCTCTCTCCCTGGAACACGAAGAGCACCAGGAGCCCGATGAAGATAACCCGCATGCCCATCCGCGCCGCGGCCGCCGAAAAGCGCAGTGTCATCCAGCCGGCAAACAGTGCCAGCGCAATCGATGCGGCCAGGCCCAACGCTATCCCTTCCCCCAATACATCCAACTCCGGAAACAATGCCCGCCCATGGGCCACGCTCACGCTGACCACTCCGGTGACCAGCATCAGCAGACCCACACCCTCGCCGTAGCCGACGGCTTTGGCCGCCCGCACACCGGCTTCCCGCATGGACTGAGGCCGGCCCATCGAGAACGCTTTGGCAGCCGCCGGAGCCGCGAATAAGATCCCCACGCAGGCATACGCCGTGATCATAATCGGCTCCAGGAACGCCAGCCCCTTGCGAAGGGGCAAAAAAATGCCGAAAATCGCGATTAGGATAAGATGAAGGATAACAGCTCGCAGACGCAACTCCGTCCCCACATGGTACCAACGGAAGTCGTACGAGGATTTCGCAGCGCGGCAAACAAAAGCCCTAATGCCCGACTAAGTACAAATTGCCTAGGGTCCATTCGCTAAACAAATATGAATGAAGCGACGATAAATAGTTCAGATATGATGGACAGGCGTATTGAGCCCCGTTTGCTTTGTGCCGACTTGGTGGATGTGCAGTGGAAAGATCAAACTGGCCGCGTTCGTCGCAGCGTAGCCAACCTTGAAGACATCTCGCTTTCCGGCGCCTGTCTTCAGGTAGATCGCCCCGTGCCTCTGGGGACTCCCTACCGCATCACGTATCCCAAAGGCGTGCTGGTCGGCAAAGTGAAGTATTGCGTATTTCGTGAAATCGGCTACTTTCTGGGAATCGAATTCGAAGCCGGCAGCCGCTGGTCGCGCAACGATTTCCGGCCGCAGCATTTGCTCGATCCGCGCCACTTGGTCAATCGGACGGCGGACAGGCTAACAGTGGACAAGCTAAAAGCCAAGGTCGCGCCCGAGCCGGCGGCTTAGGGGCGCAATTACTCAGCGAAGCCGGGTCGCCGAGTCATTTCTTCACGGCAATCTCATTCACCGCGTTCCAGGTGAACTCGACAAACTTGTAGAGCGAAGCCTCCGGAATCCGCTCTACGTCGCTGTGCCAGGCATGGTTCGCGAAGTCGTCGCTACTTAACGCCGGGCCGATTCCATAAGACTGGATGCCCTTCGCCCGCAGTTGAGCCATGTCCGTCGACGCGGTGAGCATCGTAGGCAGTGTCGTCGATCCGGGGTAAACCCGATTGGCCGCGTGCTCCAGCGCATGATACATTTCCGTGTCGAGTCGTGACGGCGGCGCCGCCGGGCGGGTCGCATATAGAGGCTCGATCTTCACTGCCGGATCCGCGATGATCTTCGTCATCTGCGCCATGAACTGCGGAATGTCCTCATCCGGGAGGGTCCGGATGTCGATGCTCGCTTCCGCCTCCGATGGGATCACATTCGGCCCAATGCCGGCCTTGAGCATGGTTGGCACCACCGAAGTGCGCAACATCGAATTGTGTATCGGCTCGAATTCGGCCAGATACCGCTGGGCCGCGGCCGTACGCTGCGGATTCAAGAGATCGTTATAGCGCGCGGCTTTTTCGGGCGAACTAATGGTCGCTAATTTTTCGAAATAGGTGCGAGTCGTGTCATTCAGCCGCATGGGCGTCTGCCACGTCCCCACTCTTTCCACCGCGCCGCTCAGGTGCGTCACTGCATCGTCCAGGCGTGGAATCGAACCGTGACCGGAAGTGCCGTTCGCGACCAGCCGTACTCTGCGCGGAATCTTTTCCGTAGTCGTAATCTGCACCGTTGCTACGCGTCCGTTCTCGATGGTCGCGCCGGGGCCCTCACTCAGGGCAAACTCGGCGTCGATTTGATCGAAGTGCTTATCCACCATGAAGCGAATGCCGACACCCGTGGGGTCCGCTTCCTCGCCGGATTCCGCCAGAAAGATGAGATCCCGGTCCAGGACCGCGCCGGAGCGCTTGATCAGCAGCATTGACATCAGCACCGCGACCAGCTTGTCTTTGTCGTCGGTGGTGCCGCGTCCCCAGACGTAGCCGTCTTTTAATACCGCGCCAAAAGGATCTACCGGCCACTTTTCGCGCTGCACTCCGACGGTATCGGTATGCGCCATGATCAGCAGTGGTTTTTTACTGCCGTTGCCCTTCAGGCGCGCCACCAGATTGGTGCGATTGGGATCGAGCGCGAAGGTCTGGGTCGGGATGCCTTCGTCCTCCAGAACCTTCTTCAAATAATCGACGGCCTTGGTCTCGTTCCCCGGCGGGTTGGTGGTATCGATCTGCACCAGCGCCCGAAAATGCCGCAAGATCTCTGCCTGCTGCTGTCCCCAGTCAATTGCTTTGGTTTGGGGCGATTTGGGTTGAGCCGCCAGTGCGCCCGCGGATAGTAAAAGAAATCCAAGAAGTCTCATTTCTTGGCTGCCACCTCAGTCACCACATTCCAATCGAACTCGACGAAATTGTAAAGCGACGATTCGAGCAGCCGCTCGACGTCGCCGTGCGCCCCGTACTGGGCCGTGTCCG
>Ga0207657_10003025_pt1 | contig 18006 bp, 18 predicted proteins | sample KBSC33metaG_FD_184316 | JGI IMG/M metagenome (GOLD analysis project Ga0207657, IMG submission 184316) | Corn rhizosphere microbial communities from Kellogg Biological Station, Michigan, USA - KBS C3-3 metaG (SPAdes) (version 2) | ecosystem: Host-associated > Plants > Roots > Rhizosphere > Soil ... | reverse complement strand
TGCAGCTTCTGCATCTCGTACCAGTGCACCGGCCGGAACTTGGCCGTGTGCACGCCCGCCGCCTTGAGCGTGTCGAGATACCCCTTGGTGATGTTCTGCGATCCGAACGCATCCATGAGCAGGTGCACGGAAACCCCGGCGCGCGCGCGCTCCTGGAGGATCGCCGAGAGCGTGTCGGCGATCTTCCCGGGCTCGGCGTAGTACATCTGGATCGTGATCGTCTGCTTCGCACCGCGCAGCTCGCGCCAGATGGCCGGGAACGTCTGCTCGCCATTGAACAGCACCGTCACGTGATTGCCGTCGGCGAGGTGGGTGCCCGTGAACACTTCCATGGTGCGAGTGAACAGCGGATCGCCCACCTGCGGCGCGGCGCTGCCGACTCCCTGCAGATGCGAGATGTGCGAGCCGTGGAGCGTGAACTCCATCCCAATGACCGTGAACAGGATCAGAAGGAGGCCGCCCGCGGTGAGCCCGATCTTCTCCAGAAGCGGGCGCTTGTGATTGTTGTCCTTTTTCATGTCCGCTTCCATTGCAAGGCTGAAGCCGCTAGAAAGCTCCCCTCGGCTTGCTCCTCTGACGGTACCAGTCCACCTTTCCGGCACATGGTTCTCGCCTCGCGACGCCGAACGGCTGCGCGGACGATCGCGCTCGACCGGTCGCTCGAAACCCTTCCGATGTTCCGGCTGAGTGATTCGGCCGATGACTCGGCGATCACGTATGTGCCGCCCCCGGGCGGCCGATGGCGCGTCCTCCCGAACCCGGGCGATCGCCTTCCGGGCACCTTCGACCAGGACGTCTACGTCGAGCTGTGGCGCCGCTACGAGGAGGCCGGCTCCCCCGCGGATGGAACGGTGGCCTTCACCCTTCACGCGTTTCTTCGCTCGATCGGACGCCGCGTGGACGGCCGCACCTACGAGCAGCTCCGCTCCGCCCTCGCCAGACTCCAGCACACGACGCTCGAATCCCAGCAGGCGTATTTCGACGGAGTCACGCGCACCGTCGTCAATGCCCGCTTCAGCCTCCTCACCGGCGTCGTCATCGAGCGGCGCCGGCTCGCCGACCGGGACCAGCTCGGCCTCTTCTCCGCATTCCCCGCCTCCGAGCCCGGCGAAGCCTCCGTCACGCTGTCGCCCGTCGCGCGCGCCAACATCGCCGCCGGACACACGGTCCTCCTCTCGGCCGCCCAGTACATGGCGCTCTCATCGCCCGTTGCCCGCCGCCTGTATCGCCTCCTCGAGGTCGCACACGAGGAGCACCTCGTCTGCTGGCGCGTTACACTCGCCCACCTAGCCGAACAGCTTCCCCTGGCGCAGCGTTATCCCTCGCACCTGCAGCGCGTTCTGCAGCCAGCGCACGAGATGCTGATTGCAGCCGGTCTCTTGCGCGACGTGACCGTTCAGCAACAGGCGCGTGAATGGTATGTTGTGTACACGCTGGCGGACCGAACTCATATATAGTGATGTAGCACGAGCAGTATTTTTGCGTGCCCCGTCGTTGTACCCCTACCCTCGGAGTGCTCGTCATGGCGACTAAGCTCGAGAAGACACTGAAGCGTGAGATCGACATCGATGGCGCGGCGTACATGGTTGCGATCTCACCCGAGGGCGTGAAGCTCACGCAGAAAGGTTTCCGCAAGGGACCCGAGCTCACGTGGAAGCAGATCCTCGTGAGCGGCGGCGGCGCAACGCATGCAGGGAGCGAAGGCGGAGGGGAGTAGCAGCTCCACACGCGCAGGGCACGCAGGGAACTATCCCCTGGCGCGGCCGTATTCCAGAGGAGATCCAGTCTCCTCATTCCAGGTATTTATGTCCCGACTCCGTACTGCGGCGCTACTCGGCGTCATAGCGCTGCCGATCGTCATCGGGGGCGCTGCCATCGAGCGGCAGTCCACCCGCGATGGCGCGCACGTGTTCGATCAGGTGCTCTCGCTCGTCAGCGAGCGCTTCGTCGACACGCTTCAGCAGAATCAGCTCTTCGAGAAGGCTGCCCGCGGTCTCGTGCAGCAACTCGACGACCCATATTCCGAGCTCTACACTCCCGCGCAGCTCAAGCGCTTCTCCACGATGGCCACCGGCAAGTACGGCGGCATCGGAATGCAGATCGAGCAGCAGGAAGGCGCGATCGTCGTCGTCCGCGTGTTCGACCACACGCCTGCCGAGCAGGCCGGCGTGGCGGAGGGTGATCACATCATCGGCATCGACACGGCCTCCACGCGCGGCTGGACCTCCCAGCAGGTCTCCGACGTTCTCGTCGGAACCATCGGGACGAAGGTGAAGGTCAAATTCGCGCGCCCCGGAATCGCCACGCCGATCGAGCACGCGTTCACACGCGCCGAGATCCACGTTCCGGCCGTTCCGTACGCACTGATGCTCGACAACAAGGTCGCCTACGTGCCGCTGCAGCAGTTCAGCGAGAACTCCGCCACCGAGCTGCGCGGCAACGTCAATCGGCTGCTCCACGAGGGCGCGAAGGGAATCGTGCTCGACCTCCGCAACGATCCGGGCGGCATCCTCGATCAGGGGCTCGACATCGCCGATCTCTTCCTCGGTCCCGGTCAGACGATCGCGAGCGTGCGCACGCGACAGGGGCCGCCGCAGGTCTTCACCACGCACGGCGGAGAGCACATCGGCAATATCCCGCTCGTCGTTCTCGTCGACGGATACTCGGCCTCCGCGAGCGAGATCGTCACCGGCGCGCTGCAGGACCACGATCGCGCGCTCGTCGTCGGCACCACGTCGTTCGGCAAAGGGCTCGTGCAGACCGTGTTCCCTCTCGACGACGGCTGGGCGATGAAGCTCACCACGGGCAAGTGGTACACGCCGAGCGGTCGCTCGATTCAGAAGAACCGCAAGCACATCGATCCCGATTCCGTCGTGGGCTCGGCTGCGCCCGAAGACACGAAGCCCGATTCACTCGAGCAGGATTCGGTGAAGAAGCACCGTCCCGCGTACAAGAGCGATGGCGGCCGCACGATCTACGGCGGCGGCGGCATCACGCCGGACATCATCGTTCCGGAGGACACGGTCTCCACCGCGGAGCAGGAGTTCGCGAAGGCGATCGCGCCCAAGTTTCCGGCGCTGCGGGGCGTCCTGTACAGCTACGCGTTCGAGCTGAAGGATCACGTCGGCAAGGACTTCACGGTGAAGCCCGAGTGGCGCGACGAGTTCTACAAGCGGCTCGCGGCGGCGAAGATCCTCACCGACCGCAAGCAGTACGATGCGGCGACACCGCTCGTGAACCGCTGGCTCTCGCAGCAGGTCGCGCGGCTCGCATTCGGCGACTCGACGGCATTCCGTCGCACGATTCCGGATGATCCGCAGCTCATGAAGGCGCTCGATGTGCTCCGGAAGGGACAGACGCAGAAGGACCTCTTCTCCATCGCGCGGGCGGACGCAGCACCGGGACATTAGCTTTCCGGCATGCGATACGCGCGTCCGGTGATGACCGCGGCCACACTCGTGGCCGCGGCTGCCTGTCACGGCGGAGCTGCACGTTCTCCCACCGCCGCTCCCGCTCCCGCCGCTGCAACGCGCGCCGCGGAGCCGCACCTGGCCAACATTCGGCAGCTCACGCATGGCGGCGAGAACGCCGAAGCGTATTTCAGCACGGATGGCAAGCGGCTGATCTTTCAGAGCACCCGCGACGGCCGGAGCTGCGACCAGGAGTACGTCATGAACGCCGACGGCTCGGCGCAGCATCGCATCTCCGACGGCACCGGTAAGACGACGTGCGGCTACTTCTTCGCCTACAACACGAAGGTCTTCTACTCGTCCACGCGTGCGGCCGATACCGCTTGCCCGAAGAAGCCGGATCCGTCGAAAGGGTACGTCTGGGGGCTCGACAAGTACGACATCTACACCGCCAACGCCGATGGCAGCGAGACGAAACGCCTCACGCACAACAACGTCTACACGGCCGAAGGCACGCTGTCGCCCGATGGCAAGACGATCGTATTCACGTCGCTCAAGGATGGCGATCTCGACATCTACACGATGAATGTCGACGGCACGAACGTGCATCGCCTGACGAACACGATCGGCTACGACGGAGGGCCGTTCTTTTCGCCTGACGGCAAGCGCATCGTGTATCGCGCCTACCATCCCACCGATTCAACCGAGCTCGCGCAGTACAGGGAGCTGCTGAGCCAGTCGATCGTGCGGCCGAACAAGATGGAGATCTGGGTGATGAACGCCGACGGCAGCGATCAGCACCAGATCACGCATCTCGGCGGCGCCAACTTTGCGCCCTTCTTCACGCCGGACGGCAAGCGGATCATCTTTTCATCGAACTACACGAATCCGCACAGCGGCGAGTTCGACCTGTATCTCATCGACGACGACGGGGGCTCGCTCGAGCCGGTGACGAGCGCAGCCGGATTCGACGGCTTCCCGCAGTTCAGCCCCGACGGCAGGCAGCTCGTGTGGGCATCGAGTCGCAACGCCACCGGCGAGCACCAGCTCGACCTGTTCATCGCGGACTGGAAGCCCTAGCATGCAGCGGCTGACCTCAGACTCGGAGCATCCATGTTCGGCTTAGTCGCAGTCCTCATCATCATCTTCATCGCGATCGTCACGGTCGCCAAGACGGTCAAGATCATCGGCCAGGCCGAGGTCATGGTGATCGAGCGGTGGGGCCGCTTCAATCGCATCGCCCGCTCCGGACTCAACGTCCTGATCCCGTACATGGAGAAGGGCAAGACGATCGACGTCCGCTACTTCGAGGCGGATCCGGGCGGCGTGAAGCGCGTCACCTCCGGCTCGACGTCGCGCATCGATCTGCGCGAGCAGGTGCTCAGCTTCCCGAAGCAGCCGGTCATCACGAAGGACAACGTCACGATCGACATCGACGCGGTGCTCTACTACCGCATCGCCGATCCCCAGAAGGCGGCGTACGCGATTCAGAACCTGCCGTTCGCGCTCGAGACGCTCACGCGCACGACGCTGCGCAACATCGTCGGCGACATCGAGCTCGATCAGACGCTCGCGAGTCGCGACATGATCAACAAGCGCATGCGCGACACGATCGAGGAGGCATCGATCGGCTGGGGCGTGGACGTCACGCGTGTCGAGCTCCAGGCGATCGAGCCGCCGCGCGACATCCAGCAGTCGATGGAGCTGCAGATGCGCGCCGAGCGCGAGCGCCGCGCCGCGGTCACGAACGCCGAGGCATCCAAGCGCGCGGCGATCCTCGAGGCCGAAGGCGTGCAGCAGGCGCAGGTGAGCCGCGCGCAGGGTGAGTCGGAGGCCGCCGTGCTCCGCGCGAAGGGGCTCGCGACCGCGCGACTCGCGATGGCGGAAGCCGAAGCGCAGGCGATCGAGCGCATCGCGTCGTCGCTCCCCGAAGGCCAGGCCGCAATGTACCTGCTCGGCATGAAGTACCTCGAGGCGCTTCCGCAGCTCACGCAGGGGAAAGGCTCCACGATCTTTCTTCCCGCCGAGGCCGCAGGCGTCATGGGTGCGCTCGGCGGCATCAAGGAGCTGCTCGTCCGCTCCTCCGGCGATGTCCCGAGCGCCAGTGCGGCGCCGCGCCAGCCGGCGCCCGGATATACCGCACCACGCCAGCAGATCTCCGCGTCCGCGGGTGCGCCCTGGAATCCGTACACGCCGCCCTCGCCGCCGACGACTCCGGCGCCCCCTGGACCACCCGCGCCGGAGGATGGGAAATAGCCGTGGCGAGGATCACTCGTGAGCGCGCCGAAAGGATCGCGCGCGGTCATGCCTGCGAGAATTGCGGCGAGTACAGCTACAAGAAGCTGACAGTGAAGCCCGCATCGAAGGAGGAGCGCGAGGGCGTCGATGTCGCGTGGATCGCATCGAAGACGTGCGGCGTGTGCGGCGCGGTGCACGAGATGGGCATCGACGCCGAGGGCGAGATCATCTACGTCGCGTAGCGGCTAGCGCAGCACAGGCAGAAAGGGCGCGAGCTCGCCGTCGTTCGGCGCGGGGCTGAGACCGAGCAGGCGCGCGAGCAGATCGTACACATCGACGTTCGGAAATTCCGCGATCGCCGATCCCGGGCGAAAATCCGGCCCGTGCGCGACGAAGAGCGCGCGCATGTTCGGCACGGCGTTGTCGTAGCCATGCTCGCCGCCATCGCCGTATGGCTTCGCGTGCCGCCACTCGAGCATCCAGCCATCGTCGAGGACACCAACGATCGGCGTGATTCGCGGATTGGTGCCGTAATGCAGCCTCGCCGGCACATCCTGCTTCTTCCACGCCGTGAGATGCGGCAGCTTCTCCAGACGCGCGAGCAACGCGTCGGTGTCGCCGTCTCTCGCGCCGATCATGAGATTGGGCGTGAGGTTCACGACGTTCACGGCGGCCGAGTCCACCGCGTCGTCGAGATGGACCACACGCTCGGGCGAGATCGCCGACATTCCATGATCCGCCACCACGAGGATGTCGACGCTGTCGTAGAGCTTTCGTGATTCGAGCCCACGCACGAGACGAGCGAGCGCGCTGTCGACGCGCAGCACCGCTTCCCGCGTCTCCGCCGCATCGGGCCCGTGCCGGTGTCCCTGCATGTCCGGCTCCTCGAAGTAACTCATCAGCAGCCGTGGACGCTGGGCGGCCGGAAGATCGAGCCAGGCGAGGAGCGTATCGACACGAGCGCTGAACGCGATGGTGCGATCGTACGAGTGCCATCGCGACGGGTGCATTCCATCGATCGGTGCATCCGAGCCTACCCAGAACATCGTCGCCGATCGCGTACCCTGCTTCTCCGCCGTCAACCAGATCGGTTCGCCGCCCCACCAGTGCGCCTCGCGCGCGATCGGATCCTTGTACACGAACTCGCTGTCGTACGCCGGATCGTAGAACCGGTTGTTGACGATCCCGGAATGATCGGGATAGAGTCCCGTCGCGAGCGCGTAGAAATTCGAGAAGGTGACGGTGGGAAAGCTCGGGATCATTCCACGCGTGGTCGTGACCCCGGTGTGCGCGAGCGCGTGCAGCGCGGGAGCCGAATCCGAGTCGAGATAGCGGCGCGCGAATCCGTCGAAGCCGAGTACGACCACCGTGCGTGAGCGTGGCTGCGGAGCGGGTGCGGGATGCGGCGCCGCGCGCGTGCACGCCGCGGCGGCGAGGAGAACGACCGCCAGCATCACTCGGCGCAGCATCCGCGAAGTCGTGATCATCACGCGCTCACTCGTGTCCGAGGAGCGCGCGGCTTCCACTCACTTCCTGCCACAGGTTGCGATAGCGCCTTCCTTCCCAGGGCCAGAATGGCTTGTGCGCGTACTGCGGACCGAAGACGGCGGTGAGAAGCGAGTCCGGATCGGCCGTGCGTCCAATGGCCGTGAGTCGTGCGCCGAGCAGGATCGGGCGAGTGAACTCGAGATAGCGCGCGAAGCTGTGGCAGAAGCAGAGCGGCCCGCGGCTGGAGAATCGACCGAGCCAGAGGTCGGGAAAGACGTAGGTCATCGCGTAGAAGATCTCCAGCGACTTGTCGCGCGGAAGCGCGGAAGGCGGGGTGCCGCGGGGAAGCGAGCCGTGCTTCCCCCACTGTACGTCCACGCCGAGCTCTCCCTTGCCGCGCCAGTTGGCGTGCAGAACGTCCCCGTGCCAATACGTCCAGAGATCGGTTGGGGCGAATGTGGCGTCGTAGCCCACCCAGAACTCCTCCTCATCCGGCCCCTGTGCGAACGGAGACCACCGCGCCGCGATGTCGTGCTCATAGGTGAGATAGTAGGCAATTACGCGCCGCGTTGGGTGCAGAACGGCGACTGTCCTCTCGAGGGGGAACGATTCGTCCTTCTGGAGGTACAATACTGGAGCGAGTTCCCTCGCGAGAGCCACCGCGGAATCGCCTGGCGAGAGTGTGTCGGGAAGCGCCGCAGGCAGCCGTGGAAAGTGGGTACGGGGGCCGCAGGCCGTCAAAATCGCCGGGAAAACAGCTCGGAAAAGAACAAGGCCCAACGGTCTGCGCCTTTGCAGCGTACTTTTCCGTGGTGCCCATTCCCGAGCGAGCGGGAGAGGGCCTTCGTTCGTCTCCGGATTGCGGGGAGACTTGTTGAGACTTTGGAGGGGTTCATGCGAAAGCCACGTCCGGCCACGTACAATCCTGCGCAAGCGTTGCAGCTCATCGCGAATGACCGCACCGGCGCTCCACTGAGTTGCCCGTCGTGCTCCGGGCGAATAGTTCGCGATCCGGATCAGGTGCCGCCCATCCCCCGCTCCCACGTCACGCTCCGCTGTTCCAGTTGCGGCCGCATAGCCCGTTACATAGCGGGCGCCGCCTGAGTTCGCTAACCGCTTCGCACAACGGAATTTAGCAGCGGTTCTACTCAGCAACTCGCGAGCTTGGCCCAAATTATGAGATATGATCTAGTTACTATCGAAATCATTTGTTTAGATTTCGGTACACTCCAGATCGTCCGGTCTTCAGCGGCAGATGTTTCGCCGCGAAAAGTCAGGAGCGATTCGTAAAACAGTTTCAGCCCCACAGGGGAGAGGGTAAGGTACCATGGCACGCATTACCGGCACCGTGAAGTGGTTCAACGACGCGAAAGGCTTCGGTTTCATCTCCCGTGAGGGCGGCCCCGATGTTTTCGTCCACTTCAGCGCCATCACCGGCAACGGCTTCAAGTCGCTCGCCGAAGGCGATCAGGTCGAGTTCGAAATCGTTCAGGGGCAAAAGGGTCCTCAGGCAGCCGACGTTCAGAAAGTCTGATCCGAAGGTCCGAGATCCCGGCCATGAAGAGAGTCCCAGCTGCGCGCTGGGACTCTCTTTTTTTCATCCCGATCCCCAGATTCGATCGCACCCATAGTCGGCACCGGACTTGCCCCGTACTCCCGCGTCCGGCAGCGTACATAGCTCGACCACAGGAGTTCACGTATGGCTTCGATCTGGAAGGGCTCCCTCTCGTTCGGGCTTGTCAGCATCCCCGTCGAAATGCGCACGGCCGTTCAGGAAGATCACATCTCCTTCCGCCAGCTCCACGAAGAAGACCTCGCACCCATCAAATACGAGCGCGTCTCGTCATCCTCCGGTGAGACGGTCCCCTGGAACGAGATCGTCAAAGGCTACGAGTACGAAAAGGGAAAGTTCGTCATCATCACCGACGACGACTTCAAGACCGCCGCCGTCGAATCATCGAAGACGCTCGAGATCGTCGACTTCGTGAAGGAAGACGAAATCGATCCACGGTACTTCGAGACGCCCTACTTCCTCGTGCCCTCCAAGGGCGGCGAGAAAGCCTACGCGCTCCTGCGCGAAGCCATTCGCAAAACCGGCTCGGTCGGCATCGGCAAGATCATCATTCGCCAGAAACAGCATCTCGCCGGCATCAAGGTCGTGAACAACGCACTCGTGCTCGAGATCATGCGCTTCGCGAATGAGCTCATCGACACCGACACGCTTCACCTGCCCGACTCCAGCCTCGTGCGACCGCAGGAGCTGCAGATGGCCGAACAGCTCGTGAACAGCCTCGCGGAGCCGTTCGATCCCACGAAGTACACCGACGAGTACCGCGCGAATCTCATGCGCGTGATTCACGCGAAGCTCAAGGGAAAGAAGCTCACGCTCAAGCCGGAGCCCGAAGCCGAGCGCGACACGCAGGTCATCGATCTCATGACGCGACTGCGCGAGAGTCTCGACCAGGGAAAGAAGCGCGGCTCCGTGCGCGCCACCACGCCCACCGCCGCCGCGAGCGAGCGAAAGCCATCGCGCGCCAAGACGAAATCCGCCAAGCGCACCCGGCGGAGATCCGCCTAGGAGCCACGCACCATGGCCCCGCGCGCAAAGCCAGCGGTACGGAAGCAGCTCGCCGAGTACCGCGAGAAGCGCGACTTCTCGAAAACCGCAGAGCCGTCGGGTGACGAGGAGCGCGCGAAGCATCCGAAGAAGCTCGTGTTCGTCATCCAGAAGCACGCGGCGAGTCACCTGCACTTCGACTTTCGCCTCGAGCTCGACGGCGTGATGAAGAGCTGGGCCGTGCCGAAGGGCCCGAGCTACGATCCCTCCGTGAAGCGTCTCGCGATGCAGGTCGAGGATCACCCCATCGACTACAACACCTTCGAGGGTACCATCCCGCAGGGCGAGTACGGCGGCGGCACCGTCATGCTCTGGGATCGCGGCACCTACACCTCGGCCGTGAACGAGAACGATCCCGTCCCCGAGCTGCGACGCGGCTACGAGAAGGGCGATCTCAAGATCATCCTCGAGGGCAAGCGCATGCACGGGTCATGGGTGCTCGTGCGCACCCGCCGCGGCTCGGAGGACAAGCCGCAGTGGCTCCTCATCAAGCATCGCGACGAATACGCGAAGCCCGGCAGCGACATCGTCGCCCGCGAGATGACCTCCGTCACCACCGGCCGCACGATGGAGGAGATCGCGGAGAACAAGCGCAAGCGCGTGTGGCACTCGAACCGCGAGCCCAAGTCGCCGCCTCCGGAGAAGAAGAAGAGAGAAAAGCCGAAAGCGGAAAAGAAGAAGACGGCTCGCGCGGTCACGTCGAGCCGGAAGTCCGCGCGCCCGTCCGCATCCGCGCGCGCGGCATCCACCAAGGCACTCCGCTCCGGCGCACTCGACCCGATGCTCGCATCCGTCGGCAGCGACATTCCCTCGGGCTCCGACTGGACGTTCGAGCCCAAGTACGACGGGATTCGCGTGCTCGCGTACGCCACACCCGAATCCGCGCATCTGGTCACGCGCAACGGGAAGGACAAGACCGCGCAGTTCCCCGGAATCGCCGAGGCGGTGCGGAAGATCGCCGCGCGCGGCCGTCGCGCCCTGGTGCTCGACGGAGAGGTCGTCGCGCTCGAGCATGGCTCGCCCGCGCGCTTTCAGGAGCTGCAGCAGCGCATGCACGTCAAGGATGCGAACGCCATCGCCGGATTCGAGAACAGCGCGCCGGCCGCGCTCATGGCGTTCGATCTTCTCGTGGACGGCGACGATGTGCTCGTGCACGAGCCGTGGACCGCGCGTCGCGCCCGACTCGAGAAGCGGCTCGCGAAGCACACCTCACCCGAGCTGCGCCTCACCGAGTCCGAGATCGATGCGGGACGCGCGATGCTCGCCCGCGCGCGCGCCGACGGATGGGAAGGCGTCATCGCGAAGCGCGTCGACGCGCCATACCAGCCGGGTACGCGCTCGCGCGACTGGCTCAAGCTCAAGCTCGAATTCCGTCAGGAGTTCGTCGTCGGCGGATGGACCGAGCCACGCAATACCCGCCAGCACATCGGCGCGCTCCTCCTCGGCTACTACGATCGCGGGCGCTTCATCTACGCCGGAAACATGGGCGGCGGCTTCGACAACGAGGGGCTGGCCGAGATGCACGCGCTGCTCGCGCCGCTCGAGCGAAAGAGCTCGCCGTTCGAGGAGACGCCGCGCCCGCGCGAGCCCGTGCACTGGGTGACGCCGAAGATCGTGGTCGAGGTGAAGTTCAACGAGTGGACGAGCGATGGAAAATTGCGCCAGCCCATCTACGTGGGAACGCGCGATGACAAGGACCCGCGCAGCGTGAGGCGCGAGCCCACGAGCGTGCAGACGAAATCGAGGACGAAGCGGAAATCGGTCGCCGCCTCCTACTTCCAGCCGCGCACCGAGCGAGCGACGCGCAAGTCGCCGTCGAACAAGGTCGTGCGCTCGACCGCGCGGAAGAGCATCGCCGCCCGCACGAAGAAGGCCGCGCCCGCGAAGTCGCGCGCGGCCTCCGCCGCGGGCTCCGTCGAGCAGCAACTCGAGGCCATCGAGCACGATCGCGGCGACGGAACCGTTCAGATCAAGCGCGGTCTCTCGCTTCACGTCTCGAGCCTGGGCAAGGTCTACTTTCCCGACGACGGCTACACGAAGGGCGATCTGATGCGCTACTACGCGCGCGTGGCGCCCCAGATCCTTCCCGTCATGCTCGATCGTCCGCTCGTGCTCAAGCGCACGCCGGAAGGAATCAAGGGCGAAGTGTTCTTCCAGCAGAAGCCTCCGGAGCACGTGCCGCCCGTGATCCGCGTCGGGACCGTCGTGAACGATGATGGCGTGAGCGCCGAGCGCATCATCGGCGGCGATCTCGCGACGCTGCTCTACACCGTGCAGATCGGGTGCGTGTCCGTGGATCCGTGGGAATCGCGCCTCGACTCGCTCGACGCGATGGACTACACGATTCTGGATCTCGATCCGGGGCCGCGCGCGACGTTCGATCGCGTCATCGAGGTCGCCCAGTGGGTGAAGCAGGAGCTCGACGAGCGCGGCCTGCGCGCGGCGCTCAAGACCTCGGGCTCGCGTGGTCTGCACATCGTGATTCCGCTTCCGCTTCGCACCCCGTACGAGGCGGGGCTGCTGCTCGCGCAGCTCGTGGCGACGCGCGTCGCCGAGGCGCATCCGCGCGACGCGACCGTCGAGCGCTCGGTGAAAGCGCGGCCGCCGGCAGCCGTCTACGTCGACTATCTGCAGAACGTGAAGGGAAAGAGCGTCGCCGCCGCGTACTGCGTGCGCGCGAAGCCCGGCGCTACCGTCTCGACCCCGCTCCAGTGGAAGGAGCTGAATGGGCGGCTCGACCCCCGGGAGCTCACCATCGAGACGGTCCCGCAGCGAATCGTAAAGCTAGGCGACATATGGGGTTCCGCCCTCAAGACCAGAAATACGGGAGCCGCCATCCGCGCGGCCGCTGACCGATAGCACGCTGAATCGTCCTTTTCTTGGATGATTCTCCATCGGATCCACCGCATGGTCGCGGTCGGGGCGCTCGCGCTCATCGCAACGCAGGCACTGGATGCGCAGCAGACGACGCGCGTCCCGATGTCCGTGCGCGTCAACGGCGTCGTCGATGGCAACACCATCGTCGAAACGGCGCGCCGCTACCTCGGCGTGCGCTACGTGCTGGGGGGCACCACGCCGCGCGCGTTCGACTGCTCGGGGTTCATTCGCTACGTCTTCGCGCTCCACGGTCTCGCCCTCCCGCGCACGGCGCACGAACAGGCGGCACTCGGCATCGCCCCGGACCAGGGGAAGCTCGAGCCTGGCGATCTGCTGTTCTTTTATGGAGGGCGAGGCGCGCAGCACATCGCGATGTACATTGGGGGAGATTCGATCATCCACGCGTCGAGCGGCGGCCATCGGGTCATGCTCGCGCGACTTTCCGGTACGGGCACGCATAGAACGTGGTTCGGACAACGGTTGATCGCGGTGCGCCGTGTACTGCCGGCCACCGGAACGTTCGACCTGCCCGCGTCGTTGGCAATTCCCGACCCCTTCGGCAGCAGCTCGTCCGAAGACATGGCGTTCGCCCCTTCTGCTCCGCTCATTTTCTGATGGCTCGCGACGCGAACGAACCCTCCGGGGACGAAGCAAGAGCCGACGATCCCGTGCTGCTCTACAGCCGCGGACTGCCGGGTGGCGGCGTGGTGACGATCGAGGCCATCTCGAAGGAGATGCCGAAGGTCACCGCGCGCGTGTCGGTCGAGCGCCGGATCGATCCGCAACGACGCGACGGCCACGAGCCGCCAGTGATTGCGGAGGCGCAGGCGTCCACGCAGTCCACGGCCTTCAAGGAGCTGTACCAGATCGCGTCGGACAACGTCGCGGTCGCGCGTGGGCTCATCAAATGGCAGGCTCGCAAGCGCGGGGATTCCGAGCGCTGACCTGCGCCCAACGCGGTGCACGCGCTCCGCGAATACGAAAAGGCTCCCGGGTCAATTCCGGGAGCCTTTTCGTTCATCCGTCCTTTGGCTCGTGCTCGGTCGTCAGGCTCGGTTGCGGTGTGGCGGTTCGTGACCGCGCCCCTCCGATGTCCCGGCGAGCGCTCGCAAGACTTCGTCATCCACCGAATGAAGCGCTCGGGCACGCACTGTCGCGACCCGCGCAGGAGTCTCGGGAGCGGTCAGGGATTGGAGCCGCACGAGCAGCCGCGCGGACCCCTGGCCCATGATCATGTCCTCCGACACCAGACGAGCGACGACCGTGGCCAGCCATCGAGTGCCGTCATCGAGCGTGACGACGCGGGCGGATTCCGTGGGCTCAGCCGGCGCACGCTCCGGCACGCTGGTATTCGCCGCATCGCGCAACACGTTGCGAGACAATGCAGTGCGACGAATGCTGCGGAAAGCGCCCATGGTGGCTCCTGTGGTTCCTTAGGCACATCTTGCAACTATAAAATATCCGTTTGCAAGTCATGGGCCTCCCATGTTCCGGTCAGGATTCCGTCACGGATGCGCAACGCTCAGCCGCCGAACCGGACTCCCCGCCTGCCTCCCCGGCGCTTCTTCGGTGCGTAGCGGAACAGCTGTGCCGGTCGCCCGCGCCCTTCGCTTCGCCATTCGTGGGTGGGCTCCACGAGCCACGCCGCGTGCAAGGACCGGCGGAAACTCGCCTTGTGCAGCCGTCTTCCGAGCAGAAGCTCGTATATCTCCTGCAGTTGCGTCAGCGTGAAGGTGGACGGCAGCAGGTGGAACGCGATCGCAGACTGATCCAGCCGCGAGCCCAGCGAGCTTCGTACGCTCTCGATCATGGCTCGCTGCCGGGGCGGCAGCGGCGGCAGGTCATCCACGGCATGCCAGGTGACGTGCTCCTCCACCTCCTCTCCGGTCTGCCGGTCCACCAGCGCCAGAAACGCCACCGACAGCGCTGCGCCGGAGGGGTGCCTGCGCCTGCCACCAAAGGCACCGGCCTGCTCGATCAACGAAGGGGCGGTCCCGAGCGTATCCCTCGAGAGCTCGGCGGCCTCGTCATCGATGGTCTCGTTCGGACGCAGCGATCGCCACGGCAGCTGCCATCGCTCGTGGGATCCTGCAGGCGCCCGCTCCAGGAGCACCATGAGGCGCCGGCCGCGCGGCGTGACGATGATGACGTCGATGGTCGGGGTGGAACGGCGCGGTCTTGAGCGCGGAGCAGCAGCGCGAGCGGGCATGTCCTGAATTAGTTGCTTTTCGCGACTAATGTCAAGGACCCGGGATCGTGATCGGAAGCATGCCCGTCATTGGTGCCAGGCCGAGCACCGCGCGCGCCGCCGCACTCTGCGACACCGGAAAGCCGCCCCAGGCCACGACGTACGCGGACACATCCGGAATCTGCTGCAGGAAATATGGATTTCCGAATGCGATCACGATCGGATGCTCCCGCCTGCGCTGCAACTCCTCGACGAAGTCCACGAACCCCTGTGGCGCGTTGATCGTGGTCACCGTCGAGCTGTGCGCCACGTACGAGCTCACCAGAATCACATCGGCCGAGTCCGCGACCGCGAGCAGCCTGAAGAAATCCGGACGCTCGGCGTCGGCATCCACGTACTCGGGCCGGAGCGCCGGGAAGATTTTCCGCAGCTCCGCGTCGAAGGTCACCCCCGCGCCCAGGTCGGCACGGTGCGCGAAGGTCACGGAGAGAATGCGGGCGCCGTGATTGAGCCGGCCGAGCGGAAGCTGATGCGCGCTGTCGCGCACGAGCGTGATCGACCGCTCGGCGGCCAGCCGCGCGACCGCCGCATCGGCCGAATCGCCGACCACCGCCCGGGCGCTGTCGAGATTCACCACCCGGCTCGTGCGTAAGCCAGTGCGCGCCTTCGTCGCGAGAATCCGCCGCACGGACTCATCGAGCCGCGCCTCGGTGTACTGCCCCGCCTTCACGCCGGCGACCACCGCGTCCACGGTGGTGGCGACATCCTGCGGCTGCAGCAGCACATCCGCGCCCGCCGCAACGGCCATCTGCGCCGCCTTCACCGCGCCGTACGTGTTGAGCACGCCCTGCATGTCCATCGCGTCGGACACGATCAGGCCGTGAAAGTGCATGTCGTCGCGCAGGAGCGATGTCAGCACGTTGTGCGAGAGCGTGCCCGGCACTCCGCTGGAGTCGAGCGCCGGCATCGACCCGTGAAAGGTCATGATCGCGCCCACGTTCGCCTTCACGGCCGCGTTGAACGGCACGAGCTCCACGCTGTCGAGCCGCGCGCGCGACACACGCACCACCGGCAGCGCCAGATGCGAATTCGTGCCCGTGTCGCCGTGTCCGGGAAAATGCTTCCCGGTTGCGATCATCCCGTGCTCCTGGACGCCGCGGATGAACGCGGTGCCGAGCCTCGCGACGAGCGCGGGATCCTCACCGAAGGAGCGCGTGCTGATGACGGGGTTCGCGGGATTGTTGTTCACATCGAGTATCGGCGAGAAGTCGATGTGGAACCCGAGCGCGCGTCCCTCGATGGCCGTGATGCGCCCCTGCTCGTACGCGAGCATCGTATCGCGCGTGGCGCCGATCGCCATCTCCGGCGGAAAGAGCACGGCGCCGCCCAGATCGATGCCGTTGGGAAGGAAATACCCGCCGCGCGCACGGTACCCGGCGCCGAACTCGAGGTCGCCGCCCACGAGGAGCGGCAGATCGCTCATGCGCTGCAGCGCGTTCAGCTTCGCCGCGATCTCCAGCGGCGACCCCACGGACATGATGATCCCGCCCACGTGCTGCTGCGTGATCCACCCGCTGATCTTCCGCCACTGCGGTGCATCGGAGGACACGTAGTCGCCGAACACCTGCGGCCACACCATCTGGGCGGCCTTGTCGCGCAGCGACATCCCCGCGAGCACGCAGTCAGCCCATTCCGCGTCGCTCTTCGAGGCGCACCGGGCCGAGTATGTGCTATTCCCGGCCGAGGGCGCGGGAGCCGAGCCGGCGGGATGCGCGGTGCCGGACCTGCACGCCGCGAGCAGCAGCACGGCAGCCGCGACCGCGCGCGACGATCTCCGCGCCGACTGCCGCCCCCCGGTTGTCACCAGTTGATCGTGCCCTGCTTGCTCGTGTCGACCTGCTCGTCCTTCCCCGTCTTGAACAGGAACGTCTCCATGTTCTTCGTCAGGAACTGCCGTGCCTGCGGGTCCATCAGATTGAGCCCGTAGTGGTTGATCAGCATCGTCTGCTGCTTCAGCCACAGCTTCCAGCACTCGCTGCAGATTTCTTCCTGCGCCCGGGCACCGAGCGGCCCGGGAAGCGGTGGACGCTCGAGCCCCTCGCGCGTGTTACCGCACCGGGTGCACGTCACTTCAGCCATCAGTCACTCTCGAAAGCGGGGTTCGCGCGCGCTCAGGCGCGCGCGTAGCGGATCTTCGCCAGGCGCACCGCGGCGAGCATGCGGATGTACACCCAGCCGATGTCGAACTCGTACCACTTCGCCTTGAACTTCGCGGAATGCGGGTCTGCATGGTGATTGTTGTGCAGCTCCTCGCCACCCAGCCAGATCGCGATCGGCGAGATGTTCCGGCTCTCGTCCTTCACATTGAAGTTCCGGTAGCCCAGCGCGTGGCCGACGCCGTTGATGATTCCGGCGGCCCAGAACGGGATCCAGAGCATCTGCACGGCCCACACGAGCGGTCCGATGTAGAATCCGAACAGGTACACGTCGATCGTGAGCATGACGACGATGCCGAGCCAGTTGAGGCGCGCGAGCACGTAGCGCTCGAGCCAGTCGTTCGGCGTGCCCTTTCCGTACTTCTCCAGAATGCCGGGCTGCCGAACCGCCTGGCGATAATAGAAGGCGCCCTTCAGGATGATCTCGCGAAGTCCTTCCATGACGGGCGAATGCGGATCACCCTCGCGGTCCGCGAAGGCGTGATGCTTCCGGTGGCACGCCACCCACTCCTGCGTCACGATCGACGTCGAGAGCCACAGCCACACCCGCATCGGAATCTCGGCCAGCTTGCTGAACGTCACGCCGCGATGGGTCTGCGCGCGATGCAGAAAGAGCGTCACGCAGACGTTCGTGAGATGACCGGCGATGACCACGAAGAGCACTGGCTTCCACCAATGCGTCGCCCACATTGCGAATCCTGGCATTGCGTCCTGACCTGAAGATGAAGAGCACCGTTGCGCCGCCCATGACGAGCGGCCGGAGGGAACACCGTTTCGGCAGCGAAAGGCTGGATTACGCGCGCAAAAGGTCCCGCTTCACAATCTACTGCCCAAGGAAAGCCTCAGCCAATACCGAGCTGCCACGACATCCGATTGCGCTGCCGCGGCGCGCAGCGCTGCCGGCCGTCTTTCGTGCTGTGCCTGCCGCATGCACATTGGACACGGCCCGGCCCACCGTATTTCTCCCTTCTC
>Ga0207657_10003024_pt1 | contig 18006 bp, 16 predicted proteins | sample KBSC33metaG_FD_184316 | JGI IMG/M metagenome (GOLD analysis project Ga0207657, IMG submission 184316) | Corn rhizosphere microbial communities from Kellogg Biological Station, Michigan, USA - KBS C3-3 metaG (SPAdes) (version 2) | ecosystem: Host-associated > Plants > Roots > Rhizosphere > Soil ... | reverse complement strand
ACTGCTCGAGCGGACCGAGGTGGCCATCGCGAAGGCCAGGGACGACGCGGCCAAGGGGGCACGGCCGTGACCGAGACCCCGATCAGCGTCTCGGAGCTGCTCACCGACCCGGCCGGGGTGCCGCGGGCCCGGGCCATGCTGCAGCGGGCGGAGTGGGCCGGGCGCGCCTTCGCCCGGTACGACAAGCCCGCGGTGGACGCGATCGTGCGCGCCGCCGCCGCGGCCGGGGCGGCCAGGGCCCGCGAGTACGCCGAACGGGCCGTGCGGGAGACCGGGTTCGGCGTGGTGGAGCACAAGGTGCTCAAGAACGTCGCCTGCAGCACGGGGGTCGTGGAGCACTACGCGGGCCACGACTACGTGACGCCGCGGGTCGACGCCGCGGCCAAGGTCGTCGAGGTGCCGCGGCCGGCCGGCGTGGTGCTCGCGCTGACCCCGTCGACCAACCCGGTCGCCACGGTGTTCTTCAAGTGCCTGCTCGCGCTCATGACTCGCAGCGTGGTGGTGGTCAGCCCGCACCCGATGGCCAAGGAAGTCTGCGCCGACGCGGCCCGCGCCCTCGGCGAGGCGGCGGTCAAGGCGGGCGCGCCGGACGGCGTCATCCAGGTGGTGGACGAGCCCTCGGTGCCGCTGATCGACGCGCTGATGACCGACGAGCGGACCAGCGTCATCGTCGCGACCGGGGGCGTGCCGGTGGTGCGCGCCGCCTACAGCTCGGGCACGCCCGCCATCGGGGTCGGACCCGGCAACGTGCCGGTGCTCGTGGACGCGACCGCCGACCTGGCCAAGGCGGCCCGGCGGATCGTGGACAGCAAGAGCTTCGACAACTCGGTCCTGTGCACCAACGAGTCGGTCCTGATCGTCACCGAGCAGGCCGCCACCGCGCTGCTGCGGCACCTGAAGCAGGCCGGCGCCTACCTGCTCGCGCCGGACGAACGGGACAGGGTCGCCGCCATGCTGTTCCCCGGCGGGCGGTTCGACATCCGCTTCGTGGGCAAGGACGCGAGCTGGATCGCCGCCGAGGCGGCCCTGCGGGTGCCGAACCGCACCCGCGTCCTGCTCGCGCCGTTCGACCTGGTGGTGCCCGAGGAACCGCTGGCGCACGAGAAGCTCTGCCCGGTGCTCGGCCTGGTCCGGGTGCCGACGGCCCGGCGCGGGATCGACGCCGCGCGGGCCGTGCTGCGGCTGTCCGGGCGCGGCCACTCGGCCGCCATCCACAGCGCCGACCCCCAGGTCATCATGGAGTACGGGGCCGCCGTGGAGGTGCTGCGGGTCGCCGTCAACGTGGGCAACAGCCTGGGCAGCGCCGGCCTGGAGACCAACCTGGCGCCGACGATGACGATCGGGACCGGGTTCTTCGGCCGGTCCTCGGTGGGGGAGAACCTGCACCCCAGCCACCTGGTGCAGTGGACGCGGCTGGCGTACAACCGCGACCCGGCCGAGCCGTTCGGCGACTTCAGCGGGCTCACCCCGTGGCAGGCTCCGGCCAGCCGTAATGGGGCGGTCCCGCCGTACCCGGTGGCGTCCAACCAGCGGGGCGACCACCCGGCGACCGCAAGCGGCGGCGGGCAGGCGTACCGCCCGGCCCGTTCGGAACTCAATGGATCGGACGCCTCGGCGCTCCGTGAACAGATCCGCCGGCTGATCCTCGAAGAGCTCTCCCAGCTGGCCGGAGGCTGACCAGTGGCCGAACTCCGCTCGTTCATCTTCCTGTCCCGGCTGCAGCCGCAGACCATGTGCTACCTGGGCACCTGGATCCGCGGGTCGCTGCCGCGCAGTCACGTGGCCGCGCAGGTCATCGAGGTGGCGCCGGGCCTGGACATCGAGCCGCTGACCGACGTCGCGGTCAAGCACGCCGACGTCAAGGCCGGGATCCTGGTGGTCGAGCGGCAGTTCGGCTACCTGGAGATCCACGGCGGCACCGACGAGGTGCAGGCGGCGGCGTCGGCCGTGCTCGGCGCGCTGGGCGCGACCGCCCGCGACGCCAGCCGGCCCGAGATCCTCGCGTCCAAGATCATCACCATGCTGGACCCGCAGCAGGCGTTCCTGGTGAACCGGAACAAGATCGGCTCGATGGCGCTGGCCGGGGAGTCGCTGTTCGTGCTGGAGATGCGGCCGGCCTCGTACGCGATCCTGGCCGCCAACGAAGCCGAGAAGGCGGCCAGGATCAAGCTCGTCGACTACCGGATGATCGGCGCCACCGGCCGGCTGTACCTGTCCGGCACCGAGGCTGACGTCCGGCAGGCGGCCGGGGCGGCCGAAGACGCGCTGCTGGCCAGGGGGGACGAAACCCTGATCCCCCCCAGACCCCCCCGCGAGCGATGGAACCTCGGATGAGCGACAGCGACGAGCTCCGCGCGTTGGTGCGCGAGGTCATCCGGGACGTGCTGCCACAGGGTCTGGCGGTGACCGAAACGGTTAACCTTTCGACCGACGACGACCTGGCGGCGTTCGTGAAACGGCTCCTGGATCTAGATCCCGGCCAGCGTGAGGAGCTCAGGTCGGGCCGTAAACGGTTCAGGCTGGCCAGCCCGCAGGTCCTATCGGTCCCGGCCGGCGCCGGTCAGGTCAGTGCCGGTCAAAGCAATGAGGCCGGTCACAGCAATGGGGCCGAACGGGCCGGGCCATCCGCGCCGGTACGGCGCATCGAACGCGGCGCGGTGACCGAGGCCGTGATCGTGGCGGCGGCCCGGGCCGGGGAGCGGCTCGTGCTCAGCCGCGGTGCGGTGCTCACCCCGCTGGCCAGGGACCGCGCCCGGGCGAGCGGCGTGCCGATCGAGAAGGAGCGCTGATGCTGACCGCAACGGTGATCGGGAGCGTCTGGGCCACGCGCCGGCTGGCCGAACTGCCCAACGGCGCCTTTCTCGAGGTGGAGGCCGATGGCACCGGCCAGCGGATGATCGCCTTCGACGTGCTCGGCAGCGGGGTGGGCGAGCGCGTGCTCGTCACCCAGGGCTCGGTCGCGGCGGCCTGGTTCGCCGGTAAGCCGCCGCCGGTCGACGCGCTGATCATTGGCTCAATCGATCCAGATCCAGAAGGAGAATGAACGATGGCTGACAACGCGATCGGGCTGATCGAGACCAAGGGGTACGTGGCCGCGCTGGCCGCGGGAGACGCCATGGTCAAGGCGGCCAACGTGACGATCGTCGGCCGCCAGGAGGTCGGCGACGGGCTGGTGTCGGTGACGATCGTCGGCGACGTCGGCGCGGTCAAGGCGGCCACCGAGGCCGGCGCCGAGACCGCGTCGAACGTGGGTGAGCTCGTCTCGGTCCACGTGATCCCGCGCCCGCACCCCGAGCTCGCCAGGCATTTCAAGATCAACGGTGACTAACGCCGCTGAGCTGCGGGTTTACCTCCTGGTACGCGACCTGCAGCCGCAGTTCGCCGCGTACCTGGGCACCCCGACCCGGGCCCGCGGTTACCCCCCGTTCGCCGGGCAGCACGCGCTCATTGTCGAGGTGGCCCCCGCGCTGGCCATCGAGCGGGTCACCGACCTGGCGCTGCGCGCCGTACCCGCGGTCGAGCCCGGCATCTTGTTCGTCGAGCGGCAGTTCGGCGTGCTGGAGGTGCACGGCCGGGACCTGGACGACGTGCGGCGGGCCGGCCAGGCCATCCTGGACGGCCTGGGTGCCGACGAGAAGGACCAGTTGCGGCCGCGCATCCTGTTCTCTGATGTGATCGAGGACGTGACGGACGCGCACGCGATCATCATCAACAGGAACCGGGCCGGCTCGATGATCATCCCCGGCGACACGCTCGGCGTCAGCGAGGTTACCCCGGCCCTGTTCGCGGCGGTCGCGGCCAACGAGGCCGAACGCGCCGCCCCGGGCGTTACCCTGGTCGACGTGTCGATGATCGGCGCGGCCGGCCGGATCTACCTGAGCGGGCCGGCCGCCGAGGTGCGGCGCGCCCAGCGCGAGATCACCGAGGTGCTCGCCGCCGTCACCGGCCGGGACCAGTAGCCATGGGCCAGCAGAGATGACCCCGCAGAGATGACAGGGCACGACCTGTCGGCCGGCGGCGACGTGATGGACCGGGTGCGGGGCTGCGCGCGGGACGCGCTGGCCGTGTACGACGGTCACCCCGGCGCGTCCGTCGAGCTACTTAACGTCTCCGAGAACGCGACCTTCCTGGTCAGCGACCCGGACACCGGGCCGTCCGTGCTGCGCGTGCACCGGCTCGGCTACCACACCGAGCAGGAGATCGCCTCGGAGCTGGCCTGGATGGACGCGCTGCGGGCCGAGGCCGGGGTGCGCACGCCGCGGGTGCTGCCGGCCGCGGACGGGCGCCGGGTCGTCACCGTGCCCGAGGCGGGCGGCGCGGCGGAGCGGTACTGCGTCCGGTTCGAGTTCCTCCCGGGCACCGAACCAGGTGCCGGGGAGGCCGATGATCCCGGGCTGACCGTCACGCACTTCGCCGAGCTGGGGGAGATCACCGCGCGGATGCACCGGCACGCGCGGGAGTGGTCCCGCCCGGCCTGGTTCACCCGGTTTCACTGGGACTACCCGGCGGCGTTCGGCGACCAGGCGCGCTGGGGCCGCTGGCAGGACGGCATCGGGGTCGGGCCGGCCGAGCACGAGATCCTGACCCGGCTGGACGACGTGCTGCGCGCCCGGCTGCTTGTGTTCGGCTCCGGGCCGGACCGGTACGGGCTGGTACACGCCGACACCCGGCTGGCCAACCTGCTGGTCCACGACGGCTCGGTCAGCGTCATCGACTTCGACGACGCCGGGTTCAGCTGGTACCTGTACGACCTGGGCACGACGGTGAGCTTCTTCGAGCACGAGCCGGTGGTGCCGGCCCTGGTGGACAGCTGGCTCGAGGGCTACCGGCGGGCCGGCCGGCTGTCCGCCGCGGACGAGGCGGAGATCTGGACGTTCATCATGTTCCGGCGGCTGCTGCTGGTCGCGTGGATCGGCTCGCACCGGGCCGTGGACATCGCGGCCGAACTCGGCGCCGGCTACACGCAAGGCAGCTGTGACCTTGCGGAGTCATACCTGAGCACTCACTGAAAGGGAGCTGCCATGTTTACATCGATCGCGGGCCGCGCCGTGGTGGTGACCGGCGGCACCCGCGGGATCGGCAAGGGGATCGCCAGCGTCTTCGCGCGGAACGGGGCGAAGGTGCTGATCACCGGCCGGGACGCGGAGGCGGCGCGGACCGCCGCCGAAGACCTGCAGGCCGCGGCGGCCGCGGTGGGCGAGCCCGGCGAGGTCTCGTACGTGCTGGCCGACGTATCCAGCCGGGAGGACTCCCGCCGGGTGGCCGCGATCGCCCAGGAGCGGCTCGGCGGCGTCGACGTGCTCTGCGCCAACGCCGGGATCTTCCCCGACGGGCGTCTGGAAGACCTGACCGAGGACGACCTTGACCAGGTGTTCGGCACCAACCTGAAGGGCACGATCTTGTCGGTGCAGGCCTGCCTGCCCGCCCTGGCGGCGTCCGGCCGCGGCCGGGTCATCCTCACCTCGTCCATCACCGGGCCGATCACCGGGTTCCCCGGCTGGACGCACTACGGCGCGAGCAAGGCCGGCCAGCTCGGCTTCATGCGGACCGCGGCGATCGAGCTGGCCCCCAAGGGCATCACGGTCAACGCGGTCCTGCCCGGCAACATCGTCACCGAGGGCCTGGCCGAGATGGGCGAGGATTACGCGGCCGGGATGACCGCCGCGATCCCGATGGGCCGGCTGGGCACGGTGGACGAGATCGGCTACGCCGCCCTGTTCCTGGCCACCGACGAGGCCGCGTACATCACCGGCCAGACGATCGTCGTCGACGGCGGACAGGTGCTGCCCGAATCGCCCGAGGCCATGGCGGCGATCACGGAATGAGCGAGGTTCCACCTGCTGTTTCCCCGGCGCGGACCCCTGAGGAGGTCAGGCGCGCGCTGGCCGAGCAGATCGGCAGCGGGCGGCTGCGCCCGGGGCAGCGGCTCGGCGCCGAGCGGGCGCTCGCGGCCGAGTTCGGGGTCAGCCGGGCCACGCTGCGCCAGGCGCTCGCGGTGCTGGAGGAAGGCGGCGTGGTCCGCCGGGTGCCGGGCCGCGGCGGCGGCACGTTCGTGGCCAAGGGCAAGATCGAGCGCGACCTGTCCCGCATCGTCGGCGTGCCCGCGCTGCTGCGCAGCCAGGGCGTGGTCGCCGGGACCCGGGTGCTGTCCGCCCGGCTGGCCGAGGCGGACGACATCACCGCGCAGGCGCTGCGCGCCCGGCCCGGCGAGCTGGTCGTCGACCTGGTGCGGATCAGGCTCGCCGACGGCAGCCCGTTCTCCCTCGAGCACGCCAGGTTCCCGGCCCAGCGCTTTCCCGGGTTGCTCGAGATGCCGCTCGGCGGATCGGTGTACGAGCTGCTCGGGGAGCACTTCGGCGTTGAGCCGACCGACGCGGTGGAGCGGATCGAGGTGGTCCTCGCCTCGCCGGACGAGGCGGCCATCCTGGACGTCGAGCCGGGCGCGCCGCTGATGGCGATCACCAGGACGACCACCGACCCGGACGGCGAGCCGATCGAGTTCTCCCGCGACCTGTTCCGGGCCGACCGCACCCGGATCGTCGTCCGCACCGAGGGGGGCGGCGCCTCCCGGGCCGTCCCCGGCCGGGCCCGCGTCGTCGAACTGCACGCGCAGGAGGCGGTATGACTCCCCAGCCGGTCGGCCGGATCCGCTTCATGGACCGGCAGCGGGTCAACCTGGACGGCTTCGCGGTCGAGAACCCCGAACTCGGGCTGACCGCGCTGCGCTCGCCGAACGACCCGGAGCCCAGCCTGGTCGTGACCGGCGGCCGGGTGACCGAGCTGGACGGGGTGCCGGAGGCGGAGTTCGACTCGATCGACGCCTACATCGCCCGGCACGGCGTGGACCTGTCCGTGGCGGACGAGGCGATGGCGCTGTCCGACGTGGCCTTCGCCCGCCTGCTGGTCGACCCGGCGGTGCCACGGCACGAGATCGTCAGGCTGAGCGCCGGCGCCACCCCGGCCAAGCTGACCCGGGTGCTGGCCCTGCTCCGCCCGGCCGAGCTGGTCATGGCCATGACCAAGCTGCGCGCCCGGCGCACGCCCGGCAACCAGGCCCACGTCACCAACCGGCTCGACGACCCGCTGCTGCTCGCGGCCGACGCGGCCACCGCGGCGGCGTTCGGCTTCCGTGAGGTCGAGACGACCGTGCCGGTGCTCGGCGACGCGCCGAGCAACGCGGTGGCCTGCCTGATCGGGGCGGCGTTCGGCGCCGACGGGGTGCTCATCCAGTGCTCGGTCGAGGAGGCCCTGGAACTCGAGCTGGGCATGCGCGGGCTGACCTCCTACGCCGAGACCGTGTCGCTGTACGGCACCGAGCAGGTGTTTACCGACGGCGACGACACGCCCTGGTCCAAGGCCTTCCTCACCTCCGCGTACGCCTCCCGCGGCATGAAGATGCGGGTTTCCTCCGGGGCGGGCGCCGAGGTCCTGATGGCCGGGGCCCAGGGCCGGTCGATGCTGTACCTGGAGGCGCGCTGCGTGGCGCTGGCCCGGGCCATCGGCGCCCAGGGGGTGCAGAACGGCGGGATCGACGGAGCCTCGGTCGCGGCCTCGGTGCCCGGCGGGCTGCGCGAGCTGATGTCCGAGAACGTCATGGCCATGATGCGCAACCTCGAGTCCTGCTCCGGCAACGACGCGCTGATGAGCGAGTCGGACATGCGCCGCACCTCCCGGACGCTGCCCATCGCGCTGGCCGGCTCGGACTTCGTGTTCAGCGGGTTCGGGTCCATCCAGCGCTACGACAACATGTTCGGCCCGAGCAACTTCAACGCCGAGGACATCGACGACTTCCTGGCCATGCAGCGGGACTGGGGCATCGACGGCGGGCTGCGCACCGTCGATGCCGCGCGGCTGGCGGAGGTGCGCCGGGAAGCCGCGGAGGCCTGCCGGGCCGTCTACGCCCACCTCGGCCTGGCCGATTTCACCGACGAGCACGTGGAGCTGGCGGTCGACGCGGCCGGGTCGAAGGACCTGGGGGAGACCGACACCCTGGCCGTGCTGGCCGCGGCCCAGGCCATCCGCCAGCGCGGGCTGACCGTGGTGGACATCGTGGCCGCCCTGGACGAGTGCGGGTATGGTCACGAGGCCGAACGGACCATGGCCTTCGCCCGGGCCAGGCTGTCCGGCGACTACCTGCAGACGTCCGCCATCTTCGACGAGCAGCTCGGCGTGCTGTCCCTGGTCACCGACCCGAACGACTACGCGGGTCCGGGTACCGGCTACGAACCCGCGCCGTCCCGGCAGGCCGAGATCGACGCCATCCGCCAGGCGCGCGGGGTCGCCGACCTGCGCGCCGAGCAGGCGGGGTTCGCCGTCCCCCTGCTGGCTGCTCGCGGCCCCGCTTTTCCCGGGCAGGGGCCGCGCGACGTCGTCATCGGGGTCTCCCCGGCCGTCGGCCGGGACGTGTGGCGATGCCTGTCCGGGCTGGCCGTGACCGACGTGCTGCGGGAGATGCTGGCCGGCCTGGAGGAGGAAGGCTGCGTCGGCCGGGTGGTCCGCTTCAGCGACAGCGTCGACCTGGGCCGGATCGGGCTGGCCGCGGCCCGGCTGGCCGGCTCGGGGATCGGCATCGGGCTGCAGGGCAAGGGCACCGCGCTGATCCACCGCCGTGACCTGGCCCCGCTAGCCAACCTGGAGCTGTACTCGGTGGCGCCCTCGGTGACGCCGGCGCTGTACCGGCTGCTCGGCGCCAACGCGGCGCGGCACGCCAAGGGCGGCACGCCCGACCCGGCCAGGAACCCGTACTCCGACGAGGCCATCGAGGCCCGCTACCACACCACGGTGATCGCCCTGATGGAACTCGAACGCCGCCGCATGGTCCCCGGTGCCGCCCCCGAAGAACTAAGCCTGGAGGGCCTGACGTGACCCATCCGCACCCTCCCCGCACCGTGCATACTCCGTACCGTCTGCACCTGCGACACCACCCGCACGTTGCGCACCACCAGCGCGGCGCGCGCATGCGGCACGATGTGACATCGAGCCGCATAGGACCGGCACGATGTGACATCGTGCCGGTTGGCTCGGGCCCCGGATTCCCGCCGGAACCACGGCGATGTCACATCGCCGTGGTCAGAACCACTACGGTGTCACATCGTCGTGGTTGGGCCGGAAGGCCTGCTGTTACGGCGGTGAGCAGTTGTGACTGACGAGATCCGGGCCTTGTCAGGGAAGCCGGTGGACGGGCTGACCGTGGAGGCGGTGCGGGCGGGGGAGGTCGGCGTGGCCGATCTCCGGATTCACCCGGAGACCCTGGAGCGGCAGGCGGTCGTGGCCGAACAGCACGGCAACCCGCAACTGGCCGAGAACCTGCGCCGCGCGGCCGAGCTGACCCGGCTGCCCGACGACGAGGTGCTGGCCATCTACGAGGCGCTGCGGCCGGGCCGGTCCACGCCCGCGCAGCTGATCGAGCGGGCCGCGTCGCTCGACGCCCGCGGGCTGCCCCGCTGCGCGGCGCTGCTGACCGAGGCGGCGGACGTCTACGCCCGCCGGGGCCTGTCCGCGTAGGGGAGGCCACCGGGTGACGGTGATCGCCGGGGTCGACGTCGGGAACGCCACGACCGAGGTCGTGCTGGTGTCCGGGGGCAAGATCCTGGGTGCCGGGCGGGTGCCGACGCGCGGCCGGAAGGGGTCGCCGGGCTCGCTGCGCGGCGCCGCCGCGCTGGTCCGGAGGCTGGAACGCCAGCTCGGCGGCACGGTCGGCGAGGCGAGGATCGCGCCGCTGCGAGCGGTGGACACCGCGGTGGTGACCGTGCCCGGCACCGCCGGGCCGTCCGGCCGGCTGCGCGTGCTGGCCGCGGGCGTGCCCACCCCCGGCGGGACCGGGGCGTGCGTCGGGCCGCCGCTTCGGCTGGACGATGCGCCGCGGGGTGGCGAAGCGGACGTGGTGGCCATCGTGCCGCCCGGCTTGCGCTACGACGAGGCCGCCGCGCGGGTGCGGGCCTTGCTGGCGGCCGGGACCAGGATCGGCGCGGTGCTGGTGGCCGGCGATGAGGGCGTGCTGGTGGCCAACCGGCTCCCCGGCGGCCTGCCGGTGATCGACCAGGTCGACACGGATACGGCGGCGGCCTGCCGGATGCTGGCGGTCGAGGTGCGCCCGCCCGGGCACACCTTGCGGGTGCTGGCCGACCCGGTCGCGCTCGGTGCCCGCCTCGGTTTGGACCCGCTGGCCGCGGCCGAGGCGGGTGACGCGGCCGCGGTGAGCCGGATGCTGGCCGACCAGGGCAACGCCGTGGTGGGCCTGCTGCCCGTTGCCCCGGACGCGCCCGAGACCCCGGCCGAACCCTGGGTGCTGACGGCCGAGGACGGCCGCCTGCCGCTGCGGGCCGCGATCCCGCGGCTGGCCGGCTGGCCGGTAGGTGCCGTACACGGGTACGGCACGGGTGCAGCTGCCAGCCAGGTCGACGACCTGTTCGCGGTGGACCTGGCCGCCGCGGCCGAGGCGGCCACCGCCCGGCAGGGCAGCACCGGCCGGGCGGTGCTGGTGGCCTCGCTGAGCCGCGCGGGTAACGAGGACGCGGCGTCCGTCCTGGGCGACCTGCTCCAGATGCCGGTCCACGAGCCGGTCAGCGAGCCGGCCGCGGCCCGGCTCGGCGCCCTCACCACGCCGGGCGGCCGTGACGACGCGATCGTGGCCGACCTGGGGGCGGGCACGATCGACGTCATCGGGCCCGGGGGCAGCGTGGTGGCCGCGGGCGCGGGTGAGCTGCTCACCGCCGCGGTGGCGGAGATGCTCGGCATCCCGCGCGCCTCCGCCGACTGGGTCAAGCGCGGGCCCTGCGTCCGGGTGGACGGCGGGCAGCGGTTCGAGGGCGAGGACGGCCGCCGCGGCTTCCTGGACGTCCCGGCGCCCGCCTCGGCGGCGGGCATGCTCGCCGTGGAGGGCCCGGGCGGCTGGCTGCCGTTCGACCGGCATCACGGACCCGGCGAATGGCGCGCCATCCGGCTGCGGCTCAAGCAGGCCGTGCTGGCGGCGAACTTCGGGCGGGCGGTGCGGACGCTCGGCCAGGACCCGGCGCAGATCCTCGTGGTCGGCGGTCCGGCCGGGGACGAGGAACTGCTCGGCGTGCTGGCCCGCTCGCTGCCGGACGGGGTGGCCGTCGGCCGGGGCGACGTCGGCGGCACCTGCCCCGGCGGGCCGCTCGGGCACCGCTACGCCGTCGCGCTCGGCCTGGCCCTGGCGGCACGGTAAGGCGTGAGGGCGGCGGGCCGGCTGCTGGCTGGCCTCGATGGCGCGGTGATAGCGCCCGGTCAGCGTGCGCAGCGCGGCCACCAGTTCCGGCGATTCCACGATCGTGAAATCCGCGCCCAGCATCCCTAGGTAGAGGGCGAGCATTTCCGGATGGTCCGAGCCTGGCTCGAACGCGCACGTGTCCTCGCCGATCGAGTTCACTTCCACCGGAATCGGCAGCCGGTTCCGCACGTACTCCGCGGGCGCGTGCACGATCACCCGCGCCCGGTATTGCCATGTCGCCTCGCCCGCTCCGCGGGCTACCGCCGCGGCGATCTCCCGGTCGGGCGGCAGGGCACGGGGGGTGAAGCGCGGGCCCGCCGGCGGCCGCGGCTCGATCCGGTCGACCCGGAAGGTGCGCCAGTCGTCCCGGTCCGCGTCCCAGGCCACCAGGTACCAGCGCCGTCGGTCGTTCACCAAGCGGTACGGCTCCACCGTGCGCCGGCTGGCCGTCCCGGAATGGGTCCGGTAGTCGAATCTCAGCCGCTCGTGGTCCCGGCACGCGCTCGCGATGACGGTCAGCACGTCCGGGTCCACCTTCGGCCCGCGCGATGGCACGGGCAGTGCAGAGGAGGCGATAGCGCTGACCCGGTGGCGCAGCCGCGAGGGAAGCATCCGCTGCAGCTTGGCCAGCGCCCGCACCGAGGCCTCCTCGATCCCGGTGACCGAGCCATTCGCTGCGGTCCTCAGTCCGATCGCGACCGCCACCGCCTCCTCGTCGTCGAGCAGCAGCGGAGGCAGGGAACCCCCGGTGCCGAGGCGATAGCCGCCGGCCACACCGGGGCGCGCCTCGACCGGATAGCCGAGCGCGCGCAGCCGGGCCATGTCGTTGCGGATGGTCCGGGTCGTGACGTTGAGCCGGGTGGCGAGCTCGGCACTGGTCCAGTCCCGCCGCGTCTGGAGCAGGCCCAGCAGGCGCAGCAGGCGCGCCGACGTTTCCAGCACTCTTCGAATCCTCACATCAATCTAGGAAAGAAATCTTCCGCAATTATTCATAGCTTTTCCGCACGGGCACCAGGCCCGCTGACGAGGAGAAGAGATGAGCGAGAACATTCAGCCGTTCCGCATCGAGATCCGCCAGACGGACGTCGACTACCTGCACCACCGGCTCGCCAGCGCCCGCTGGCCCGGCGAGCTGCCTGGCGCCGGGTGGACCCGCGGCGTACCGCTTGGCTATCTGAAGGAACTTGCCGAGCACTGGCGCACGCAGTACGACTGGCGCTCCGCCGAGGCGCGGCTCAACTCCTACCCCCAGTTCGTCACCGAGATCGACGGGCAGCGCATCCATTTCCTGCACGTCAGATCCGGCCAGCCCGACGCCAAGCCGCTGCTGATCACCCACGGCTTCCCGAGCTCCGTCGCCGAGTTTCTGCACCTGATCGAGCCGCTGGTCAACCCGGCCGCGGGCCAGGCCTTCCACGTCATCGCGCCGTCCCTGCCCGGGTACGCCTTCTCGACTCCGCTGAGCGCGACCGGCTGGGCCATGGGCCGGACCGCGCGCGCCTGGGCCGAGTTGATGCGCCGGCTTGGCTATGAACGGTACGGCGTGCACGGCGGCGACATCGGCGCCGGGGTGTCCGGGATGGTCGCCGGCCTCGACAGCGGCCACGTGATCGGCATGCACGTCGTGACCGATCCGCTGACCGCCGCGGCCACCGCCACGTTCATCCCCGGGATGGGCGGCCGGCTCGACGAGGACGATCCGGTCGACAAGCTGATCCTGGAACGGATGGACGCATTCTCTCGAGATGGTTCCGGCTATCTGGCCATTCAGAACAGCAGACCGCAGACCATCGGTTACGGCCTGGCCGATTCACCGCTGCTTCAGCTGGCCTGGATCGCGGAGAAGGTCCACGAGTGGACCGACCTGCCGATCGACCGTGATCAGCTGCTCACCACCGTCAGCCTGTACTGGTTCACCGGCTCCGGCGCCACCGCCGCGCACACCCTGTACGAGCAGGCGCACTCCTCCGACTGGGGCCCGCCGCCCGCCGTACCGCAGGGCTTCGCGGTCTTCGGGGCCGACGAGACGGTCCGCAAGCTGGTCCCCGCCCCGGCCGGCGCGCACTGGACCGATTTCCCGCGCGGCAGGCACTTCCCGGCGATGGAAGCCCCGGCCCAGCTAGCGGCCGACCTGCGCGCCTTCTTCGGTCCGCTGCGCTGATCGCCGCTAGGCCGGGGGCCACTCCTTCGCCACCAGGGTCAGCACGTCGTAGGTCGCCACCGACTTGCCGTCCTGGTTAGTCACGTCGGCGTCCCAGCGCACCTCGCCGTGCCCGGCGTCCTCGCGCGGGATGATCTGCTTGCAGGTCAGCGTCACGGTCAGCTCGTCGCCCGGGTACACCGGCGTGAGGAAGCGCAGGTTCTCCAGGCCGTAGTTGGTCAGCACCGGACCGGGATCGGGCTGGACGAACAGCCCGGCCGCGAAGGAGACGATGAGGTAGCCGTGCGCCACCCGGCCGTCGAAGAACGGGTTGGCCCGCGCGGCCTCCTCGTCCATGTGCGCGTAGAAGGTGTCCCCGGTGAATCCGGCGAAGTGCTCGATGTCGGCCAGGGTGACCTGACGCGGCCCGGCGACCACGGCGTCGCCGATCCGCAGGTCGGCGAGGGACTTGCGGAAGGGATGGCCGCCATCGGTAGCCCGTTCGGTACCCGGGATCCAGCGGCGCGTGACGGCCGAGAGCACCCGCGGGCTGGCCTGCACCGCCGTGCGCTGCATGTGGTGCAGCACGCCGCGGACGCCACCCATCTCCTCGCCGCCGCCCGCCCGACCGGGCCCGCCGTGCACCAGCATGGGCAGCGGCGACCCGTGGCCGGTGGATTCGGCGCCGTCCTCGTGGTCCAGGACGAGGAGCCGGCCGTGCCAGGGCGCCAGGCCGAGGACCACGTCGCGCGCGAAGGAGGTGTCCGCCGTGACGACCGAGCCGACCAGGCTGCCCCGGCCGCGGGCCGCGAGCTCGATCACCTGGCCGGTGTCCTGGTAGCCGATGATGGTGCTGACCGGGCCGAACGCCTCGACCTGGTGCGGCTCGGGACGGTCCGGGTCGTCGGTCTGCAGCAGCAGCGGCGCCATGAACGCGCCGCGCTCGGCGCTGGCCCCGACCACGTCCACGTGGTCCGGGTCGCCGGACACGATCCGGCCGGCCGACAGCAGGGCCTTGACCGAACGGCGCACCTCTTCGCGCTGCTCCAGGCCGGCCAGCGCTCCCATCCGGACGCCCTCCTCGGCGGGGTTGCCCACCACGACCGCGGCCAGCCGGTCCCTGGCTGCCTCCGCCACCTGGTCCGCCAGCGCGGCCGGGACCAGGGCCCGGCGGATCGCGGTGCACTTCTGGCCCGCCTTGACCGTCATCTCGGTGACCAGCTGCCGGATGTACAGGTCGAACTCTGGCGTGCCCGGTCCGGCCTCGGGGCCGAGGATGGAGCAGTTCAGCGAGTCCGCCTCGGCGTTGAACCGGATGGAGCGCTCGACGATGGCCGGATGGGCGCGCAGCTGCCTGGCGGTGGCGGCCGACCCGGTGAAGGAGACCAGATCCTGCTCGCCGAGGTGGTCGAACAGGCCGCCGATGCTGCCGCAGACCAGCTGGATCGCGCCCGCCGGGAGCAACCCGGAATCCACGATCAGCTCGACCAGGCGGGCCGTCAGGTACGCGGTCTGGGTAGCCGGCTTGACCAGGCTGGGTACCCCGGCGATGAACGCCGGGGCGAACTTCTCCAGCGGCCCCCAGACCGGGAAGTTGAACGCGTTGATCTGGACCGCCACCCCGTGCAGCGGGGTGAGGATGTGCTGGCCGACGAAGGTCCCGCCCTTGCCCAGCGGCTCGACGGCGCCTTCGGCGAGGATGGTGTCGTTCGGCAGCTCGCGCTTGGCCCGGCTGGCGTAGCTGAGCAGCACGCCGATGCCGCCGTCGACGTCGAACCTGGAGTCGCCGAGGGTCGCGCCGGTGCGGGCGGACAGCGCGTAGAGCTCCTGGCGGTGCTCGCGCAGCAGTTGCCCGAGCGACTTGAGCAGCGCCGCCCGCTGGTGGAAGGTCAGCTCGCGCAGCGCCGGGCCGCCGGACGACCGGCCGTAGTCCAGCGCCGCCGCCAGGTCGATGCCCGCCGACGACACCCGGGCGACCTCCTCGCCGGACACCGCGTCGAGCACCGGGCGCCCCTCGTCCGCCGGCTCGGTCCATGCCCCGCTCACGTAGCTGCGCAGCACCGTCTTCGTCAGCTCCTTGCATTTTCGGGGGGAGCGGGGGTCGGCCCCCCGGAGCCAGCAGAGCCTGCCGATCCCCCCAGTTACGCTATCTCCACATGTCCGGTGATGCGGCGGCAGAGGCGCTCAGCATGGTGGCGGCGGTTCGCGACGATCCGGGTCGCCGCCTCGGTCTGGCGAGCCGTTTCTACGACGACCGGCCCGGTTGCGTCTCGATCCGGTCCTACCGCCGGGCCGAGATGGCCTTCATGCGGTGGCAGGTCCGCCGGGGCCTGCTGGCCGCCCCGGACGCACCCCGGCCGGGGAGCGGATGGTGGCGCGCGGTCAACGAGGGCCTGCTGCGGGACGCGTGGGAGGCGGACCAGTTGCTGGCCGGATCAGGGTCCCGGCCCGGGCCGGCCAGCCGGCCGTCGGTCTCGCGCTGGTCCGGCTTTCTCGAGCGGCCGAGCGCCGTGGCCTGGTACCGGGCCCACAACGCCAGTATCGTCGCGGGGTACATAGAGCACCATGCGCTCTGTGCGGCCGAGCTTCCGGTGGAGCGCTTCTTCATGAACGTCGCCCTGGGCCGGGTGCTCTATGCTCATGCGCTGGTCGCCAGCCCGAAGCTCGCGCTGGGACGGGTGCGCGCCGTCAGCCGGGTGCTCGGCGATCCGCGCTGGCGGGGCGCCGACGTGTTCCTGTCCCTGCACAACATCCTGCCGGACAGGTATCCGCTCGTCGGCTTCACCCTGAGCGAGATCCTGGCCCTGGAGAACTACGCCGGCCGCCTGATCGACTACGGCGTGATGCTGCCCCGGATCCAGGCGCTGTACGCCTTCGCGGCCGCGGACCTGGACGAGCCCCGGCTGCTCGGCTTCGTCCAGGACGGCCTGCCTGCCTACGCGTGGACCAACGATGAGGATCACCCGTGGACGACCAGCAGGAGCCCCAGGCTCAGGTCCGTCCTGCGCTGGCTGACCTCGTCCTGACCAGCACGCTCAGCATTCCGGCAGGCTCAGTGCTTGAACGACTCGCGCATGTGCTGGATCTCCGGCGGCGGCTGCGTCTGCGGGTGGTGCTCCAGTACCTTGACGTGCTTGCGCAGGTCAGCGAGTAGCAGGTTGGCCAGGTCCATGCTGAAGCCGTTCCTGACCACGATGCGCATCACCGCGGTGTCGGTCAGGTCGGCCGGGAACGTGTAGGCGGGTACCTGCCAGCCGCGCAGCCGCAGCCGCTCCGAGACGTCGAACACCGAGTACCCGGTGATGTCGTCGCGCAGCTTGAACGCGAACACGGGCAGGTCGCGGCCCTCGGTGAGCAGCTCGAACGGGCCTATCTTGGCGATCCCGGCGGACAGGTGCAGCGCGACGTCCCGGCAGGCGTGCTGCACGCGCTGGTAGCCCTGGCGGCCGAGCCTGATGAAGTTGTAGTACTGCGCAGCCACCTGCGCGCCGGGCCGGGAGAAGTTCAGCGCGAACGTCGGCATCTCGCCGCCCAGGTAGTTGACCCGGAACACGAGGTCGTCCGGCAGCGCGTCCGGAGTCCGCCACATGACCCAGCCGACCCCGGGATATACCAGGCCGTACTTGTGGCCCGAGGCGTTGATGGACGCCACCCGCGGAACCCGGAAATCCCACTCCAGTTCGGGCTGCAGGAACGGGGCGACGAACCCTCCCGACGCGCCGTCCACGTGGATCGGCACGTCGTAGCCCTGTTCGGTCTGCACCCGGTCCAGGGCCTGGCTGATCTCGAGCACGGGCTCGTAGCTGCCGTCCATGGTAGAGCCCATGATCGCGACCACCCCGATGGTGTTCTCGTCGCACTTGGCCGCGGCCTCGGCGCCGCGCAGGTGCAGCCGTCCCGGCACCATGGGCACGAAGCGGGGCTCGATCTGCCAGTAGCGGCAGAACTTCTCCCAGCACACCTGGACGTTGGAGCCCATCACCAGGTTCGGCCTGGCCGCGTCCTGCCCGGCCGCCTGGCGCCGGGCCCGCCAGCGCCACAGCAGCGCCATCCCGCCGAGCATGCAGGCCTCACTCGACCCGGTAGTGGAGCAGCCGGTGGCCTGGCTGCCGGCCGGCGCGTTCCACAGGTGACTGAGGATGTTCACGCAGCGCTGCTCCAGCTCGGCGGTCTGCGGGTACTCGTCCTTGTCGATCATGTTCTTGGCGGCGCACTCGGCCATCAGCTGCTCGGCCTCGGGCTCCATCCAGGTGGTGACGAACGTGGCCAGGTTGAGCCGGGCGTTGCCGTCGAGGATGAGCTCGTCGCGGACCATCTGGAGCGCGGTGCGCGGCAGCATGCCGTGCGCGGGCAGCCGGTACCGGGGGATCCCGGCCCCCAGTTCCTGGACGTAGACCGGGTTGATGTCGAGCTCGTCGTCCTGGATGGACGCATCCACCTGAGTGTGCAGCGGCATGAACCCTTCACCCTTCTCCCGTCGCCCAGGCCGCGCGGGCCGTGCATGACCGGGCTTCTCCAGTGGCCAGGCTAGCCTTCCGCCGTGACGAGCGCTGGCTCGCCCCGGCGCCGGGCGCTCGCGCCGGCCGGCTCGCCTGGTTCCTCCTTGAGCCAGACGAGCATGGCCAGCCCGGCGACC
>Ga0207657_10003023_pt1 | contig 18007 bp, 15 predicted proteins | sample KBSC33metaG_FD_184316 | JGI IMG/M metagenome (GOLD analysis project Ga0207657, IMG submission 184316) | Corn rhizosphere microbial communities from Kellogg Biological Station, Michigan, USA - KBS C3-3 metaG (SPAdes) (version 2) | ecosystem: Host-associated > Plants > Roots > Rhizosphere > Soil ... | reverse complement strand
GAGCTGCCAGGGCGCCCATCCCGTGCGCACCGCCATCGCCGAGCTCTACGGGCTCGACCCGGCCGACGTGCGGGTCGTGTGCCCGGATGTCGGTGGCAGCTTCGGCTTCGTACTGCTTTCGGGCGTGTTCGAAGGCGCGGTAAGCGTCGAACTTGGATTTGGTTTTCTTCTGCCGTTCAATGGACTTGTCGTAGAACTGGTTCCAGCGTTGCAGATCAAAATGCTGGCCGTAGTGCTGCGCCGCGCGGGAGGCGGCGTGGGCCCGGGCACCGTCGATGCGGTCTTCGGCCCATGAGAGATCCTCGCTTGGCCGCTTTACGGCTTTCTTCGGTTTGCCAAGTCGCGATTCCAGCTTTTCGGCAAGAGTGCGGCAGGTCTCCGCTTCGCCCTTGGGCGTACCCTCGTGATTTGCCCGCTCTCGGAGCTTCCGAATCGTATCCTCGACCTGCATGGGAACGCTTTAGAGCTTAGCAACTAGCAAGAGCCGTGCCGCCGTTACTCAGACTTCTTTATTACGCTCGTGGATCGCCGCGCGAACCAATCGTAGAGCGGCACCCCTACGAGGCTCAGCAGAGCGACAACGGAGAAGACGGGAGCCCATCGGAAATTCTGCTGGCCGGCTGGCAGACTGACGCGTACCGGCAGGGCTCGGGTCTCCTTGAGTGGGGCTTGTGCGAGGACGTTGCCGCGAGCATCGCAGGCGAGCGATATGCCGAGGGTGGCTGCGCGAGCAAGTGGGAGGCCGGTTTCCACTGCGCGCCACGGAGCGGCCATGGCGAGCTGCTCGGGGGCGTTCGTGCCCATGTACCAATCATCGATCGACATGATGGTGAGCAGCTGAGCACCGTTCTTCGCGTGCTTGAAGGCGACGTCGGAGAAGAGGCCTTCGAAGCACAGAAGCGGACCGGTGCGGATGCCGTTCACATCCAAGGAGGTCACCTTGGTTGCTGGGGTCAGGTCACCGCTAGGGAGTTTAAAAGCGGTGATGAACGGTATCCAGTCCCGGCCCGGCACGTACTCGCCGAAGACGACGAGGCGAGTTTTGTCGGCATAGGACCACTTTCCGTCGTAGGCGAAGGCGGTTTGGTAGCGGGGCTTGTCTCCTCGTTCGCCGCCAAAGATCACTGGGACGTCTTTCTCAACGCGAAACGATGGGCTTGGAGGCAGTTGGACGGTCGCGCCAGAGATGCCTTCGGGCAGAACGAGCAGCGAGACCTTGGCGTTCCGCGCTTTTGGCAGAATCTGTTCGACCGCTTGGTAGATGCCCGCCTGCTGGGTGGCTGGATCGCCGAAGGCGAGGTCCACGCCAGGCTGGCCGATCATGATCGTCGTCGGGGTGCCGGTTGCGGGTTGGCTCCAATAGGTGATCGAGAGCATGAGCCCGGCAGCGAAGGCGATTGCCGGGCCGCGCCAGCACACGAAGCCTTCGCCTGAGAACGCCTGAACCAGGGCGAGGCTCGGAAGGACGCACCAGGCACTGGCGAGATAGATGAAGCCGTAATGTCCGAGTCCCATCAAGAAGGGAATATCAGCGAGGGGCGTGGCGATCAGACCCCAGGGAAAGGCAAGCCCCGGCATGAAGGAGCGCAGCACCTCGACGCCTGCCCACACGAGGGGAATTAGCCAGGGCTGGTTCCGTCGCCAGCAGATTTGGATGAGCCAACCGGCCAGGCCGAAGAACGGCGCGACGATCAGCCCCGCGAGCAACCAAGGGACAAGAGCAAGAGCGGTCGAGCCCGTCCATTTGGAGACAAACGGCACGATCCAGAACATCTGGCCGAGGAAGTAGATGAGCCCGAAGCCGAAGCCCGAGCGGAACGGGCGAGCGCCGCTTTCACGGAGACTTGCCAGCCACGGGGTCAAGGCAATGAATACGAGGAGCGAGAGGTGGAAAGGTGGAAAGGCGGCAAGAAGCAGGATGGCGCTAGCAAAGCCAGGCCAGGAGCGCTGGAGGAACTTCACCGGCGTGCCTCGCTAGCGGGAGGAGCCATCGATGCTCCCAATAAGCGCGTTTTCGAGCTCGTGGATGGACTCCAAGTGGCGAGTGTCGTTGTACTTAGCCAGATGCCAGCGGCCGTCCGGCAGTCGGCCCAGTTCCGTGACGCTGGTGTTGGCAAACCGGAAAGCGCCGGAGACCTCGATGGGCGCGCCGAGCAACTGAGCGAGGAGGAGGGAGAGGGACCCCCCGTGCGTGACAACCACCGTCGACTCTTCTGCGCTCAGCAGGTCTCTTGAAATGGGCTTGAGACGTTGCCAGACCGCGGTGAAGCTCTCGCCGTTGGGGGGCGCGAATTCGTATCGGCCGAGGCGGCTCACCGAGAGCCCTGCTGAGATCTCCGCGAAGTGCTTGCCTTCCCAATCTCCGAAGCCTCTCTCGCGGAGAGCCGGCATTAGCTCGATAGCTACGCCGGTGGCGTCCGCGATGGGCTGGGCGGTTTGGCAGGCTCGCTTCAGATCGCTGGTCAGGATGCGCGCGATTGGTTCGTTGTAGAAGCGCTCACCTAGCAGCGCGGCTTGGTGGAGGCCGACCTCGTCGAGAGCGATGTCGGTGTGGCCCTGTGCGCGGCCCGCGTTGTTCCACTCCGTTTGGCCGTGACGTATCAGGAAGAGCCGCACAGCCGGTTATACCTGCCAGGGTCTTGCTTCCCCGTGCTCTGAGCCGCTGGCGTCGATCTTCAGGGAGCCGATGCGGAGGATGCGGACGGGCGCTGGCTCCTCGGCCGAGTTCTTGATGTGTGCGATACCGCTCTCGAAGTCGATCCGCTCGATCACGCCATAGCCGAAGTCCTCGCCATTGCCGCGAACAAAGGAGCAGAGGAGCCCGTTGTAAGCGTCTGGTGAGGCGAACTGGACACGGCTCACGTGGAAATCGTCGAGGGCGCGGGATATCTTCGTTTCATCCGGTTCTTCGTCAGAAATGATGAAGAGCGAAGCACCTGTCAATTCCGCCCACACGGCGTCCTCGAGGCCGCTGCGCATGAGATCCATGCGTTGGAGACGCTGTCCGCTGCCAAGGCGAGTTCCTTCAATGCAGACCTTTGCCAGATCGACTTGGTGGGGACGACACGCCTCCAGCATCTTGAGCCAATGCGCCTTTCGCTGGGCGGCTCGCACCATCGGGGGGAAGGCTTTCTCGAGAACGACCTCTTCAGGACCCACCGGAAAGGCATCACAGGGTGCTCGGGTGCCCTCAGCCATGAGGATGTGCTCTGGCTTCGCCAATGCGGCAAGCATGAGTAGTAGTTGGTGGCCAACAGGCGAGGGACGATGAGCGGGCAACTGAATCAGCGCGTCCTCGCCCGCAGATGCGAGAAGTTCGGCAAGGGCGGCGATGAGAACGTGGGGTGCGCGATTGGAATCGAGCGAACCATAGAAGCGGCTCTGGGTGGCCTTGCCACCCCTGAGCAGGACCAGGCGTCCGGGCGGCGCGCCGTCCGCATCCGAGGGATCGAGGACCACGAGATCCCGATCCTTGCGGTTTCCCTTGAGCCATTCGCGCCAAGACACACCCGGATGCCCGATCAGCAGCGTTCGCCCCATAAAAGAGTAGACGGATATCAACAAGTATTCGCTTCTGAAGTGGGCTGACCGATTTAAAGGACACACCCTTTGCAAAAAGTAGAGCCTCTGCAGAAGGTCTGCAGAGGCTCTATTCGGATTTTGACTCCAGAAGGGACTAGTTCTTGATCGGAATGCGCTTCGTGTACGTCATCGTTGCTGACCTGGTGACACCTCGAAGTGATGCTTGGATCGTAATGGTTCCGGGTCGATTCACCGGCATGCTCGACAGCTTGAACGTCGCCGAAGCTGCACCTGCGGGCACCGTCACGTTCGTCGTAGACAGGACCGCTGTCAATCCATTGGTTGTTCCTGTCACTGTAAGTGACACGACATAACCGCCCGTGGGTGCGGGGCCGCTGAGAGTTACCGTACCGGTGGTGAAATCGCCTCCCGGAGCGCTCGAGGGGCTGAACGTCAGGTTCGTCAGGTTCGCAGGAGACGTGACCGTCCACGAGTTGATTACGGTCTGCCAGCCTCCACCGCCGTTCGCCACCATGGCAACGCCCCAGAAGGTTGCGCCGTCGGTCGGATCGACGGCTACGCCGAAGTAGTCGCCCCAGCGGTTGGTTCCAGTGCCGCCATATGAGTTCGCAACGCTGTTAGCGAGGAGCACCGGAGTGCCCATCGTTCCAGCTGCGTCGGCGCTGAAGCGACCGGCGCGCATCGCGTCCCCAGCTACGGAGCTCGAGCTTCGCGTGAAGATCATCGAGATGTCGCCATAGTCGTTCTTGTGGATCCCGCTCATGCTATACGTGTACGGGCTCGGACCAAGGAGCTCACCGGACTGAACTAGTGTCGGCGCTGATGTTGGGTAGTTGTTTGTGGCAATTTCATACCAGCGCGGGCGCGTTGCAAGCCCCGAGCCGCTAGAAGCGTTGTGGCTCATTACCAGCCGGCCGTTGCGGTAGGAAACCTCAAAGACGCGCTGATCGATATAGGACAGCGTGCCTGGTATCGAGGGCACGTTGACGTTCGGAGCGGTGAACGTCGGGATGGCGACCGTGGTCATGTTCATGACCGGAGCACTTGCGATGTTCGAGAATGCATAAACCCGCATTGCACTGGTGTTGAAGATCGAGCACGCATACGCCCGATCAAGGCTTGCGTCCCCCACGTCGGCGCACTGTGCGCTAGCGCCAGCGGTATCGGTGAAGTGCAGAGCCGTGACGCCCAAGCCGTTGATGGCCTGGGACTTGGGGATCATCAGGAACTGCACTCCGTTGAACCCGGAGCTGAACCCGAACATATTGCCGGATACCAGATAGCAGTCTTTGTTGTAACCGAAGCCCGGATAGTCCATCCAGAAGTTCTGGCCACTGACGGTTTGGTGAACGTCGAACGTGTACACCCACCATCCGCCCAGGGGGTCGGATGTCTTGGAGACTGCGAAGTCGATGTAAGCGTTAGGGTTCGAGCTTTCATCAGCGATGACTATCCAGCGCTGGGCAAGTCGATCCCAGAGAATTCTCGGGTCGAAAACGCTATTGCCCGAAGGCCGAATCATGAAGTTCTGAAGGCTGTTGCTGTAAACGGCAGTTCCGGCTTTGTTATAAAAGGCGATCGTCTCGTTTACTGTCGCGCCAATGTGGCTCGGGCCAGCCGCAACAGTTGGGTCTGCGGGAGTCCAACCGGTGGCGCCGATGCCGTTCCAGAACTTGCCAGGAGTGCCTCTGTGGAGGCTCTCGATGCCTCCCAACGGGAGGGTGTTTGTTTCGGTGGGAAAGCCCATCGTAAGAGGGATCGCCGGGTTTTCCGCCGCCTCTTGTTCGTGCTCCTGGTATTGGAAGTTGATCATTGGCCTTGTGTTACGAAGGACCATGGACTTGACGGAGATGGCGGCTCGCTTGAATGCCGGCTTAATCGGCTCCCGAGTCTCCTTGATGATGGTTGGCGAAGTGTGCTGTGCCACGCCGAGGCACGCGAGTGCAGCGGCTAAAGCAATCGAATGGATGCGCATATAGAAATAAGCCCTCTCTGACCACACATTGTGGCAACAAATTCTTGAGAGAGACCCCCGTATATAGACGGGATGAACAATGCAACTTCGTTCAGGAAGCTGTAAAACCTTATTATTATGAAGTTGAAGGCCTCGCGCATTGATGCGCACGAGGCCTTCGCTTGATCAAGCTAGTCTCCGCTCTGGCCGAAAGTCGCTCGAATGATGTTCAGGTCAGACGGGCCGACGACTCCGTCGCCGTCGAGATCCGCAGCGGCGTTGTTGCCTCCGAAGGCGCTGCGCAACAGGTTCAGATCGTTAGGACCAACGACGTTGTCTCCGTCGATGTCGCCGTTTACGAGCGAAGCGTTGATGCCTGATGCGCCGGTCGTACCAAAGCTCACCGAGGCCGTGTTCCTCTTGAGCCAATGAGATGCCTTAATAGCGACATCGAAGGTGCCGGTTCGAGTGGTGCCGACCGAGAAGTTGCCACTCGCATCCAGAGTGGTGTTGATCGTGTCCAGCACGGTAGTCGTGCCAGCGGTCCGGACCTCAATCGTGATCGGAGTTCCGGCGATAGCTCCGCTCCAGTTTCCGAGGTTCACATGGCCCTGGATCTGGCGCGGCGTCAGCGTAACGGTCGCAGTTTTCGTGGTTCCCCGCAGAATTGCGGTCACAGTCACGTTCGTGTTGCTCGCCACGCTCGAGGTGGTCATCGTGAAGTTCACGGTGTTCGAACCGCCGGGAACGGTTAGTGTCGCCGGGACCGTAGCAGGGGAGCCTCCTGGAACGCTGAGCGAAACCACGTACCCATCCGCTGGTGCGGCGCTGTCCAAGGTGACCGTTCCAGAAACGTTGCTCCCGCCGATCGTTGTGCTGGGGGTCAGGGACACGGAAGAAAGCTGAGCGGGCGGCGTGACGATCCAGGAATTCACGACAGTCTGCCAGCCATTGCTTGCATTGCCAACCATCGCAACACCGTAGAAAGTGGCTTGGTCAACTGGGTCCACAGAGACTCCGAAGTAGTCGCCCCAGCGATTGGTGCCCGTGCTGCCATAGCCGGTTCCGGCACTCGAAGCCAGAAGGAACGGCGTTCCCATGGTGCCTGCGGCATCGGAGGTCTTCCGCCCAGCGGCGAAGGCCTCGGGAGCAGTTGTCGAGCTGCTTCGCGTGAAGATCGCCGCGATGTCGCCGTAGCCATTCCGGTTGACCGCGCCCATGTGATAGGTGAACGGGCTGGAAGCGAGCAACTCGCCGGACTGCACGAGTGAAGGCGCGCCCGAAGGGTAGTTGTTGGTATTGATCTCGTACCATCGCACGCGGGTCGAACCGCCGCTGATCGAAGTTGTGTTGTGGCTCATCACAAGCCGCCCGTTGCGGTAAGCAACCTCGAAAAGCCGGTAATCGACGGCCGAAAGGCTGCCTGGCGTTGACGGCACTGCGGCCGGCGAACCGAAGCTGGGCACGGCGACCGTCGTCATGTTGAGAGTCGGCGAACTGCCCACGTTCGAGAACGCGTAGACTCGCATGGCTGAAGCACCGAAGACGGAGCAGCAATATGCACGGTCGAGGGTCGAATCAGCGACATCCGCGACTTGTGCGCTCGCACCTGCGGTGTCGGTGAAGTAGGAAGCCGTGAAGCTATTGCCCGTCAGCGTCGGCGTTTTTGGGATGACGACGAACTGCACCCCGTTAAAGCCCGACGAGAACCCGAACATGTTGCCCGTGATGATGTAGGCGTCCTTGTTGTAGCCAAAACCTGGATAGTCCATCCAGTAGTTTTGACCAGAGATCGTTTGTGTAACGTTGATCGTGTAAACCCAGAAGCCGCCCAAAGGATCGCTCGACTTGGATACTGCCAGGTCGATGGTGCCGAGGTTGCTGCCGTTCTCGTCGGCGATGACGATCCATCGCTGGTTGAGGCGATCCCAAAGCACGCGAGGATCGAAGACGCTGTTGCCGCTCGGCCGCGAGAAGAAGGTCTGGAGCGACTGGCTGAGAACTTGTGAGCCGGTTTTTGTGTAGAAAGCGATCTGCTCGTTGGCGGTCACGGCCACGTGGCTAGGTCCGACTGCGCAGGTGGGGTCGGCAGGCTGCCAGCCAGTGGCACCGATGGCGGGCCAGAACTGACCAAGGGTGACGGCGGTTCCGGCAGTGATCGCGCCCAAAGGCAGCGAGTTAGGTTCGGAAGGCAAATTCCATGATCTCGGAGTCGCCGGGTTCTCGTGCTCGTCTTCGTCATGATTGACGAACTGAAAGTCGATAAGCTTCCGGAAGCTGCTCGGGTCCACAAGCTTGGCGGCCTTCACGGTCCGTTTCAGTGTGGGAGGAATAGGTTTGGATGTCTCGCGGACAATTCCGTTTTGAGCCTGGGCGACGCCGAGCGCCAAGCCAGCGGCAAACATGGAGAGAAGAAGAGTACGCATAAATTTTCAGTCCTGACTTCCGCAGAATTCATTGTGCAGCAAGGTGTCCGCCAGGTATCCCCGTTCAATCGCGGGTTATCACGACGGCTGATCACCTTTACGACAAGCAGTTGAATCCTGTCGCACAGGTAATCTGGATCAGTCCTATGGCCGCGGCAACCCAAGTCGAAACCGTCAACATCACCGTCAACGACGTCGAGCTTGCAGTTCCGAAGGGTGAGCTTATCGTCGAGGCCGTCAAGAGACTGGGCCTCGAGATTCCGATCTTCTGCTATCACCCGCGGATGAAGGCAGTCGGGATGTGCCGGATGTGCATCGTCGAGGTCGGCTTCAAGCAGCCAGATGGTTCGGTCCGAAAGATGCCGAAGCCGCAGGCAGCCTGTACTCTTCCCGCCGGCGAGGGCATGGCGATTTATACCGATTCAGAAATGGTCCATAAGGATCGCAAGGGTGTTTTGGAGTTCTTGCTGGTCAACCACCCGCTGGATTGCCCGATCTGCGACCGTGGCGGCGAGTGTCCGCTGCAGAACAACACGCTGTTTTACGGCCCTTCGACGTCGCGATTCGTGGAGTTGAAGCGGCACCTGCCGAAGGCGTTTCCTTTGTCGAAGTATGTGACGCTGGACCTGGAGCGCTGCATCCAGTGCGGCCGGTGCGTGCGATTCACCGAGGAGATCTCCGGCGATGCGCAGCTTGCGTTCCGATTCCGTGGCGCCGAGATGCAGCCGTCTACTTTCGAGATGACGGACTTCGACAGCAAGTTCTCGGGGAACGTTATCGAGATTTGCCCGGTTGGGGCGCTGACCAACGCGAAGTACCGCTTCCGCGCTCGACCGTGGGATCTGCAGACTCGGCCCGGCATCTGCACGATCTGCTCCAACGGATGCAATGTGTGGCTCGATTATCGTGCCGGCGCCATCGTTCGTGTTAACGGCCGGACAAACGAGGTGGTGAACGAGGAATGGACCTGCGACCGGGGGAAGTTCGGGCACGACATCTATACCGAAAAGCGGCTGACGGTGCCGCTCTTGCGCCGTGGTGACAAGCTGGTCGAGGCCGACTGGACCGATGCTTACTCAGATGTGATCCGCGCATTTTCTTCCGGCGGAGCTTCTGTGGCGGCGATCGGCGGTTCTCGGAACTCGAACGAAGACTTGTTCTTGTTCAGGAAGCTCATTCGCGACCAGTTCGGCTCGCCGAATCTGGACCATCGCTTCCAGGCTCATCTGCCTTCTCAGACCGACCTACATTCCCTACAGCTTGCGCAGTTGCCTATCCAAGCTTATGAGAATGCGGCTTCAGCGCTTGTTTTCGGGACTTCGCTTGCCGACGACGAGCCGATCCTGTATCTGCGTCTGCGAAAAGCTTGGTTCAAGAACGGCGCTCGGATTGTGGTGGCCCACTCGCAAGCCACCGATGTGGACTCGTTTGCGGATGTGGTGCTGCGATACAAAGAAGGCATGGGCGGAGCCTTAGCTGCTGCGCTGTTAAACGCTATGGGCGTGGCCGGCTACGACAAGTTCAAGGCCGAAGATGTGGCTGAAGCGATCGGTGTTCCGGCAGAGCGGCTACGCGCGGCTGCGGAGATTTTGAAGGGCGGGTCACCGGTGGTGACGACTCGCTCGCTGTTCAACGAGGCGGACGGACTGGAGACGGCGCGACGGCTCTCATCGATGGGGGGCCCGTTGAGCTTGTACGGTTTGCAGGCGAACGACGAAGGCGCGGCGCGGATCGGAATTCTTCCAGGTGACGGCGGCAAGAACACTCACGAGATTCTGGAGGGCTGCATCGACGGATCTATTAAGTCGCTTTGGCTGTTCGGAGTCGATCCGTTCGAAGCTCACCCAGATCGTTCGTTAGTGGAGCGGGCCTTGGAGTCCGTCGACTTTCTGGTCGTGCAATCAATGAATGAGAACGGTGCGTTCGAGTTCGCAAGCGTCGTGCTCCCGATGGCTGCGCCCGCAGAGCAGGACGGCAGCTACACGAACTTGGAAGGCCGCGTTCAGCGGATGCGCCCGGTAGTAGCGCCTGTCGGCGAGTCGAAGCCCGCTTGGCGAGTGTTCGAAGAAATCCTGCTGCGCATGCAACCTCGCACGCCGATGTTCAACGTGGACGACGTCATGCAGGCGCTCGGCCAAGAGGTCGCGGAATACCGCCCCGTGGAGCTGCACGAGATTCCTGGCGAGGGCTACCGGTTAGGCGAGACTTGGGTTCCCATGCCGGAGCCACCGGCTCGGACGAGTGGGTAGGCGATCCACGCATTGACGGCCGTGAGCTTTTGGAGCCTTAGGGTTCGAAGTGATTGCGGTGTTTTCCGCTGCGAGTATGCGGATGGAGAACTCGCTCGGCCGGTGAACGTAAAAACAAAGACATGCTCGCGTTATTCCTAGGCTTGGCGATCCAGACTCCACCGCGACCGATCGGGCCGCCTGAATTTTCGCAGATGAATACCTTCGGTACCGCAAGGATGGAGCTGCCGTTCGTCGCCAGGACAGCAGGCAGTGCAGGGGTATATCAGGGATCCGGCGCAGGTGTCGACTTTACGCTCAACATCAGCCGCTTGGCGAGTGCCGCGAAGCTCCCGGACAAGATCGCGGCCGATGCGGCTGCGAAGCTTAAGACCAGCCCTGGGATGAAGAGCTACAAGGGCGGGAGCGTATTGCAAGTGAAATTCGGGCCTGCCAGCGGATGGCTCCTTCGGATGAACTTTGAAGCTGCGGACGGGCGGCAACTGATGGTCGACGAGCTGATCGTGCCGATCAACTTGGATCTGTACGATTTCAGGATGACGGCGGAACTGCACGACGCTGGTGCGGTCGCCTGGCTCAGCCGTGGATATGCGAGCTTTCGAGCAGATGTGAAGGGCGACAAGGACGCGAAAATCGCTGAGTTCACGAGCGACGGATTGAACTGGCAGGCTTGGAAGAGCCAGGCGGCGCGTGTTGCATTGCAAGTGCCACGTACGCCGTTTGTCAGCAGCTTGGATGCAGGCTCCGGCGAGCTTTGGCGGCGAGGCGGGTCCTACGCGGATCGGAGGTACGGTGTCCAGTTCTCGGTCGCAGAACTGCGCGAGAAGCCCAGCGACAGCGTTTCTGATATCTTGCGTAAGGATCTCGCTCTGTTCGCCGTGCCCTCCGGAAAGCTGACGAAGCCTGAAACCGGCAAGTCTCGCACGATCGACGGAGCTCCGGCTTCTGTGGCAGATATGTACGTCGAGGCCGATCAAGGACCCACGAAGATCGTGCTTCTCCACGTGCTGAAGGATCGCGTGCTGTATCGATTCCATCTCTCGTGCCCGCGGGATGACGTTGACGCGAACCGCAATTTGGATCGGATCATCGAGTCCATCCGACTACTTCCGGCACCCTCGACAAGCAAGTAGAACTGGAACGGCCCAAGAGTTGCAGATGTTGTGCAAAGTAGCAACATCGCCGCATGTATTGTCGTCCAACACCCGGCGAATATGCCAGGAAACGGTCAACGGTGACCTGAAAGACAAGGAGGCAACGATGCAATACCTGACTCAAGATCCTGAGCCTTACAAGGAAGAGCCCCTGCGGATGGAGGCTGCCGAGCGAGGCGTTTACGACTTTGAAGATCCGTGTCCGCTGGAAGACCGGATAGAGCCGCGCGACTGAGCGGAAGTGCGCCCATTGTTCTAGAAAGGAGGTGCCTTTGGCGCTCCCGTTTGCTTTTCCCGGTCAGAAAGTCCACAACGGCTCTCCAGTTTTGAGCTCAATAAGGCATAAGAGTATTGATAGCGAAATCGCTACAGCAAAACCTTTCCTTGCCCTGGCTTCTGACAGCAGGGCCTTTTTCATGCCTGTAGGTTGCTCAACTTCGCTAGGGATTGTCGCACTACTGGCAAGCTTCGGCTCATAATGAACCGTGCACGAGAGGCCGAGTTGGGACGCGTATTTCATGCAAATCGCGGACCTGGTCCGAACTCGAGCTACGTGTCCAAGACGGTCGGTCGGCGCCCTCATTACCCGCGACAAACATGTTGTAGCCACTGGCTATAACGGCGCTCCCGCCGGTCTTCCGCATTGCCCCGAAGGAGGTCCGGACCACGAGTGGCCCTTAGGGTGTTTGCGCGCCGGCCACTGCATCCGCTCTCTGCATGCCGAGCAAAATGCACTTTTGCAGGCAGCGAAGATTGGCGTCTCGTGTGACGGCGCCACGATGTACGTCACGTGCCAGCCTTGCAACGCTTGCGCAAAGATGATTGTGAATGCCGGGATTGTGCGCGTGATCTACGAGGGTGACTATCCGGACGAGTTCAGCAAGGAGATCTTCCGAGATGCGGAGATCGAGGTGCTTCGGTATCGCGACGGCATCCTGGAGAAAGTGGAGCTAGGGTCGTGATGCTTTGGGCGGTCGCCAAGGTCGACGAAGGGTCCAAGATCCTCGGCGGCTTTCGGTATCCCATTTTGGCGGCGATCATTGCGCTCGTGGTCTCGTGGGCGTTGACGCCGTACGTGCGAAAGGTCGCGATGAGCCGGGGCGCCATGGACGACCCGACACGCGACGACCGCCGAATTCACAAGGAGCCGCTCCCCCGTTGGGGTGGCGTTGCGATCTTCCTTGGAATTCTGATCGCTTTGTCCGTCGTGTTGCCGTTCGCGTTTCCGCATACGGTCGTGTTCCCGCGGTATTTATTCGCGATGCTTGCGATTGCCGCCGTGCTGATGGTCTTCGGTGCGCTTGATGACCTCTACCAGTACAGCGCTAAGATTCAGCTCTTGGTGCTGCTGGGCGCGGGCATCGGCGTGCAGTTTATTAACGGTTCCCTCGGAGCCGTTCAGATCAAGACCCTGGGTGTGCCATTGAGCTCGCCGCCGTCCTACGTCACGCTCGGCGCGTGGGCGATTCCCTTGACGGCTATATACATCTTCGTGATCACGAAAACCATGGATACGATCGATGGAGTGGATGGCCTCGCGGCAGGCATCGCCACCATATCGGCGATGACGTTGACGATTATCGCGGTGTACGGTGGCCAACCTCGGGTGGCGCTGGTTTCGGCGGCCATAGCCGGTGCGGCTATTGGATTTCTGAAGCACAACTACAATCCGGCGAAGATCATCATGGGCACTGGAGGAGCTTATGTGCTCGGGTTCATGCTCGCGTGCATCTCGATCGTCGGGGCTTTCAAGACGGCGGCGGCTTTCGCGATCATCATCCCCGTTTTTGTTTTCGGGGTCCCGCTCGTCGACGCGGTGCAAGTCATGGTCCGGCGGAAGCTGAGCGGGGTGCCGATTACCCAGGCTGACAAACGGCACGTGCATCATCAACTTTTGGGCAAGGGCCTTAGCCAGCGACAGACCGTTGCGGTGCTCTATGCTGTGGCCGCGATTCTGTGCGGCGTGATCCTCTGGGTGGTTCTGCGGCATGCCTAAACCGCTAGTGGTCTGCGTCGTCGGCACGCGCCCCGAGGCAATCAAGATGGCGCCCGTGGTGCTTGAGCTGCGGCGATTTGCTTCCCAGCTGGACACGGTCTTGCTTTCCACAGGCCAGCACAGGGAGATGCTCACCCAGGCTCTGGCGGCTTTCGGGTTGGTGGCGGATCGCGATCTGGCAATCATGCAGCACGGGCAGACCTTGGCTGAGGTGACGTCTCGGGCTCTGGCGGGAATCGATCAGGCCTTTGCGGAGCTTTCACCGAGCTATGTGGTTGCGCAGGGCGATACGACGACTACGTTTTGTGCAGCTTTGGCTGCATTTTATAGACAAATCCCCTTCGCGCATGTGGAGGCGGGCCTGCGAACTCCGACCGTCGACAACCCCTTTCCAGAAGAGTTCAACCGGCGTGCGGCATCGCTCGTAACCCGGCTGCACTTTGCTCCGACAAGCTGGTCGGCCGATAATCTCCGGCGCGAGGGTTACGATGAAAGCTCAATTTTCGTGACCGGCAACACCGGTATCGATGCCGTCCGGATGGTGGCTTCCTCGGATCCGACCGAATGGTATCCCGAGCACCAAGGGCGTGTCCTCTTGCTGACCACCCACCGCCGCGAGAACTGGGGCGAGCCCCAGCGGAGGATTGCCACAGCCGCGAAGCGGCTTGTGGAAGCATTTCCTGATACATTGCTTATCGTCGCCATGCACCGCAATCCTCAAGTTCGCGAACTGCTGAGGAGCGTCCTAGGTGGGCAGGAGCGCATTCAGTTGATTGAGCCGCCGGACTACGGTCCTTTCGTCAAGCTAATGCAGCGCTCCACCCTCATTCTTTCCGACTCCGGGGGCGTGCAGGAAGAAGCGCCGGCTTTCGGCATCCCTGTTCTGGTACTACGTGACACGACTGAGAGGCCCGAAGGCGTTGAAGCCGGAACCGCCAAGCTTGTTGGAACCGACGAGGAAGCAATCTTCCCGACCGCATCGGAGCTTCTCAGCGATGATGCGCGATATCGCGCAATGGCTCAGGCGGTCAGTCCCTATGGAGACGGGCGTGCATCAGCTAGAATTCGCTTCGAACTCATGAAAGCACTAAATCTGGACAGCCCGGCGGAGACCATGTGGGCCTAATTCACGCCATCGTCTATGGCATCGTCCAGGGCCTTACCGAGTTCCTGCCAATCAGCAGCAACGCGCATATTCGAATCGTTTCGGCGATTCTGTTCAAAGAAGATCCCGGTGCGGCGTTCACGGCCGTAATCCAGTTGGGTACGGTCGCGGCGGTTTTGATCTACTTCGCGCGAGATTTGTGGGCGGCGCTAACCGCTTGGGCTCGGAGCTTGGGCAACAGGGAATTGCGCAATACAGCCGAAGCGAAGATGGGTTGGGCGGTCTTTTGGGGCACGATTCCGGTGGTCGTGTTCGGCTTGGCCTTGCACGAAAAGGTCGAGACGACTTTTCGGTCGCTGTATTACATTGCCGCCTCACTGATCCTGATGGGCATCGTGATGCTGCTCGCGGACATGTATGGCAAGCATAAGCGTAAGGTTGAGGATGTGGAGGTCAACGATGGCGTGGTTGTCGGCTTCTGGCAGGTGCTTTCCCTGATTCCAGGCATGAGCCGCAGCGGAAGCACGATCTCGGGGGCACTGTTTGCTGGGTTCGATCGCGCCGCTGCGGCGCGGTTCTCATTCCTGCTGTCGGTGCCGAGCGTGACCGCGGCCGGCCTTTACGAAGCTTATAAGGAGCGACACGCTCTGATATCCTCCGGGCTAATGCCGACGCTGGTCGCGACGGTGGTCAGCTTCATTGTAGGGTACGCCTCCATCGCGTTCCTGATCCGTTATCTGCAGAAGCGCGGTATCGGACCCTTCGTGCTGTACCGCGTCGTGCTTGGCGTGATCTTACTGATCGCCATCAGTCAGGGCGTGAATCCAGACGAAGGCGCGAAGCCCATAACTTCTAAGCCCCCCTTGAGGGGGGTTGGGGGGTGACCTCCTGTTTCGAGTCCATAAATTGACGGGGTTGCTTGTCAGGGGCGGATCAAGGACACCCCACTGCCCCCCTCAAGGGGGGTGTTAAAGGATTGTGTTTTGGAAGAAACCGGCACCCGGACTCCGACCTCGTTGGCTCATCGTCGGTTTAGGAAACCCCGGCGGGGAATATAGGGGCACGCGGCACAACGTGGGTTTCGACCTGATCGACCTCCTAGCTGAGCAACACAAGATCAAGGTGAATAGGGCAAAGCATCGAGCTTTGACGGGGCTGGGCTCAATCAACGACGTGCCTGTTCTTTTGGTAAAGCCGCTCACCTTCATGAACCTTAGCGGTCAAGCGGTGGCGCCTCTCGCGCGGGAAAACGAGATTCTGCCCGAGCGAGTGCTGGTCGTCGCCGACGACCTCGACCTGCCGACGGGCAAGCTCCGCCTTCGCGACAATGGAAGCCCCGGGGGGCACAACGGGCACAAGTCGTTGGTGCAGTATCTCAAGACGCAGACCTATCCGCGGCTTAAGATCGGCATCGGACGCGGGGAGACGAACATCGACCATGTGCTCGGCGGCTTTCCTCCCGACGAGCGGGTGACTGTGGACAAAGCGATCAAGGCTGCCGCTCGGGCGTGTGAGGCGGTTATTCAGGATCGCTGGCAGGATGCTCTGACGCGCGTAGACGATTGGAACAAATCCCAATAGCTATTGTTTGTAGAACGGGTGTTCCCACCGCGTTTTCGGCATCCATATTTCGCGGTCGTACCCGTCAACAAGGCCGCACCGGCGCAGGTTGCGCTCGCTTCCGCTGTCCGGCGCAACCAGCGAGCATGCGAGATCGCAGCCGAGATCAGCTGCGACATTGATGCGATGCTGGATCATGGCGGTTTGCAATCCCCTACCGCGAAATCCGTCGAGAGTGGCGCCTGTGCCTAGGTAGGCCACGCGGTTGTGGATAGCAAGCATCCCGCATGCAACGGGCTTACCCTCGGCCCATGCTAGGAAGGAATAGGTATTCGGTTCCTCCACCAACACTCGCGCCCAGTCGCGAGCGGTAGCTCGGCGGAGGAAGCTCATGTTGAACGCGGACGCCATGATCTCGATGAGGCTGTCTAGGTCGTTATCCTGGATGGCCCGAATGTCCATCCCGGTCGATAGCGCAGTGTGAACCGCCGGTCCTGCAACGATACGGCGTCCCATCATTGGGTAGCTCTCGATTTCGAACTCATGTTCTTCCATCCAGGCGTTCCATCCCGGCGAGCGCAGAGCCGGAGCAAGGTCGAATCGGGGTGGAATTCCGAATTCTTCGAAGTACCTTGTGGCTTCGTTGAGGTGCACTTCCTCGATGGCAACTGCGCGGTTTAAGAGGCTCGTGTGGCACTCCGAGTGCACCATCACATATCCAGCTCCGAAAAACCGGCCATTGCTTCCGAGGGGATTGCCCGGCTCCTGGTTTCCGGCTTTCCCGAACGGACTGAGTGCAAAGGCCTCTGCTTCCTCAATACGCGCGATTTGGTCCGCGTTCAAACTCCGCCCTTGCCTTGGCGCCGGCGTGGCTTGCCTCCGCGGGAAGTCTCCTTTGGGACGAGCCGCGTCGACGCGATCTCGTCGGGTTGGGAGAGCTCGGCGTCGGCCAGGAAGTCTTTTCGATACTTCAGCTTTGTGACGATGCCCCGCTCGTAAGGAGCGAAGTCGGCCAATAACTGCGGATGCGCAACAATCGCGAACTGCTGGAGCGCCTTCTCAAGCTGGCCGAAATGGCCGGTGTTCACTTTCCAGTCCATGAGGGTAGCAAGCCCGGCCTCGGATTTGATAAAGTCTGAGACCTTGCCGTTGAGCTTGGACCCGTCCGAGAGAGTAAGGCTGATCGAGTCGTCCTCGGGCCAAAACATGGTCTTGGCGGCGACGATCTGAGCGGCGAGGTAGGACTCGCTCTTGAGTCCGGCTCTTTGGAAGACGGCGACAAGACGCGGGTCTTCGATTGCCTTACCCGCGGCCAAGGCACCGGTGAGTTCCGCGCCCGTTGCCGGATCGATGACGGCCACGGCCCCTTCGCCCGTGACTTCTATTCCGAACTTGTGGAAGTCTGCTGCGAAGTGATCGGGATCGTTGGCTTTGTACTGCTTGAGCATGCCACCAAGAGCTCCGGCGCCGTCTTTCAGACTCGCAAACTGGATGAAGCCAGCCGATAGGAAGCCGGTGTCGTACGTATTGACCGCGTCAAAGCCTCCTTCCAATTCACTAACAGCGCGCATAACACGGCACTCTCGATCGGCCATCTTGGCTTTGGCGAAGACTCGATCGAGAGTCTCGCTGGGGAGCCTGCCTATAGGAGTTCCTTCAGAGTTGACGCCCTTTTCGAACCTGTAGTAAGCGAAGCGCGGATTGCCGACACGGACGTTGTCCCCGTACTTCAGGCTCACGTCTTCGAAGGTTATGGTGTGCCGCATGGGAGCGACTGTTTCGGCAAACTTCGGAGCGTCACCCACCAGGTCGGCAAGGTCCGCGGGCATGGGGCCGGGATTCTCCGGCTCCGTACTCGGGATGGTCTTGTCGGTCGCCGGTAAGTCCTTATCGAAGAGAGCTCGGTTCCGGCTGCGGGCGTCCTGCCAGGCCGACCAGCGGTCGTAGGCGACCTTGGCGCTCACCCACTTCTCCCATTCCGCCTGCTGCCCGTTTGCGGGTTTGGGCACTTGGCCGGGTG
>Ga0207657_10003022_pt1 | contig 18012 bp, 16 predicted proteins | sample KBSC33metaG_FD_184316 | JGI IMG/M metagenome (GOLD analysis project Ga0207657, IMG submission 184316) | Corn rhizosphere microbial communities from Kellogg Biological Station, Michigan, USA - KBS C3-3 metaG (SPAdes) (version 2) | ecosystem: Host-associated > Plants > Roots > Rhizosphere > Soil ... | reverse complement strand
TCTAAAACCGTGTTGCCTTCAAAAGCATTTGCAAAAATCAGTTGCAGGTTAGTGCCTAACCAAAGGAGCGATAAAATGGAAAAACTTGTAATAGATCATTTGTATAAAATAGCGCCACCTTATGTACAGATAAAAGTTACGCCACATCATGGCGGCGATCCTTACATGACGCCTGTAAACAGCATTGAATATAAAGCCGCGGCAAAAGCAATAGCAACAACTTTTGGCAAAGAACCCATCCCTGTGCGCGGTGGCGGCAGTATTCCTATTACAGCCCTTTTTGAAAAGGAGTTGGGCTGCAAAGTTGTGTTTCTTGGTTTTGGTTTGGACAGTGATAACCTGCATAGCCCTAATGAAAAATATGAACTCTATAATTTCTATAAAGGCATAGAAACAATCCCCTATTTTCATAAGTATTATGCTGAAATGAAGAAGTAATTTTTGAATTTTTATTTTTGGAACGAGCTTATGTGGTGAGCTTGTCGAACCATTGTGGCACCGCCTGTTGCTTCCGAAAGCTTTCGGAACAGTTCAAAGTTCTGCTTTTATAGGAACTGAGTTTAGCAGTTTATCCTGAGTTTTGCCGAAGCCTGTCCAACTGAGTCATTCAGGCGGGAATCACTCACTTGTGCTTTCAAAATTTTAATCAACTATTAATCCCGAAAGGTTAGTCGTATAGACTGAAGTCAGATGTTTGTTGATTATCTTAGCTTTCATAACCCAAAAATCCAGTTTCTATGTTTTTACAAATTGATGAACCCATTCTCATTGAACGAAAATTTGAAAAAGTTTACATGAAGCGTGATGCCGATGATTACACAACTTACTATTACAAACAAGGCATTTACATAAAATTTTTCTTTGAAGGTTATTATGATGTTTATAATAATGAGATGGAATTAATAGGAACTGTTAATAATATTTATCACCTTGAAATATTACTTACTGCCTTCAGTTACCCTTTAAATATGAACTGATGAAAAGCTGAAATAAACTTTCAAAAGCGTAACAAAAAATTTCTTTCAAATTTTTTTGCTTATTTCCTGCTTTATTGATTTTCATTAACACCTGTTTTAAAACCGCATCCTTCAATCTTTGTATTTTTGCGTACTTTGATGAAATATGAAGCAATTTGATATTCCGAATATTTACCGCAGTTCATTGATCAGCGCAATTAAGAACAAACGCAGACAGCAGGATAAATTAAAAAAAGATTTTTCTCCCACACTATTGGATTTTGGCCCAATACAAATATTTCTTGCGAGACATTTTGGCTTTTGTTATGGTGTAGAAAATGCTATTGAAATTGCATTTGAAACGATTGAAGAAAACATAGGCAAAAGAATTTTTTTATTGAGTGAGATGATCCACAATCCGCAGGTGAATGCTGATCTTGCTGAGCGAGGCGTTCAATTCTTGCAGGATACTTACGGAAAACAAATTGTTCCGTTTGATGAATTGAAAGAAGATGATGTTGTTGTTGTTCCTGCATTTGGTACAACGCTTGAAATTGAGGAGTTGTTACGTTCAAAAAATATACAAATAGAAAAATATAATACTACCTGTCCGTTTGTAGAAAAAGTTTGGAACCGCAGCGCACAGATTGCAGAAAAGGGTTACAGCATTGTTGTTCATGGCAAACCAAAGCACGAAGAAACAAGAGCAACATTTTCACATGCATCATCACATACGCCAACAGTTGTGGTAAATGACATGAAAGAAACAATTGAGCTGGCAAAATATATTACGGAAGAAAAACCTGCCGAAGAATTTTACACAGAATTTAAAGGGCGTTATTCCAAAGATTTCGATGTTACAAAAGACCTGCAGCGAATTGGTGTGGTTAATCAAACCACACAGCTTGCAACGGATACCCAAGCCATAGCGGAATATTTGAAAAATGTAATGATGCAATATTATGGTTTGAATGAAAAAAATATCAGTGAAAGATTTGCTGATACAAGAGACACATTATGCTATGCAACCAACGATAATCAATCAGCGGTAACAGGCATGCTGCAAACAGAAGCAGATCTTGCAATCGTTGTTGGTGGATACAACAGCAGCAACACTTCTCATCTGGTGGAATTATGCGAAGAAAGATTGCTAACATATTTTATCAACTCTGCAAACAAAATAATTTCTGATAAAAATATTCTTCATTGCAATTGGAGAACGAAAGAAGAAAAAATAACTTTTGATTATTTACCAGATAAACAACCTGTAAAAATTTTAATTACCAGCGGCGCCAGTTGCCCTGATGCTATCGTAGAAGAAGTTATTGAAAAGCTTGTTGGTTTTTATAATGCTAAAAACAGACTACAGGAACTCTTTGATTATTTTCAGTGATCAGCTTTTAGGAATTGTTTTCCTTTTACGATAAGTTTATAGCTACGCCTTCTTAAAGAAATTGCGCGCTTAAAGATATCTTCCTCCTTCCTGCGTTTTCTGTATGCGCTGAATATGGCTCTATGCGTTAATATGCCTGCAACTTTTCTTTTATTATTTCTGTCAACAACAGGTAAATAATCAACATTGAAACGATCCATGAGATCAACTGCGAAACTTAACTGACTATCATTGTAAACATAAATGTTTTGTTTTTGAATGAGTGCAGCGATCGGTGTATCAGGCGGTAATTGTGATTCCTGAATTTTACTTAACCTGACTGTCCCCATCAAATTATTGTTTTCATCAACCACAGCAATTGTTTCAATTGATTTTTCCTGCGAAGTATTTTCTATCCATTCTTTCACTTCCTCCAAACTATTGTCTGCACTAAGTACTTCCATATCCTCATCCATAACAGCTTCAACATTTACTTTTTGAAGAATATCAGGTTCAAATACATCAGGAGTATATACACCCCGCCGGTTAATTTTTTCGGTCATAATAGTTCCATGCTTCATCAAAAAGAAAGAAACAAAATATGCAGCTACGCATGCTCCAAGCAAAGGCAATACTCCATGCGGTTGCATGGTTGTTTCAAACGCAAAAACTATTGATGTAAGCAATGCTCTTGATGCGCCTGCAAACATAGATGCCATGCCGATCAATGCACAGGTTGGAAGATTAATATTTGTTGAAGGAAAAATATTTTGTACACCCATTCCCAACAATACACCAAAAGCTCCACCGATTGTTAACAGCGGTGCAAGTGTTCCGCCTGATGTGCCACTACCCAAAGAAATTGCCCATGATAAAAATTTCAACAAACACAATCCAAGAATAAGCTGAAGCGAAAGTGTACCTGATAACACAGCCGAAATATTTGAATAACCTACGCCTAAAGTATAGGGAGCAAAATATCCAACTATACCAACAACAACAGCACCGATAGCGGGCCACCACATCCAATGAACAGGTAATTTTTCAAAAGCATCTTCAATCAGGTAAATACTTTTTGAAACAAGTGCGGCAAGAATACCAATCAAAGCGCCCAGCAAAATATAAGTAATCAATGCAGATGTTGTAGGTTCAGGAATATCAGGCATTGCAAAAACCGCTTCAGAACCAAATAACGCAAAGTGCATTCCCGCACCGGTTACACATGCAAGCGCCACAGGAATAATAGAACGCGGAGAAAATTCAAACAACAACAATTCAATTGCGAGCAACACACCTGAAATAGGCGTTCCGAATATCGCAGCCATACCTGCAGTGGCTCCTGCTGTCAACATCACTTTTCTTTCGCTTGCAGTAATATGCATGATCTGCCCGGCAACAGAACCTAAAGCGCCACCTGTGGCAATGATTGGACCTTCTGCACCAAAAGGTCCGCCTGTTCCAATCGAAATGGCAGACGAAATAGGTTTGAGAAAAGTAATGACAGGTTTTATTTTACTCTCATTGGTTAATACCTGTTCCATTGCTTCGGGTATTCCGTGACCGCGAATAGCAGCAGAGCCGAATCTTGCCATAATACCAACAATTAATCCCCCGATAACCGGAACGATTATTACAAACCAGCCTAAGTTATTTCCCGCAGGACCAATATTTTCAAAAGAAAATGTTTTATAGAATGAAAGATTGGTGATAAGGTTGATGAGCAGTACAAGAAATTTTGCAACAAAACCAATAATGATCGCATTGGCAATTGCTTGTATACTTAGATAAAAAACTCTTTTGTCAACTATGTCTTTTTTCGATTCCAATGCATCAACCGAAGAAGTAGTATCTAATGAAACTGAAATGGGAATCGCGTCTGATCTTTTAGGATCTTTCTTAGGCCGCATGTAAATTGTTTAAAGAACATGAATAATACAACAGCAGGAATGCTGTTTTTTAAAAAACGCTGCAAAAGTAAGACCTGATGCTTAAAAAGCAATCAGTAAGATGATTACTCTTCAATAAATAAATTCTTTAATTCAGGTGTAGGAATCCAGCATGTTTCTTTTTTGCCAAACCAGTTATAACGTTTGCGTGCAATAAAATTATAAACCGCATCACGAATAAACCGTGGAACAATTATGAAGGCATACAACAAAAAATATAATCCGTTTAATTTTTTTGCAACTTTCAGTGCACCCTTTGATCTCGTATAAATTTTTTCCTTTTCCAAAAGAATAAAAGAATTGTATTGATCAACTGGAAGGTCAAAATGTTTCATTACTTCCTCACCGAATTTGCTTTGTAAAGAAGCGAATCTGAATAATTTTTTGCGATCATGTTTTATAATGAACTGAACAGCTCCGCTGCATAAATTGCAAACACCATCGAATAGAATTACAGGATGGGATCGCTCAGGCAACATAAACAAAATTCAACTGGGGAATTCTTTTGAAGATATCATCGGCTGAAAATAAAGTGAAGTTCTTTGTAATTGCGGTTGCAGCGATTATTGCATCGGGAACTTTTAAATTGTAATTTTTTCTTATCGTGATCGCGCTTTTTTTGATCTCTCTGGAATGTTTACAATAAAACATTCTAATAAAAAAGAACTGAATAAGTCATATTCTTCAAAATCCAGCCGTGGCCATGATACTAATTCAATCTCTGTTACTACAGAAACTACAAATTTTATTGTTTATAATATTCTTACATTCTTCGTCACCCTTAAAGGCACGAATTACAATATTAGTATCAATAGTTATAATTGGAATCATCTCTCATTCTTCTTTGCGTTTCAATTATATCTCCCCTTCCCATTTTACTTTGCCGAAATATTTCGTCATATCAATAGGTTTTTTATTACCGATCTCATCTTCGGAAAGCATTGAAGGCGGAAGTTGTTTCAGCAACTCATCAATTTCTTCCTTCGTCATATCTTTTGTAATCGTAAGCACCATAGTAGAAAAGTTTGATATAAAGTTATACAATCATCTGTAAAGAAGAATTACCCCATATTATGAAACACTTTGCTTACATCATCGTCTTGCTCTAAACGTTCAATTAATTTACTTACATCTTCTGCCTGCGCATCATTTACAGGAACTGTTGTATTAGGTATCCATTCTATTTCCGCGCTGACAGGTGTAATGCTTCTGTCTTCAAGAGCCTTTTGAAGTTTGCCAAAATCAACAAATGCACAGCGAAGCACAAGAATAGTATCGCCGTTCTCGTCAATGCTTTCGCCCATTTCTTCCAAACCAAAATCTATCAATTCAAATTCAAGATCGTCCACATTCAAGCCTTCGGGCTTTAGTTTGAACACCCCCATTTTTCTAAATTGAAAACTCACGCTTCCACTGTTACCTAAAGCACCACCGCCTTTATTAAAATAACTTTTCACATTCGCTACTGTGCGCACATGATTGTCTGTTGCAGTTTCTACCAGCAATGCCACGCCATGAGGCCCATAACCTTCATATAAAATTTCTTCATAGTTCTCGATTTCTTTTCCCATTGCACGTTTGATCGCCGCTTCAATCCGGTCTTTGGGCATGTTCACGCTTTTTGCATTCTGCATTGCACGGCGCAGCGCAGGGTTAGTTGCAGGTTCAGGTCCGCCTGCTTTTACAGCAATCGCAATTTCTTTTCCAATGCGCGTAAATTGTTTTGCCATTCTGTCCCAACGCGCAAACATTGTGGCTTTTCTAACTTCAAAAATTCTTCCCATTCGATTTTTATATTTTCAATTTTATACCTACGATTTGAATTGATGCTTGTTATTTGGTTCTTAATTTTTTTATAATACCAACTATATCTCTTTGGTGATTGCCTGTTGTGTCCACTCACTTCACCGTTCAGAACTTTGCTCTTCTGTTTTACCACACAGTAACATAGAGGTTTATCGAGAGCCGCAGAAAATTTTCTCTGTGGTTCTCATTTTCTCTGGGTAACTCTGTGGTCTATTATTGCTCCGCAAAGAACTAAGCGCAGAAGAGTGCGACGCAACAGAAGCTCAATTAATTTTCAAAAGCCGAATTCAAAAAAATATTAAATCAAAACATAGAATAAAACCATATAGTCATTAAATAAAGCGCCGCAAAATTAGCGGTTATAACAGAAGCAAACAACCATTTTAAAATGTGTACAAAAAAACCGTCCGAAGACGGTTTTAATTTTTATTCAAAGTCTGATGATTTAGTCAGAATGTCGGCGGGGTTTCGAAGTTTGCTATGCCTTCTGCTGTACATGAAATAAATCACCAAACCCAATATCATCCACACAAAAGCGCTGATCAAAGTTTCTCCCGGAAGACCGACGATCATTGCTGTACATACAATCATTCCAAGAATAGGCACCAAAGGGACCGCAGGCGTTTTAAAAGGACGTCTCAGATTGGGTTCTTTTTTTCTTAAGATCATTACACCAAGACAAACCAGCACAAACGCGAATAAAGTTCCGATAGAGGTAAGGTCACCTGCAACATTAACAGGAACGAATGCGGCAAATAATCCTACAAAAACAAACAATACCATATTGCTCTTATAAGGTGTATGAAATCTTGGATGAATATCTGAGAAAATTTTTGGAAGTAGCCCATCACTTGACATGGTGTAAAATACTCTTGACTGCCCCATCAGCATCACCAGTATTACTGATGAAAAACCAAGCAGAATAGCAAACGAAACAAGTTGTGCAAGCCATCCATATCCTGTCATATATGTTTGAATAGCATAAGCGACAGAAGCTTCTTTACCTGCTTTTACAAAATCAGTGTAAGGTGCCACGCCGGTTAGCACATAAGAAAAAAGAATATAAAGAATGGTGCAGATAACCAATGATCCAAGAATGCCCATCGGCATATCTTTCTTTGGATTTTTTGCTTCCTGTGCGGTGGTCGAAACAGCATCAAAACCAATAAACGCAAAGAATACAATGCCGGCTCCCGTTAACACGCCGCCCCATCCATGACGAAAAAAATCAGTATACGAATATTCCGAACCATTGGGCGATATGGCAGGTGGTGCATCTGCGGGAATAAGATAAGGTGTGTGATTTGCAGAATTGATGAAGCCCCAACCTATAGCAATAAAAACAAGAACAATACTCACTTTTATAATCACAATGATCATGTTCACTCTTGCAGATTCTTTTGTTCCTTTTATTAACAGAAGAGACAGCAACAATAAAATAAATAATGCCGGTATATTCATAATGCCGTGATGCATAACTCCGGCCGCATCTTTTAAAGATTCGAATGGCGAATGACACCATTCATACGGTATTCGCTTACCTACCAATATATTTAAATATTCACTCCATGAAATAGAAACGGTTGCTGCACCTAACGCATATTCAAGAATTAAAGCCCAACCAATAATCCACGCCACCAATTCGCCCATTGTAGCATAAGCATAAGTGTATGCGCTACCTGCAATCGGTATCATTGAAGCAAACTCTGCATAACATAGTCCTGCAAAGGCACAGCCGATAGCAGCAATGATAAATGATATAGTTACGGCAGGTCCGGCATGCTCACCTGCTGCGGCTGCCGTTCTTACAAACAGACCCGCACCGATAATTGCTCCGATACCAAGTGCTACAAGATTGCCGGCATTGAGGGTTTTCTTTAAACCTTTCTCTGAACTCTCTGCCTGCGCAAGAAGAGACGATATAGATTTCTTGACAAATAAACTCATACTCGTAATTGTTTTTTAAACTGCTTGGCAAAGTAAGAATTTCTTTTTGTTCACATTCAATTGTTTTACAAAAGGGCAAGCGTTTTGCTTTTAGTTTAAATATTATATTGCGCCATTATCATTCCTGCATGAAGAAATCGAACAGGCTTACATTTTATATTTTGATCGCAATGATTGCCGGTGCCATCACCGGCTACATTGTGTTTACAACAGGCACGGATGATTTCAGAAAATCTTTTTCCGATAATATTGAATTATTAACCACCATTTTTTTAAGGCTTGTGCAAATGATCATTGCGCCGCTTGTGTTTTCTACATTGGTTGTTGGCATTGCAAAATTGGGCGATCTGAAAACTGTTGGAAGAGTAGGCGGAAAAGCGATGTTATGGTTTGTTTCTGCATCGCTGGTGAGTTTGTTCCTGGGAATGATTATAGTGAATCTCGCAAAGCCCGGCGCAGGATTTAATCTCGATAATGTAAATACATCAAATGTAAAAGGCATCTCAACAAGCACACAGGAATTTACGCTGCAACATTTTATTGAACACGTAATTCCATCAAGTCTTATTAGCGCAATGGCGACGAATGAAATTTTACAGATCGTTGTGTTCTCTATCTTTTTTGGTGTTGCCACTGCTGCGTTAGGTGATTATGGAAAGATTGTTGTAAGAGGATTGGATGCTGTATCGCATGTTATTTTAAAGATGGTTGATTATGTGATGAAGTTTGCTCCCCTGGGTGTGTTTGGCGCACTTGCCGGAGTGATTGCTACAAATGGATTAAGCATTTTTGAATTTTATATCAAGTATTTTTTATTCTTCGTTTTAGGTATTGCCTTGCTTTGGATAATATTGATAACGGTTGGATTTTTAATTCTGCGGAAAAGAATTCCAAGCTTATTAAAACATATTGTGCAACCTTTGGTGATCGCATTCAGCACCACAAGCAGTGAAGCAGTTTTTCCAAAGTTGACAGAGGAGTTGGAAAGATTTGGATGTGATGAAAAAATTGTTGCGTTTGTTTTGCCGCTGGGTTATTCATTTAATCTTGACGGCAGCATGATGTATATGACCTTTGCAAGTCTTGCCATTGCGCAGGCATACAATATACACTTGGATCTGGGTACACAACTTACTATGTTGCTTGTACTGATGCTGACGAGCAAAGGAATGGCTGGAGTTCCGAGAGCATCACTGGTGGTTGTGCTTGCAACATGCGCCATGTTTAAAATTCCGGTGGCAGGCATTGCATTGATATTGCCGATAGATCATTTTTGCGATATGTTTCGCACGATGACGAACGTTTTGGGAAATACATTGGCAACAAGTGTAGTGAGTAAGTGGGAGAACGCATTAGAAGGTTGAGTTGGGTTTTTGAGTTTTATGTTTTGTGTTCTGAGTTCTGGGTTTGGATCCTAGAGTGGAGTGAAGATTATTACTATTATTCACCATTGACCATTAAGAATTGACGATAATATTTCAGAACGATGAAGTGAGTGACACAACAGGCGATGAGTAAAGTAATGCAGCTTGTAACAAAAAAATTATTCAACTAAAATAATTTATGCATTTAAGTTTTGTGTTTTTAGATTTTCAGTGGCACGATCTTATCAATCCGGAATTTTATATTAAATATGGAGGATTGTGGCTTTTACTGTTTATAATTTTTGCTGAAACAGGTTTATTTATCGGTTTCTTTTTGCCGGGAGACAGCTTACTTTTTGTTGCTGGTATTTACAGTGCTAATCTTGCAGCGCAGGTGATTTCAACGGATAGTGAGGGTGTTGATCTTTTTCTTTTGTGGTTGTTGGTCTCCGCAGCAGGCGTGTTGGGAAATTATGTTGGTTACTGGTTTGGAAAAAAGAGCGGACCCTATTTATACGAAAGGAAAGATACCTTTTTGTTTAAGAAAAAATATTTGCTGCAGGCAACGGAATTTTATCAGCGCTATGGCGGATGGGCAATCGTTGCTGCGAGATTTGTACCTATCATCAGAACATTTGCCCCCATTGTTGCGGGCGTTGTGAAGATGGACAGAAAAAAATTTACCTACTTTAATGTTGTCGGATGTTTCGCATGGGTGGCAAGCATGTTGCTTGCCGGCCATTTTCTAAACCGTTGGGTAATGAATGAATTTGGAATAGATATTAAAGAACATCTTGAACTCATCGTAATTGCTATCGTACTTGTTTCAACGCTTCCTGTGATAATAAAATTTTTCTTTAAAAAAGAAGCACCTGACACTTAAATCCAAACTATGCAAGAGAAAAAATACGGTGTGTTTTCATTACCTGTGATCGTTGCTGCGCTTGGTTATTTTGTTGATATCTATGATCTGCTTTTGTTTAGCATTATCAGGATTCCTTCACTAAAATCTTTTGGATTGAATGATGATCAAATTGCAAAAGAGGGTTTGTTTATAATCAATATTCAAATGATAGGATTGCTGGTGGGTGGAATTATCTGGGGAATCCTCGGCGATAAAAAAGGACGACTAAAAGTTTTGTATGCTTCTATCATTCTGTATTCGATTGGAAATATTGCTAATGGTTTTGTACAAACTGTTGATCAATATGCGTGGGTTCGTTTTATAACAGGTATTGGTTTGGCAGGCGAACTTGGTGCAGGTGTTACTTTGGTAACAGAATTATTGCCAAAAGAAAAAAGAGGTTTGGGTACATCTTTAATTGCAGGTATCGGGATAATGGGCGCAGTAGTTGCATTTTTTTTGAAAGAAGAATTTGAGTGGCGTACCTGTTATTTCATTGGCGGCGGTCTTGGAATAGTTTTATTGTTGTTGCGTGCAGGTGTTTTGGAATCGGGTATGTTTAAAAATATTCAGCATGCAAATATTTCAAAAGGAAATTTTTTTATGCTGTTTACAAATGGCAGGCGTTTCAAAAAATATCTCAGTTCCATTCTTATCGGTTTGCCAACATGGTATGTAATAGGCATACTCATTACGTTTTCAAAAGAGTTTGGAACAAAGATGGATGTGCAGGGCGCTATTGATCCGGGCAAAGCGGTGATGTATAGTTATGCGGCTATTTCTATCAGTAATTTACTCGCAGGTTTTTTAAGTCTGTGGCTAAAGAGCAGGAAGAAGGTATTATATATTTATTATATTATCACAGCGATTGGAATTTTTTGGTTCTTTAATCTGCAAGGTTCAACTGCAAGCCGGCTTTATCTTGTAAGTATTGTGCTTGGTATTGGCAGCGGATTCTGGACCATATTTGTAACAATGGCTGCCGAACAATTTGGCACTAATATCCGCGCAACAGTTGCCACAACAGTTCCTAATATGGTTCGCGGTTCACTTATACTTGTCTCATTGTTGTTTACACAATTGCAAATAAGTACGGACGATTATGTAAAATCAGGATGGATAACAGGTGTTGTTGTTTTGGTAATCGGTATTATCTCTGTGATGCTGGTTGAAGAAACCTATCACAAAGACCTTAATTATATTGAAGGCGTTGAAGATGTTGAAGGAGCAGTTGCATAATTTTTTTGTGACGAACTGCATCACCTTTACTCATCGCCTGTTGTGTCACTCACTTGTACTCTATATCTTTATTGAACTTATGATCTCATTTCCCAATAAACAATTTTTCCTGAATACTCCCCTTTAGGGGCTGGGGGTTCTTATGAAATTTCTCATCATCCGTTTTTCTTCCATTGGCGATATTGTGCTTACAACACCTGTTGTGCGATGTTTAAAACAACAGCTTGAAAATGCTGAAGTGCACTATCTCGTGAAAAAACCTTTCAGCACTATTGTTGAGAACAATTCTTACGTTGATAAAGTGCACATACTTGAAGATGATCTTAAACAAACAATCGAATTACTCAAAAAAGAAAATTTCAATTATATCATCGATCTTCATCACAATCTCCGCACGTGGAGAGTGAAACGTGCATTAAAAAATATTCCGGCTTTTTCTTTCAACAAACTCAATTATGAAAAATGGTTGCTCACTGCTTTTAAAATTAACAGGCTTCCAAAAGTGCACATTGTAGATCGTTACATGTTCACTGTTCGTCCTTTCAATGTAAGAAACGATCACAAAGGATTGGATTATTTTATTCCTGAAAAAGATGTTGTTCCTATTGAACAATTACCGTTGTCTCATCGTTTTGGATTTATTGGAATTGTTATCGGCGCTGCCCACAACACCAAAAAGCTTCCGCTGCATAAATTGAAAGAGCTGTGTACAAAAATTGATCATCCCATTATTTTACTTGGCGGAGTAGAAGATAAAAATATCGGCGATGAAATTGCAAGCGTTGATACAATAAAAGTCTGGAATGCATGCGGAAGATTCAACATCAATCAAAGTGCTGATCTTGTTCGCAAATCAAAACTTATTATCTCTCACGATACAGGTTTAATGCATATTGCAGCCGCTTTTAAAAAACCCATTATTTCTGTTTGGGGAAATACCGTTCCTGAATTTGGTATGGCGCCTTATTATGGAAAATCGGAAATAAGAAATTCAAAATTTGAGATATTAAATTTGCCCTGCAGACCTTGCAGCAAGATCGGTTATAAAAAATGTCCGCGTGGACATTTTAAATGCATGGAGCTGCATGATATGGAAGCAGTGAAAACGATAGTGATGGAAATATTGGGAACGTGAAACGACAAACGTGAAACGTGAGAAATAAAAATCGCCTCGGAAAATCTCACGTTTGCCGTTTCACATCTCACGACAAAATTCAATTCCACAACACCGCTTCTATTGCGTTCAATTTTTCTTTCAACAATTTTTTCTCTGCATCGCTTTGTGTAAGCTTCAATGCATGATCAAAATAATTTTTTGCTTCCTGTGGTTGTGCGTTTCTTGCATACAATTCTCCAAGCACGGAGTTGAAAATATATTGTGTTTCCAAAAAGTGATCAATGTTTGTAATGGTGTGCACACAATCAATCGCTGCTTGTGTTTTTCCTGTATAAGATAAAACAACCGCCCTGTTCAACTGCACAACAGGCGTAGGTTTTATTTCATAAAGCAAATCATACAAACTTAAAAGTCTTTCAAAATTTGTTTCTTCAAATGAAGCTGCCATGCAATGCTCTGCCGCAATGGCACTCTCAACATGATAAACAGTTAAATGTTTTCCTTCGGAAGAATGATTCAAATAATAATATCCACGATTGATCAATTCTTTGTTCCACTTGTTTCTATCTTGCTGTGCAAGCAAAATGATCGAACTGTTTTCATCCAGCCTGCTTTCAAATCTTGAAGCCTGGAAACACATCAGTGCTAATAGCGCATACGTTGCAGGTTCATCACTTGCTTTGTGTTCACTCAATAATAAACACAAACGCATGGCCTCCGCACACAAATCTTTTCTTATTAGTTCATCTGCTTTTGAAGAGTTGTAGCCTTCATTGAAAATAAGATAAAGCACTGTGTAAACAGTTTCAAGTCGTGCTAACAATTCTTTTCCTGTCGGAATTTCAAGTTGAATATTATTCTTCAAAATAAATTGCTTTGCACGATACAATCTCTTTTGAATTGTTGCTTCCTGTGTAAGCAATGCTTTTGCAATTTCCGGAACACCAAAACCGGAAATAGTTTTTAGTGTTAAGGCGATTTGATCTTCTTCTTTCAATGATGGATGACAACATGCGAAGATCAATTGCAACTGGCTGTCTGCAATTTCAGTGTCAAGAAAAACCTGGTCAACAAATTCGTTTGAAATTTCCTGTATTTGTGTTGAAAATTCTTTTGAATAATTATCAAACAAATTTTTTCTTCTCAAAATATCAAGCGCTTTATTTTTTGCCACCTGCATCAGCCATGCAGAAGGATTGTCGGGAAGCGCATTGAACTTCCATGTTTGCACGGCTTTTACAAACGCATCCTGCACCACATCTTCAGCCATCGAAAGATTGTGAATGCCAAACAAACGTGTAAGCACGGCGATCATCTTTCCCGTTTCATGACGAAAAAGATGATCGACAAGCTGGTTAAAAGATGCATTTTCTTCCATTACATTTTCATTATTTCCCTTACTTCCACGCTGCCGCCGTGCGACAGATCGGGGCAATCCTTTGCAAGTTCAGCAGCTTCTTCAAATGAGTTTGCCTTAATAAGAAAATATCCGCCCACAATCTCTTTGCTTTCCGCAAAAGGTCCGTCGATAACAGTTGCTTCGTTACCTTTCACCACTTTACCCGAATGTGTCAATGGTTCACCGGCAGTGTAAACATTTTTCTGTTTCAGTTTGTCAATCCATCCCATCCAAAGCTGCATAATGTTTTGCATTTCTTCCGCAGTCGGTTGCGGTCTGTCAGTTTTGTTTCTGAAGATGAACATAAAGTCTTTCATAATAGTGTTGTTTGAAAATGAAGTAATAATATTTGATATAAGACGAACGGATAAAAAAGTACAGGACAAAATTTAGAAAAAAATTGAGCAACGGTGTTTCTATTTCATTTTATCACGAAGAAGCGGCGATGAATTTTATTTTATTAACTTTAAACTAATAAAGCAAAATAAATTAAAATGAATTCTGTAATACAAATATTACAACAAAATTACCGGAATTAAAAGCAACATATCATTTGCAATCGCTTGGGTTGTTTGGTTCCTACAGCCGCCGATTTGGTAAATAAAAAGTATATTAACGAAGTTGTTTGGTTAACGGCTAAAAAAGATGCAATGTATGTTTAGTGATAAAAATGTATTATACATTGTTTCAGCTATTTCGGCTATTGAAAAAATAAATATTTACTCAAACCACTTTATTACACCTGCTGCCTTTTTGGAGGCAAATAATCAAATGAATTTTAATGCAGCAGTCACCTTGCTGGTTGCTATTGCTGAAGAAACAAAAAAGATAGATAAGCAACTGTTGCAAACACAATCTTATATTCAATGGCAAAACATTGCAGATATGCGAAATATATTAGCACATGACAACTGCATGGAGTTTGTTCGTTAAGACGAGAAAAGTTAGTTATTCTTTTTTTGTGGAGTCACCTCTTTGATCCCATCATCAGACACTTGCAAAATTTTTTCATTGGATTGTTGATCTTTCAATATAATAATATATACCGTTTTATCCCTCAATTCAAACTGATTTATTTCAGAAATATTATCATCATAATATTCGCTTTTCACCCGGTGCCTTATATCATGAGGCAATCGATCTTCCGTATATACAAGAAGATTGTAAAGCCATCTGCCTTTGTCATCGTACGCTATTCTTGTATCAATTCCCTTTAAAAGAAAGTTAGCAATATATCCATCTTTAGTTTTAAACCATCTTTCGCCTGAGACATTTTTATAAGAACGTATAAAATGTCTCATTGCATTAATATTTACCTGTGTAGCTTTTAGGTATGTAAGTTTTGTTTCAGAATTATTTTCATCCGGTGATTTTAATAATATATTTCCCGGAATAGAAGAATCATTAAACACGATGTCGTTCTTGCTTTGCGCTCCGGAATTTTCTGATAAGGTTATTATTAAAATAACGGCCGAGGCTGAAAATATCTTTTTCATTTTTTTTAATTTGTATTTTTTAAAATTTGTTCTAACGATATAAAACTATATCTCTGTTCAGCGCAAATCCAGTGCAGATAGGTATTTGAAGCGAGTCGTTGGGTACTTGGCGGAAAATAAAAGGTAAATACAATTGAGAATTAGCAGGTGAGTGAAGATTATAAAGCGTAAATGTAAATGAAGAATTTGAAGATCAAATCTAATTTGGACGGTGAATGAGAACAAAACAAAATTGAACGCTGGAAATTTGTCAACTCAGGTCTTGGGATTAGTGAACCATTTTAATAATGTTTCTTTACGACTACGTGATACATTTACGGAAGATCCGTCACTCATAATTACATAACCACCTTCACCACGAACATATTTGGTTGCTTCTTTTATATTAACGATATAAGAGTGATGTACGCGAACAAAGAAAGGAAAATCATTTAATTGCTCTTCGACTTCCTTTAGCATTCGACATGCAATTATTTTCTTTTTGTTTTTAAGATGGAAATAAGTATAGTTATCATCAGCTTCGCAAACCAATACCTGTTCAACAGGAATTAATTCATAACCATCAAAAGTGGGAACAGGAATTTTAGGAAAAACATTTTCCTTATTATGAATTTTACTTAGCAGCATTTGAAACTGTTCAGCTTCCGGTAATTTTTTTTGTGTTTGTATTTTGTGTACGGCAGTTATGAGTTCTTTTGGTTCGACCGGTTTTAGCAAATAATCAAGAGCACTGAACTTGAAAGCTTTAATTGCATATTGATCATAACCTGTTGTGAAAACAACTGTAAAAGGAATTTCAGAGAACTGTTCCAGCATTTCAAAGCCATTCGTGTGGGGCATTTCAATGTCAAGAAAAACAACATCAGGTTTAAACTTTTCAATTGCTTCAAGACCTCTTTGTGCATCCTCGCATTGCTCTACTACCTGTACATCAGGGCAATACTCTTTCAACAACATGGTTAATGTTTTGCGGCAATGCATTTCGTCGTCTATAATAATGGCTTTAATCATAACAAAGAGGTATTTTGATCAGCACTTCTGTGCCGCCGGGGTTGCCATCAGGAAGAACAAGATCTGTGATTGATATAGAAGTATTATTTTTTTCTTTTTCTTGTTGTAGTATAGCAATACGATCTGCTGTGATACGCATCCCCATTGATTTGTGGTTAAGCGAAGATTTTGTTTTTAATTCCGCTGCTTTCTTTCTTCCAATGCCATCATCAATAATTTTGCAAAACAGAATTTCTTTCTCTAAGTATAATTCAATTTCCAAATGTCCTTTTTCTTTTTTATGCATTAACCCATGCCATATTGCATTTTCTGCATATGGCTGAATAATGAGCGGTGGTACCTTCAACACAGTGATATCAACTTCATTATCTACTCCAATTTTATATTCAAATTTGTTTTCAAATCGCAATACTTCAAGCTCAAGGTATAGTTCAAGTGCTTCCAATTCTCTTTCCAATGGAATGAATGCTTCCTGTGAATTTTGAAGGATCAATCTCACTAGTCTTGAAAATTTTGAAAGGTATTCAGATGCTTGGAGTTTATTGTTCTCAAGAATGAACATGTTGATGGAGTTAAGCGAGTTGAAAATAAAATGCGGATTCATCTGCGCACGGAGCGCCTGCATTTCAAGTTCTGTGGCTCTGTGTTTTTGTAACCCAATCTCGTGCTGTACGCGGATTTGATTAAGGCGATACCGGAATAATGCATAAATTATCCCAGCAAACAATACAGCAAAAAAAGTATAAGCCCACCACGTTCGCCACCATGGCGGTCGAATAATAAAAGAATAATTAAGTTCTTTACTCCAATAACCATCTCCATTCATGGCTTTTACTTTAAAAGTATAGTTGCCATTGGGCAGATTGCCATAGGTCGCTTCACTGCGGTTAGTTAAGGCGCTCCAGTTTTTGTCAAGACCTTCAAGTTTAAACCTGTATTGTACTTTTTTAGGTGATTGCAAGGTGATGCCGACAAACTGAAATGTGAGATAATTATTGTTGTGCGGAAGGGTTAAGTTCTCTGGTACACCATACCATTTGCTTACTCCCTCAAAATGAAAATCATGAAACTTTACGCCATTACCCAAAATAATACTCGTATCATTTTCATTCTGAGTATAGCCATCTTTTCCATGCAGAGACATTAAATTTTGCCAGGCGATGTTTTCATTAAACAGCGTAAGACCAGTAAGTTGTATGTTAGGGGCTATAGTATCCGGAGTTTCTTCTTTGGGATGAAAAGCAGTTAACCTGTCTCCGGCACCTATCCAAATGGTACTATCTTTGGCTTCACAAATTGTTTTTCCCCAATTTACTCCAATGCCGGAAAAACCATCTTCATAGGTATAAGTTTTAAAAATAGGTTTAGGGACATTTAACTCGGAAGCAGCATTATCTGTCCTGACTTTAAAAAGTGAATCTATTTTATCTTTTTTCAACTTGCTTAACCCTGCAG
>Ga0207657_10003021_pt1 | contig 18014 bp, 17 predicted proteins | sample KBSC33metaG_FD_184316 | JGI IMG/M metagenome (GOLD analysis project Ga0207657, IMG submission 184316) | Corn rhizosphere microbial communities from Kellogg Biological Station, Michigan, USA - KBS C3-3 metaG (SPAdes) (version 2) | ecosystem: Host-associated > Plants > Roots > Rhizosphere > Soil ... | reverse complement strand
GAGCACGCCGCACAGGCAGGCAGCGACGGCCTCGTCATCATGCACGACGGCACCAAGTACGTCAGCAGCGTGCGCTTCGGCGGTGTGTCACGCATCCGAGCCGGCCAGCCCGCCGAGCTGATCGCGCGCAACATCCCGAGTGCCGCGTCGATGTGCTACGACGCCGGCGCCAACCAGCTCGTGATTCCGATGAACGCCAACAACGCGCTCGCCTTCATCCGCCTCGACAAGTAGCGAGAAGCGCCATGTTGCCCAGCAGAGCACTCGGCACCCAGGGACTCGACGTTTCCTCGATCGGCCTCGGCCTGATGGGGATGAGCCACGCGTACGGCTCGCCGGCCGAACGCGATGAGCAGGAATCCATCGCCACCATCCACCGCGCCATCGAGCTGGGCTGCACGTTCTTCGACACCGCCGAGGCGTACGGTCCATTCCGGAACGAGGAGCTCCTCGCGCGCGCGCTCGCGCCGCTCGGCAGCGGCGCACGCGATCGCGTCGTCATCGCCACCAAGTTCGGCTTCAGCTTCGACGGCAAGGGCGTGATCGACGGCGTGAACAGCCAGCCGGCGCACATTCGAGATGCGGTCGAGGGCTCGCTGCGCCGCCTGCAGACGGATCACATCGATCTCCTCTACCAGCACCGCGTGGACCCCGACGTGCCGATCGAAGAGGTGATCGGTACCATGGCCGACCTCGTGAAGCAGGGGAAAGTGCGATACCTCGGCCTCTCCGAAGCTGGCGAGAAAAACATCCGTCGTGCGCACGCCGTGCATCCCATATCGGCGTTGCAGAGCGAGTATTCGTTGTGGGAGCGCAACCTCGAGCCGCGCATCATCCCGCTCCTGCGCGAGCTCGGCATCGGCCTCGTTCCATTCGCGCCACTCGGCCGCGGCTTCCTCACCGGGCAGGTCAAGCGCGCCGAGGAGTATCCCGAGGGCGACTTCCGGCGCGGCGACCCGCGGTACCAGGGCGAGAACTTCGACGCCAACGTGCGGGCCGCGTCGGCGGTGCGGGACCTGGCGGCGAGGAAGAGCGTGACGGCCGGCCAGATCGCCCTCGCGTGGCTGCTGCACAAGGGGACGGACATCGTACCGATTCCAGGCACGAGGCGGCGGAAGTACCTCGAGGAGAATGTGGCCTCAGCCGATATTCGACTGTCGCACGACGAGATGCGTGCGCTCGACACGGCCCTCGCTCCCGACCGGGTCTCCGGCCCTCGCTACAGCGAGAAGCAGATGGCGCAGGTCGATCGCTAGTGATAGTTCGCCCCGCGCAGCGCGCTGACATACCGGCCATCGGCCGACTCGGCGCACAGCTCGTTCGGCTGCATCACGATTTCGATCCGCAGCGCTTCATCGCGGCTACCTCTGGCACCGAGCACGGATACGCTTCCTTCCTCGGCACGCAGCTCGACGATCCCGATGTCATCGTGCTCGTCGCCGAGCGTGATAGGCAGGTACTCGGCTACACCTACGCCGGCGTGGAAGGCGTGGACTACATGTCGCTGCGCGGGCCGGCTGGCGTGCTGTACGACATCGTCGTCGACCCGGCGCATCGCGACCAGGGAATCGGACGCAAGCTGCTCGACGCCACGCTCGCCGCGCTCGAGGGCAAAGGAGCGCCGCGCGTTGTCCTGTCGACTGCCGAGCGCAACGAGACTGCCCATCGGCTGTTCGAGCACGCCGGCTTCCGGCGGACGATGATCGAGATGACCCGGGAACTCGGGAACGCAGCCGTGGACTGATCCGGGTACTGGGTCGAGTCTTGCGGTTCCTGCGACAGGAAGCGTGAGTCGACCATCCCGAACGCGACCACTCGTCCCATGACAATCGGCGTTACCGGTGCCACCGGCCAGCTCGGCCGGCTCGTCATCCAGAAGCTCAAGCAGAAGGTCCCCGCGTCGGACATCGTCGCCCTCGTGCGCAACCCCGCAAAGGCGAGCGACCTCGGCGTTGCGGTGCGCGAGGCGGACTACGATCGCCCGGAGACGCTGGGCCCCGCACTGAAGGGCATCGATACGCTGATGTTCATCTCCGCGAGCGAGATCGGCAAGCGGCTCGCGCAGCACCGCAACGTCATCGCCGCGGCGAAGAAGGCAGGGGTGAAGCGCATCGTTTACACGAGCCTGCTCCACGCCGACAAGTCGCCGATCAATCTCGCTTCCGAGCACCTGCCCACCGAGAACGAGATCAAGGCGTCCGGCATTCCGTACACGATCCTGCGCAACGGCTGGTACACCGAGAACTACACCGGCTCCATCGGTGGCGCGCTCGCCGGCGGCGCATTCCTCGGCAGTGCGGGGGAGGGGAAGATCGCCTCTGCCGCGCGCGCCGATTTCGCCGACGCGGCGGTGGCGGCGGTGACGGGTACGGGGCACGACGGAAAGACCTACGAGCTCGCGGGCGATTCGTCGTGGACGCTCGGTGATCTCGCGAAGGAGATCTCGCGTCAGACGGGAAAGAACATCGCCTATCGCAACCTGCCGGAATCGGAGTACGCGAAGACGCTCGAGGGTTTCGGCCTGCCGAAGGCGCTCGCCGCTGTCATCGCGAGCTGGGACGTGGGAGCGTCGAAGGGTGGGCTGGACGATGGGAGCCACCAACTCTCGAAGTTGATCGGCCACCCGACGACGCCGATGCCCGACACGGTTCGCGAAGCGCTGAAGAAGCAGAACGCCTGAACGAGTCGGATCTGTCGAGCCCTGACACGTCCATCGGGCGCAGGCAAGACGTCGCTGCACCGCCTCCTCGACCGCCTCGATGATCCCACGACCGGCGAGGGGCGGGCGGACCTTCTTCACCGCGGCGGCGCAGCTCGCCGTCCGGGTGCTGGTGTAGCGGCCTCGGGAGCGCCACGGCCGCGCGTGCGCTTGAATTCTCGACGGGGCGAATTATCTTACTACTAAGATAATATCATGGCGGGTGCACGCCCGCCGACCAGGGAGGAACCGCACATGTCCATCATCACCGGCCTGCACCACGTCACCATCAACTCCGGCGATCCGCAGGAGAACCTCGACTTCTACGTCGGCGTACTCGGCATGCGGCTCGTCAAGAAGTCGGTAAACCAGGATGCACCCGAGACGTATCACCTGTTCTACGCCGACGGCGCAGGCACGCCGGGCACCGAGCTGACGTTCTTCCCGTGGCGCGGAATGCCGAAGGGACGTTCCGGTACGGGCGAGACCAGCGAGGTCATGCTCGCGGTGCCGATGGGGAGCCTGGAGTACTGGGAGTCTCGCCTGGCAGCGCACGACGTCGCGCACGCGGAGCGCGTGCAGCGCTTCCGCGAGTCGGTGCTGACATTCGAGGATCCGCACGGGGTCGCACTCGCGCTCGTCGAGACGGGCGACGCCCGTGACTTCACGCCGTGGACCGACAGTGCGGTCCCGTCGGAGTTCCAGATCCGCGGCCTGCACGCCGTCCGGATCGTCGAGGCGTCGCTCGAGCCGACGGAGGGTTTTCTCACGCGCGGACTCGGCTTCGAGTTCATTAGCGAGGAGGATGGCTGGCGGCGTTACGAGGTGAACGGTGGCGGCTCGGGCCGAGTGGTGGAGGTGCGCGTGTTGTCGGGAAGCTCTCGCGCCGTCTCGGGCGTCGGCAGTGTGCATCACGTGGCGTTCCGCGTCGCCGATGAGGAGGCACAACTTCGTGCACGAGAGCAGGTACGTGCCGCCGACGGTCGGACGACGGAGGTGATCGACCGGTTCTGGTTCAAGTCGATCTACTTCCGCGAGCCCGGCGGGGCGCTGTTCGAGATCGCGACGGACGGGCCAGGCTTCTCGATCGACGAGGATGTGGCGTCGCTCGGTGAGCAGCTCATCCTGCCGCCATTCCTCCAGCCGCATCGCGCGGAGATCGAGCGGGTGCTGCAGCCGGTATCGGCGCCTACCGCGCCACTGCCTGCAGCCACCTGATGACGGCGCTCTCGAGCGCGATGCGCTTGTCGGAGTACGAGTGATCGGTAGCGAAGTGCGCCGTGGTGACATGCCGGTTCCCGCGTGCGCGCTCCGCGGCCACCAGCGCGTCGTTCTGTGGTGCGAGGTTGTCGTCGCTCGTCACGACGAGCATCGGGGTCCCCGCCAGGCTGTCGTACGCGGTAGCGAACTGCCATGCCGCGGCGTGCTGCATCACCTCGTCGGCCATCTGCTGCGGCGTGGTGCCGGCGAGCGATTCCATGTCCGTCGCCATCATGGCGGTCACCCGCTCACGCGTCGCGTTGGGACGCGCCATGTCCGCGGCCGAAATCAGCACGATGCCACGCAGGCCGTGCTGGTGCGCGGCGGTGCGCACCGTCACCCAGCCGCCCATGCTGTGGCCGGCGAGCACGAGTTGCGTGGTATCGATGCCGAGCGATCTCGCATTCGCCGGCTCACGCAGGAAGGCCAGCACCGCATCGGCGTCCTCGAGGTTCTGCGCGAAGCGGAAGGAGCCGGGACTTCCCCATGACCCCCGATAATTGAACGTGACGGCATTCCACCCGGCTCGGCGCACCGCCTGCGCAAGGTCGAGATTCTTCTCGTTGCCCGGCAGGCCGTGCAGCAGCACGAACGTGGGGTGCTGACCGGCGCCAGAAGCAAGGTACGCCACACCGTTGATCCTGACGCCACCCGACGGAATGTGGAGCACCTCCATCCGAGCCGGGTGCCGCGCGTCATGTGGCGGGTCGGTGTAGACCGCCGCCGGGACCCGCTGCGCGTGCAGGGGCAGCACGACGACGACGAGTGCGATGGCGATCGTGGCGAACGCGCGGACGGAGCTCGGCATGGCTGATGGAGGTGAAAGGGGACTGCGACGGGAAGAACGTAGACCGCACCTCGAGACGTCGCAACGCGGGCTGGAACGCGACACGCCGGCGTCGGAATCTTCCCCGGGCCTGATGGGCGTCGAGCGGCACAATCCGTGAACTAGCCGGACGTCGCGATCCGCACATCGCGAAGTGCATCTCCACGCCGACACCGAATGACGAAACGCTGGCCCGAACGACTCTGGATCGTCCGGCATGGACAGAGCGCCGGCAACGTGGCACGCGATGCCGCAACCGCCGCTGGCGTGGCCGTGATCGACATCGCCGAGCGCGACGTGGACGTGCCCTTGAGCGCGCTCGGTGAAGAACAGGCGGAGGCGCTCGGTCGCTGGTTCGCCAGCATGCCGGTTGACCGACGACCGACGACCGTGCTCTCGTCGCCATACCGTCGCGCCCTGCAGACCACCGAGGCGGTGACCGTGGCGGACGGGCTGCATCCCGACGTCTGCATCGAGGTGGATGAGCGGCTCCGCGAGAAGGAGTTCGGCATCCTCGACCGGCTCACGCGCGAGGGGATCCGCCAGCGCTTTCCGGATCAGGCCGAAGCGCGCGACCGCACCGGGAAGTTCTACCACCGCCCGCCGGGCGGCGAAAGCTGGTGCGACGTTATCCTGCGCCTGCGCAGTGTGCTCGACACCCTGAGCCTGCATCACTCGGAGCCGGGCTCGCGCGTGCTCATCGTCGCGCACCAGGTGATCGTGCTCTGCCTGCGATACCTGCTGGAAGGAATGACGGAGCAGGAGATCCTCGCGATCGATCACGCCGGCGACGTCGCCAACTGCGGAGTCACGGAGTACGCGCTCGAACCCGCGCACACCCCGCACGACGACAACGGCGGCAAGCTGCGACTCGTCACCTACAACTTCGTCGCGCCGCTGGAGAAGGCTGGCGCTCCCGTCACGGCGCGCCCTGACGTTCCGGCCGCACCGAGATGACGGCTCGTCGCCCACGGCACCGTGCCGTCACGCGCGGCTTGCTCCGCCGCATGCCGCTGCCGTCGCTGCACAGCGACGACGACAAGGAGAGCCGCGGCCGCGTACTGGTGGTCGGTGGAAGCATGCTGGTGCCTGGCGCCGTCCTCCTCGCCGGCGTGGCCGCGCTACGCGCGGGGGCTGGCAAGTTGCAGCTCGCCACCGTGCGCACCGCGGCGCCGGGTCTCGCACTCGCCGTCCCCGAGGCGCTCGTCGTACCGCTGCCGCAGGCGCGAACGGGCGAGATCGCGGGCACTGGCGCTGCTTCCGAGCTGCGCGAGTATGCCGGCGGCGCCGACGCGCTGCTCATCGGTCCGGGCATGGGTGACGGTCCCGCGGCGCGTACGCTGCTTGCCGCGCTGGTCCGCCTCATCGGCGACGATGCGACGCTCGTGCTCGACGGCGCCGGCGTCGTCGCACTCGGCGACGAGCCGAGCATGCTGGCGTCGCTCGGAGGCCGCGTGGTGCTCACGCCGCACGCCGGCGAGATGGCATCGCTGCTTGGCCTCGACAAGCGGGATGTGCAAGCCGACCCGGCCGCTGCGGCGACGCAGGCCGCTGAGCTCTTCTCGGCGGTGGTCGCGCTGAAGGGCGCCGACACCTGGATCGCCGCCCCCGACGGGGCGCTGCTGCGCTATGACGGGGGATCGGTCGGGCTGGGCACCTCGGGCTCCGGCGACACGCTCGCCGGCATCGTCACCGGACTCGCGGCGCGCGGCGCGGCCCCGCTCACCGCGGCGGCATGGGGCGTGTGGGCGCACGGCTCCGCAGGGCGCATCCTCGCACGACGCATGGCGGCGGTGGGCTTTCTCGCTCGCGAGCTGCTGGCCGAAGTGCCGGCGCTCGTCGGAAGCCGCTAGCGCCGAGCGTCAGTCGTTCACCAGCTTGCGAAGTGCCTCGATGTTTCGCGCCGCGTCCGCGTTGGTCGCCGATGCCGCCGCGATCTGCTGCACGAGCTTGTCGTCACGCCCGTAGAGATCGTTGCCGAAGTAGAGCTGGCCGTCCCGCGTGTAGGTGGTGAAGTAGGTGATGTAGACGGGCAGCTTGCGCGGGAGACGCACGCTCCGGTTGTCCTCGCCCTGCTCGTACGCCTGCACCTTTTCCAGCGGCCAGCCGAGCACGTACTGCGCGAGCTCGTCGGGTTTCTCCAGGCGGATGCAGCCGTGGCTGAATGCGCGCACGTCCTTGTCGAACAGCTCGTGGTTCGGCGTGTCGTGCAGGTAGATGTTGAAGTCGTTGGGGAAGAGGAACTTCACGAGGCCGAGCGAGTTCTTCCCGCCCGGGCGCTGCCGAATGCGGGTGACGCCGCCGTCCTTGTAGTACTCCATGTTATTCGCCGCGAGGTAGCCAGGGTTGGCTGCGGCCTTGGGAGCGATCTCCGTCCGCTGGATGGCGGGGGTGATGTTCCAGTAGGGACGGAAGACCACAGTCTCCATCGAGTCGGCAAAGACGGGAGTCTTCTTTCCCTCGTACTCCTGCCCGACGATGACCTTCATCTCCAGCACCTTCTGCCCGCTATCGTACGCCTGCAGCCTGAAGGCGGGGACGTTCACGAAGATGTAGCGCTGGCCGAGATTGCGCGGCAGCCAGCGATACCGCTCGAGGTTGGCCGCGATCTGCGCGAGGCGGTAATCGGCCGGCACGTTGAGCGACTGCAGAGTCTCCTCGCCCAGCATGCTGTCCACGACGATGCCGTGATGTGCCTGGAATTCAGCCACGGCTCCGGCCAGCGCGCGATCGTAGACCGACGTGGTGCTGCTGGTGGCCGCGCCCTCGGCCGCCGTGGTGTCCGAGCTGTCGGCAAGGAATCCTTCGGCCGCCAGCCGGCTCCGAAGGGCGGCGAGCCGCGCAGGGGAGTCGTGCTCGCCGCGCTTCAGCGCCTTGCCGGCGGGCACTTGCGGCCAGCCACCCTTGTTCACGATCTCACGAAAGCGACCCATCTCCTTCTGCAGCGCGGCGTAGTCCTCATCCTGCGGACGCATGAGGGCAATGCCCTCGCCGAGCGAGTCCGATCGGAGGCTGAGCGCCACCGCGCTGTCGAGCTGCTCGCGGCCGGTGTCGATGTGCCAGTCCTGCGCGAGCTCCTTCGGGTTGGTCTGGCCGCTGAGGAGGTCTTCGGACAGCGCGATGTACGCCGTCGTGAGGAGCACGTCGGCGTTCGCGAGCTGTTCCGCCGTCGGCGTCTTCGTCTGTCGAACGTCGCTGATGGTTTGCACGAGCTCGGAGAGCGGGTAGGCGTCGAGGCGCAACGCATCGCTGTCGGCACTGGCGACCGCCTGCAATAGCGCATTGGTGCGCGGCCGGTTCGGACCCTCCGATTCCATCCATAACGCCCTGCCGTCGTACGCCTTGTAGAGGCGCTGCACATGCTCCCACCGGTTGGCGGGAACCTCCTTCGGTCGCTCACCGGACAGTCGACGCCCGATCGCCGAGTCGATGACTGCCGAGGGAACACCGGCTACCGTCTGGATCTGCGGTGGGGTCCAGTTGTAGGTGACGTGATGGCGCTTGTGCGGCAGCCCGAGCTTGTCGCAGCCGACCGAGAGCAGAATGGTCCCTGCGATGACGGCTCCGCGCACCACGCCGCGCGTCCGGGAAGTTCGCATGTGGGTCTCCAGTGGTCGCGTTGGGTGCCGAACCGATCTCCACCGCAAGACAAGGCGAATTGCGGGCCATCGCGCCGGTCGTACCTTCTTCGCACTCACACCGCAGAGGCGCGTGAATGTTCCGCTCATCCCGTGGCATCCGCCGCACCCTGGCGCGCAGCCTGGTGCTCCTCCCGCTGGCCGCTGTGCCGGCCGCCGCGCAGCACGCCGCGCCAGGAGCCGATTCGCTTCCCGCGGCGCTGTCAGCGAAGGTGCGTGCGGCCGTCGTCGACGTCATGCAGCGCACCCACGTGCCGAGCGCCGAGGTCGGGATCGTGCGCGACGGGCGCGTCGCCTGGACGGCCGCGTTCGGGGACGCGCGGTTGTCGCCGCCGATGCCTGCCACGCCAGACATGCACTATGCCGTCGGTTCGATCAGCAAGCAGTTCACCACGGCCGCCGTGCTGCTCCTCCAGCAGGAGGGCAAGCTCTCCATCGACGATCCCGTGTCGCGATGGTATCCCGAGCTCACGCGAGCGAGCGAGGTCACCTTGCGCAACCTGCTCTCGCATACTTCCGGCTACCAGGACTACGCGCCGCAGGACTACACCATCCCGGCGTGGACGACGCCGTCGTCGGCCGACCGCATCGTACACGAGTGGGCCACCAAGCCGCTCGATTTCGATCCGGGCACCCAGTACCAGTACAGCAACACCAACTTCAACATCCTCGGCCTCATCGTGGAGAAGGCGAGCGGGCAGCCGTTCTGGACCTTCCTCGAGTCACGCGTCCTCGATCCCGTGGGGCTGTCGCACACGATCGACCTCGACACCCAGCGCGACCAGCTCGAGCCGGTCGGCTATTTCCGGAATGCGCTCGGTCCGCTCCGGCCGGCCATCCCCGAGGCGCCGGGCTGGTACTTCGCCGATGGCGAGCTGGCGATGCCGGTCGGCGACCTGCTGCGGTGGGACATCTCCGTGATGAACGAGTCGCTTCTCTCGCACGCGTCGTACGCCGCGATGGAATCGCCGACCCGGCTGCGGAATGGCCTATACAGCAACTACGGGCTCGGGCTCTCCGTCGGCGCGTGGAATGGACGGCGCATGATCTCGCACAGCGGTGAGGTCGGCGGCTTCGTCGCGTGGAACGCTGTTCTCCCTGACGATCACGTCGCCATTGCCGTGCTCACCAACCAGGAGGCGAGTCCCGCCGCGGGGATGATCGGGCGCGCGATCGCGACGCTGCTCGTCCCGCCGACGGGCGCCGCGGCGGCCACGGACGTGACCGCACGCGCCGAGCAGCTCGCGCGCGCGACGCTGGCGGGGCTGCAACATGGCACCATCGACCCCGCGCGCTTCACGGACAACGCGAAGTTCTACTTCAACCGGACCGCGCTCGGCGACTATGCGTCGAGCCTCGGCAAGCTCGGCGCGATCAGGAGCCTGCACCAGACGGCCAACTTCGATCGTGGTGGCATGACCTATCGCGGCTTTGCGGTGGAGTTCGCGAACGGCACCATGGTGAATCTGTCCACCTTTACGGTGCCCGACGGACGGTACGAGCAGTTCCTCGTCGAGCCCGCGGAGTGATCGGAGGCGGCACTATCGCGAACGCGCACCATCGGCGGTAACGACCCGCCGGTGCAGCGCGTTCGCGAATCGCCCCGGCGCGCCCGCATCCATGCGCAGGTAGAGCGACGGCTCGATCAGCTCGAGCTCCATCAGCCAGTAGCCGCTCGCGTCGTTGGCACGCGCGAAATCCACACGTGCATAGAGCGGCGTGTCATCGAGCGAGCGCATGACGCGCGCTCCCGCCGCGAGAAGCTCCGGTGTCGCATTCGTGGCGACGTTCGCGCCCCCGTGTTCTTCCTGCACCCTGAAATCGGCCGACTTCGGCGTCTTGCGGATGGTGTGACTGTGCTCGCCGTCGAAGTAGAAGAGTGAGTACTCTCCCTCCGTCGGGATGGAATGAATGAACGGTTGCGCCATGAGCGCGCGATCGGCGTAGTACGCCTCGATTTCGGCGACGACTTGCGCGCTGGTCGCCGCCGTCACGCGGAACGCGCCGCGCGCGCTGGCGCCGATGACCGGCTTGACGACAATCTCCTCCGAACCCACTTCGTCGAGGAGGTCGCGTAGGTCACCGCGCCCGAGCCGTTCACGCCAAACCGTGGGAACGATCGCGACGCCGCGATCTGCCAGGTCGCGCAGGTACGTCTTGCGGATGTTCCAGGCGACGAGATCGAGCGGGTTCAGGAGCACCGCGCCCGAGCGCGCGATTGCCGCCAGCACGCCGAGAAAGGCGTCGGGATCCTTCGCGTAATCCCACGTGGAGCGAATCACCACGGCGTCGTAGGCCGACCAGTCCACGCCGAGGCGGCGCCACGGCACATCCTCCACGGACCAGCCGAGCCGCGCGAATGGTGCGGCGGCCAGGTGATCGTCGATCGTGTAGCCCGTGGGGTCGTCGAGGGTGAGGAATGCGCAGCGCATGAGGTGGCGCACGATCGCCGGCTGCGCGCCGGCCTGTCAACGGCGCTACCCGGGCGTCGGAATGCGTTCCGTTCCGGGTGAGCGCCGAACCGCCGCGGACTCCGCCTCGCGCCGCGCATCGGCGAGCCGGTTCACGTCGTCGCCGAGCACGCGTGCCGCGTCGATCAACGTCGTGAGCGGCGCGAGGTCGCTCGCGCCGGCGTGGAGTCGTAGAAGGTCGAGCCTGATTCCCTCGAGGGCAGCCACACTCTCCGCCAGGTGGGACGAGGCAGCGGCGCGGCGCACCTCGAGGGCCCCGGCGTCGCTCGAGCCGGCAGCGGCGAGTGATCCGATCAACTCGATCTCCGCGCGTGCCTCCGCCGCGCGTGCCTCGAGTGCCGCGACCATGGCGGGCAGTTCGGCGAGCTGCTCGCGATACGGCTTCGGCAGGGCCGCGAAGAGCTCTCCGGCCGCTACGCCGAGCGCTGCCTCAGTGGCGCGAAAGGCTCCGGCACCTACGGCGCGCGAACGCTCCGGCGCGCCGAGTCGGCGCGCGAGCCACTCCCCTGCACGACTGTTCCAGAGGCGGTCGCGAATCCCGGTTTGCCACCACTGGCGGATCTTCGGCGGGATGAACTGTACCTCGAGCGCATTGCTCACCGCGCCGAGCAGCATGGTGCTGCCCATCGGCACGAGCACCCACGCCATGCTGACCTGGTTCTCGTGGATGCTGCCGGCCATGACCAACCCGAAGGTGACGCCGAGCCAGGTCGCCGAGCCGACGGTGGCGAGGCGCAGCAAGCGATGGCTGCGCGACTCACCCTCCTCGAGCGCCATCGCCTCCTGCTCGGCGCGTTCGCGCCGCGCGAGCCCGAGCGCCGAACGCAGATCGGCGAGACTGTGGCCCGCCCGAAACTGTCGCCGTGCCTGGTTGAGGTGGAAGCCGACGATTGGAAAGAGCGGCAGGGAAGCGATCCCCGCGAGGAGCACGATGTCGGCCGGTCCATCGGGCCGGTTGCCAGTGACCCAGGCGATGAGGTTGGCGAGCGTGAGCGTGCCGAACAACCCGCCCCACGCCATGTACGGGACGAGCAACGGATTCCGCGCCGCGAGCCACGCGCGCAGCGTGGTCGGCAGTGCGGGGCGTGTCTCCGGCGCGGGTGCGAGCGCTGCCGCCATCGCCTCGCCATCGGGGAAGCGATCGCCAGGGTCGCGCGCGAGAGAGCGGTCGATCGCGGCGCCAAGCGCGGGGGGCAGCCCCGGTGCGACGCGCATGACACTCGCCGGCGACTCGGTGGCCTGTTTCACCAGCAGTGCCGGCACGTTCGACGCCTCGAAGGGCAGTCGTCCGCTCACGGTGAGATACCCGACGACGCCGAGCGCATAGATGTCGCTGCGTCCGTCGATGGGTTCGCTCGCCGCCTGTTCGGGGCTCATGAAGTGCGCGGTCCCCATGATCTTCCCTGGATCGGTATCGGGGCCAGGGTCTGCGCCGCCGTGCGCGATGCCGAAGTCGGTGACGAGCGCGCGGCCCGTCCCACCTTCCAGCAGGATGTTGTCCGGCTTCACGTCGCGATGCACGATGCCCCGGCCATGTGCATACGCGAGGGCCCAGGCGACCTCGCGCAGCACGCGTGCTGCCTCGGCTGGCGGCAGTGGGCCACTCGCGCGGAGCCGCTCGCCGAGTGTTTCGCCTTCCACGTAGCTCATGACGAAGAAGACGAAGCCGCCTGCCTCGCCGACGCGATGGATCGGCACGATGTTCGGGTGCGACAAACCAGCGGCGGTACGCGCTTCGCGGAGGAATCGCTCTCGCGATGCCGCGTGGCGTGCGAGGTGCGAGGGGAGCACCTTGATCGCGACGTCGCGGTCGAGCTGCACGTCGCGCGCGAGATACACAATGCCCATTCCGCCACGGCCGAGCTCGCGCTGAAGGGAATACTCGCCGGCGAGGGCAGCCTGGAGCTCGAGGAATTCGCTGGTGGGGTGCGTCATGCGCGTACTACGAATCAGTGCCGGGGACGTTTCGGACAACCAGCGTCGGATACCGCGAGGTCAACATGACGGGAATGGATGGAAAGGTCGCCATCGTCTCTGGCGGAGGATCAGGGCTCGGTGAAGCCATCGGCAAGGCGCTCGCCAGCAGGGGAGTGAAGGTCGTCCTCTCCGACATCAACCTGAAGGGCGCCGAACGGGTCGCTCGAGACATCAGCAGCTCCGGCGGCACTGCCAGTGCCATCCAGCAGGACACCGCTCGACCCGCCGATTCGGAGAAGGCGGTCGCCTACGCCGTGGATACCTACGGTGCGCTGCACTACGCCGTCAACAACGCCGGCATCGGCGGCGCGGCGGCGCCGGTCGGTGACACCGACATCGCGGAGTGGGATCGCGTCATCGCGATCAACCTGAACGGCGTGCTGTACGGCATGCGCTACCAGATCCCGGCGATGCTCGAGGCCGGTGCACGGAGCTGCGCCATCGTCAACATGGCCTCCATCCACGGGATGGTCGCCGCGCCCGGTAACGGAGCCTACACCGCCGCGAAGCATGGCGTCGTCGGCCTGACGAAGAATGCAGCGGCCGAGTATGGAGCGCAGGGATTGAGAGTCAATTGCGTCGGGCCGGCGTACATCGACACGCCGCTTCTGGCGAACCTTCCGGCAGAGCATCGGAAAGCACTCATCGCGCGCCATCCGCTCGGCCGGCTGGGGAAGCCGGACGAGGTCGCTCCGCTGGTGTGCTTCCTCCTGTCGGACGATGCGTCGTTCATGACGGGCGGGTATTACCTCGTGGACGGAGGGTACACGGCGGTGTGAGTGATCGCGGCTGGGCTCGAGTCTGGCCCGGCATGTCGATGATCACGATGGCAACCGCTGGAGCAGCTCGAGCGCATTCGGCAGGGCCGCACCGCTCGCCGTGTTGTCGAAGATGCACCAGACCGCGCTCGCGCCACGCGTCGCCTCGGCTACCTGCTTCGCCAGTGCGTCGATCCACGCGTCGTCGTAGCGCGACCAGTACACGCGCGGGGACCCGTGCAGCCGGAAGTACGCGAGGTCGCGCGAACCGGCCGGCACTGCAGCCTCGGGGACTCGTGCCGGGTCCGCGGCCACCCGGGCGACGGCGTATTGCGCCAGCTCGGCGGCGGCGTCCTCCGTGAACCAGGTGGCGTGCCGGGGCTCGAGTGCCACGGGCCCGTCGTGCAGCGCGCGCAGCACCTCGAAGAAAGCGCCGGCAAGGGACGCATCGTACGCGAGGCTGGGCGGGAGCTGCACCAGCAGGGTCCCCAGCTTTTCGCCGAGTGCGGCAACCTCGTCGAGGAATGCGGCGAGCAGCTCCTCGCAGTCGAGCAGGCGACGGTCATGCGTCACCGACTTCGGTACCTTCACCGCGAATCGGAAGTCGCCCGGGACCATTGCCGCCCACTTCGCGTAGAGTGCCGGACGAAGGGAACGGTAGAAGCTCGCGTTGATTTCGGTGCCGTGGAGCACGCGGGCGTAGCGCTCCAGGTGCGTGCCGTCACCGGGAAAGCGCGCCTGCTCGGCGCGTGGCAGCGACCAGCCGGCCGTTCCGACAAAGACGGATGCATGCACGGCGGGAGTGTACGCGGGAAACGTGGCGTCGGTCAACGCGCTGAGCGCCTGCCCCTATGCTTGCGCCCCGTTCGGTACGCAACTTCGAACATGCTCACCGCCGACGAGCGCCAGGCGCTGGTGCACCGTGGCCTCTGGCTCAACTTCGCGACCCTCGCCTACAACACACTGGAGGCCCTCGCCTCCATCATCGCCGGGCTGATGGCTGGAAGTGTCGCGCTCGTGAGCTTCGGCCTCGACAGCGCGATCGAGGTCACCGCCGCGGCCGCGGCGCAGTGGCGCCTTCGCGCCGATCTCGATCCTGTCCGTCGAGAGCGGGTCGAGCGCATCACCATCCGCATCATCGGCTGGAGCTTTCTGGCGCTCGCCACCTACGTGCTGTACGACAGCGGCAAGACCCTGTGGTTCCGGGAGCGGCCGGAGGGGAGCGTCGCCGGTATCGTCGTCCTCGCGCTCTCGGTCGTCATCGAATGCTGCTGAGGCTATCCGCGTCCGCCTGCGTCCTCTCCAGCTGATCACGCGCGAGCTGAGGCGCATCCGTGTTCGCCAGGAACTCCCGCGGCGCGAAGGGCGAGCCAGCCGGAAGCGCCCGCGCGAACTTCACGTTGAACGGGCACACCTCCTGCGAGATCTGGCGGTATAACCGTTTTGAGATTCCGCTCGTGACCGGGTCGCGAACTCCAGGACGGACAAGACCTGAGCCCTGTCGACTCGGCACACCCGTGACTTGCCGGCTAGATTGAACAGTGCTGGCGGGCGCCGGCCTCGACGCCCCTTTGGTGCCCTGTCGCGATCTCGCGCAGCGCGCCTGACCCGCCCGTGGCCAGCGTGCTCCGACGTTCCAGGAGGCACCATGGACCGGCTTCCGCCTGCTCGCGCGGCCACGCGCACCCTCGCCCAACATCGGGACGCCCGCGACCTCCGGGGGGTGATCGTCGAGGCGCTCGCCGCTGAGCCCATCAACGCGCAAATGCTGCGCGACGGCGTCTGGACCTACGTGCGCGGCGAGCGCGAGGTCGGCGTGGCGCCCGGCGTCGTCATCCTCGCCCTCACGGACATGATCGAGCGCGCAAAGCTCGTCCCGGACGTTGATCGGCCCGCGTGGACGCGCGAAGTGATCCTCTGGTGCGTCGAGGCCTACTTCGGGCAACTCGGTGGCGTGGCCGTCGGACGGCGCCGCGACTCGACGGACGACGCGCCACTCGACGAGTCGGTGGACGAGACAACGAGGACTGGCGAGTGAGCGGAGAGCGACTCGAGACGCTGCGCCCAGCCGCGCCTCCGCCACAGGAGGCGCCGCGGCTCTCGCGCTTCATTCGCGACAACGTCGAGCCCATCCTCGCCGAATGGGAAACGTTCGCCCGGAGCCTGCCGGAAGGCGGCGCCATGAACGTCGCCGCGCTACGTGACCACGCGAAGGAGATGCTCCTCGTCATCGCGGCCGACCTGGAACGCCCGCAGACAGACTCGGCGCAGGACGAGAAGGCGCGCGGCGAGCGCGACGCGGGCGACGCGGGCGACGCGGGCGACGCGGGCGCCGTGCGGAGAACGACTGCCGCGGAGGAGCACGGTGCCGGTCGCGCCGGCAGCGGCTTCACCGTGGGCCAGATGGTGGCCGAGTTCCGCGCGCTCCGGGCAAGCGTCACCCGCCTCTGGCTCGCCGAGGATGCGGGCCGAGCGCGCACGGACCTGACGGACCTGATCCGGTTCAACGAGGCCATCGACCAGGCCATCGCCGAGTCGGTGTCGCGCTACAGCCAGGCGGTAGCGCAAACGCAGGAGCGGTTTCTCGCGATCCTGAGCCACGACCTGCGCTCGCCGCTCGGGGCCATCATCATGGCCACGCGCTTCATGCTCGACGCGGGGGGACTCGAGGAGCCGAATCGCACGCTCGTCACCCGCGCCTCCAGCAGCGCGCGGCGGATGAACCAGATGGTGCTCGACCTGGTCGAGTTCACGCGTACGCGACTCGACGACACCATCCCCGTCGTCCGGAGCCAGGTGGACGGGCTGCGGCTGGTACACGACGTGGTCGTGGAGATCGCGGCCGCGTACCCGGACAGCGTCGTGCAGGTGGAAACCGGCGGCGACTTGTCGGGCCAATGGGATGCGGACCGACTCACCCAGGCGCTGACGAACCTCGTGGCGAACGCGGTGCAGCACGGCGCGCGCGGGAAGCCGATCCGGGTGTCGGCGCACGGCGTGGGCGACGAGGTGACGTTCTCGGTGCACAATGAGGGGCCGCCCATCCCCGTGGAGCAGCAGGAGGCGATCTTCCAGGAGGGACATCGCGCTGGCGGGCGGACGGATGCGACCGACCGGCGACATCAGGGGCTCGGGCTCTACATCGTCGAACGCATCGTCGCCTCGCACGGCGGCGACGTGTCCGTGCGTTCGACGGCGGAAGAGGGTACCACGTTCACGATCCGCCTCCCCCGCAGTCGTCCTGGCGGATGAACGGTGCTCCCCAGCCCGCTCGGCTCGTCTCTTGCCGACGATCCACTCGAGACTTCGCCAGAACGTCTCATCCGTCCCTGTCCGACGCGGGCCCAGCGCTCTCGCCTCCAGTGACACGGCGGCCACCCGGGCCGCAAAGCTAGAGGAAGTCCCATCCCCGACAGGGAGTCCCAAGATGTCCACCATCGGAATGCCACGGTCGCGACCCCGCCTCGCCACGCTCGTCGTGGCGGCGCTGCTCGGCGCGGCCACGACCGCCGGCGCGCAGGCCGCGCTCGGCACGGCGCAATCGTTCGGCGTGCTCGGCGCCTCCACGGTCACGAACACCGGCGCCACCACCATCACGGGAAACCTCGGCGTGTCCCCCGGAACGTCCATCACGGGCCTCGGGACGATCACGCTCGTCAATGGCACGGAGCACGTGGCCGACGGTGTGGCCGCGCAAGCGCAGGCCGATGCCACCACCGCCTACAACATGTTTGCCGGCCTCCCCTACACGACCAACCTGACGGGGATGGACCTCGGGGGCATGACGCTCACCCCGGGCGTCTACTTCTTCGAGTCGTCGGCGCAGCTCACGGGAAACCTCTTCCTCGACTTCCTCGGCGACCCGAATTCGATCTTCGTCTTCCGCATCGGCAGCACGCTGACGACGGCGAGCGCCTCCTCCGTCATCGAGCAGAACGGCGGCCCGGCCAATGGCGTGTACTGGGACGTCGGCAGCTCGGCGACCCTTGGCACGACGACGAGCTTCGCCGGCAGCATCCTCGCGCAGCAGAGCATCACGCTCACCACCGGGGCGAGCATCCTGTGCGGGCGGGCGATCGCACTCAATGGCGCCGTGACGATGGACAACAACGTCGTGTCGACGGAGTGCCTCGGCGCCGTCACCGCCACTCCCGAGCCGGCCACGCTGGCGCTCCTTGCCACCGGCCTGATCGGAGTGCTCGGTGCGGCGACGTGCCGGCGACCGCGCACCCGCGCGCTGGCGTAGCGCGCGCTTGTGCGGCCGGTCAGTGCTTCGTGCCCGGACTGACCGGAGAGAATCGCGCCGGCAGGGAAACGATGAAGGTGCTTCCCTGTCCCGGCGCACTTCGGAGCAGCGTCAGATCGCCACCCAGCAGCTGCGCGAGC